>Ga0181612_165662_pt1 | contig 10166 bp, 14 predicted proteins | sample HoacroProtozoa21_FD_119630 | JGI IMG/M metagenome (GOLD analysis project Ga0181612, IMG submission 119630) | Hoatzin crop microbial communities from Cojedes, Venezuel. Combined Assembly of Gp0051906, Gp0051904, Gp0051908
CACGACGGCCACCGGCCGCGGGCCGAGCACCCCGCGCCCCGCCCCACCCGGGGGGCCGCCGCCCCCCACAGCCAGCCCTGCTCCCACCCCTGCTCCAGCCTTCCCCGCCGAAAGCGCTGACGGTGCACGTCTCGCCGGGCGCCCGCGGGCAGCACACCGCCTAACCCCAATCCATCAGCCCGCTGCTGCGGAGCCGCCGGCGGGTAAGGCAGCGTCCCCGCCGGGCTTCGCCGGTGTCGGGGCACGCTGACTGCTGGGGAGCGGCACGTCGCAGAGGCTGGAGGAGGCTCAGGGGTGGAGGCGGATTCCAACCACCCCGTGTCTTCAAAAGGGCTGCTGGGTGCGAACCCGGCTTCTGTAATCGCCCCAAAAACACGGTTTGAGGGCAGAACACCCCTCGCCAGCCCCCTGAGCTGGCTTGTGCTGCCCGTTGGGGCGTGCTCAGGAGCTGGCAGGTCTGTGCCAGCCCAACCCAGCAGCGTTGCCATCGCAGCCGGTCCCTGCAGATCATCCCATGCCCTGGCAGGGGCTGCCGCCCTGAAAATAAGGCTGGGAATTAAAAAAGCAAGTGCCTGCACACCGTCGGTTCTGTCCCCCTTGTTGCGGGGCCGTGGAAGGCAGTGGTGGCCGTGGCTCAGCAGCGCCGGGAGAGCAGGCTGCAAGGCAGAGGAGTGATGCTGAGAGGTCAGGGGCTGCCGGAGCTTTGGGGCTGTTTCTGGTGCTTCTAATCCCATCTGCGTTTCCCCCAGCACAGACCTGGTGCCCGGAGCAGGGTGGGAAGGGGCCGGCGTGGCGCAGGAACCCCGAGTCGGGTATGCAGCGCCAGCAGCAAGCACTGGGTTTCCCTCCAGGCCAGTGGATTTGGTTTGGTTGGTGAAGCATGAAGCTGGTGAGCATTTTCTTCGACATCTCTCTGCCCCTTAATGCGGGGCTGTGGCCCTCGCCTGCAACCTCTATTCTGCTGGGAAGAGCGGGAGCGTGACTCTTTGGACCTCATCTCTCGCTGGGGACCTCTGTGGTGGCCCCGTGGGGACAGGGCAGGGTGAGAAGCCACCCACCCCATTGAGATGGAAATGAGCTGGGAGGCCCCAGCTCTGTTGGACCTCTCTTGTTGGAGGCATTGTGCCTATTCAGAGGGTTGAACACTGACTAATTTTGGCTTTTCAGGTGGGAGAATAGCGCTGGCCTCCCACCAAAGGCAGCGAAGGGGGAGGACAAGGCAGCAGTTTGGGAGGCAGGGGCTGGGGTTATGCCTGGGTGGGAAGGGGCAGTGCTGGTGTTCAGCCTGGCCTTTGTGCACCCCTGTTGGCCCAGATTAATGGTGGCTGAGGAAAATGCCCTGAGCCCATGGCCTGCAGGAGGAGGGAAGATGCGTGCCCAGCAGGGGCCACACCGGTTTTGATGCTGTCTGGGTCCCCACATGTCCCAGCACTGCCTCAGGTATGGACGTGACAGCAGGGAAGGTCAGCTGTCCCCAGTCCCTGTGGGCTGACTCCCTGTTCCTCCCCTCCAGACTGGGAGGAAAATCTGTCATCACTCAAGAGCGACGTGGAGATGTGGCATGGCACCTGGGGATGCAGGACGTGGACTCCAGCCGCCCCTTGGTGGCTGCTGGAACCCGCCATCCATCTCCGAGGCTTTGATAGATGCCGGGGTCATTTGTCTCTGCTGCAGGTCCGGGAGAGGACGGCACTCAGCCCCAGGCTACTCAGAAAAGCTGTTGTTTGGCCTCCGTTATCCCCTGCCCTTGTTAGTTATGGGCTTTTCTGAAATGGAGCACGAGAACGGATTCTAACAGCAGGCTGGTACTGGCGAGGAAGGCAGCAGGAAGGTGCCCCACGGGATTGGCGTGGTGGGGTGAAGTACAGAGGTGGAAGAGCCGGAGCGGGTGCTGGGTGGTGGTAAGGGTGCGGACCCCTGAGACTGCACCCCTGTTTCTCCTGCTTGTTGGGCAGCGGGGTGGGGGACAGGAGATCAACCCTGTCCTGTTTGTGACGAATGCCTGGCATGACTGGAGTGCTCAGCCTGCATCTTGCCTGGGTCATGCTTAGCCTGCGTGATACGAGTCAGACAGACCCAGGGATCTGGGCAGCGCCAGTAATCCCGCTGTGCCTCGTGGACGGGCAAACACCCAGGAGCTCTGCTCACCAAAGGGTGGTGGACCTGGCGCCATGGCACTGGGGTTTAGACGTGCTGCCCGGCTAAGGAAAGGGGTCTCCCAGCCCTGGGGGACGTGGATGTGCTGATCCTGGCTTAGGCCACCACATTGAGGATAATACTTGGCATTTAACATGAAGGCGCTTCACGATGAAGCGAGTTTGGTGGGTTCTTGCTTCAGTCCCTTGACTGGATGTGGTTGCGTGGCTGAGGGTGAATGGGAGCAGGCTGGTGGGCAGAGCCGTGACGCTGTCATGGGACAGAGCGTTTCACGGTCAAAGCACCGAGTCCGTGGGGTGGACTGCAGGTATCGCGTCCACTTTTCACTCCGTTTCTACCCAGAATGGAAACCTTTCCCCTTCTTCTTCCCTCCATTTTGCCTTTCTCTTTTATCTCTCCTCCTCCCACCAGTGCTTGAAATAGCTCTGGCTGCTGCACACCAGCCCCACATTCTTCCTCTCCTGCCCTTTGGTGAGTCCTTGAGGTTCCCGTATCTCACCATGGAGGAACTGTTTTGAAGGGCTTTGCACTGAATAAACCTCCCTGCAACCCCCCCCCCCTCCCCAGCTGCCTCCAAGCTGGGAAATTTCCCCACAGACCCCTCGCTCCCTTTCCTTAGCGTTGCAATTGGGATGAGACTGGGGTGGGGAGAGCGGGGCTGCAGGGCAGCGCAGCGGGGGCTGTGACAGGAGGGCAAGTGTCATCATTCGGGGTTTGGCACTGGATTTTGTGGTCCCTGGGCACATTCCCGGGGAGGCCCGTGCTGTACCAGAGCCGATCCTGGCACCTCCCCACTCTTTGTGCGCCCGTGGACCAGCCGCTGGCGTGAAACCTCCCTGTGGCAGTGAGGGCAATTGTCTACATGGGAAGCAATAGTGGGAAAGTTTTATTTAATGGATGCTTAGTTCTTTTAATGCCATTTAGCAGCTGGAGAGAAGGAAGAGAGCCAGCGCCGTGTGACAAGCCGGCTCTCTGCAGACCGAGGACAGGCTGAGGTGGTGGGGAGCATCCCTACAGTCTGGCAGAGAAAGGCAGGATAATCTCATAGCTCTTTAATTTTGCCACGCTTCGTGCTCTTGAGGGCAGCATCAGTCGGTCGCTCTGTGCCGGGACGGATCTGGCGCGGCCGGGGAGCTCTGCGGGGGGATGCCGGGGGTGCAAGGAGGGGTGGTGCTGGGGGAGGCGTCTCCCTCCCGCTGTGATCCCTGTATGGGCGAAGGGAACGATGTTGGGCTGAAGAAAGCCCGTGTGGTTTTTATTAGCTACAACCCTAGTGATGTATTTTGGATTGCTCTCCTGCGTGGATAAAAATTACCAGACCTTGAACAAAGAGGGGAAAAAAAAAAGTCTCTCTGACCTTGAAGCTGTTCGTTCACTCGTCTTCATTTCATTCCCCTCGGCTGGGGATGCGGGTCAGTTTTGGGTGCTATTTATAGTCCGCTTCACTCGACAGTTTTCTTTACAAAGCGAAAGGTTGTCACCTTTGTTTCTGATACTGCAGAGAGGAGCTGCTCAAGGGAAAAGGAAGAATAAATGAGAAATTTTTCAGAGTGTTCCTGTACGTGGCAAAGCTTTGTAATCTGGAAAGATCAGAACCCTGCAAACTGCCGTGCAGAGCTTCTCGTGCAGACGTAGCCAGGGTCCGTGCTGCCCAGAGGGGTACGGGGTGATGCCCTGCCTTGCCGGCCAGTGGCTGCCAGGACCAGTTGGAGTGTTTATCTGCTCCAAAACAGCGACGCTTTCCCTTCTGGGGCAGCTTGGCTTGCCTCTCCGCATCTGGCATGGTTGGCTTGGGTTGAAACAGTTCGTTGGGTTAATTCTTCAGTTCTCCCTGCCCCGTGAAGGAAGCCGAGGCTGCGTTTCCCACCTTCACCGGGGCCGCCTGCCTGGGGGAGTCCCGCTGCCGAAATGGCATCACCCGCCTGCGCCTGCATCCCCTCCTCCAGCCCCGTCCCTGACTGACAGACTCGTTGAAACAACAAATGTTGCCGTAATTTAATTTTCAGGCAAACAATAGTCCGGGGACAATGTTAAATTCATGAAACTGGCTTAATGTGATGAAATTTAATGAAGCAATTTGTGCGCTAGCGTGGCTGTGCGCGGCTCTGGGGTAGTGGGGATGCCGCTCCATCCCGCCGAGCGGTCCCTCCTTGGGGACAAATCGGGGAAAGGCTGGTGTCCCAGGGGAAGCGGGGAGGCTTGTCCTGCTGCTCACCAGGCTGCGTGTGCTGTTGGGGTGCAGCTTTCCCATCCCGCTCCCCGATGCTGCTGGGATGCGGGCTGAGAAGCCGGTGTGTCCAAGCTCCCTGGTTTGGCTGGGAGAGGAAGGGTCAGTGGGAATGTTTTGGGGCAGGAGGGGGCTTGCTTTCTGCAGGCTCTGCCTTCCCTGGTCCTTTCCTCCCTTTGCCTGAGCCCTGGGAAGGTCCTTTTGCCGTCCCAGGCCCCTTGGTGGGGGTCCCTGCTGGGGGGCCTTTTGCTGTGGCCAGGGCCAGGGAATTGCCCCCCAGGGCTGGGCACAGTGGTCTTGGGCACACTGGGCTTGGCAGTGGTCAGGTCCAGGCAGAAGGCTCCTGGCCATCCTGCTGCTGATCTCCAGCTGCTCCTTGAGACAGCTTGTCCCTGCTGGTCCCAGGGATTAAGAGCGAAGCTGCCCTGGGAGAGCACAGTCTTGTCTTTGGGGGGGTTACGGTTCGCAGAGCAGGTGAGAAGAGGCAGGGTGGAGGGCAGAGAGCCCCTCTGCTTGCTGCGGGGGTGGACTGGATTTGTGCCACCCCACCAGCATCCCTCAGGCACCCTGGAACCAGTAATGCGTAGGCTTCTGCTGTGTCCCGGGAGAGGTTTCACTGCCGTTTCTTTCCCCTTGGTGATTGACAGAGCCCCGTAGATCTTAATTATGTGCTGGCATCCGCAGAATGAACCTGGTGCTGCTTTAGCTGGAGGCTCAATGCTGGCAACACTGCTCGCTGGGCTGGGTGGCTGCTGAGGGCCTTCCTTGCCTTTTTGGGGACAACTCAGTGTCCTTGCTCGGTGCAGCGGACCCCTGGAGCTGCATGGGTGGGAACCAGGGGTGAAGGAATGACGTTAGATGAACACGTTGATGATTTCATTGTGGCTGTTCTCTGGAGAAGCTCAGGGAGGAGGGAGATGGCGATACAGGGATGCTGTCTCCAGCAGGGGTTTTCTCACCTGCAGAAGTCCTCCCTCGCCCTCTTGCATCCTCCCAGCAGCAAGCCCTGCCAAAACCTGAGCTCTGCCAAACTCATGTCGCTGATGATGCTCTTTCCAGCCAGGACTTAGAGCTAAATTTCCACTGAAATATGCAGCAAAATCCTTCTGAGGGTAGGTTTGGGGCTCATGGTCAAGCTTGTGGTCTGTAGAGGAGTTTGCAGTCCTGGAAGCCGTGAAGGCAGCAGGTCTGCTTGGCTCGGAGGCTGGGTCAGCGCCTGGCTGTTCCCTTTTGGCTTTTTGCTTTCCATTGTCAAAAATTAACCAGCAGCTGTTGAACAAAATGCAACTGAAGAATTCTGCAGAGGAAGGACGTGATGCAGTTTTGATGTGCGTGTGTGTGTATATATATATATATGTATGTATTTGTCTTTAAAAGCTTCCAAAAATAGGCCTGTCTCTTGGCCAGGGTGACAGTGTCTGTAATTAGCTATGGAAAGCGGGTGTCTTAGCGAGGCTGGCATGCATGCAGCCATGCAGAAAGGGCTCGGCATCCCTGCCAAGGAGGTCGGGATGCGGGACCTCAGGGGCGGTGGGCACAACTGGAGGGCTGAGGGTGCAGGCAGTGGGCTCCCACGATGTACTCTGTGCTGGCAGCTTTCCTGGCAGAGGGAGGGGAGCAGCCTCTGCCCCCCCGGATGGAGATGCTGCGTGGGGTTGGGCTCACTGCTGCCGCGCTTGGTTTCCTGGGGGGCTGATGCGTGTGATGATATTTGTAAGAAATGAGCAAAATCCTTTAAAAAGACCCCAAAAGCCCAAAACTGCACCTCGCCAGCGTGGCCCATGCCAGCTGATTCCCGCCCCGCGCGAGGGATGGGAACTTCCCAAATTGAATTCTTTGTTTATTTCCCTGGGGTTTCTCCGTGTTACTCTCCCTCTCTTTCTGGTATGTTTATGAGCCTCGAGGGAATCTGTTTTTACGCTCAACGTTTAAAATTAAAGATGTGTTTCTGTTCTAGCAGGTGAGATAAACACTCCCTGTCTCAGCTGGGGGTTTCCTTCCTGCCTCTCCTTCCCCCCCTGAATCTGCCGGTGGGAAAGTGCAAGCCCGTGGCTGGAGCAAATAACCTGGGAATGGGATGCCTGGGCTCTCCTCCCAGGGGGAAGAGTCAGCTCCGATGTGGGATGTGTGAGCTTTGGCTTCTTCCTCTGGTGGCTGCTTGGTGAGGGCAAAAATCGCTGCCTTTGACATGGGGATGGAGGAGGAGGGAACTTGGGGGGGGGTGGGGGATGTGCTTGCTCGAGCTTCCAGGTGTGGTTCATGTCGGTGACTAAGGGCACGCTGTGTGATGATGCAGGAGGGCTCGTTAAACTGCGGTGTCTCGGTGGTATGGCAGTGTCAGCGTTTCTGGCCGGAGGCTGCGTGGGGGCAGGCACAGCCGGGATGGTACCTACTGCCTATGGTCCCTGTGGGGTGTGCTGCTCGGGGCGTCGTGAGCGTGCTCCGCTGTGCCTCGTCCCCTCTTTAGCTGCTGATCCCAGAGGTGGGGAGCAACTGCGTCCCACTGGCATGAGGAGAGATGGAGGAACTTCTTCTGTGCCCCTTCATGGTGTCCAGCATCACAGTCTGCCGCATGGCCGCTGGGTGCCTTGGCTGCCTTCCCCTCCGCAGCCTCGCCCGATCGCAGTCGGGGATGCCTTTCTGCCCGACGCCTGCTCTCCCGGGCTGCCAGAACAAGACCTGGGCTTTATTTTAGAAATGGAAGCTATCAGAGAGCACGCGAACCGTTCTGGTCCTCCCCGACACCGTATCCACCCAGGTGGCTGTCAGTGCCTCCCTCCTGGGGTGGGAGCATCTCCGCTCACCTCTGCTCAGCTTCGTTTCCCCCCGTGCCATGTGCTACCGCAATTGTGTGAGCATCCTCACCACCGTGCTGTGACAGCCTCGGCTATAAACCCAGCCCAAAGCCCCGAGAACATCATTTTTCGGCTGAGACTTGGCCCAGTGTGCGTTTCTGAGTCGGTGCCGGAGGTGGTACCGTGTACCTGCAGAGCGAGGGTAGTTCTGCAGGCGTGCAGCGAGCTCCGCGTTCTGCCCTCGGCGTCCCTGCCGCGGGTGGCAGCTCGCGCTGGCCCAGGCTGTTGTTTCTGACCCCCCTCACCTCCCTAATTCTGTTTGTGCTCATGAGCAGGGAGAAACAGAGAGAGTGCGAGAGTGGGTTTTTTTAATGGCTTGCGAGTTTCTGGTGATAGTTTTCATCAGGAAAATGATGGTTGTATAGAAGAAATTAATTGGAGGAAAAGTTTATGGTAATAAATGTCAAGAATGTTTCAAGGATGGTTTGGATGAAATACATATTTTTTTTTTTTAAAGCCTCCCAGTAAAAACAAAAACCCTGCCCTGTTTTGAACCTTGCCAAAGAGAAACAACTACATAACTTCAATTTTCTTTTTTTTGGTGTGTGTGTAACATTGAAGTGCTTTTTTTCCCCCCTCAGCCTATGCTCGTTAAACAAAAGCATGTGTTTTCCTGGCGCGGCTCCCCAGAGGCAGCTCTGCCGGAGTGCAGGGCAGGGGCTGCGGAGGTGACGGCCGCACAAGTCCGGGCAAGTCCTGGTTTTTGGCAGGAGCTGGAGTCCTCCCTTTTTTGGGGTTGGGGGCGGTGGTGGACTGTGGTCCGTTTGATTCTCCTGTCTGCACCACGCATTTCTTCTCTGTGCCATCTGCGGATGGCGATGCCTGCAGCCAAAAGGAGGAGCAAGCTATGGGCATGTGCGGAGCACTTTGATATCCTGGGGCAGAAGGTGAGAAAGGAAGGAATTAACGCTTCAGAGTGATGTTAGTGCCTTGGCTGCCTCTCCCCGTGCAGCCGTCGTCTGCAGCCCCTGGGCTGTTGGTAAGCCCTAGAGCAAGTGAGGGCTTGGGGGGGTTGGCATGAAAAAAAAAAGACATTTTATGGGGCAGATGGTTTCTTAGGGGCAACGTCTGTCTCCATGCATGGCCTGAAACAACCCTGGGGTGCTGTGAGCTCCACTCACCCCAGTGCGGCCGAGCCCTGCTGCGCGCTGCCTGCCAGCCGCAGCCGTACCTTCGTCCCCAGCTGCGGGGCTCCGTGCTGGTGTGTTTTTCATAAAAGCTCTTAATCACATACAGGATGTTTCTGTTTGTTCAAGCAATGAAATCACACAAACAACCCACCCCCAGTTTGGCTTTCGCAGAGCATCAGCTGCTCGGCCCAAGTCCTAGGCAGAGCCGGAGCAATCCTCCTCCCCTCTCCTCCTCCTCCTCCGGCTCTCGACCCGGCAGTGCGGCGAGAGCGCGCCTTTCATGTTGCGGACATGCCCTGGAAAGCCGCCCGGCACCGGGGACGCGATTAGGCGAGGGCTGGGAGCTGGAGCTGACTCATCGCTGGGGCTCGTGCTCGGCCGGGGCTGTGCAGCGGCTCGCGGGGAGGCTTGGGGACCTCAGGAACCTTGGGCTTGCTGGGAGGCTTGGGGACCTCAGGGTGACTCAGGGACCTTGGGCTTGTGGGGAGGCTCGGGGACCTTGGGCTCTCTGGGAGGCTCAGGGACCTTGGGCTTGCGGGGAGGCTTGGGGACCTTGAGCCCAGACCAGGCGGGACCAGCGCCATGTTCTGGAGGCTGAGTTGCTGGCAGGCTCCATGCGAGCTCAGGCTGTCTCCGAAGAAGAGCATGGCTGTTTTCTGGGTGGGTCGGAGGAGGATTGCAGGCACTGTCTCGTTCCTGGGTGCTGGGGTTGTGCTTTTTTGCATTACCCCAAGCACCCAGCCCCGGATGGGGACACTGCAGACCTGCCACTGCGTCATCATCTGTTGCTTTGGGCTTGATCCTTTGGCGTATTAAGCGGGAGGAGAGCGGGAATGCGTCAGGATGGATTGAAAGAAAAAACCCTCCTGACTTTTCTCGCCCCTGTTGCGTGCATTGGTCCCATTGCTGCCGTTTCCATGGCAAAGCAGCGGGCCCGTAACCCAGCCCGCCCCGTGCTCCTTGCCATTCGGAGGAGCAAAAATCCTTGGAGACGATGAGAATAATTTAACAAGCCATTAATGAGAGTGGGGGAAAACACCGGAGGAGCTGGAGCAGGGTCGGGGCGGGGGCGCGGGGAGGCAGGGCTGGTTTTTGGCAGGGAGCGGGTCACGCTGGCAGCCTGCTCGCCTCGCCTTAGATGTGTTATGAAGTTTTGGAGGTTGCTTGAAAAGTGTCTGGGGAGCAGTGGCGAGCCAAGCGGGCCGCGGGCCAGCTTGCAGCTAAACATGTTGTTGTGTAAAATTGCAGTCAATTAATTTAAGACCTGCCAATTTCAACTGCAAAGCGCTAGGAGGTTCTGTCAAGTTTTCAATGGGATAAAAAGGAGGAAGGGGGGATTGGTTTTCAGCACTTGGAAGGGCAAATGGTGATCGTCTGCCCGATCCTGCGAAGCGCCGCCTCCGCTCTCTGCTCCTTTTGTTGTGGTAACCCCCCTGCCACCAATGTTAAAAGTCCTTCTGGCGTGTGCCGTTGGGGCTGGGACGGCTGAAGGACGGCAGCCAGAGCCCGGGGAGGCACTGATGGCCATTTTGGGGCCCGGGGAGGCACTGGCTGCGGGGAGGATGACCCACTCCCCTTTGGCTTTGCAGTGCTTCCCCACCAGAGCCCCATGGAGAGCATCCCCTCTCCTGCACCCGAGGTGGTTTTTCCCCTGAAGGCCAAGGGGATCCTGGGGTGCATCAAGAGGAGTGTGGCCAGCAGGTCGAGGGAGGTTCTCCTTCCCCTCTACTCTGCCCTAGTGGGGCCCCATCTGGAGTACTGTGTCCAGTTCTGGGCTCCCCACTTCAAGAAAGATGA
>Ga0181612_169748_pt1 | contig 10166 bp, 7 predicted proteins | sample HoacroProtozoa21_FD_119630 | JGI IMG/M metagenome (GOLD analysis project Ga0181612, IMG submission 119630) | Hoatzin crop microbial communities from Cojedes, Venezuel. Combined Assembly of Gp0051906, Gp0051904, Gp0051908
TGAGTGGAAGGTAGGAAAGTGCCACAGCCTGGGAAATTAACTGGGATACCGAAGGAGAGGCAGCTCTGCACCAAGAGCATATTTTAGGGTGCTGGACCAGCTGGAGTGTCTCATCCACTAAGGATCACCATTTCAAATACCTTAGCAGAAGATTTTTCAAGGACTTCGCACCTGAAATGCCTTTGACAAGCCATGCATTTTCAGCGGGTGCAATTCGTCACTGAGTGCAGCCCATGCTGCTGAAGGCTAGCTGCTCAGGGCCAACCTTGCTGCTCCCCACCAGATGCTGAAGAAAAAGCCAAGCCATTGCCAGGCTGCAGAGTGAGGTTTGGCCGCAGTGTCTTAATGAAATCTGAATTCCTGCTTTATTGTGCTCTGGGAGAAAATGGCCCTGCTAAGCTTAAGAGCTCTTCTACTGGATGATGACATGGAGGGACCAGGAAGGATAGATTCAAGGGTAGAAGTCAGATAAAGCCTCTGGCTCTCTTCATTCCTTTCTCATTCTTTGGCAATGACTCTTTTTCAGGATTTGACACAGCGGCATGCATGACTGCTGGTAACTACACGGAAAACTCTTTTTGGTCCTCACTGCTACTTTTTACAGACACCCTCCTTTGCAGGAAGAGTACTGTTCTGTAAGGGAAATGGAGCAGGGAGTGCATGCAGGCAGAATGCAGCTGCACACCTTAATTCACACGGTGTGGGCTGCAAGACTATGTTCCTACGTTGAAAAAATACATGGCGATTAACAGGCCACAGGTTTTTGAGCTGAATATTTTCACATCAAGAATTGGAATCCAAATGGCTCTGATCTCAGAGGAACCTGATACTATGCTGATGGGATTTGTTACTTGGGCAATGTGAAAAAGAGAATTAATTGCAGTTGCCTAAACATGGGCATAGGAAATCAGCTGTGAACATTTGGAGAGGTACTCATGTCACCTGCTTTGAGACATCTGGAAATAAGATGATATAACCATAATGAATCACTTCAGATTCCTCTCCTGAGAGTCAGGCACCTCTGGGACAGAGTCAGCACAGTGGTTTAGAGCACACGTTGGGATGGGTACACCTTCTGTAGAAGGATATTTCCCTCCAAGTGAATCAGAAACGACCGGTGCAGAGCAGTATCCAACTCTCAGATGCCATGTCTGAGTGGAGGAATCTCTGCTCTCATGTTTCATGTTGTGTGGGGTGGCAACAACGCAGAAGGATCCTATCCTTGCAAAGCCAATCTAGTTGTTCATGAAGTATCCAGTCAGCAGAGCTGCGGTGGCAGCAGCGAGTGGTCCAGCCATCTGTATCTTCATAGCCATTGCATCCCTGAAACAAGGGACACTCCAGCACAGGCTGCTGGGCCAGGGTAGGAATTCAGGCCTAAAGAAATGGTAGTATGTTTTGGTGAAGTTTTGGGGTGTAAGACAAACTTCTAGCCATAACTTGAATTCCAGTGATGCATTGGTTTTGAGGTCAGAAGAGACTAAATAATGCTATCACTCCTCCTGAGATATAAAGCACCTGGAATGTCACCAAGTGATTTGAGGTCATAACCCCATTGATGCTGCAGAAAGCTGCCTGGTCTTGTACTCAAAATCTCTAAGTGGTGGAGAGTCCACCACACTCTGAAGTTGTGTCAATGATTCATTGATCTTGCCTCAGCTTCAGCAGCTGTTGGTTTAGTATGCCTACTATCAGCAGAGATCTACTTTTCCTCTGGCTAATTTTTGACTGTAATCAAAGCACCTCTCCACTACTTTGTCCCCTTTGTGAGCACATATGGCATGCCTAAATTCCCCTTGTACCTCAACTGGAAGCATTACTCATAGTTATTTCATGTTTTCTGGAATGCGATCATCCCAGAAGAGGCTGTGTTACACTAGTGGGTACAGAATTTTTGGATCACTTAGTATTTTGGTGTACTCAGATGAAGGATTTACCTTATGAGTGTCCAGACACTGCTGTTATTTATTAGTTTAGTGGCTTAGCATATGTGAAAAGAAGTGATGGAGAAGAAATGCTGTTGTTGCCCCATGTGTAGCAACTTTCTCTGGAGGACTTGCTTGGCTTCCTGAGAAGTTCTTCCATGTGGAACGCGTGCTTTGGCTGTAGACATACGGCACACACAGAGGATTGATTTCTTTTGGAGCTGCATCCAAGAGCAGAATGTCACTTCCTGCTGGGGTATTTGTGGTGGTTTGATACCTCTGTTCTCTTCTGTTGGGCAACAGAGATTTTGAGTGATAGTCTGGTAAGTACATTAGGGTCCTAGCCAGGATCAGGCTCCAAGTAGCCGGATGCTATACATGCACATGGAGAATGGAAATCTCTGCCCTAACTAATTTATTAGCTGAATGCACAAGTGAAAGATGTGTAACAGAGAGGGAAAACAACTTGTTTAACATTATGTAGTGACTGAGATTTATAACCTAAATCATAACCGTGATGTCCAGATACTGAAATCAGAGTCTAGGCCCTTTATCTTCTCACGGATAGGTTTTGCAACCAGCCTGGTGACAAACTTCCATGGGCCAACTCCGTGTTGCTGCACAGTGGCATTTTCACATTTGCCTCTGTGCATTTAGTGGCTGGGATTTTCTCATAATTCTCAAAACTTCTTAATTTTTGCAAAAAGAAACGTAAAACAGTCTGAAGTCTGTGGGAGTCATTGGTAACTGTCTTCTACTGGACTGTTTACCAGGCCTAGGATACCTAGCTCTTTGTCCAGAGATGGCATTGTGGCCTGCAAAAATGCTTAGCTCCTGATGAATCTCTCTGCCTAACATGTCTTATGGCAAGAGAGAGACAGCACGCCCTATGGTGAGGATGGAGTCACAGAGAGCATCTTCCAGGCTGCTCTGTGCCTGAAGCTCTCAGACTCCTGACTTCATCTACTAGCACATAATAAAAAATTAAAAACATAAAAATGGGAACCTTGGTGCAGTGCTAATTTTAGCTACATTTTTCCCAGTTCTGCAAAGACCACAGCAGTGGGGGAGCTTCCCATTTCATGTCTATGATCTATCTGCGTCAGTAGTAGTCTTCCAAAATGGGCAAAGTTAGATGTTACAAGACTTGCAAATAACATTTAGAGAAGAACTGTGCAATTAAACTATGAATTTGTTTTCCTAAACCCAGCTGGGGAGTGCCCAGCCTGAGCCTAGCTGGGTGCTAGGGCTCAGCACTGATGCTGGAGCATAGTAGAGAGGGGGATTATTTCAAAAGCTTTCTAAATTTCCTCACAGTTTTACATCTGTGGCAATGTGGACCAGTCAGAAACTCACCCTTTGTGAATTAGTATTGCTTCACTGATTTCTGGCCCAAAAAATAGCTCCTATGCTTCACTTTTTAAAAGAGATTTTTCTTAGTTGCAAGTATTAACTATATAGCACATGGCAGCCTTGTTAAGTCTGGGTTACTGAACATGGGAAGTAACTACAGGCTTGGCAAGAGCTGGCCTTTGCTGTAAACGTAAAGTGTATGGAATACAAATGAGCCAACAGCTTAAAGAGACTTGGAGAAGATAAGAAAAATAAAAGTGTAATTAAATGAGACCACAACTATTATGACACGTTTCAAACTACAAATGGAGAGACAAATCACACGGAAAGCAGTAACCAAAGAGGCTGTGTGGATGACTAATAAATCTTCTGAGAAATATAGTGAGCCATGTCAATTCCCATGGATTAACCTTGTGTTGAGGACAGGTCCATTTTCAAAGCTCCGGCATGTCCCAAGTCTCTTCTTCCATGAGAACTGTGAACTCTAGAAAGACATTAGGGAGAAGACTCTGCAGTGTAGTAAAAGGTCCAAAAATTAAGAAAGCAAATCCACTGGGGATCCACTCCCTGAACAGATACTTGGAGGCAAGGATGCAGAGGGATGTTGTCAGGCCAGCAAAGGTTTTGAAAGAGTTGTCGGGCAGGGCAGGTCACAGTCTGAGAGGACCAGAAAACCAAGTAGTTCATTGCCATGATGAAAGCAAGGGCTGAGACTACAGAGCTGGAAAACATGAGTCTTGTTTCCATAGAATGCTGGGGTTTTAAATTTTCCAGGAAACAAAGTAAGACCTTTGTGAATTTTGGCAGAAAGCACAAGAATGAGATACCCATCGTTTCTGCAAAATACTCCTTGTTTGGGAGAGAAAAAATGTTTTTTTGAAAGATTTCAAAAAGTTTTAGTCACTACCTAACCTTCAAATATCCTACTCAGCAGACGTTGTTTCTGTCGTCACGAGAGGATGTTGGGTGAATAAATCATCGCCTCCTCAAGTGAGGTTGTCTTTCCTACATCCATTTCCCATGCAGGGTCACAGAATCATAGAATCATAGATTCATAGAATAGTTGGGGTTGATGGGAAGAGTGACAGAACACTTTATTCCTCTCCCATAGCTAAGTGGAAATCATGGCACTGGACCTAGAGCTGGTCCAGTGACTCTTTGCTATCATCTTTCCCGGTGATTTACCTCCATGGGTCGAGCCTGACTCATTTGCACGTATGTGGCTTTATTACCACTTCATGGGCTTGGCAGCCACCAGCTCACACATGAAACTCTTCTCTGAGGGGTCAGACCAGGGCCAGCAGAACTCAGGAGCCAGGCTTTTTTTGTTATGGGGAGGAGCACTTGATCTTTCTCAGCTCCCCTTATTTCTTCCATAAGATTTTCTACCCCTTCTCAAGCCATTACCAAGGATGTTAAAACACAAACACCATAACTCCAGACCTCTGTAGTATTCAAACACTGCAAAGAAACAGTGTCTTGTCACTGAAGCTGGTGCAAAGAGGATCAATAACACCAATTTGTGGACAGCCAGCACAGCAGGGAATGGAAGGATGTGTGATGTAGGCTCTTAGAGGTGCTAGCATTAGGATTGAAATACTTCAGCAAGTGTTGGCAATTAAAGAAACTGTCATGCCAAGACTTTTGTTTCTGCTTGAAGCCAGCAGAGCCCATGATCTTAAAGCTGTCTCTGCAGACTGCAGACTCCTGGGCAGAACCAACCTGGAGTTGCATAGTTTGGTTTCAGAAACCAATCTGGCTATTAATTGGTCGTAGCTGTAAGCTCTGGGCTCTGACACCAGGTCTCCTGTTCAGTGACAGCTTAGCCCAAGGTACTTTGTAAATGCCAGTGGGGTCCATCGCACCAGCAATTCCAGCCTGGGGGAGTACATCCAGCCTGCTTGCTGTGGATGGGATGAGGTGTCTCCTCTGAACTACAGATATTAGGAGCTAATGAGAAATCACATCTCCAAGCTCTGCATCCGCAGTGGGTCAGGCAAACTGACTCGGTCACACTTGACTCCCTGCAAGCTTACTTGGTCATGGTTAATACGGATGCAGCCTTGCTTGAGAGAAGTAACCCTGTAAACGCTGCCTTCACCTCTGGAGTGAGGGAGGTGGGATGGTGTCCTACAAAACTTGAGCTGCCTGTTTCTGTCTCCAAGGTCAGGCCCTGGCATTCTTCTAGGTTCAAAAGAAATGGTAGAAATTTTCTCACAGACAAAGAAAAATGAGCTAAACCCAGAGAAACCACAGATCATCTCTGTTCCCAGGAGAGGTAGATTGTATTCTAGGAGGATGTCTGGAGCTGTCCTTTCTCTATCCCACACCAGTTTCTTATCCTTCCCATGGGAACTAAAATTGTTTTATAGAGTTTCATCTTCTGAATGTCATTTAGCTGTTGTAATCTTTTATAGTTGCTGATTTTGTCTTTTTCTGCTCCTTTTGGTGTGCATTTTGGTCTTTAAGCTCTGGAACACAGCTTGATGTTCTTTGGTAACATGGCTTATAGCACAGCAACTCAGTTAAGGTGAATGGTGAGAAATAATTTAGGGGAAGTTTAAATTATTTTATTCTTTATATATATTTGAAAACGGAATCTGGAAAACATATGGAACCTGACAAAATCTGGATTCTAAAAGTCTATTTTAGTTTCAAAAATCTGTTAATAATGACATCCAACTTTTTTTTTTCAATAAAAGTACATATTTCTGGAAAAAAATACTTTATTAAACTTTTGTGTTGAGGTAATATAGAGTCAAACCTGGCATTTTACAACTAACGTTTTTCTCTAACTGGAAGATTTTTCATTTAAACTCTGTTTTGAAAGAAAAATTGAAGTGAGCTCATAGGCTTCTTGTGCTGGTAGTATAACAACAATTCTCTTGTGGCCTGGGGACTCCTTGACTGCATCTGTAACACCACTTGAGTCATTTGTTTCAAGAGGCTGGATCTCAAACTGGTGTTGATGAGCTCCGCTTCTGCCACACACCCCTTGGGAGTCCACCATCTCCTCATTTTTAATGGCATATTTTATTTCCTGTTTTTGAAGGCTGTAGACATGGGACTCCACAGTGACCTAACCTAGTTCTCTGGTATGCTGGAGCGCTTCATCTCCTGCTGAAGATCCTACAACCCCAGATAATATTGGGCACCCACCTAATTCTCCATATCTTCCTAGAAGTGATTAGAGGATGTTTGCAAAGTTTGTTCCCTAGTTCCTGTAGTTTGTTGGTTCTTCTAATAATCTGGAATAGAGGTTGTCCAGACTGATTTGAGTCTGTTGCACAAAATGTTCAAAGACATTCCTGTGGTGAGGCTGGGCTTTACTTCCCGATCTGCAAATTTCACTTTGCCAATGATGAAAATTCTGGGCATGAGTTCTCTGGGTTTTAACCATGAGGGAGAAAACAGGACTTGGCATATTCTTGTCATTTGGTCCAGTTTCCTGCCATTACCTGGACATCTGTAGTCCATCTGTGTGAAAGGCTGCATTCTATGCAAACACAGATCTCAGCTGTAAGGAGATCTGGTCACTCAAACACCTCTTCTCTCTATGTACAGAGTGCTCTACCATGCCTTGGAGCAGTTCTGGATCGACAGATGCATCGCAGGAACAAGAAAAACAATTTTCACCAGCAACACGGCTCATGGTGTTACTCACAGCACTGTAGGATTTGGCCAGTTACTACTGCTCCTGTGATAAAGGTGAGACCTGAACTCCTCAGGGGTGAAAAGCAAATCTGGGGTCAAGCTCTTGACTGGGATAAAATACAGCACACCATTCAGTTCCAGCTCACAAGCACGAGCTGTTGCCAGGATAAGGTCTGGAGATGAGGTGAGTGATCAGCTCCTGCAGGGAAGTGGAGTGTGGAGGCTGCAGTCTGGGACGTGTTGATTTAATGAATGAAGAAGCAATTGCTTTATAACAGGAAAGGATTTACATTGCCTGCTCTACACTTCTCCCATTTTTTCTCAGGCTGTTTGAAAGCGTGTCCCAGACACCGATTTGGGGTATGCTGGGAGCTGCTCAGTGAGTGACCATGATGTAATATCTAGTTGTCCTCAGCAGGGTCAAAATTGGAAGCAAAGGTGACTTTATTCTTCTTCATCTGTCCCTGGGGCGACTGGAGTCCAAACGGGCCAACGGGACAGCCTGGAATGTGTCTGCAGTAGCTGCAGTGGCCCAGACTCTTGATCTACACTTTTCACCTCCGTGCTCTTTTCACCTTTGTTTTAAACCAATGTGCCTGTAGGTGTGCAGAGTTGAAATAACAGAGTATTCTTCTGCCTGCAGCAACTTCATCCACCAGTGTGAACTTCTTGGAGCAGCATCCCATGAGCTAGCAAAACAGGACTGCCAGTGGCAGAAGGGCAGCGAGCAGCTGATCGCTGGCTGGAGATTGCTTCCACCAGCCTTCAGGTCCCCAGTTCCTCTACCCTGCCAGACAGGCTGGCTGGGGAGGGTGACACAGTGACCAGGAGCACTGGAGCTCTCACTTGCCTGTGGCATCTGCCCAAAAGAATTAGTAAAAGTCACTCAACAGCTGCCTTGGAGGAGTCACCTCTGTGCACCCTGCCAGGATCAGTGGGACTTCAGACAAAGAGGACACTGTTTGGGTAATTTATTGATGCCAAATGCGTTCATTATCCGTCTCTCAGTATCAGATAAGTGTCTGGAAGAATTGGTCGGCAGCCATGGGGATGGTGCTTTCTGGCAGTGTCTGACAGCCTGACGAGGGCAGAGAAAGCCCTGGGGAACTGCTGCACAATGAAAAGAGGAGACACATGGAGTTCAAGGCCAAGACTCTGCTGAGGATCATTGTGTTCAAATCCCACAGTAACCGAGTCCTCCTGTTGCCTGGCAGCAGGAGTCCCGACAGCCCTGTGGGATGTCCCCTGTTCCAAGGGGAGAAAACACATTGTCCTCTCCACCTCACCTCCCTGCACATAAGCACTGCAAGGAAAGCAGCTTTGGAGCAAGAAAGGAGCAGGACAGACTAGTGCATGTTCCCGACCTGCATCTTTTTATTACGGCTATCTTCTAAGCCCTGGGGCTCACATAACAATACCCAGCAACCTGCAGCCATGGCAGGATCGCTGGGTTACAGACAATGGTGTTCTCTGAGTTATGGAGTCAAGAAAGGCAGAAAAATATAAGGATTCTTCCAAAGCCTAAGTATTTATTATATCATTAGAAAAGTGGGTGTCTAAGCATCTCATGAATGCTCAGCATCAGCAGTTGCCCTTTGAAGCCTACCCGTGTTCTGCATGAATGGTTGCCCTGTGGTTGAGCAACTGGTCAAGCATCTGGAGCCCAGGACGCCCACTTCAACTCTGCACACATCTATTTGTCCTCAGTCGAATGAGATGGCATTTCCTTTGTCTGTCTAGTCATTTGGGTGTGGACTAAAAGCAACTGGGATTCTTCAGAGGAGAAACTGTTGCTGTGAAAAGTGTTTGCTTGTCAAAAAAGGTTTCTTAGATCCAGGATGGTGTCTCTGGTAGGGTGTGGAGGGGATTAGTCACCCCAAAATAACCCAGAGGTTAGGGCATTTGCAAAGACTGAGGCACATCAGTTTCAGGTCACAGCTGAGCTTCATTTGAAGCAGGAACTGGAATTTGATCTCCCACACGCCTGATGAACATCCTAACCACAGGGCTATTCTGGAAAGGACTTGTGTTTGTCCCGAAAACATTTCCAGGGATCTTAATTATACTAAATACCTATTGAAACCAACCCTCAATTGTTTCATGGCTGCTCCTCTTCCTTAAATCATACTCTTGCTTTCTGTCCCTGTCTTGTACAGATGCTTCTTTGCTGTTTGTACATACAGCTCCAGGTACTCCAGGTACAATGGTGACCCTTCAGCTGAGCAATGTCCCAGCGGCAGAGATAAAATAGGTAGATGGTGTGCAGGCCAGATGAGGTGCTCTCTCCAGTTACGAGGCCAGCCTTGATGTTCTCTGGCTGAAGTACCAAAGAATTCTCTAGTTCTTCTGATGGTGAAAGAGTGCAGCAGCTAAACTGGCAGTAAATTGCTGTTCCTGGAAAGTGGAATTGATGCTGATATTCAGTTTTTTACAGACCTTATTCCCAGTTTCATGTGCAAAATATGACTCATGTGGAGGAGAATATTCAAGAGGTTTTCTAGTCCTGCTGTACTTACCATGCTTTCCAATCTTTGATTGCATTTTTATCATATTTACACTCCATTTTTTGCCCATAGTACACATCATGTTTCCCATCTCTGGTACTCGCCCATTCATCCACCATACTGACTAGATCTTGTTTCTCAGACACATGGGTAGCTGTGATATTAATACTGCCCTTCATTTAATAAGAATTGTTGCCTCAGTGCAGACTGCTATGTCTGTTGGTGAGGGGTGGCAAAAGAAAGGGCTTTGGCAAGCCCACTGTTGCCTGTCTAACATCAAGTATCCAACATGGGAGCTCGGTGACTGCGGCCTGCAGCTAGCAAACCATAACATGACCCGGGCAGAGATCTGGTCATGGTGGCAGGACACCAGCTGTGGCGACTGAACCTTCAGCTGAGTAAATAGCTCAAGCTCTGAAAATTTCCAGGACAAGTTGGACCACCGGAGACTACTGAGAGCAGTCAGTAATAGCTGTCTGTGTCTCTAACTTTTGCTCCGATCTTCTTTTATCAGGGGTGACTTCTTTGCTTACAATTTTCTGTTGTTCATCACTGACCTGGCTGCCCGCTTTGAACCAGTCTTACTGGCCAGCAGGGACCTCCTGATAGATCTAACCATTTAAAATTTTAATGTCTCTGGGATAGCACTGCCAATCTGTATGAACAGTTCAGGATTTTCACCATCAGTTTCCTGAAATCTTTAAATTGGGGTTCTCCTGCCCACTGAAAA
>Ga0181612_179242_pt1 | contig 10166 bp, 7 predicted proteins | sample HoacroProtozoa21_FD_119630 | JGI IMG/M metagenome (GOLD analysis project Ga0181612, IMG submission 119630) | Hoatzin crop microbial communities from Cojedes, Venezuel. Combined Assembly of Gp0051906, Gp0051904, Gp0051908
CTGCCTTGGGTGTAGATGGAAGCTGCCTGCAGCAGCTTGACGCACTCGCTGCTGCGGAAGTCTCCGTTGCCCTCTAGCTGCCTCAGCTGCATGGCGTCGGGGTCGAAATGATCGTCGTGTTCACCGGCATATTCATAATAGGCGCCCCTTGCCGGCGTGTGCTGGTTCCACAGGTCGCGCTGCTGCTCTTGATAGCAAGTGGCGATCAGCCGCTTGAGCCCCAGTTTGTGGAAGTTTTCGATAAAGTAGCGAACGAAGTTGCTCCGGCGCGGATCGTCGCAGTTGCAATAGACCACCTTGCCTGCAAAGCAGCCCTGATAGTGCTGCAATTCACGCTCAATGTCGCATAATTGCGTGTAGAACTCATCGCTCTTGGACTTCTTGGCCCGCTTCAGCAATTGGTTGGTCGCATTCCTCATTGTTAATCCTCCTCCTCTTGATGCGATGATTGACGGGTGAGCTGGTCAAACAAGTCGCTGGCTAGCACTTGCAACGACGTCTTTGAAATATCCATCATGATGTCGAACATCTCCTGATTGTTCCACTTGCCGCCGCTGCCTTGGGTGTAGATGGAAGCTGCTTGCAGCATGATCGCCTTGTCGCCGTGATTGACAAACAGATTTTTACACAAATTCGTGTTGATCGGCAGGCCATAGTTGGCTGCAGTCAGTCGGTCTAGCCGGTTCAGCGAGCCCGCATTGTGGGCTAGGGTGACGGCGCGCCCGTCTGGGCGGGTCACCGTTATCGTCTGGGTGAGGAAGTTGGACCCCTCCAGAAACAGCACATAGGGGAAATGCGACTCGGCTAGCATCAGGTTGGCAAATTCCGAAATGTTCTTGTGCGACCGTTCGATGGCGTTGCCGGCATACATCTGGTCCTGGTCGTTGTGCTTGCCGACCTGTTTGCCCGCCTTGATGTTCTCGATGTCATTGCCCTGATGCTTGGCCTCGGTAACCAGCACCACCCGCCAGCGCCCGTGGTCGTCCTGCACCTCGATGATGCCTCCATCGGGGATGATGTTGGCGTTGTCCACAAACAGCGTCTGCCCGAGGGCCGGATCGACTTCTTGCAGCGCCTCGTTGATCTCCCGCTTGGCAATATGCGTGCGGTAGCGGAAGTTGAGGCCAGGATAATCGGCCTCGAGTTGCTTGAGCACGAGGCGTGAGATCTGCCGCACTGTCAGGTCGTGCGACATGGCCATTTCGCCGAAGATGCCCACGGCGCCATGACTCTGTTTGTGCTGGTCGGTCAATCGGGATGACTGATTGCTCTGTTTCATGATTGCATCATTTGTTTGAATGACAAAATTATAAAAAAGTTGCCATTGCTGCCACCATTTATCGTGTTTATTCCGAAAAAAGGCGCGCGGCACTGGTGTGAGAGTGTCGCGCGCTAACCCAGAAATTCACGTTTATATCAAAATTTCACACCTGTTATCCTATATCTCTTTGCAAAGTAGTGGGGGCGGGCGATTTCAGAAGTTGACTCCGACATTGAGTGTGAAGCAGCCGTTGTGGGTGTCGTCGAAGTCGTCTTGCCCGATGTTGGCTAGGCCGAAGGCGTAGCTGGCGTCCACATACATCATGTTGAATCCCAGGCCGCAGCCGATCTTGAGTCCGCCGTCAAAGCGGTTGAAGTAGCCGTCGTCGAACGAGCTGAAGGCCTGTCGTGAGCCGTAGTTCTTGATGTTGCCGTCGATGCCGCAGGCCAGATAGCCGCCGGCGTAGGGCTGCAGGGTCATGTCGTGGCCCATGAAGTGCTTGTACTTGATCAGCAGGGGCACCTCCAGATAGTTGAGGTCGTAGGTGAACTTGTCGCCGCTGCTGCCGCTCTTGCCGCCCTTCTGCGTGTAGTTGAGTCCGCTCTCGAAGAACAGCGGGGTGAACGGGGTGAGCTGCACACCGGCCACGAAGCCCAGGTTGAGGCCGGCCTTGGTCTGGTTGCCGTCGAGCATGGGGCTCTCGCTGTTGACGTGCGAGGCGTTGAGGCCCACACGCAGGCCGAAGTAGTAACGGTGCCATGCGATCATCTCGTTGCCATGACGTCCGACGGTCTGCACACGCGGCCGCGGATAGTGCCGATAGCCAGGCTGAGCCGCCGCCGGCAGGGCCAGCAGCATGCACAATAACGTCATGACCAAGAAGTTCCTCTTTTTCATCATCATCGTCGTTTTCATCTTGAATAATAGTTATTGGTTAGTCGTTTGTTGACTTTTAGACCCCTATGAAAATGAAAGGTTTAAGGCCCATTTAGGGCAAAAACGATGAGCGGCGCCCCCTTGCCGACCAACGGCCTTGAAAAAACGACCAACGCCACTGACGTGCGGTAGCAATTTTTTTACTATATTTGTCGCCATGTTAAATATCGATGACATCAAGCAACTGTGGCAACGGCGCACGGTGCCGGCCTGCGTGCAGCAGGTGCGTGAGCAGATAGTGGAGGCGTATGCCGACCTGCAGTTTGTGGCCGACGGGCACAAGTATTACCGTCCCGACGGCAACGGCGGTACGGTGGAACTGAAGTCGGTGTCGGAGTGGACGGGCCGGTTTTCGCCGTCGAACGACCAGGACTGGGGGCTGATCGCCGAGCGCTATGGGGCGCGGCGCGGCATGACGCGGGAGCAGGTGGAGCGCATGTGGTGGGAGAACAGCCACGCGGCCACCAATGCCGGCACGGGCGTGCACCTGTATGGCGAGAATCTGTTCTACTGGGCCACCGACCAGATCGAGCTGCTGGATCCCGTGATCAAGCCGCAATATGAGGGCGGATACCTGTTCCCGCACTCGCCCAAGGAGACGGCGGCGCTGCGATTTTGGGAGGATGTGCTGGGCAACGACCACTACTATCCCGTGTTGGCCGAGACGCGCATCTATACCGACGTGTATGCCGGCACGTTCGACCTGCTGTTCTATTACCACGATCCTGACGACGAGGAGCGGTCGGGGCTGGTGATCTTTGACTACAAGACCAACCGCGAGCTGGTGAAACAGTATGCGATCGACCGCCATCAGATGATGAAGCCGCCGTTCGATGACCTGTACGACATGGACTGGAGCCACTATGTGCTGCAGCTGTCGGCCTATCAGGTGGGCATCGAGAATGCGGGTCACAAGGTGAGCATGCGCCGCATCATCTGGCTCAAGGACGACGGTACTTACGAACTGGTGAAGCTGCCTGACGTGACGCAGGAGATCCGCCGGCTGATCGCCGCCGAGCTGATGCACACGGGCGGAGGGAAATGACGCACGGGATTCCGATTATTTTGCGTACCTTTGCCGCCGCGATGCTTGACCGAGAGAGGGATAACAATCTGGCTACTGCACAATTCTATATTATATATATCAACAACTAATCAAAACAAGCAAACAAACAACCAAAGAGAAAAGACTTACTGTTATGAAGGCGAACAAATTATTGTACCTGCTGATGGTGGCGATCGTGCTGTCGGTGTCGCTCACGTCGTGTGACGATGACGAGCCGCACTACTACTGGGACGACATCGTTGGCAGCTGGGAATCGGTGTACGGGCAGGATGAGTTTGGCAGCTACGACATCATGGGCTTTGACGTGGTGCGCTACGACTTCTATGACGACTACACGGGCCGATACACCTACTACTCGAGCTACGGATTGGAGTATGTGGACTTTAACTGGTATGTGTCGGGCGACATGGTGCAGATCAACTATTATGACGGCGACATGGAGATACTGTACTACGGTTTCGACGACTGGGGCTATCTGCTGCTGTCACCTGACTTTGACTTCTATCGTTACACGGCCTATCGCCCAGCGTGGTGATGTGAGCGCGGTGTGAGCTGAAATGCCACGGGCGGGCTGGGGAGGACTTGAGTGTCCACTAGGCCGCCCGCGTTATCGTTTGGTCGCCTCAGAAGCGGTACTGCACAAATGCCTCGATGGCCTCGTAGGTGGCCAGGCCCAAATGGTCGTAGAGCTCGGCCAGATTGTGGTTGCGGTCGATGGAGTGCTGCCAAGTGAGTTTGCCGTCGTCGCTGGTGCGGAAGGGCGCGTCGTGGATCTGTGACTGGAACTTGAGGATGGCGTCGCGCTTGTATTGGAACTCCTCGGGGCTCATGGGCACGGCCATCTCCACATAGTCGATGTCCCACTGTCCCCACTGTCCGCGGTAGATCCAGATGCGGCAGTCCTGCATGAACTGCTCCTGCTTGAGGTTGTCGATGGCCTGCATCACGGCCGCCGAGCAGCGCTGGTGGGTGCCGTGGGTCTCGGTGAGGTCGCCGTCGATGAAGATCTGGTGCGGCCTGATTTGCTCGATCAGGCGCTGCACGGCGGCCACATCGGCCTCGCTCACGCGGCCCTGGCCGAAGGGATCGTCGGTGTAGAACGGCAGGGTCAGCTCGTGCACATGGTCGCGGTTGACGCCCATGTAGTTGCACGCCATGATGCTCTCGCAGATCATGATCGAGCCCTTGAAGAAGCGCACATCCTGGGGGTCGGCCTCGCCGCTGCCGCGCTTGTTACGCACCTTGCTGATCAGTTTGGCGATCTGGGCATGGTCGTGCTCGCTGCCGATGCCGAAGTGGCTCATCACGCGGTCGCCCATGATGGCATAGCGCAACAGATCCTCGTCGCTCACCGACACGTCGCCGTCGGTCTGGATGGCCACATGCACGTCGTGACCCTGCTCGACCAGGCGCCGCATGGTGCCGCCCATCGACACGATGGCGTCGTCGGGGTGGGGGCTGAAGATGAGCACGCGCTTGGGGTAGGGCGTGGCCCGCTCGGGACGATAGGTGTCGTCGGCGTTGGGCTTGCCGCCAGGCCAGCCCGTGATGGTGTGCTGCAGGTCGTTAAATATCTTGATGTTCACGTTATAGGCCGATCCGTACAGTGCCACCAGTTCGCTCAGTCCCATGTCGTTATAGTCCTTGTTGGTGAGCTTGAGCACGGGTTTGCCGGTGAGTTGGCACAGCCACACGATGGCGCGACGGATCAGCTTGTCGGTCCACTCGCACGAGGTGACCTTCCACGGATAGCTGATGCGCGTGAGGCGCGAGGCAGCCTCGAGGTCGGCCGTGATCTTGACGTTGCTGTGCATCTGCAGGAACGAGGCGGGCACGGTGTCGCTCATGCGTCCCTCGATGGTGTTGAGCAGGGCCTCGGCGCTGGCTTCGTCCCACGCCACGCAGATGATCTTGCGCGCGGCCAGGATGTTGCCGATGCCCAGCGTGACGGCGGTGATGGGAGCCGTCTCGCTCTGGAAGGCCTCGGCCACGCGCGTGCGCGACTCGTTGCCCAGCAGCATCAGGCGGCAGGTGGAGTTCATCGTCGATCCCGGCTCGTTGTAGGCGATGGAGCCGTTTTTGGTCAGTTCGCACACGATCAGGTCGAGTCCGCCGGCCTCGGCAATCTCGTTCTCGTAGGCGCGGCACAGGCGGTGCACGTTCTCCTTGGTGGCCTCGCGGCTATAGGTGTGGATGTTGTCGGGATCGATGTCGATCTTGCTGTAGAGGTGCTGCTTGAGGCGTCCGAAGCTGCTGTGCTCGTCGTCGAGGGGCACGCCCAACCCCAGTTCGCTCAGGCTGAAGCCCACCACGTTGGCAAAGCTCACCTTGTCGGCAAAATAGAGCTTGACCAGCTCGTCGTACACCTTGAGGGCGCATTTGCCCGACCCAAAGCCGATCACGCAGCGGCCGCGCTCCTTGACGCAGCGGTTGATGGTTTCGGCCACGTCCATCGCGGCATCGGCGGCACCCTCGTCGGCCGTCGCGGTGACCTTGGTATATACTCTCTCGAAGCGCGTCAGCGACGCCAGTTCCACCTCGCCCTCGGGGCGGTAGTAGCGGCTCGACACCAGGTCGCGCTTCAGCTGGGAAATCAGGTTGTCCTTCATCTTTTTTACCTTATCGTTACAATCAAACGGCCAAAGATAGTGTTTTTTCCTGATACTTTTCGGGTTATGGCACCGAAAAATGACATTTTGCCATTTCACAGCCCCTCGGCAGGCCCCACACGCGAGCGATAGACACAAAAAAGCGAAAGTGCACTTTTTCACAAAAGCACACCTTCTTCATAACCAAAATTCAAGTATATAAGTTCTTTAAATTTTTTGTTGCCTAATAAAATTTAATGATGAAAAAATGATAATAAGACTGTTTCACTGTGTTTGATGTTGCAAAGATAAGCAATATTTTTTAAACCCACCAAATTTTGTAGCGGTTAAAACGTTCGATAATACAGATTTTGCTAAAAAAAGGGCTGGATGTGCGTCCATTTCCCCACAATTGATTGGGAGCGGATGCGCATCCAGCCTGTTTTGCCTGCTCGGCAGGGCTGACGGTTAGCGAATGGCGGTTGCCGTCAGGTGTTGAGCGTTGATCGTGGTCTTGTTGTCATCGGGCCAAATGCCGTTGAGCACGAAGTCGATCAATGCGGTCACATCGTTGATGTCGATGATGCCGTCCAGATCGCAGTCGCCAGCGCGGGTGTCGATGTCGGTGCCGTTGAGCACGTAGTCGATCAGCGCGGTCACGTCGTTGATGTCAACGGTGCCGTCGCGGTTCACGTCGCCGCGCAGATAGCTGCTGTCACCGCCCTGCTCGGCCTCCTCGTCGAGGACGATCTCGAGCTGCGTCTGCTCGCTGGTGGCGAGGCTGTTGGCGTAAGCCTCGAAGGCGGCTACCGTGCCGCTGGCGGCCTTCACGAAGTGGCTGCCGGCCGCGTTCATGAAGTAGGCATCCTCGACGGTCTGCTGGGCATAGGTGCCGATCAGCATGTGCCAGGTGCCGCTGGTGATGTTCACGGGATTGGGCTTGACGGTGGCGTCGGTGGCGGTGAACACGAAGGTCTTGCCGCGCATGTCGGTGCCGTTAGCGCCGTCGTAGGGAGCTATCAGATAGGGCACGTTGGCCTCGAGCCTGGTGCCCATGTAGCCGGCGTAGAGCTTGCCCTCGTCGGTGTCCTCTTCCTGTTCGGCATAGTTGCATACCCACAGGGCCTTAGCGTCGTCCTTGCTGTGCATCCACTCGATGGCGTTGCCGTCGGCAGTGACTGCGGTGGCGGCGAAGGGCAGCACCATGGTGCTCCAGCCACCCTCCTGGCCGGCGTGGCGGCCCTGGGCGAAGGTGCGCTCATAGCTGATGTTGGCAGCCGTGAAGCGGATGGGAGCGTAGAAGTCGTAGCCGTGCTTGAGCTTGATGTCGCCCACGGCGGTGGTGCCGCGGATGACGTTGCTGCTCTCCAGTCCGGCGGGCACGCTCTCGTCGTCGCCCACGTAGTAGAGGCAGTTGGGGTTGCTGTTAGGCGTCACGCTCGTCAAGGTCAGATCCTCGAGCTTGGCAGCCACGGCATTGGCGGGGATGGTGACATTGGCATCGGCCTTCATGCCCGTGCGGGTGCCGTCGCCGGTCCAGGTCACCAGACCGTGCTCGATGGTGTAGATCTTGCTCTCGCCCTTGCCTACCAGATTCTTGAGCGAGTCGTTCTCGTTCTTGCCGTAGATGTTGAGCGCATAGCGCGAGCCGTAGGCCAGGTTGTCGAACTCGAAGTACAGCGTGCGCGTCTCGCCGGCTGCCAGCGTGAGCGACTGGTTCTGATAGGTCACCATCGAGGCACCGTCGTCGCCGACGATGAACAGGGGTGCCAGCACATACTTGTTGTACTCGCCCGTGCTGTTGTTGGTGATATCGACCTTGAACTTGATGTAGCTGTCGTAGACGATCAAGTTCTCCTCGTCAGCACCCATGGCGCTGATGTCCACGCTCAGGTTCATGGCGCTGGTGGTGCCGCCGTTGATGGTCACAGTGCCGGTGCCGGGGATCTTGCTGCCGCCATAGCTGCTGTCGTAGAGCGACAGTTGGGCGGTCTTGGTGCCGGCATTCTGGGGCGTGAAGTTGAAGGTCACCACCTTCTCGCCGCCAACGGGGATCTCGGTCTCGACCACGGTGAGGTATTCACCGAACTCGTCGATCTGCTCGTTGGTGAGGTAGAAGTAGAGGCGTCCGCTGAAGCGGTCCACGCTGTTGTTCTTGACGGTGACGTGGCACTGCTCGGCGCTGCCGGCCTTCTCGCCGCCTGTGAACTCAAAGTTGGTGGCGGTGAGGTCGTTGAGGGGATGATCCTCGAAGGTGGCGGTGCTGCTGGTGAAGGTCACGGCCACATAGTAGCGGTCGCTCTCGTTCATGGGCACCCACTCGTCGCTGCCCTGCATCTTGCACACGGGCACGATCTTGTAGGTGCCGCTGGTGATGCCCTTGCCGAAGGTGGAGGTGGTAGAGCTGCTGCTCTCGGGCCAGCTGTCGGTCACCGACAGCGACGACGAGTAGTAGCTGTTGCTGGCAATGAGCTCGACGAAGTTGTCGTTGCTGTCGTAGAGGGCGATGCCGCGCAGATATTTGGTGCCGTCGTCGATGTGGTCCTCGGCGGTCACCTTGATGTATTTGCGCTTGGTGAGCTTGAAGCTGCCGTCGTCGCCGCGGTCAAACGACTTGCTGTAGCTGTACATGTTGTAAACCGTCAGCACGTGGTCGATGTCCTCGCTCACGCCGCTGTAGCCCGGCTTGATGCCCAGGATGGCGGTCTGGTCGATGTTGTAGCCCTCGCTGCTCGACGACGATCCGATGCCACCGGTGGCGGGGTTGAGCACCGACAGCACGAAGAAGCCGTCGCCCATGCCTCCCCATCCCCAGTTGATGTGGAAGTAGTCGCCATATTCATATCCGTCGCACACAAACGAGTGTCCGCCGCCGCTGCCAGCGCGGCCGTTATAGATCATGGGGCGGCCGGCCACCAGCTCTTGGTAGATCATCTCCTCCCAAGCCTGCTGGTCGTAGTCGCTGCGATAGACGAGTTGTGCGTCGTAGTCGAAGTAGTTGCGCAACGCCTTGGGAATCTTGGGGTCGCTGGTGCTTGATGCCGAAGTGGTGTACTGCATCTCGGCGGCACAGCCGCAATAGAGCATCAGCCACGACACGGCCTCGGTGTAGACCTCGTCCTCGGCACCGGTGTAGCTGTCGCGCATGTGTTGCCAGTCGAAGGCGCGCACGGGCAGCTCGTCGGTGGTGAAGGAGCCGTACTGGTAGTTGCCCATCGGATAGGTCACCGTGTAGGACGGGATGGTCTGCGTGGATTGTGCGGGCCACTGGTGGAAGTTCATAATTTGGGCCATGGCGGTCGCCACGCAACCCGTGTAGGCCAGCTCGCTGGTGGTGTCACCGTCCTCGACGTTCATGAACTGGGGGCAGTGGTTCCAGTAGGGCGTTGCCTGATCCCAATGGCTGGTGATCAGGGGCGAGATGCTGTTGCGCGTGGCCTTGTGGGCACGGCGCATGGTGGCGGTTGCCTGCTCGATCTGCTCGCTGGTGATGCCCATGGCGTCGAGCGCCTCGATCTGCTGAGCATAGCCGTCGAGCCATGCCTGCATGTTGGCGGGGATGTTGTTGCCATCCCAGCTGCCGCTGTCGGTATATCCCAGCACCTGTGTCGTGCGGTCGTCACCCGACACGATCACATAACCCTGGTTGCCACTGGTGTTGAAAATGTAATAATAGGCTTGATTGCTGGATGCGGTGCCGTTGGCCATGACGCGCGGAGCACGCTGCACGCCGGTGGTCTGCAGCGCCACGCCTGGGCGATGCTCGAGCAGGAAGGCCTGCGCCGCACTCTGGGCTTCACTTTGCGACACGACACCAGCCTGCGCTGTGGTGCACAGCAACAGCGTCGCCGCAAGTCCGAAAAACTTCTTCATAATTGGTTCTAGTTAAATAAAAGATAGTAAATAAGTAAATAAAAAGATGTTTTGAAAATTTATAAACAGGTTTATAAATAGGTTGATATCAAATCAGTTTAAGGTGTAAAAAGGTCGCCGCAAAGATATATCAAATAATTAAAACCGAGGCAATAATTGAGCAAAAAATCGCGATTTTGGCCTTTTTGCTGTCGTTTTGCTCACTTTGCAGCCTTGCGCGGCGCCGTTGTGGCAGGTCATAGCGGCAGGGCGGATGCACGATGCGGGGCGAATTTGCCGATTTGCGGCATCAAAAGGGGGGCCGATTGGTCAAAAAACGTTACCTTTGCCTGCACTAAATCGTTAGGAGTCATGAAACCTGCATTGATATTACTGATCGTCCTGGTGCTGGGCGGCGTGGTGGCCTGGTTGCTCGACAAACTGATGCCGGGCCGCAAGAGCC
>Ga0181612_129211_pt1 | contig 10165 bp, 7 predicted proteins | sample HoacroProtozoa21_FD_119630 | JGI IMG/M metagenome (GOLD analysis project Ga0181612, IMG submission 119630) | Hoatzin crop microbial communities from Cojedes, Venezuel. Combined Assembly of Gp0051906, Gp0051904, Gp0051908
GACCCGCCTGGACAAGGTCCTCTACAGCCTGCTGTAGGAGACCCTGCTTTGGCAGGGGGGCTGGACTAGATGATCCCTTCCAACCCCTACCATTCTGTGTAATTCTGTGACTTTCCACACAGCACCACACTCCACACCACAGCCACACAACCCATCCCCCCCCCTCAAAGAAGAAGAAAACCCGACTTTTAACACTGGCCAATGCACTGTTCGTCTATCACAGACTCTGATTCTCTAGAACACAGTGAGACAGCAGTAAAAATATTTTTAAAATGACAGTGACAAGCAAAGGAGCAACTTGCATAGGAATGACATCCATTCTGTGTAATTCCGAGTGCTTTGTGCTGCTTATTTAGATATCTTACTTAAAGAAAGATGTTTTAGGCAGCATGGGTTTAAAGTGTGCTACATTTGTTTTTAGAGAAAGGAGTGCCAAGTTCAGTGAGGTACCAAAAGTAATTGTGCACCTTCTGCTGTTTTACATTTAACGTGATTGTGTGTTGTTCTTTTTTGAAGCAGCTGTTAGCTATTTTAATTAACTTGGTCTCTTCACTTGGCATTTGCTAAGAAATACAAGAAAACTGAAACGTGTTGGTTTCTTTCTAGTCTGCAAAGGGACTAGAGTTAGGGAAACAGAAGGAAATCACATAGCTTTACTCTCTGGAGACCTTTATGTGCACAAGTGAACTGAGAAATCTTACACTTTGAAAAGGCAGGACAGTGCATAACCTTGTGGACAGGCTGTCTAAACATGTTGTTCAGATTGTTCAAATGAAACATGGGCGTGGTCACCCATGAGACAGTTGCGGGTTTGCTAGTCTTGTGGCTGCAGGCAGGTTATGTTGATTTAAGACTCAGTATTGTTATTTCCACTGAACATTTCCTGTCAATCTCTAGTGTTATGTAAGTGAGAATATGTGCGTGTGTTAATCATCATTGATTTGTTTTGCAGATTTCTGGCTTGTGAGTCACTTGCTGAATTTTGTAATTGATATCTGAAATTGAGGGAAGTTGTCAGGATGCCGTTCTGGCAAGAATAACCTATCCGTGGCTGTGTCAGCTTTTCCAACACCCAGTTCATGCATTCATGATGTTTTGAATATTCCTCTAGCATCCGTTGCATCTTGGCATCCTCTTCTTTTGTGATTATTCACCAACACTGGTGTTATTTATTGGTTGCATAATTAACAAAAATAGTGGTGATTGCTGCATACAAGTGAGCAAGAGTATTTTCCAGTCAAAATTTGCACTTGAAAAGGTCGAGGTTGTAAATTCTTTTCAAGGTTTCTCAGTTGCAAGTCTTGCAATGTTAAATTCTCTAATGCGTTTGAGTAATTTCAATAAGTATATAAGGCTGGACTAGATGATCCCCAGAGGTCCCTTCCAATTGTTTCTGTTTACAGTGCATTCTTGTGCATAGACATTGTGCATAGACATTGTCTCCACTAGTGAGAGAATGCTACTGAGCTACATGTTTTGATATTTCCACTTAAAAGAAGCTGCAGTTCTGTGTGGTGTCGCAGTCCTAGCAAAGAGTTTGCAGCCCAGTATAAGGGAACAGTAGGACTTTAGGCAAGCTTTGCATGCTTATGATTTTAGTTATGTCAGGAGCTGTGGTGCTGTAAACACTGAAACTATTCCCAAGCAGGTTGTGCTGGTTGTTGTAGGCCCTGGGTTATTGCCTGTAACCTAATATAAGGAGATAGCCCCAGTGTTTGCCCTAGCGTCCTTTGAAAACAGTCTTCTAACTGTCTTGCGTCAGGTGCTGGAGGAGTCTCCCACGGCACCATCTGCTTGGAAGTAACTTACGAGGACTCTCTTGACTTCAGTTCTGTCATTTTACAGGGCCAAAAGAAGTCAGAAAATATATGCCAGGAAAGTACAAAATTCCTTTTTCCGTCTTTTGGGGTGTTTTGGGGTGGGAGAAAACCCTTAGACCACCCCAAACCGTGCTTTCGAGGGTGGAAAATAGTGTAGAGTATTGGATTGATGCACTTCAGAGACTTCAGACTTGCAGAGTATTGAAATATCTTGGCACATTAAATACTGTTGGCTCTACCAGTATCATTTGTCATTTGTAATCGCTTGCACATTCTTCATAGTTTACTTAATAAATCTGCACAATAGAAAACATGTCAATGAAAGCATCTTGTTACTATGACAGATTATTTGTTTTGCTTTGTCAGAAAACTCTACAAGCGTTATGCATTCCTCCGCTGTGACGATGAGAAAGAGCAATTCTTGTATCATCTTCTGTCATTCAATGCTGTTGATTACTTTTGCTTTACCAATGTTTTCACAACAATCTGTAAGTATTTGCTTTCCCTGGCACTCTGATTTCCAGATTAGGTTGAGTCCTTATCCAAAATTTTAAGCAGCTGAGCAACATACCTTAATGTAATTGTTCTACTTTCTTCCTGGTATCCATCTGTGTATGCTGTATCACTGTTTCTGTGATCCTCTCTGGTGGGCAGTAGTGTGTGTGTCTCACTAAAGGCTTTTGTTTCCAACTGTGTAAAATACACAGTTTTAATCCTTTCAGTTGGGGGAGAGTTCTCAATAGAAAATTTCGTGGTTGGATTGTTTGCATCATACTAAACAAGAACAGTATGGATTGTTCGTTATCAAGGTAAGACTATTAACACATGCTGGGAATTAAAAAGAAAAAAACTTTCCCCTTGTCATGCTCAGCCTACTTTGCCACATGCCTGTCTCTGAGTTTAGGATAACAATGAAATGCCCATTGAGGGCCACATGAGAGCACTGCAACGCTTTGAAGTACCTTTTGTTTTCTTAAAAAAGGTGCTCTAGAGAAACTTTTAATCTGTTGCTGCTGATACTTACATGTGTTACAGAGTTCTCATGCATTTGTGTGTCTGATGCCACAGGACCTCGTTAGTAAGGCAGAAATAAGGAAGGACTTTTAACAAGGCTTAGAAAATTGGGAGTCAGTGTTTATGAAAGGATTCAGACCTCATGGTAGGAGCTACCTTTTGTGTGTTATGATCCATATTTGTGTGTATGAAAAACAAAGCAGGCAGACCTCTAAGCAAAATAGTTTTTGGTCGTCTTCTGGGCAAGTTCTGGACAATGCTGAAATCTGTTTTCCTGGATGCAGTTAAGTTGTCACTTACTTTAAGGCTATCAGCACAGGAAATAGAGAGAAATATTTTAATTCATTCTTAAATGCTACGGCCATCAAGCTTTTAAGAAAATCCAGCCACCAAATGCTTTCTTGAGGGCACTGACAGCTGAGGAGACATTGAAGGAGAAATGTATTAAATGCCTCAGCTGAAAAGCCCTAACTGTAATCTGTTTGTGCACTATAAAAGAAGGGCAGATTGCCAAGAAACACGATGACCATTCAGATAGTTGGATTTTGTTATAAAAGTTTGGTTAATGGGGGCTCTGCATGAGATAGTAGGCGATTAAAGAGCACATGAATTTTCTCAGGAGCACATGCCTCCTGAGTCAGACAAGGGGCTGTAATTTATGTGATACTATGCTGAATTAGTCACTGGTAAACCAGGGGACCAGAAAGCATTTGAGCATGTGTGTGGTGTCAGTTAGATGGGAAAAAATTTGTCTGTTCTTTTTAAAATCAAGAAGTCTCACAGTTAGCATGTCTAAGAGCAACATGGTGAAGAGAAATTTGCAGAATTATAGTGTTGTTTCACTGAATTTCTTCAGCCACGGTAGTGAATGCTGCTGCAAGCAAGCCCTGCAAAAAAAGGCAGGGAATTGGTGTTAGTTGTGTAGTGTGCGTGTGTGCACACACAAAAGCAGGCAGTTAGGAGTTGAGCATTGACTTGGATGCTGAGCTACAGTGTAGTCCTGGATACATGAAGATTTTGTCTTTACTTACTTGTCTCTAAGCTGGGGAGAAATGACCATCTTCATGACATGTTTTGAGGATGGTAAATGGAAAATTATTCTACCCATATGAAGGCATTATTCTATTCATATTTATTTTTTCGTTTCATAGTGTTTTGCTGTCAGCTCTGCTGCTTAATAACTGCTATGTGTACACTTCCTGATTGTTAATCAGTGCTAAGTGTGCAAGTGTTAACATGATTAAATAGCAGCTCTGATGTTTTAACATTTCATGATACTGCATTACTATTTTACGACTTATCTTTTCCCCATCTCTTCATTAAAGAGGTTATATAATTATCCTTCTTCATTTTTTAAGTGTTGTTTCTTCTTGTGTTCGCAGTGATACCATACCATATATTAATTGTTCCTAGCAAGAAACTTGGTGGCTCAATGTTCACAGCCAATCCTTGGATCTGTATCTCGGGAGAACTGGGTGAAACAGGAGTCCTGCAGATTCCCAGGAATATATTAGAAATGACTTTTGAGGTTTGTACTGCTTTGATACAAAAAATGTTTTGGATGTTCTGTTTGTTCAGTTTTAAATTATTCCCTTTCTCTACCATCTTGCCATACATTTCGTATCTTTAATCTATGTAGTTAAGTTGCAAATACTTCCTGTTCCTGTACATAGCAAATTTAATCTATATTTAGTTACATGGAGAGCAAAATGACTGACAAATCCTTAGTGCAAGGATGGACAAGACTGTCTTTCTATTACAACTTTGTGCTATAATGGTGGGAGGTGCCATATTCTGCTCTGTTTTTTGTGTGTGTGCGTGCAATGGGTAAAAGATAGTTCATCTATTTCAACTGATGTTCTCTGCTGAACAAAACAGTATTTAACAAAACGACGCAAACAAAACAACCTACTTCTAGAATCTGGCCCAGAATCAATCATGCAGTCAGAAAAAGAGAACCACATTTCTGATTCCCTGTCTGAGCATGTGCTCTAATAGTTCACTCCTCCAACATGCTGCTGTCTTTCAGTTTGCTCTGACAAAAGTCTTTATTTAATTTGCAGTGCCAGAACCTGGGAAAACTGACCACAGTGCAAATAGGACATGATAATTCAGGGCTGTATGCCAAGTGGCTGGTGGAATATGTTATGGTCAGAAACGAAATAACAGGGCATACTTACAAGTAAGTATCATCCTGACATTTCATGTTGGGTAAGTAGAATTTCTGCAGGGAGCTGACACAGTAGGGCTTGTTTGGTTAGAAAGGTCTTAGCTCCTGGGGACACTGTGGCTACATTTGCTGCTACCTGAAGGCACAGAAAGGTCGTTTGGCTTCTGGCATTAAACAAGTCGTGATTCTTACAAAATCAAACAGTTTTCAGTTTGTAGATGCTCATGTCTAGCCTGAAAACATTGGTGGAGAAGATGAGTTGACTGTTGAGCATCTTAAAAATAATTTGCCTTGAGCCTAAGGAAGAAATAGCAAGTTATAGCTTGCTGCTTACCAGATACAGGTGGCCTTCTATGTGATGATTGAGTGCTCTGGGTGTTACAGAGAGACCGCTGGACACAAGCTGGAACACAAGGGCTCCTGAGTGTTAGAAACCTGTGTTTGTATAATGAAAGTAAAGGAACGAGATTTATAGTAAGAATTAAATTTATTTGTGTTAGGTACAGCACAGTTTGCCCTGTCGTTTTTGTAGAGAGACTGTTGGGCTTATGTTGATGACAGACTAGCGGGTAAGTCCACACAGTTCTTCATGCCAGCTTGTTTGTAATTAAATGAAGAGACAAGATTATATTTTTGCATGCTGTTCAGTTTTCTGATTAAGCTGATTAAACTGACATCATCGGTTCATAGAAAGTGATAATGAGCAAGTGAGCACGTGTGCTTTCTAGTGTCTGATTTAATATCCCAAATTCAATAGATGTATTGGTGTTTTGGCATTTAAGTGTGTATGGGGTGTTTTTTTGTGGCTGACTTGCTATGTAACATATTCAATGAAAGCATAGGTGTATTTCACCACCCATTTGTCTGGTGGGTCTTTCCCTTCTACCTCTTTTTGCTCTGCAGCCCTCAAATCATGTGCTACATATAGGACACAAGACAAAATCTGCCACTGTTTGCTTTGTGGATCATTCAATATGACATGTAGCACACACCTGGAACTGAAAAGCTGTTTTACTTTTGCTTCCTCTGCTGGCAAAAGCCAAACCCAAGACTTCGTTCTTTGTTGCTAGGGTGAAGTGTTTCTAATAACTTATACTAGTGGAATTTGAGTTCTGTGCAACTGCAGTTCAAAGTCTTTGGTATGGAATTGAATCTGGTTTGAAGGACTTGATCCAAATATTTATGTTCATAGGTTTCCCTGTGGAAGGTGGCTTGGAAAAGGAATGGATGATGGCAGCTTGGAGAGGATCCTAGTGGGAGAGTTGCTGACTTCCCATACTGAGGTTGATGAGCGACAGTGCCGAACCCCTCCTTTGCAGCAGTCACCAAGCATGATCAGAAGATTTGTCACTATATCGCCAAACAATAAGCCAAGTGAGTGGTGGGAGATGCCTTGTATTGCTCTGCATCATTGCCTGAGGAGAACTTCTTGTAAACAAGACTGTAGGTTTTCTTGTATTTTAGAACTGTAGTTTGTAGAGGACCTGTGAAACACAACCCAACCCTCTGCTCAAAATCCAGCTAGCTTCTGAGTTACAATCCTGAGCAAACCTGTTCTGTCTACTCAAGTTTTGAAAGTCTCCAAGGATGGAAGAAAGATATCTCTGGACTCCTGGTCCAGTGCTGCGCTGCCCTAGTGGTGTTTTCTGTATTCTTGTCCTTAATCTGTGGAATGAATGCTATGGAGGAAGGTAGAAATTTGCTGTCCTGTCTCTGTCTATCTGACCTTCCTGGATGAAAAAGCTTGCTAGTAGTTTCTATTCATGGACTTTAGTTTTCTGTTGAGATCAGTGTTCTTGGGTGTCTTATTCCTGGTAAATCAACTGGTTACTTTGCTCCCAAACATACTGGTGTTTACAGTGAAACTATCATAGAAAGTATTTCCGGGATGCCCAGATGTGGTAGTCCTAATCAAAGCACAACTCCTTTTCTTAGGTTTGGGCCCTGGTCTGAAAATGTATGTAGTGTGTAAAAAGCCTTTCCACCTGTTGTTGTGTTGAAAAACCACAGTGTTAACTTCGATGTGAAACCAAACCATCTCCATGTCTACCTTCTCCGCAGTAAATAAAAGTAGAATTGGATTTCTATTACCAGAGTCCAGCTTCTTTTCACTAACAGTGTAGGTTATACTGCTGCTTGCTTCTCCTCTTTTTTTGTGGTGCGCCTTATCCCTCCTGTACAGGTACAATTTCTAAAGCTGTTACAGAATGACTGGATGTATTTTTCTATTTTGCAGAGTTAAATACTGGTCAGATGCAAGAAGCTATTGGTGAAGCTGTGAATGGTATTGTCAAGCATTTCCACAAGCCAGAAAAGGAGGTGAGGAGTTGTGATGCCTGTGTAGTGGCACTCCTGTCTTAAAACTTTTATTAGTAAGCATTGTAGAATATATAACAGAAATAACTAAGCTGAATGAACACCCATCTGTTTGAAAATTCCTGAAGTGGAGCAACAATGAGATACTGAGACTGCATGTTGGAATAGTATATCCTCAAGTATCTCTGTTTTGCTGCTAACTGGAGCGTTCGTTTAATTTAAATATTAACATTCTGTTATCAGAAATTGTGTTATTAGTCAAATTCGGCCAATGATTCTACCTGTACCACTGTCAAGAGTGCTGCCTCCTGTTCAGTTTGTCCTGGGTTAACTGACACTTTACATCTACACTGAGTACTGGGTATGTTTTTTTGTAAGCCTGTTTTGCATTATCTTTGTTACTTAAAACATGAAAAGCCCTAAGCCACTTCAAAAAACAAAAAGAAATGAAAGACCCATACCCAAACACTCACTTCCCTGCAAGAGGAGAAGTGCTTTCAAAGCCTGTGGTACAATTCTATGGTATACACTTTTCGTGGTTTAACCTGGCAACTGGCAACTAGGACCATGCAGCTGCTCACGTGCTCCTCCCCCCCCCCACCGTGGGATGAGGAGGAGAATAGACAAAAATTAAACTCGCGGGTTGAGATGAAGTCAGTTTAATAGGACAACGAAGAAAGGCATACTACTACTACTAATAAAGATTATGCAAAACATGCTATATACAGTATAATTTTTCTCACCGCCTGACAACCGGTTACATAGGCAGTCCCCGAGCAGTGATCACAGAACCCATGGATTTCCATGAATTTTGGAGAACTCACAGAAAAGAGGGTTCCTCCAAGCTCCTGCACACCTGCTGATTAGCTGAATATGAGAATCTGAAAAAAGCCCTTGATTTCTTAGCCACAACAGAAAACATCAGTGTATTATGAACATTCTTCTCATACTAAATCCAAAACAAGCAGCTATTGGGAGGAAAATTAACTCTACTGCAGGTGAAACCAGGGCAACAAGTAATCATCTTAACTGGTGTAGCAGTTATTTACTGAAGAAGCATGCCTCTGTCAAAGCATCAAAATCCAGCCGTTGTGAGCAAGAGTGGTGTATAGCAGTGCTGGCTCCTGCGTTGATATCTCTTGAAAGTCATTACTTTTTTACAAATAGGTCTTCCGGTTCTGCACCTATCTTCTCTAAGTTCAGTATAGCATGGCAAATTCATATACAGTAAAATTCTGGTTGATGAGGTTGGAACTAGATGATCTTTAAGGTCCCTTCCAACCCTTACCATTCTATGATTCTATGATCACGTTTACACAATAAGCTCAAATGGTTATGCACTAGTTTTGCAAAACAGAATTTACTGTCATGTTCTAAAGAAGAATTCTGGTTCTTTCTGATGTTTAAAAATTGCATTAAATGTTGTTTTGTTCATAAGCGAACAGTCTGAGGCACCTGCTACAGTGGACTTGTGATCTTCACCAGTTGGTAAAAGAGGGAAATATTTTTCAAATTTTCTGTACAGACATTATTATAGGTAAAATGTGCTTATGATGTTTATCTTGGCCTTTTTGTGGCTTCATTTGATGATGACGAGGCCTGGAGACTGCTTTCTTCAACCTCGTTCTTAGAGAGGCTAACAAAGTTTTGAATGCTCAAGGCTTGTGAGAACTGAACCATCCTGTCTGGGGTCACCGTTTGACCGTAGACTGTAACTTTGGGCATCTGTTTATTTAAAAACTGGTTTCAGTAATGGATGTACGAGACTCTTTTGTGTCCCAGGCTTTCAAACTGAGATAATAAGTGTTGTGTACTTTCTATGTGTGCTTGGCAGAGAGGCAGTCTGACACTGTTGCTGTGTGGAGAAAGTGGACTAGTTTCAGCTCTTGAGCAAGTGTTTCAGCATGGATTTAAATCACCGAGACTCTTCAAAAACGTCTTTATTTGGGACTTTTTAGGTAAGCGGGAGTAAGACATACCAGAGCCTGTTTGTGTCTTTGGAGTATATCCATCTATGTGCCTTATTGTTGCCACTGTGTCTCAGCTGGTGTGAACAGCATTCTTCCTGGAGGCATCTTGGTAGGCTTATATCATCGTTTTACTGTAGCATCTCAAGATTCAGTAGATACTAGAACCTCATTAGCACTATTCAGAGGGAAGTGGAATCCCAGTTTTACACATGGGGAACACAGGACTGAATCAAACAGAAAAAAAAAATGCCTAGACATAATTGTTCAGGAATTAATGGATGAGCTTTGAATCGAGGCCTTTCAACTTTAAAGGTCCTTTCCATGATGCAGACACTCATGCTGATTTACTAACAGTCCGATAAGGGCATCAGATAGCCTAATGGATTTGTAAGTATGCTTATGGGGAAAGCATTATACTGAGGTGATATTAAATTTAATCATCTAAATTTGAAGGTCATAGTGCCTAAATATTTTCTTCCAAGCACAGGAGAGTGATATTTTTGGTATTTTAGGACTGCTGTATGCACTGATGAAACTTCATTATCTCCCACAATTCTTTTAAGAAAAAGCACAAACGTACTATGAGACACTTGAGCAGAATGAAGTGGTCCCGGAAGAGAACTGGCAGACAAGGGCCAGGAATTTCTGTCGCTTTATCACTGCTATCAACAACACCCCTAGAAACATTGGGAAGGATGGCAAGTTTCAGATGCTGGTGTGTCTTGGAGCTAGGTATAAAGAAACTTCATTATTATTGTTGTTGTTATCGATATTTTCATAAAATGAAAAGGATGTTGCATATTTCTAAGATAAAGCCACACAACTGCTGGGTTGTGCAGTTTGACTATTACTTACACAGCTCTTTGATGTAACTA
>Ga0181612_141881_pt1 | contig 10165 bp, 3 predicted proteins | sample HoacroProtozoa21_FD_119630 | JGI IMG/M metagenome (GOLD analysis project Ga0181612, IMG submission 119630) | Hoatzin crop microbial communities from Cojedes, Venezuel. Combined Assembly of Gp0051906, Gp0051904, Gp0051908
AGGGAGCCGGGGGAGGAGGGAGGAGCGGCCGAGAGGGGCTGGGAGGGACTGACCGCAGCCCCCAGCCCCAGCCCTGCGCCCCTTGGGGAGAGGAGGCGGCAGGGAACGGGGGAAGGCAAGAGTGGGGGAAAGGCTGGTTGGGGGAAGGTGCTGTTTTAATCTTTTTTTTGTCTTTGTTTCTCACTATAAGAATCTATTTTAATTGGAAAAAAAATAGTTTTCCCGGTTTCGAGTGTGTTTTGCCCTTGGTGGTAATTTTAAGTGATCTCCCTTTCCTATCTCAAAGCACAAAGTGGAAATGGAAATAAAAAGGGAGAAGCTCCCGCCAAACTTTCATTTTCTGGCCGATTAACAACAGGAACCTGTCACTTCCTTCTCCACTGTGTGATCAGTAGTCCAGAAACTACTTTTCAACGTGTTTTATCCTATACTCTCATGCCAAGTCTCCACCTACATCTTAAAACGTGCAGCCTGGGTAAAACAAAACGCTACCCAAACGAGTCAGCAGAGTCACCTGAAATCAGGACTGCAGAGAGGCTGTAGCTTACACAACCCGAGTGGATTTCACCTGGGACATTTGGGGTTTTTGCTTTTGAGGTGTTTTTAGTGCCTTTAGTCTGAGCTGAGGTATCTCTTACTGGGCATTTGACTCACCTCTAACAAACCTTGTAGTGCTGTCAGGATAAATCCCTGTTCACGGGTCTGTCAGGAGTTGGATAGCTGTAGCGGCAGGAGGCCGGACAAAGAAGATTGCCTCAGAAATTCGCTGAAGTCCTGTTGATAGACTCCCATTGACTACAAAACCAAATAAAAAGTCTTGGTCACTCCCAAGATCTGATGTGCTCTTTGCTCATCTCAACTTTATTGGACTTAGTGGATCTTTGTTGCTCTGAAAACCTGACAGATGGTTCACAAGGTGTTTGCATGCTGCTTTCTGTTCCTTACTGGGCCAGAAACACTCAAAAGGCCTTTCAGAGCTCCTGTTCCTATTTCCAACAGGAATTAGCAAGAAAAAAAAGTATGAGGAAGAAAAATGCACTATGTGTTTTGTACCTCTAACAGCCCATCCTTTTGGTTTGCTTCTGAGTTTAGCTGGAGGCTCCACTCATCGTTTATTTTAGCTGAACAAATTTAATCTTCCTCTGCTACAATAAATTTCTGGAGATGGCAGAAGTGTCAGCAGCCTACCCAGGGTAGAAGCCCATGTACTCAAGGAACAAAGTTAAAAGAACTCTCTGCTAATGATTTTCCAGTACTGTTCCCTTTATTGTCATTTCTGCTGCAATTGCCTGAAAGCTTGTCACCCCCAGGGCCTCAGTGAATATTCAGAGGAAACGAGTATGTTTAAAATCATGTCTCTCACAAACTGAAAATTAAGGCAACCTGTTGGTACAAATGGCTGGAGAGCATTAGCACATTGATCCCAAAGGCAAGGATGGTGCCAGCTCTTTTCCGAAGTTGTAAGACTGTTTTCCAAGAGTTTAATATGCCCAGGTTATATGAGCAAGAGAAATCAGAGCCAGAGTTTATGTTCTCCCAGCCTCACACTAACAGCTAGAAATCCTGGTTTAGAATAGCAGTATTTTTGCTACTGCTGCTGATTGCTGAACTCTGCTGGAAAAGAGCCTACTGCTGCTTGAACTCCCAGTCCAGCAGCACCAGTGGGATCACAGCCACTGGTGTGGGATCCTCCTCCCTGTGATTCACCCCAGAGAAGTGCATGGACAGAGTCTAGTGCAGAGTTTGATTCATTGTTAATGGGCCCGATGCAGGCTCCTCCAGTCTTGCACCAACTGCTGGATGGAGATTTTGACTGAGATATTTAAAACTTCCAGTCTTTGCAGCTTGAAGAGACAGGGAAGATCTTACAGCAAGCAGGAACAGCAGAGTGAGGACAATCTCTGGACACCTTTTCAGTTCTATGTTTCTGGTTATTATCTTCCTCTAGTCTATTGATGACTGCATTGTTGTTTCCTATAATTCTCCACAAAATCCATATGGCAATCACTGACAACGTAAGGGCAATTGCAAAGGGAATCTAATAATAAATCATAATAAAGATAAAAAAATCTTAGCCTGTTGTTCCAGGTTTTCACTTCTAAAAGCTTTCCTGAATCTCTTCTCTCTTGTCTTGCCTTCCATCCAAGACGGAGTTTTCCTGCTGCAGGCTGAAAGTAGAAAGACCTGCAAGCAAACACACAGGCATTGTCTCCAGGGACATTTCTGCATGTGGTCGGGGACAGCCAAGACATTTGGCTGTTTCATAGTGTTCCCATCTGTTTCAAGTCGTGACTGGGATCCAGTTATCTCTGTGTTGTCCTTTTCACACTTCCAATGGGCCATCATGTGTGACTCTAGAGGTCTATGAATCAATCAAGAATTTGCCCTTTTTTCCTCATCACAGGAAGTGTTATTTTGCTATGCTGTTAGGCCTGTAAAACTCTATGGGGGTGGAAGGTGCTATTTATTAAATATGCACTATTCCTAAATTAGATAATAGTGCCACTAGTCTGCAACTTTTGCTCATGACTCTGATTTGAAAAGGATCTCACTATTCCACTTGCTCTGTGTTTGTTGTGCCCGCCCACTGTTTATTTTACATTGAGCCTAAAAAATCTTTGGAGTGGAGACCATCTTTGTCTTCTGCTTTTCCACACTGTGGTGGAAAGGGATGGAGCTTGTTTTTGCAGTACAGAAAAGTCATCACCTTCTGGGTTCCTGAGTTGGAAAAACATTTAAAGTAAAGGCAGAAAAGTGGAATATGAAATCAGAGGGGTTTTCCCTTGAACCACCTGCTGAACAGATACATGGATATGAATCCTTAAAGCAATGTTTATTCCTTGTGAACTTTATTTACATAAGAAAGGATTCCCCTTACTATTTAGTTGATAGATTTTTCCCTTGATACTCAATATTTGATAATGTTTTTACGGATCAATTAGATGTCGTCTCCACTGATTGTGTCATCCCCAGCTCAAACACATTACTGCATCAGATTTTGCCTGATGTCAGTCTGAAGACAAAGCAACTGAATTGACTTCAAGGAGTGATGCTATGCATACAGCATCTAAATGGGAGCAGAGCTTGGTTCCCCTCCATGATACCCACCTTAATATGGCCAGAGTTCTCTGACAAAAATCCCTCTTTTGCCTTAATCTTGTTTTTTCAGTGGGGTTCTTCTGATATTGCACTGGCCCTCTATATGTTGTTTTCGGTGTGCACAGCACTACTTTTTCATTGCTCACTTTATACACTAGCAAGCGTTGGATAATGTCGAGTCATACCTATTTTACTAACAAAAGGCAACATTTAGAGAGCATCCTCTTCTGATGGTTTGGGTAAGTACAAGAGTTTTCCTGATGCTCCTGCATTTATACAGTTTTGTATTATGGAAAACACTTAACTATCATCACATTTCGGACTGAATAGATCTAAAATCACAGTAGAGCAAAAAGATGCAGAGATTCAGAACAGAGAGTGGAGCATGATATTCCCTAAATATCTCTTCCGGCTAACACTGGCCAGCCATTTCTAAACCAAAGCCACCATTATTCTTCAGTATAAAGAAGTCGAAGGATGGAGCCTAAATTTTTCGAGTATTTCTGTCATGTCAGAGTCCACTCTGTTCCTTGGTGCTTTGATACTGTAGTTTATTGCCTTCAGAGTACAGTTTAGACACACTATAACATGACAGAAGTACAGCCAGTCACCAAAATCAATGTGTTCTTCACTGTCCTTGCCTCCTTCATGCTGACACAAGCACTGCTGAAGTGATTCAGTAAATCAAGACTGGGACAGATCCCAGTTGAAAATGCATCTTTTGTGGGAATTTGCTATGTTAAATTACTTGTTCCAGGTCACTGCGCCACTCTTTGAGAAGCAGTGCCAGTGTAAGGGGGTGGTGGGAAAGTTTAACCAGCGCAACGAGCCAGGGCAGCATGCATTTATATTGAGTGTAAAAGACAGTAACCGGAATTAAAATGCTGCACCCAATTCTTGTATGAATTTCTCAAGACTCAACTTCCACTAAATTTTTTATATCTTTTTTTTTTCTTCTTCTTCTTAAAGAACCTTGGATAAACTGAAGATCAAACTTCTTCACTTGCACATGGAAGTTGAGTTTCCCAGAGTTCAGATTCCAGCACGTTTCCAAGAAGTGAACATGCTTCTTGAAGCATGAGACACAGAGCATGAAATTCCATGTAAAGCTGCACACTGGATCCTGGAAACACCATTTCAGCAATGACCTTGCTAATCCTGGAGGTGGAAAAGTTTTTTAGTCCCTTACCCTAATCAAAAATCTCCTGCCCACGCATGCAACAACAATTTGCCACTGCAGCCACAGGACAAAGTTGGGTCCTCTAAGTGCTTTTTGATTTCATTGTCTTACATTTTTAAAGCAACGCTTCATCATTTGTTCCTGGACACATGATTTAATGCATTTAGTTGCATTAGTAAAGGAAGAGAGCAATAGCAAGTCATTCTGATACATGTAGTGACCTTCCCACAGTTCCAAACAGTTGCAGACTGTTCATCCTAGTGGAGTTGTCACTGTATTTCCAAGGCAGGAGTCTCAACCAGCTGGGCTCAAACACCCATTTGAGGAACCTTCTTGCATCATGGCTTAGCAAAGGGCAACAGCTTGTCAGGTGAGTCAGGCCAAAATCAATTACTCCGCTATTCTCTCATGCCATCCCTCTTCTACTGTAAACTGAAAATCTTCATACCATTTTCTTTGGAGATCATATAAATACTGTTCGGAACACTGCCTGGCTTGGAACTTGGAACAGAAACAGAAACTTGGAACAGAAACTTGGAACAAAACAGATTGGGATTGCAGTTTATATTCACAATTAAGTAGGTGCAGTGAGTCAGAGATGCAGTTGAGTTTACGAGTTAAATTACTGTTTCTCCTTACTGCCCAGACATCACAAGGAGGACATATTTCTCACATTTTTTTATTCCTAGCTTAGTATCTAATTTTAATTCCTCGCTTTGTATTGAACTATTACAACAGTTCCTTATTTGACTTGAATTACCTGGCCTGCATAATTTGTGCCCTCATTCCCCAGTTACTCTCACCATAGAAAATTGACAGATGAAGCTGGTGGCAATTCACAGGGTAACCAATTTTTTCAAGTACTGCTACTGCTCCTGTGACAAACCTGGGAGTAGTTTCAATCCTGGTAATGTCTGTTTTCTCTTCAGCAAGAAATACTCAAGAATGAATTCCAGAAGAGTCTTTGGATTCTGGCTTTTACTAAGAGAACAATCAAGGAACATGTCATCAAAAAAATGTTTCACATTTTCTGGTATTGTTGAAATGCAGAAAAAGACTCAAATTATTTTCAAGACCTCGTCTGCTCTAGTTTTGGCTGTCTTTATCATGTACATAGAGGAAAGAATGAAAGGCAAAGGTAGGTTTACCTTGTTTCTGTAATGAAGGTGCTTCATTCTTCTTCACCAACCCCAGCATCTTTAAAGGCTGAGTTCTGCTTTTCCTAGACACTTTTTTTTTTTTCCAAGGGCATCCATGTATTTTTGCCAACTCTTGTAATTTTTTGGCAATTCTCACCATTGGTTTTTTAAGTCCCAGCTTTTAAGAACATTCGATAAGCAGAGAAGACCACTTGACTAAAAAATAAATCAAGCAACCTAACAGGTGAACTACCAGAACACCGTGAACATCCTAACTTTTGCTGTAAAATCCTTTTACAAGGCAAATCTGATTACATGTTAACATTATTAATATTTGCACTTGTCATAGTTTACCCTAGCAGCCAGCAGCTAAGCACTAGGCAGCCACTCACTCACCCCTCCCCTTCCCCCCTAGTGGGATGGGGAGGAGAAATGCACAAAAGGGGAAACTGATGGGTTGAGATAAAGACAGTTTAAGAAGACAACAAAGGAAATATTAATACTACTAATAATACTAACTAATACTAATGATAATGATGATAATGAATATTAAAAACAAACTATACACAATAAGATTTTTCCAACCATTCAACGACCAATTCACAGCCACTTGCCAAGCAGTGATCTCAGAAACTAAAAATGGCAAATTCTGCAAAATTCCCCCAAAATTTGAACTCCCAGACAAGATAGGATTCGAACTCAAGAAAACAAGAAGCAGATCCTTGCCCCCTGGCCAACCCCATTCATAAACTGAGCATGACGTCTATGGTATGGAAGATTTCCATTGGCCAGCTTGAGCTAGATGTCTGGCTGTGCTCCCTCTCAGCTCCTGCACACCTGCTCATTATCTGGGTATGAGGAAGTGCAGAAAAGTCTTTGATATCATAGCAACAACTGAAAACATCAGTTTTATCAGCATTCTTCTCCAAAACACCAGCTACTGGAAGGGAAATGGACTCTATCCCAGCCAAAACCAGGACAGCACTGTGCTAGCATCTTTGTCAGCTTGTCATATTAGCTGTTTAAAAACACACAAAATACTTTTTAGTCCCTAAAAAGATTTCTGGAAATTAAGTTGAGACTGTGCATGCTTGGTTTATTTTGTATCATACATAAAAAATAATATTCAGTCTTCAAAAGATGACGATGATCTTAAAAGGTGACCAAAGGTGAAGAGGTAAAAAGTGCAAGACAGAGCTGTTTGAGACAAGCCAATACAACTATGAGGATTAGCTGTTTCTCCCTTTACCAAGAAACTGAGAAAGAGCAAACAGAAATAGATCTGAAGAAATCAAGGAGAAGCAGTCATGTATTAAATGCTGCCTTATGAAGAGTTCAGTGAATATCTTGACACTAGCTGTATGACAATGAAGAAGAATCAGTTCAAAGTGAAAAGTTACTTTTATTGTACATTTTTGCACTACATGACTTGGTTAGTAGTTCTGCAAGTGAACAACTGAAAAGATAGACTATACAATATAAGAAAACAGAGGTTGAAGGACATCACAGATCATCTGGTCCTTGTCGTGTCTGAATGAAGGATTAACTCTTCTGAAATCATCCTTGGCAGGTGTTTGTCTAATTTATTATTTAAAAATTCAGTGACAGAGATTCTCATCTCTGTAAACAGCATTCTTCAGTGTTTATTGTCCTTAAAAATGTTTCTCCTTTTCTGACTTAAATGTCTCTTTCTAAATCTGAAGGTAGTTACTTTTGGTTCTGCTAACAATAAGTATTGAAGAACATTTTAGTCTTGTCTTTCTGAAACAAACTTGCCAAAGCTGAAAGTGGGAGGGCTATATTCTCAGGAGCAAATGATGTTACTTCTTTTCATCTTGCCCCAGACATTTTCTAGGTTCCTGTTTTTCTCTTGGTCTCCCCACTCAGTCCACATCCAGATTTTTCCTGGGTGGTCCACATGTGTCTTGAAAAATTGTACTCCATGCTGGGCTCAGGAGTGTAGCTGGGGCCTTTCTGGTGTTGAGCAGGTGAGGAAGGTACTTGCCCTATGACCCACTTGTTTGAGCATCTCAGAGATGACAGAAGTGTTCAACAATGTTAACTTATTTTCACTTTGCGGTCTACTCATGCCTGGAGACACTCTTCTGAAGACTTCTATCTAAGCAGTCGGTCTAAAACATTTTACTCTGCAGCAGTTGTGCCTAAATCTCCTGTGCATTATATGAAGCGTGATATTCAGTCTTCATCCACCTGGATAATATCTCCCAAGGCCATCCTTCGAGTCGACTGCCTCCGCACAAAAGAGGCTTCATCCATTTCCCCTTGCTTTGCTCCTCGTTCCTTCTGCTTTTTGGCCACATTTTCAATGAGCTTGCTTGCATCACTGAGGGTTTTTTGTGTTCGTTGACCTGCAGATTTCTGCTTACCTTCTCCCACACTTGGATCTGTAACCTTTAAGGGTTTGGCTTTTCCATGGTCTTCCTGCTCCTCTTTCATGTGTCTTACTCTGAATCGGCGTCGAGAAACGTTCTGACAAGGATCAGTGATGCTGTCAGGGCTGTTAGACTCTTCGTGCATGTCAGATACCTGGAGAGTGGGGATTAATGGCTTGCGGAGCATCTTGGGAGCCTCTTCGACACCTGGCTGTTTTGTCAACTTGGAGGTTGTCTCTGGAGGCAAAATAATTTGAATTTCTCCCAGGGGTTTGCTGCTTTTAGGGGGTAGGGGGTCATCTTTATTCTCCAGAGCAACCTTCTCATTTAGCTTTATCTTTTGAAGGTTTTCCAGCTCCCCTTGAGCCAGATTCTTAACCCTTTTCACGTGTGGTTCGTTGCTGATGGAGTTGATAACTGACAGCTTCTGAGCAGCCATTTGGGCTTCTCTCTGGATGCTCATAATCTTTTGGAGCTGGGCTTCTTTTACTTCCACAGGGATATCCAGAGGGGCTAACTTTACTGGCCTCTTCAGGGCGACATTCTCTGTGCTACAAAACTCATTTGCACGATGTAGGCTGGGAGACAAAGCCCCCTCTTTTTTCACCTTTTCTGGCCATGATTTTTTCTCTCCTTGGGATAGCCTCTTCTCTGAAATCCTTGGAGAAGGAGGATGGAAACCAAAGTTTCTATGTTCACTTCCTGACTTCCCTCGTGGCACAATGAGAGTGGGGTTTTTCTCAGGCTGCAGGTTCACAATGCTGCCTTCACTGACAGAGCAGTTATACTTGGGCTTTTCTTCAGCCATTGGGGCACCCTTAAAGAAAGCAAACAGGTGTGGGGATCACTATCATATATTGAATTAATCAACACTGTTAGGTTTTCATGTGATGTTTGGGAGTTTGACAGGAGTACAAGTTTGGTGTGCCTTGAAGCATACTCATAACCATAAATCCTGAGTGCTGTGCTCCATATTTTGTCTTACCCCAGGCTATTCTAAACTGAAGGTAAAATTTAGTCTCTATATCTGGAGACTAAATAAGCCTGGCAACTGAGGAATCATTGCTTGTCTCCTCCCTGACTGTCACTGGTGCATCTCAAACAGCATTACCATTCTTTCTCCCACTCTCTCCCAAATAGCAAGTGTGCTTTCTAAGCAGTGGGCAGCACCAGACTGTACACTGCAGTCACTAATTTAAAGGTTAGGACCACCTCAACACATGGAAAATACCAGAGAATTTATGTTGGCTTGGGGAAGCTCCTAACTGAGGCTCAGGTGTGGGTCCTTCCCTTTTCCTCTCACATGCTGAGTGATGGACATTTCTGATGAGGGTGATCACCCAGCTCATTCCTGTGGGTATATTGACATGTGCGTTGTAGGGCAGACAAGTATCTTCATTTCCACCAAAATTCTGCCTAATTTCACAAGATGCTTTTCCATAAAGGATGGACATCTAAACCAATGATGATTTTGCTTTTTTTTCGGTAGAAAATGCATTTAAATGAGCCTAGATGATGTTCAGAATACTGTGAACATAGCTTACTTTCAAAAGCAATACCTCTGAGGTGCTAAAGAAAGGAACTGCTAAATGGCAGACATGGCAAACCTGCAGTTAATTTCTTGCCCTTGTTCAGAGAAAGTTTGTGTCATGTATGGGAAAAGTTCCTCATTTTCATCAGCAATACAAGCATCTCCTTGTAAAGAGGGCTTTCCTGTTCAGCTTTCTAGTGCTGTGTAGGCAGTGGTGGGCTCATGGATGGCATCAGGGGATGGATTCTCTCCCTGCTTTTGCCCAAATGAGTAAGTCCTCTTCCCTAAGGTCCCGTTTCCATTCCCACTCTCTGATTCTTGTAAGGACTATAAGTTTTATGGGACAGTCAAGAGCAATATTCTTGACTACGTCTTGGACTTACAGACCTTATTATCATAAAGATATTTTCTTAAATGGTACTATTAACTTGTTTTTCCTCTGATGAACAGAGAACATGAGCTATTTTACTTTATAGCTACTCTCATATCATCTAATCAAATCTGCATCGGTAATTCTTGTTCACTGGTATTGGTGAGAATTCCTTTTTAAGTGCCAGCAGCACACAGCAGGTAACATGAAAAGAAATGATGGGTACTTGTGGTGGGTGACTCCCTGTTAAGGGGCACTGAGGCACCCATCTGCCGACCTGACAGGGAGGCACGCAAGGTGTGCTGCCTTCCAGGAGCTAAGGTCTGAGATTTGGCCAAGAGCATGCCTCAACTTATAAAGAGCACAGGCTACTATCCACTGTTACTCTTTCACATAGGCACAAATAACACTGCAAGTTGGAACCTTGGCAGAATTAAGGAAGATTTCAAAGCC
>Ga0181612_158437_pt1 | contig 10165 bp, 7 predicted proteins | sample HoacroProtozoa21_FD_119630 | JGI IMG/M metagenome (GOLD analysis project Ga0181612, IMG submission 119630) | Hoatzin crop microbial communities from Cojedes, Venezuel. Combined Assembly of Gp0051906, Gp0051904, Gp0051908
CAAGGGCAGTTCCCTTGATTTAAAGGCTCTTCTGGGCAGCTTGAAGGCAAAGGTTTCAAACACGTTCCTAAATCTTATCCTAAACAAGCAACAAAGTCCTGCTATTCTAACTATACTAAGGCCTTTATGATAACATGGTAATGGGTTCCTGTGCCAGATGGAAGGCAATGGCTGGAAGAGTAGATGAACAAAGACTCTTCACAATCTTTTTCCCTAATTAAATCTTTTTTTCTGTAAAAGTGCAATGTTTTCCCCACCAGATTGAAGGGATTGCCATGTATGATTGTTTAAATAGCTCCAGGTTAATTGTGTTATATGTATCTGTAGAAAAAATAATGCTATATGCAAAAATGGATGAAATTGCTCAAATAGCCCGTTAATTAACTCAGCCCTATAGTTAGCACGGTTGGCATTAGAGGAAAGAATAATGCCTTTTCAATCTGAAACCTTCCCTCCCTCCCCATCGGTTCTGTCTCTTCTTGTCACTTCCTATTAGCTGATCATGACATCTTATCTTTTTCCTGAAGGGTGGGCCAGAAGATTACTTTGGAGCTCATGTAAGTGACACTCCAAGGATTGGCCGGCAGCGGGTTCAGGGGCCCCGGCCCCCGGAGCCACGGGATGTCATCCCCATGACATGCCTGGAAACTGCAGCTCATCCCTCAACTGTCCGGTTACAGCAGCATCTCCATCGTGTTGCACTTCACGTCTGTCACTGGCATGGGTTCACGCTGCTCACCCAGGAACCCTTCTCTTTTTTGCTGAGGCCCATATTTTTATTTTTAACGCAGAATCCTTCACACCAGTGGGGGTGATGGCTTCTTTTGCATGATGGAATTCTGCCGTAGGAGGGGATGGCTGAGTGTCATACAGCAAATGTACACGCGTGTGCTAAGAGCGGAGCTGTGCGTGAAAGCCTCCGAGGCAGCATTTGAAATGTATATATTTTTCAGTGATCTTGAAAGATTTGGGCCTGATAGCTCTGGACACCAGCTCTGGTCTCTGCGCTCTCTCTTTCGCATCACTCTGTGGGCAGCAGTTTTTGGGAGAGCTCTGCCTGCCTGGAGGTGTGTGGCTGTCCCGGCAGCTTTGTCCCACACTGGCCACCCAGTGCCCAGCGCGCAGGGCGCTGCCGGGGGGGAAGGGGGGACGCAGACCAAGCGCTCCCACCAGCTGCAGCCAGACATTGTGGCTCGTGCTGGAGGGACTCGGTGCCGGCACCGTAATTGCAGGCTAGCTAGATTTTTGCTGTGGTATTACAAATTCCCCCAGGGAAAGCCCACAGCTATGACCATTTACATGGTAACATTGTCAGGCATGAGTCATTTTCTGCCCCCTCTCCCTCTCTGTCTCTGGTTCTCCTCTCACACACGCACACACTCACAAACGCAAGCACAAATCAACAAACTGGTAAATAAAATTTGAATGATGCTTTAGTGCATTTTCAGCCCCTTTATTCTGGTTGAGTGTACAGTTTGATGAACTTTTTTTTTTTTCTGCAAAGTGTTTGGGCCCGGTGAGTGTCGATACTGGAATAATGGCTTTTGCATCTTCTGCTTCATATTAGTTTTTTTTACCGGGTTACCTTTAAGAGTGTCTTGACTAAAAAAATAATCAGTAATAATAATCCTTAACAGACAAATCTTGGTCAATATAATAAAACAGAAAACTTGCAAAGTGAGTGACAGGCCACTGTTTAGGAAATTTTTTCATCTAACTCCTTCCTCAATACTCCAACTCTGCTAAGCTTATTGCCACGCTTTTCCTATGCATCTGAATAAATGCAGTGTGTATAGCATCGTTGTATTGGCTACAGTATCACAATTCCCATGTGTAAGTACTTGCAGGTTTGGTGTCCTTGGCCCTGAACTCCTCCGTGAAGCAAATTTCTCGTGGACTCTGAAATGTTCACTTCGGTGCTTTGAAAAAAAATAGCGCACCCACTAAAAGAAAGCTGGGAGAATCGCCACCAACTTGTGGGTGCCTGAATTGAGGTTGCTTCTGAAAGACAAACGTGGCAGATTTGTGTGTGCATCCTGATCGTCCCCAGCAACATCACGCAGGGGATCGATGCTGAGCCACACATGCTGTCTTAAGTGGGAACAGGCTTGATTTCCCCCCTCTTCCGCGCTTTTGTTGCTCTCCCCAGCAGGATGCATGAGATGGGGTTTGTAAAACCCGCACTGTGCTGCTGCCGAACGGGCAGGGGAAAGGGCAGTGCCATACAACACAGTGGGGCTTGTCTCCGGTGATCCTGGAGACCCTCAAAATGGAGGATGCGGGTAGAGTAAAAAGCAGGTAAATTTATATTTCACAGTGGGTGTCTGGAGGAAAATTTTGGATGCAGTGACCAGATCTGTGTGGCCAAATGTGTGCGGAACACACCTCCAGGGAAATGTGACCATGAGTTTGACGGCGAGGCCTCAGGTTTTGCATTTTGTTAGATTTAGGTTTGCAGAGTGAGCAGAGGTTGAATAATTTATGGTGGTGACCACTTAGATGCCATATGCCATGTTTTTTTAAAGCAGTATGGTTTTTTTAATACACAAAAGAGAACAGACACTGGAACTGAACTTTATTCATTTTGTTCAAGAAAAGAATACTTAAAAATGCTTGGAGTAAAGGGAGCCCTTGCTCTGCTCTTTGAATCTGCACTAAACTTGACTAGTCGGTATCATGTTGTTTTTGAAATGAAAAATAAATCCAGAGTGGCTGCACAGTGTCACACAGAAGAAGAAACAAGACTTTTAGATCGGTCTCAGTAAGAGAGCACACTTTAGTGTAGTTGTAAACTTTAGTGAAAATGTATTTCTGTCCATTGTTTAAAAATGCGTGTTTAAATAAATAACCGCTCAATTCCCATCCGATAGTATGCAAATGGTAGTTTTGATGTCGCAAGCAAATTTTTGTAGGTGTGTAGCACTGCTGTTTTTTTCTGGGACATTACATTGGAAATATTCTATTGTGTATTTTATTTTGCCATGAGGAAAATGAAATCCTCACGTACTAGGAGTTCACATGTCCCTTTAAGTCTTAAAATATGTTAATTTTACATGCCAAAGTCTTAAGAAGTGTTTGACTGCCCATGGCTTTTGTGTGCATCTCCAGATGGCAGATGCCATTTTGTGTTTCACATTAATTGAGTAAATTTCCTTGCTCTTTGTACATATTGCAGAGGAAGCCATTCTCTGCTTTCAATAGGACAGAACAGCTCTTTGGCATGGAACCCTTCTGGTCTGGTGGTACTGAAACTGTTTTAAGGTGGAATTCTGAGAACAAGCTTTTGGCAATCGATTTCCTCTGTTTTAGATGAAAGTGAGACATTTAGCAGTTATCTTAGAAATATCTTGAGGGTTTTTCCAGGTGAACTGTGAAACAAACCAGTTAGGATAACCTCAGGGGCTGAAGACACAACAGGATATATATTTTTTCAATATTCATTTAGCTAATGGAAAAAAAAATTCTTTCATCTTGGAGGGCACTGTTTTTCTATTATTTTTTTTTGCCATTTCTGTTTTTTCCCCTCTCACTTTCTAGACATTTTTAAAAAAGTCTCAGGGTCTTTAGAATACTTCGTGTCGTCCAAACGTCAGTGTAGTTGCAGAAATTTGCAGTACTGCTTTTTTGGGCACAAACAGCACAAGAGGGTGTGATGGGGCCACCGCAAGAAACACCTGCGGTGCCATACGATGCTGTCCAGTGCTGGGAAGCACCAGGAGTCCTCTCATGTCTCGTCCAGTGCAGAGCCCATGGGGTCCCTGCTGCGCGGAGCCCCATCCAGCACCGCTCACCTGGGCCACCCGCCAACCTACCCCCAGGTACCTCATGCGAGGGCATTTTAAGTTTGAAAGCTGCGGTGCTCAGGATAAAAAGGCATAGCGGTTGTACAGATAAGCATGCCCTAAATCCAAATTAATTTCTATATCGAAGTTATAGTATTTATAAAAGTTAGGTGCTTGTGAGAAGGAGAATTTATGCATAGCAGTGTTTTTGAAGCAGCTTAACATGTTTTGGCACCAAGGTAAAATGAGTCCAGCAATGAGATTTTAAATCACCCTGTTTAATTTTTTCTGTGTGATCACTCTTTCAAACTCGCTGTAGAAGGGAGGCAAAACAAATATCCTGTCTGTTTGAAAAAGAATATAGAAGACAGAAGTTAATGCTCATCAAAGAAACCAAGATTATATGTCATGCTATTAATCAGATTTTTATCATGCTAAGTGGTGCCCAGATATAGTTGAAGTGGGCAGTGTACATAATAACATAATTATGGGTGTTACAGTGACGTAACAGCAGCAGGAGCTCAGCTCCTGACTCCTTTGTTTTCCGTTCACACCCACCATGATCTACTACTATATTTAGTTGTTTTTCACAGTGCTACCTAATACTGTCATCCCAAGTATTTATTTTTGAGTAAAAAAATAAAGATAAGACCGTATTGATTTTCCATGGAAGCCCAAACACTGGAATCTTTTCTTGCAGATGATAATTCAAACTGAGGGGAGGGTGGAGGTTTTCTGTTTTGTTTTGTTTTTTTAGATTATTGTCATCTTTTGTGTGTGAAATGCAATTGAAGTCGCGGCAGAGCAGCAGCTGGTGGGAACCGTCCCAGTTCCACTGCCTTCTGCGGGCTGGGACTGTCTGTGTCGGCCGAGGAGTTGTTCCAGACAGTTTAAGGCAAGCTCATGGAGCGTGAAAGAACTGAGATTATTATATAACTAAGTGGTGTTTGGGGATTTAAATAAAGGAAGTTTTGACTGCTGAATTGCCGCACTTCAACAGTTCTCAGTCTATCATTTTTGGCACAGCTTTTTTGCGTGGGCTTGCAGTTCCAGAGACACCTGAAAAACACCCCTGTGCTTCTCAGGTAGCACTGGCATGGTGTCAGGCAGCAGAGCGCGGACCCTGGGCTGCGTTTGCAGCAGGCAGCATTGCGTTCTGCTTGCACCCCATCATAACCTGACTTCCCATGCCCAGAAGTTAGGCATAGCTGTTCTCCCAAAAGAAAAGATTGCATTGTCAAAATACAGATTTTGTGGTGAGATATACCTGCTGTGGTGAACTAATTATTGGTATGTGGGGCTGTGGGACACCTGTGGCCGTTTTGCTTTAGCCCACAACAAGAAAAATAGAGGTTTAATGTCTGATGGAGCACTGATTTTTCCATCGATGTCCTTGTTATCACAGAACTGGCTCCTGAATTAAAGCAAAGGCTTTGTCACACACCACCAAATCAAGTACACTGCAAGTGAAGCTTGCAATGCAAACATCAGAAATGTATTCTGTGTTTAGTGTTATAGGAAAGTGTGATGCTGCTAGAAAGAAAAAAGCGCTCTCAGGAGTCCCGGACTAGATGAAGCCACAAGTCCAAGAGCCCTGGAAGGATGTTGCTTGCCAACTTTACAATAGGTTTGTTCAGCAGGAGTCAGCAGGGTTGCCTATCTGTGTTCCTATAGTCAAAGCTCATTCATTCTGTGAAACATAGGTCAGCTCTGGTGCAACTATTGATATCTGTAGAGCACTTGCCCTACTGCTGTGTTTTTAAAAAAAAAAATCAACGCTGTAGTTACAAAGCATTACTGGACTCTTCTGTGTTGTATTTATTGCAACATCACAGCTCCCTCTTTCTTTAGTTGAGTACACATACTATGTCTTACCTGAAGTGCTGTGAACATGTGAACAAAGATGGAGCGGGGTCTGTATATGAAGAGCTACCAAAAATTATTCCTTCCTCCTATGATCTTCTTTGACATATTTTAACAACAGACAAACATGTCTCCTCTCCTCAGTCTCAGCCTCATTCTTTGTATAAATTGAGTGACACTACACTGAGGATCCAGGTAATTCAATTTTTATTTTTATTTTTATTTTTATTTTAAATGACTCCAGAATAAATAAAACACTGGCTGTCCTTGCCTTCTGCTGGACCTCTTGGCCACCTCAGCTCTATGTAGGAAAGTGGTGGCAGTACATCGCCAAGTCACTGTGTACTTGGGTATGTTCTGGAACTGCCCACAACGGTCTGTTGTGGTTTTTGAGGGAGAGATGAACGATGCCATGGGGAGCCACCCAGCCTGAGGCTGCCAAGGTACAAGGCGAGAGGATCGCCTATAGCCAGACACGTCGGAGGCAACTACTACATGAAAGAGCAGTAGCAACGACAACTGATCTTTGTCTACTGCCAAGACAAGCACTTCTGCTAGTGAGATCAATGCAGTCTTCCACATCTAATAAGGCTTGTGCTCAGCTTGATGAAAGTGAAGACAATAATTCCTAAAAAGCACGATTTTAATAGCTGTGTTGAAGCAGAACTCCCTTTTCCCTCATCGGGCAGTGCAGAAAGCCTTAGAGCATAAGACAGGAGATTAGGATCTTGGACAGAGGAATTCTCTTCATCACTTTGCATGGCATATGGCAGACCGCTGCCTCAGTTTCCCTGACTTCATAGTGTTGCTTTCTTTCCCCAGAAAGAGTTGTCTGACTGAATTCAGAAGCATGAATGAGGTCCTTGTATGCCACAATGCTTAAAGCCAGAGAAATGCCTATAAATATGTAAATGAGAGTTTTGCTTTATACTGGGAAGGGCTGGAAGTTTCCTCAGGAGACTTCTCTGACTTCAGGACTGGGTTCCGTAAGTACCCTTGGCAATGCAAAATGGAAGTGCATGAATAAATGCAGCTCCTGCCACTCCCCAAATACCTTTCCCAGCTCTGAATGCAAGACAGATTTTAATCATGGAGCAACAGATGATTGATGGATGATTAATAGCTAATTTGCGAGATTCATTTAACTTCATTTTACTTATACACCGTATGTAGAATTAGTTAAGGCTTGTACAGGAAAGGAAGTGATGAGCCATTGTTCCCATTAAATTGTAATGACAGCCTTCCTCATCACTGTATATTTATTATGTAAGAAAAGGAAATGTCTAGTAAAAATCTGTATAGGTTAATAACACCTTCATAATATAGTCTCTCTTTTCTATTGACTTGAATAGCCCTCCTACTGACTTTTACTGGATTATTAGAGTTAATTACATCAATTGCAATATAATTGATTCTTAAATACTATGTAGGAACCTCGTACAATTATGGAAAAACAAAAGTCATCTAGACATCTCTGATCAGAAAAGATTTGGAATTCCTACACATTTAATTCCTGATAATCACCAGTCAGTTTGGACATTAAGATTGCAGGGTTTCTTGTTTTCTTTCTGTTAGGTTTTGACAGAATTGATAGTTTTACAACATTTAACTCAGTGTGCATGGAAATATAAGATTAAAGAGACGAATGTAATTTGCTAAAATCGTTACTTCATCTCCTAAAAGTGAAATGTATTACCTGCCTGTCTATATTAAAATACAATTTACACTCACACATGCATGCTCAAGAGGGGAAAAAAACCCAGAAATATGTATTTATCATTCGAGGCTGAAGTCCTTTATCCACAGGTGCAGGCGTTCCTACAGATCTCGCTTGCTAAAGTCACCAAGGGCCTTCAATGTGATGACATGAAGCAGAGCTGAACACTGATCTCCAGAGGGTAAAAGATCTATGCATTATTTCACTGAGTAACTTTGACATAAAAACGGTTTCTAAGGGATGGTCCTGTATTCCAGATAAAGATTACAGACCATTCAAAAGAAGGTGCTTTAAAATAAACCCTCTGAGGCATGCTACAACATTATTAAGCAGCAGTTCAACTTTAAAGCCAGTCAGACATAACACTTTTTGTGAGTCTGTTCTTGGTCAGAGTCCCCTGTGGTACCAGTGTAGGAGATGTTAGTCATTTCATTATTTTTTTTTTAGCCTGCTTTGTTATGTTCCTCTGGTGGCCTTGTAGGAGCCAATGCGGAGTTTTGTGAGAGTGAGTTTGCTTTGTGTTTGTGGCTAGATTGTGGAGCTAAAGTCTTCACGAGGTAAATTCAACACTTTTCTTGTTGCTCCATTAAATGTCCCCAAGTCAATTCAGTTAGTGTGGGGACATCAGCTATATGTGAAAGTTATTATTATGCGAAATAATAACTTCTGTTACGGTTATTAGTATTATTGTTAATATTTTTGCTTTACAGCTTAATGCACACACTTAACCACACTGCAGCAGCCAGCTATCAAAGGCTTCCCTGAGGAAAAATTAAGCACTTAGAGCAATAAATTATGAAAAGACTACATCTAAGGGCACCATCCACCTTGTTCTCACACCCGCTTTAAGTGTTAAATAAATCATAACATCCTGTTCATCGTGCCGTCAGTAGGGGTTAAAGAAGTCACTGTAAATGAGCTCCGAATCATAGGATGTAACTGGCTTCCAAGTTTTTTGTTTGCAAGGAGAAACAGCTCCAGGGCTTGTGATGGTTCGGGTCTTTAAGGAAAGCCTTTTTTCCATTCCAACGACTTCCTGTTAATGTGGAAATGAGAGGAAATGACCATTAAGCAGAAGGATGGGACCACCCTTTTCCAGTCGTGTGCCTAATTTGTCAGGTGCAATATTGGCACCTGGAGGCTTGTTTTGGCTCCAATTACATCCTTGCTGGGGAAATATCAGAATACTTGTAACTAACGGCATAGGACTTCAAAGTGTTTTTGTTACAGGGAGAAAGAAGAAAGGATGCCGTCAATAGATAATGCAGAATTGAATAGCTCTGTTTGTTTGCTAAGTGTAAGGGTTATAAACAGCAATAAGTTAAAAAAAGAGGGGAAAAAGTATGTGACATTTCATTCTAAAGCTATCTGTGACCACTAAGCATGTAAGGAGGTACACCCCATATAATTGCCTCTTGGAAATGTACGTGCCTTGAATGTGTTCTTGGGACTTCTGAACCTTCCTGTGAAATACCCCATTGCTGAGCACTTGTCAGCACGCACGTGTCTTTCAGTAGGAGCCATAAGTGTTTTGTGCTAAAACCATTTAAGGCCTTTGAGCTACAGAGATGGCAAAGCTGTTGTAAGGGGCTCTGGATCTTAGATCAAAATCTGGAAACTTAATGTGCCAGAGCCTGCCTGGTGTCTTTACTTCATGGTAAACACCACAGTCAGACTTTCTCCTGTGGGACCTTTCTTGGATTAAGGAACTGCCCAAGATGAGTAAGAGTGCCCATGCTTGGCCAGTACGTGAGTGATGCATCTCTCTGGCTGAATCTGTAGAAAAAATGTATTTAAGGCTCCGGTAATGGAAAGAATGAGACTGAAGTAGAACTTCTTCCCCAGTAGTATTCTGAACTGTGAAGCAACTAGGGATGGTTTAGATTTTTAAAACTGATCAACGTTTTGGACCAAAGTAGCAATTCATGTGCCACTTTTTTCAGTCATGAATTACAATTAATTAGCATTTGGGGATGGGAGGAGTGGAGGCAGTGTAGATAATTATTATTTTGTTCAGGTAAACCATGGTGAATCAAGCCATGAGTGATATATACAGATCTGCAACTGTTCTGAGAGCAAATCCATTCAGATCAGTGAAATGAGATAACAGACTTGGGAAATCCAGCTGCTGTGCAGATGTTGGGTGGAATTTTCCAGGGAAAAGCAGTTATGCCGTTTCTCGTGCCTGATTCTGCAGCCCTTGCTCAGGACGAGATCTCTCTTGCTTGAGGGCAGTTTACTGCACAGCAAGCAAACCCTGTGCTGAGGAAACAGGAGTGGGTTTGGGATTCACTGTCCCCTTTCTTCCAGGTTAGTTCAGTCTGTACCTGGGTTAGATGGAAATCTTGAGGTCAAGCATCCACAGTCTGCTCTTCCGTGTGAGCAGGGAATAGACTGTGTCTCACTTCAGCCGTCCCGGACTTGCAAGCGGTCTCAGTTTGACTGTAGAAGATGGCTGTGTGTTTTGGAGTCACTGTTTATATCTTCACCTGAGCATTGCCAAGTGATCAACCATTTACTTCAAGGGCACTATCTTCTGCAGCCATCAAAGATTTCTTTTTTACGCTTCTCTGACTTACACTGGGCAGTAGACCAGTAGAGGAGACACGAGAGTGACTTGATGGCAGTTCTATCTTGGTGCTCTGGGCACTTCACCATCTTTTTTTGTCCGAGCCAGTGATTCTTGGCCTTCCTCTTCTTGCAAGTGTGATGACTGACCTCCTGTTTAAATCCCACCAAGATAGAATAGAATCATAGAAGAGTTTGGGTTGGAAGGGACCTTGAAAGGTCATCTAGTCCAACC
>Ga0181612_166874_pt1 | contig 10165 bp, 4 predicted proteins | sample HoacroProtozoa21_FD_119630 | JGI IMG/M metagenome (GOLD analysis project Ga0181612, IMG submission 119630) | Hoatzin crop microbial communities from Cojedes, Venezuel. Combined Assembly of Gp0051906, Gp0051904, Gp0051908
AGAACTAGCTCTTTTACACAGGCTGTGGTGGTCGGTAGCGTTCGTAGAATTGTAGAATAGTTTGAGTTGGAAGGGACCTTTAAAGGTCATCTAGTCCAGCCCTCCTGCAGTGAGCAGGGACATCTCTTGCAGAGGTGGTTTTCATCAGTTGGCTTGAGTTGTCTCCAGTGATAAAAACTGAATAATCAGCATGTTACTTACACCTATGAGGTTATTCTTTCTGCAGCATGACCGCAAGTGTCATTCAGAAGGACCAGCTTTTGCGGAGTCCTGCAGAGCAGGAATTAAAATAACGCCTTGAAACAAGGGGGGGTTTAAAGCAAGTCACCTTCTTACTTTTTTTGCTGTCAATAGATTTGCTTCTAGTTTTGGCTTTATATTTCACCAAACGGAAATTTATTTAAGGTGTTTGGCAAAAAACTCAGCGAGTCTTGACCTCAAAGCCAATTTATTTTTGACATGACAAAAAGTTACCTATTTCCATAGTACTGTGTGTGGTCAGAATGACTCATTTTATTTATTACAGCTGACAGTGATGTTTATATCACTGTTCTTTACAGTATAAATTGAATTTAAGAATAACTAAGTGAGTTTAATTTGTAAATTAATTGTCTAGGAATGTGAACTACACCTGATTTTTTTTTTTTGGTTGTTATTTCCAGCAGAAGCTGTATATTACTGATTATAATAACAAATAATAAGCAGAGTATTACTGTTTTCTCCTGTTACTTATGTGATCAGACAATTTCGTTATTTCTCATAAATATATACATGATAGAGTTTTCAATTAATTTTTTGAAAAAAACTCTCCCACCTAATTGTTTTTCTTTCTCCTTTCTAGTCTGCTCCCAGTTTTCAAGAGGAGTCTTTGCTATTTTTGGATTCTATGACAAGAAGTCTGTAAATACCATAACATCGTTCTGTGGGACTCTCCATGTCTCCTTCATAACTCCCAGCTTCCCAACAGATGGAACACATCCCTTTGTCATTCAGATGAGGCCTGACCTCAAAGGAGCTCTTCTTAGCTTGATCGAATACTATCAGTGGACCAAGTTTGCATATTTGTATGACAGTGACAGAGGTAAGGTGTGGGACTTCTTATCTGTATGGTGTTTGCTAGATGCAGCTCACTGAAATGCTGAATTAGCAGTAGAAAAGTAAACAAGGAGGGTTGGACTAGATGACCCACAGAGGTCCCTTCCAACCCCTACTATTCTGTGATTCTGTGAAAGAAATATTTACCTGCAGTAAATGTAAGCTAAAATTTGGGAATGAGTTTTTGGGACAGAAACAAAATTGTTTAAATGTGAATGAAATTATTACAGTGTGTATTAATAGAATTACAAGCATGTGCTGGTAAGCAATGTTTGATTAATCACATGTAAAACAATTCCTGTGAAAAGTTTTTTCTTCTTTTTAAAGAATCATCTAAGGAGAAAAAAAGCCATCTGAGCATGAAGGATAATGTACTGCCAGAGATTCACTCCACACACACAAAATCGACAGTTGGGCACCAAGGAAGCAAGAATCTTGGACGCAGTCCTACTTGTTTGGGGACTGCTTTTGATAAATACTCGAGTTCCTCTCCTCTGTTAAGCTTAGATTTTTCTGTTGTTGTTTTTATTGATAAACCCAAATCCACTGCTTGTGAGCAGTTTACTCCGTGGTACAGCCTTCTCAAGTCCTATGCCCTTTTATGGCTGTAGTAATAACTATATTACAGTTTATGAACTGGGAAAAAGTACTTGCAAATCGTTGTATATTAATTAGTTTTCTGAGAGGAAGCAGCGTTATACAGAAGTTGGGTTTTTTTGACTGCCAAACTTTTTTCTCTTCTTACCTTCTGCTGTTCCCTTGAAAAAGGCTATTTTGTGGCTCATCTGCATGTTCATTAGTCAGAGTTGAGTGTTAAATGCATGTTAAATGGTAAGATGCCACTAGATCTAAAGGATGGCTATACCACAGTAATCAGGTGACACTAGATTCTCTGCGTTCTGATGCCATTTCATACATCATGTTGTTCAGCTGAAAGGACTTCCTCAAGACAGTTATCACTGTTGTAAGCACTAAAGTTAGAAAAACTAATAGCAATATGTAGCTTCCAACAGTAATGTCATGTGGGACGGTGAACCCTACGCCCGATTCTCTGGCGGATCCTTTTCAAATTCACATCAGAATCAGAAACATTCACTGCCTTTTCTAAAAGGACAGATATAAAACTACTTGCTTAGCCAGTACTCTGTCAGCCTGCTAGCAGTGTGCAGTATGTGACCTGTGTGTGATTTATGTTTAGGAAATACTGAAAAACACCTAGTTCTTGTGAGCTTCACTGGCCGAGTCTGGCCAGGAAGAACAGCATAAAATTGTTATTTGGAGTCACTCTTTCGTTATGCCTTTTTTTTTCCTATTTGTTTATTTTAATTGTGGCAAGGCACCCCAGTGATAACAAGCCCCAGGGCATGAAACTCCTACCTTTATGTTGAGTAAATCATTGCTCCTCAGTGCTCCCACTGATTGCACAAGGTTAACCTGCACAGTCAAGCAGTAGGTAGCCAGCAACACTGACATCAAATCCTGAATACACAGGGTCCACAATTCCTCTCAATACTTTTGCCTGTTAATGTAGTGACAGTGAAGTATGTTTAAGGAATGATACATAAAATAAAATTTTACGCCTTCAGGAGTGAGATAAAAAAGGCAAAGAGACTTAACTCTTCATGGAAGCTATGAAAGCTAATAGGAATTAGTTTGATGACTTATTCCAAAAGAGTCATTTTCTTGCTACTTTTACAGCTCCTCTGTGGTTAGGGGCTGACTGGTTGAAGTGCAGGGCAATTTCATATCTCCTTTCTGTCTGTAAGAAGTGAGGCCACTCAGTAGATGCATGTCCAAGCTATTACTGGCTTAATACAAAAGTTGCTCTCCTGTAATGTGGATTAGTGTCCTTCAGCCCTCCTTGCCTCCTCTGTGTTGACAGTACTAAACAGTGGGTTTTGGAAAAAGTAGTGACGTTAATGGAGGATTCTGTCTGTAACATAATTGCTAGTTTACTCAGCCTCTGTTCAGGCCTCCGTTTCAGACCTCCACCAATTAAGAGTTTGTCTCATGATAACCAAAACAGCTTCAGGCGCATGAGGTTTCCAAACAGAGGTATTCCTGCAGTTTAAAAAAAGGAACTGAAGCTGTTGCAGTTTTCTCCTCTGCAGAGTCCAACTTATGTTACATTACCACTCTCCAGATACTTCCAAGTCCACAGAAGTGTTGCTGTGAATGCTTTATTTTTCTTTGTTTACTTTTTGTTCTTTTGCAATGTATTATTCCTAACAGAATAAACTAAACTGTATGGAGATGATCAATCTGCCGCCTATAAAAACCAAGAAATTCAGGCAGCCATTTGACATCTCTTCAGAGAGCACCCCAAGAAAAGGGAGTCCTTAGGAAAAATGGAAGATCAGAGGAGTAAAATACAGAAACCCTTTGTGGTGGATATTATTAACATTAATAGCCTGTATTAATTTATGCCAAACTGAGATTCTGTTTAACTCAGAGGAAACATATAGACAGATTGGAGGACCTGAAATCTACTAAATGAGATCTGAAACGATGATCCAGTTTATAGTCATTTCAGTTTGGTTTGGATATTTTTTGTGGTTTGATATTTTAAATTATTTTAAATTACCATTTAAAACATTATTTTGAGGTACACACTTGCTTTAGTGCTTTCTAATGTTTTAAAATATTCCCTACATCTTTTAATTTGCTGACATTAATAACCTTTTAATGCTAGTGCGAGTTCTCCACGTTTATCTTTAATGTATTATAAATAGTTTGTATGTACCCTTGGACTGTAGTTATCTGTTATTGTAAACTAAATATTCATTGCACCACACAAGTCTTCATATCAGTCTTCATATCGTTAAATACGACTCAGTGAGGTCAGGGTTTAAATACAGTACTGCTCAAGCACTGAGAACCAAAGAAGTGGAATAGCATTTCGTAATAAGCAGCTGATCCTCTTGTTGTAACTGGATCACTTTCCTCCTGGAAGACCTCTTTCCCAGCATGTGGAATTCCAGCAGCGGATCAGTGAAACTGGCAAAATCCCCTTCTGGAGAAGATTGAGGCAAAACCAAAAGGTTGTCCTTACAAGGCCCTACTCTGATTCCTTGCAGCGATGTAAATAGAAATTTCATGCAATAAGAGCTGATTGGGTCCACACATATCTTAATTTCTGAGTCCTGACAATGTGTGACAGGTCAAACGAGTTACAGGGAAATCTTAAATAAGTAATCTGATAAATCACGTTCTAGAAGCTTCTTATTCCCAAAGCTTTATCAGTCATGTTTTCTGTTTTCTCCTGTGCTTCACTAGGCTTATCAACATTGCAAGCTGTGCTGGATTCTGCTGCTGAAAAGAAATGGCAAGTGACGGCTATCAATGTAGGAAATATTAACAATGACAGAAAGGATGAAACTTACCGTTCACTGTTTCAAGATCTAGAGGTAAAAAAGGAAAGGCGAGTGATTTTGGACTGTGAGCGCGATAAAGTCAACGACATTGTTGATCAGGTTTGCTATTCTCTGTTTTTCAGTGAGAGCAGTTAGCTATATTCTATAAGTAAACATAATGAGTTCATTTCTGTTCAGCCTATTTTTGTGATTATTATGCATCGTTTAGAAGTGACAGGTTTGTATTGAGGACCACATATATATCAGGCAGATGGTGAATATACAAACAATATAATCCCTCCTTTTGCTCAAAGGCAAGATAATTCTATCTGGGTGATCCCGTATAGTTTTACATCCTGGTTATTTAAAACAGACAAACAAAAAAAACTTGTTAAGACTATTTCACAACCTAAGTAGTATACTATATTATATGTAGTTGATATGCTGTTATATATGGTGCATTATAAATAGCTGTATTATGTCTAGGGATTAGTTCTACTTACACCTAGAAAGCTTTTTCCAAGAACCTTTTACATCTTGGGAAGGCTGTATCAACAGCTCGCTTTCCCATGTAACTCCCTTCATAGTTCGTGTTTCTAAGCTCTTTATCATTCATACTGTCCTTGGGTCTCTCTTCATTTTGTTTCCCTCGTAAAGTGTGTTGACCAAAATTGGATGCTGTTTTCCATAGCTAAGGCCTCCTGAGCTTTAAACAGAACATAAAATTATATCTTCTCTCCACCAGCACATATATTATTTGCCAAAATGATTTTTTTTTTTTAAGTTTTCTTTTTTAAAACGGCATCACAGTGCTGTGATTGAAATTACTGCCTTACCTTCAGATCCACCTCCTCAGTCCTAGTGTCTAGGAAGGTCTTACTGTCTCTGTATCTTACCGCTTCTTTTCATGCATGCAGAGGACAATGGAAAATTAAAAGGATAGCTGCCTGCTGGCTTGAGCTTGACCATGTGAGACTGTGCAGCATCTGTGCAGATACATCACCAGTATGTAGATGTATTGGTTTGAAGCTTTGTTGAAGGGCTTGTTATTTTGGCCTTTATTATGAAGGTCATTACATTTTGGAGAGGCTGGAGCAACGAGCAGTGTGCTAAATGGAGTGCACTGTATTTGTTTTATTTGGAATTCATATCCACAAACTGTTTCTCTGTTTTTCAAGATCAATTTGAATTTGATCCTGTTCTCCAGAGCATTTGCAATCTCCCTGTCTTCTGCAGTTTTTTAAAATCATATTTGCTGACTTGTTATCCATGTCAAGAAATGTACTGAGTAGAGCAGTGTTTGAGAGAAGTAGTGCTTATAGGTCTTCTGCATCTGGTTCTGTGTGGCATTTCAAATGGTTGTTCACTTACCTTATAGTGACTTTTTGTCTTGTCCGTGTTCCCTTAAGAGCTTGTAACTATGTCATACAGGACAAATGCCTTATTAGACTCAAGATATGTCACATCTCCTGTTTTGTCATTATCTATTAGGCTAGTTTTCATGTGAGAGAAAGGAAAGAAGTTGCTTTGACATATTTTGATCTCGACTAGGCTATATTTACTGTGTGTCATCTAATTATCCTATAGAATCTTTCAAAATCAAGTACGTAATATTCATTATTATGACTTCACTGATATGAAAGTTTGGTTGACTGTAAGTTTCTTCAGTTTCTCCTTTTACCACTCTTTAAAGACCCTCTTTATGCTTTAGTTACCACTCATTTTTACTCTCTTTGTTTAGTAATAGACCTACTATTTTATTTAGCTGCTTATTTTGATTGCAGCTCTGGGGTATTTTTCTTGCCCTAATTGTAATTTGATAGATTCTGCCTTGTTTGGAGTCTTGCATTTTCTTTGCTTATCCCCACAGACTTGTGCTACTCTTTAAGCATATGAATGGATAAACTGTTCTTGCTGTTTCATTTTTTTAAGTCATAGAAGAATTCTAGATAACTGTGAATCAGCCATGCAGGTCAGTTAATATAATTCCAGTTAGTTGTTCTCCTCAAAGTAGTTTACTGCTATGTCCTAGAATATGGTCTCTTAAACTGCTGTCAGCTGTCTCATATGGGTTTAGCCTTGAGATTCTCTTTGCAAGATACCCCAGTAGTTTCTGGAGTTTGGTCTGTTTAAGTCCATTATCCTTACACTCTGTTTCTGTAACTTCCCTTCCTTACATAATAAGGTATAGTCACTTTCAATTTCTCAAGTAGCCTAAAATAAAATCTAAAATAACTGTTTCTCTATTAATTTTCTCCATCTCTTAAAATGAAGGTCTGTGCTGAACAAAGGACTTATTGGCCTGTGAGTATCCTTTGAGTGTGTTCTTCTGATTCTCTTTTCTAAAAGCAGAGTATGTACTTCAGAGCTTGCTTTGCTACCAGGTTTATTCTTTTAATTTTTTTTTAAATTTCTGCCCTAAAAATACCTTAGCAATTTCCTTCTTTTCGGGAGAGTGCCTGAAGTAGACCTTTTGTATCAGTATCCCTTTTCTTTTTCTGTGTATTTTTAGAGACACATACAACAGGCTTTCTGTTGACCAGATTTTTCTTGAATACTGAAGTATTATTTGCATTCTTGATATATAGAGCAGGAACGTCTTTACTTTCTTCCTTGCTTTCTATTCTTGATAAAAACTTCTATTGAAGTGCTTTGATTTATCCCACTAACATTTTAAGCTGTGGTGGCAACCTCAGGATCACCCAGTCACACTCTAGTCCTTGGATCTTTGTGTAGTCACAATGTGTTTGCAAACTTGCTTCAGCATTCTTGTTTTTTTCGCGTGTTATAGTTTCTCTTCCAGATTTCAACGATTTATGTAAGTTCAAGTTGAAAAATACTGCAGCTCCCCAGCTCTCCTCAGACTAGTTTATATTCCTCTTCTCTGATGTGGCAGGTCAGTGTTACCAAGCACTTCATTATATAGCCTCTATCTCTTCTCAGCCAGCTTCCTTTGCAGAATCTCATTTCCCCCTGATAACACCCTTTGGCCAACCATGCAATTACTGCCACTTCATGTCTATCCCTGCTTGAGATGCCGGTCGAAACTAGGGACACTGGTGAATGTCCACAGCTCCTTCACCATGGCTTTTGGAGCCACCACTGAATCTTCTCGGAGTTTTAACTGGCAGCATCCTTAGTGTTGATATGGAGAAGTGGCACACGGCAATGTTTTAGAGAGTTAGATAATGAAATAGTACCCAGTGGCAGTTAGAGCAGAGTTACTAACCATTGATCCAAAGACTTGCAGCTACTGATGACTTTCTCAGATACCAATGATAAAGAAGCATTTTATGCATAACAGCTCATCTGTTTGGTCTAACTGAAGTTTCTTTGGACGCAGCAGCTGCATAAGAAATACATCTGAACAGAGTTCTTAAACCTTTTAATAAGTAATGAGTTTTAAGTAGTCTGAACCAAGTAACTGTTTCAGAATAATTAAGTTCATGTATAATGTATATATTGAGCTCAAAAGAGGAATAAATGAATAACTTCTGTGGCCTATGTAATGTGATCCCTCTCGGTCTCAAACTCTAGTAATAGAAAACTTGGTGTTACACACTGCCTGCAGTTATGATCTGTAACTTCATTAAAGCAGGTGTGTGGAATGTTGTTCACTACTGTTCTGATACAAGTTACAGGATACTTGTTCTGAATATTTCAGTTATATGTTAAATGAGGAAATAAATGAATCATCCTCTCTTGATTTAAGTTGTTCTCATTGTTCAGAAGATGGAAGAAACCTCTAGAGTCCTCTTATCTCCCACATGCTTTTTCTGGAGAAGTGTTTTACTTCAAAATGCAAACTTCCCCCTGCAGGCATTGTCTTAATTAGGATTATTTGGGAGAAGAATCCGTGCTACACACCTGCCAGTGGAGACTGTTGAGAAACCACCAGCTGGCTTTGAGGGAGATTATGGGGAAGGCTTAGGGCAATAAGTAACAATTTGAACTTTAATAGACTTCCTTATAATGTCGATGCTTTCATTAACGTCAGTGGGCTTTTATACTTTTTCTAGTTCAAGCAGTGCTACAATTCTGCTACAAAGGGAGCAGAATCTGAGCAGGAATCTCCGAAGCACAGTGCTTCTACTGCATGATGCCTGCTCCCTCCTGTCCAGGTTGTGCCTTTAATACACAGCATAGTAATTATCACTCAGCTCCTCTGTTTGCAGATCTTGGGACATGGACTTCAACGTCACTAATTTCCACCAGCAGAGAGTATGTTCAGTGGTGCATTAGGTAAAATAAAAAGTAAAGCACTGGACAAACTCAGTACTGTGTACAGTAAAGCTCATAACTAGCTTTTACATCATACTGCATTTTGTACTTTTTACGTCTCAGCCCATATATCAGGTGAATGTTCTCCATTATGGGGGTATTTATTCTTTTTTACAGGTTATCACAATTGGTAAACATGTAAAAGGATACCATTATATCATTGCAAATCTGGTAAGCATTTTTAATATTTAAAATACCTGTATTAGTTTACTGTTTAAGGAAGCACATCAACTAGTATTTTGTTTTAAAGCCTATTTTTGAAAATAGAAAAAAGCTAAATGTCTAAATGTGTTGAGATGGTATTTGTTTTATTGGTTGAGTCTTTTCAGGGCTTAAATGCCTCCTGTGATAGTCCCATCAATGGGAGTGAAGGTTGCTCAGCACCATCAGTAGAGCTTGCTCCCTTTTTCTACATACTTTAGAAAAGTAGGGTACAGAAATCAGAAAAATAACCTTCCGGATTATAGGCTGATACATTCATTCAGCAAACTGATATTTCTTCTCTCACCTCTAAAGTACTTAAAAATTACAGTTCTCAGCTTTTATTTTGCTAGACCAGTGAGTCTCAGCTTTACACATCTAAGAGGGTGAAAGTTCGGGAAACTCACCAAATTCTGTCAAGGTCAATTTTTGGAAATTGTGTCTAAAGATGAAGGGCCATTTTACTGACACTGAAGACAACAACACTTATTTACTGAACCTAGAGAATCTAATCCAATGTTTTTTTTGTAACAGATAAAGAAAATTCTGCAGGCTTGAATCTCAGTTATTGTGTTCCAGAAAAGAGTTTGCAGGTTTACGTGGTATCAGTGCCTCTAAATGACTGTTTTCATCATTTGTTCTTGGACTGTGATAGCGTTTCATATAAATTCCAGCAGAGGCCAGAGTGCTCTAATTTACACCCTGTCTTCCATAGTCCCTTGAGGGGACTGAGGAAGCAGAATGACCATAGTGTGTCTGTCACACTTCAGACCTCCTAACCTTTGTTCCCCACCTCCAGGTGGGGACTATTCTGAAGAATCACATATGTCACTAGACAGGTGTGAGGAAGCCTTATACTCAAAGGCCATTTTAAAAGCAGAACAGTGGGGTTACGTTTTTATATTTTTTAACGAATTTGTAGGATAAAGAACTTAAGGTACTGATATTCACAAAGCAAGCATAAAAGTATTACAAAATTTGAAAAATTCCCTAACTGTCAGACATTTGTATTTTACATTGCAAATGTTGTATAAATTGTATTTCAGTCTTAAGGGAAATAAAGATTTTAGAAAAATTGCCTGTGTTGACTGGCTGCTATTTTAACCATTGCTTTAAGCTTGTAACAGTAAGCCCATAAGATCTGAAACTTAGAATCATAGAATCATAGAATAATAAGGGTTGGAAGGGACCTTAAAGATAATCTGGTTCCAACCCCCCTGCCATGAGCAGGGACA
>Ga0181612_138896_pt1 | contig 10164 bp, 5 predicted proteins | sample HoacroProtozoa21_FD_119630 | JGI IMG/M metagenome (GOLD analysis project Ga0181612, IMG submission 119630) | Hoatzin crop microbial communities from Cojedes, Venezuel. Combined Assembly of Gp0051906, Gp0051904, Gp0051908
AATAACAACGCTGTCCCCTAAGGGACTCCAAAATGAACGTATATTCGACATATGTACCCTAATAACCAGAAGGTAACACAGTTGTACTTGACTTACTTTAGAGAAGTATTTAATACTTCATTATTTTAATGACTTTAACAAAACATATGTGCCTGTCAGCTCAAAAAGGCAACTTATGGGATTGAAGGTAAGCTGAATATTGGGATAACAAACCTGCACAAATGCCATTCCTTTCCATTACATCTTAATAACAAACGGGATTCATGACAATATGTATCTAATACTCTCACCTCAAAAAAAAGGGAAAGTGACTATAAGACAAAGTGCAACGTCACAAAACCTCTGAATACATCACATCGTTTCAGGTCTCATTTGCCGTTGCTCGTTACCTTATGACACGGACTATAACAGAGTATTGCTCCTCACACTACTAAAGTAGGCAACCCTATTTAAATAAAATAACCAACATTATCTCACACAAAGGTTCAGCTGCTTGATCTGAAATTTTCAACCATGCTTTTTTCTTTTTAGTTGAAAAATATTGATTTATCACAAATAATTTATTTTAGGACATCCTAGCTCACCCATGGTTCTGAAACAAAAAGTGGCAGAAGTAAGTTCTGGTCAAAATCCTAGAGTGAGAGGAGGCGTTTCTGAGTAGAAAATAGACAAATGTTAACTGGAGTAAAAATTCCTGCCTGCGTCTCTCACTTTCCAAAGAAACGTCTGAGCGCCGGATTTGTTCCTTTTCTAGGCCAGATCTCATTTTTCACAGAAAGCTTTGAAAGATATCAGACTGGTCCCAGAGTGATTTTTTTAAAATGAGTGTTTTTGTGGGATTGGAACAGGCCACAAGTTAGACATTTAAATTATACCGCCCAATACCTTGTCAGGGCTTCTGAAACATTCAATCACTCAGCCCCGAATGAGGGGCTCCAATTTACCCGGTCATACTTGCAAATTCAACTGTCTGTTCCAATGGAAAATTACAGCTTTTTCTCCAATCAATATGCATTTTCAGCTATAATATACAGAAATTGCAGAAGACAGAAAAACTGTCAGTTCACCTCAAGCCAATGGAAGTGTTGGCATTGTCTGGAGTGGGTCAGTTTTCCTCCCACCCAAACAGCTCAACCTATACCCCCTGTACAGAGAACTATCTTTAATCTCTCTGTCCCAGTCTCCTCTCTAGCATAGCAGTAGTTCCACATGCTTCAGGTTTTAAGTCTTTTTCATATGTCACTGGAGCTATTTTTTCGGGGATGGGGGGAAAGTAAGAAAGCAAGCAAGCTGTTCCGTCCCCACGTGTCCACACCGGACGGGAAACTGAGGAAAGCGTTCCTCAGTGTCAGGTCTTTTTCCTACTAGTCAAAAAGGATGGAAAAGGGGTATTTGTAAAAACTCTGTTACCACTTGCTATCTGCACACCTAGTTCTTCCTTCAACAGAGGCCTTCTGTATGTCCATGATAAGCCCCCATCTCGGCTACCTTGTACACAATACACTTGGGTGAATAATTCATGAAGAACTGTTTCTTACACAGTTTCCAACGAATGTCTTCTCTCCCCTCCCATGTGCTCATTCACTCGGTGCCACTTTTAAGCACAAACAGAAGATTCACTCTATTTTTTTTTTTTTTTTTGCTTTGCTTTGCTGCTGTGTATAATGACCACGGTGCTCTGAGCAATGGGGACACCACATGAGCACTGGGGGCACCCTGAATAACAGGCTCATGTGGACGAAACTCACAGTTCTCATTCCACCCCTCATACAGCTCTGCATCATACGATACAGCTCACAAAAGCTCAAAGCTACAGCTCCAGTTTTCTGAGCAGATGCGATCCCCAACTTACAAGATCCACTGGTATTTAACAATACACTCGTCATCTTGAATCAGATAAAGAGCAGCTGTTCTCAAAGCGTTCATTTCAAAAAATACATACTGTTCCGCAACAAATGGTAATTAACTGTTAAAAGGGGAATATTGAGAGCAGCTCTCCAGGAAAAGTGCTTTTGTTTATCATTAATTTATAACAATAAGTCGCAAACTTCAGAAGTAGATGCAAGAGTCGTACAATAATGAAGCCTAAATATTCTGATCGAAACAACTACAGCAGGTTAAACATCTCCACTGGGCTAGGTTAGCTGAATTGAAATGTCTGGTCTCAGTTGCTTGTTGCTGTGTTGTGCTTTCACCAGCTGACATGAGGAAACTTCTTTTCCTGACACAAGACAAAACATTTCTGCCAGCCGAGGTGACATTGTGCTCATTCAATAATGATACAAGGCCCCGAGGTTCTTCGGCAAGAAAGATAACAAAGAGAATCCTCATTAACTAACTGCAGAAGAATGAAGGTCAACCCACAGAGAGAATTTCATGCTTACATGTCAGTTAGAACATTTGTTCTTCATTAATTCTTTAAACCCAAGCTGGGACATCATCTAGCAGCATTTTAATGCCCTGTACTCCATCAAAAATCACTCTTAGGATGTTGTTTTCTTTGTATGGTGCTTAAGAGGCTGTTTTTATAAGCACTTGACTTCACATCATTGGGCACTAATAATGTTTTAGGACGGTTACAAGACTCCATGTAATACAGGTAATAACAGGTTAGGTATTTCAAGATGAAATAAGTGAGGACTGCCATAATCTGCTTCAAGAAGCTCCCCACATGGACAGATAAAAATACTGCCACTATTAGTTAAGTTTGTGCACTGGTTTGTAATAGTTGTATTTTTAAGTGCTTTGTGGTGAATCAAAACATCATGTTTCTGTCAAGAGTATATTCCCCATGGAGTAGTGTAATTTTATGCAAGATACTGTATTTTCAAATATGCATTAGTGAACATTATCAGCAAAAACAAAGCAAAAATATTTGTTATGGTTTGTTTTAATACTCACACAATATTCTTTTGTGTAAAGTTTCAAAAAATTTCTTGATTCCTTAATTGCCACTTTTTTTAATCAAGTAATCATATCCAGGAGATTTTACACTATTATTTTGCATTAGGCTTAACACTTGTACTTGCTCAGTTTCTCACTGGAAATCAGATAATACAAATTTATTCAAAAAACTACTCAACCTCTGTCAGAGATTATACTTCTTCTGCCTAAATCAAGATGATACATGGATTTTCAGTACTTAAAGCAGAAGCTATTACGCAGAAAACACTTCATTATGAGAGTTAAATGAGCCTCATATTTCCAGATTCATGGAATTTGGATTAGCTTGGGTTTGTGGGTTTTTTCCTACCTCAAAATGCTTCTTTAATGCTGGGCAGAATGTCTTCCTCTAATCCACACTAGCTGGTTGAAGCTTGAAACAATGTGACTCCTTTTGAGTCACACGTGGCTACCGCTAAACCATTTACAAATCTTCCTTCATTTTCTTTTAATTAACATAACATATTCACAGTATTTGTATAGTGACATAGTGTTTGTGATTGGCTGCTTCGGATACAGACGCATAAACAGGTTAATACACAGCTCAGTGAACCTTAAAATTCTCTAAGCTCAGCAGCGTTCCCCTGATGATTCCAGGTGCATTAGTCCCGGTTTCAGATGCCCGTCTTTCAGGGCATCACTGGGCTACCACAATGCCACATGCCCCAAGTTTCTATCTGTATCTTTGGCTTCCCATTCTGTATCCACAGCCTTACCTTGTGTAGTTAGAATAAAACTTTACGGATGCAACTATAAACACTCAGGTCTATTTAAATCAGGGGGCGGGGGCAGGGGAATTGTACTGTGCAATACTCCACTAGAAAGCTAGTCTATGACGACAGCCACATCTTTGTTTTCTTAGACTTCACCAAAAGACCACCCATATAACAGCTTGTGGGATAATCTTCCCCATTTTTTCCCTTCCTGTGACAGCCACAAAATAAATCCCCAGAACCGACAGCCTTCTGGTTCTGCTTGTTTATTACACCCAAGTACAGCTCAGTTCTCACAGAAGCAAGAAAAAATAAAGCACATTATATATACATATATATATATATGTCTTTTTTTAATGGATATCTTTTTAATGATTTTGCTCTGCTTCCTACGATTAGAGTTTGAGGGCACCCTGCATGGAATAGAATGTTAAAGGCGAAACTTGGGAAGACATCCTGCGGCACATGAGCATGAGCGGAGACCTTCATCTGGTCCTACTCGAAACGTCAGAAGATTCCACCTCTACAACAACACTGCCGAAACATCTCAACGCATTCAGCTACGACAGTTGCCTGAACTGAAGCAGCTAAGGAATTCCCATACTTCCTATGCCACTCGTCCTGGTAACCACCATTTGCAATACACTAACAACCTAAACCTTTGCACCTCTTTGTAATTTTTCTCTCTATATCATATGACTACTCTGCTTTTGGTTTTATTTTAATTTACATACTGCAGTTAGAGGTATCAGAGACATCAGAAAGATCTGGGGAGAAGAAACTATCAAACAGTTACTGCTTTATGCATGGCAAAAGCACCTGCACCAAACAGCAAGGCTTACTCTGCTATCAAGTTTGTTCGAAAGCGGTTTGTTGTAAGTCCAAATGTTTTGTCCTCACAATATCACTTATTACTGGTTGTATTGCTCTTCTCTGGATACTTGTTAGAAAAATAAAAAAGTAAGATGTCAGAGAGGTGACTGAAAAGCATGAGTATTTTGACTGAATGTCCTGTTATTATTTCTTCCAAATCCTCAGTGAGATGTCTCAAATCTCCCTTTTTATCCAATGCCATCCTGATATCCATATATTATTAAATGAACACTGCGCAAATAAAGAAGCATTCTTGTTTCTCAGAAAACTTTTGCTGATTTGCTTTGGCTTTAATCTCCAGGTGACATTAGATTCCCAGATCAGCACAGACCCCAGTGCTGTCTGCACAACGTCAGGAAACATGCTGCCTGTGTCAGGGAAACTGGCCTGATCGGCATGCTGTCTAATCTAACACCAAGGAAATACATCTGATTCTTTATCTACATTTTCAAATTAGGAATCCAGTAGTAGCAAATGTTATAAGAAAGCAGAGAAATAAATCTGTAAAATACTAAAACACCAAGGGGTCTGAAACAAGATAGACCTCAAATTTCATTCAGCTCTGTTGTTCTAATCCAAATGAATACTGAAGCAAGGTGTCTACCTGCATCTGGATCATGAAGCAGGCTGTAGCCCTGAGTGGGCTTATCTAGCTGGCTTTTAAACTGTTTCCATCCAGCCTTGTCCACTACAAAATCCTCGGTCCAATACCCTTGTTCCTGCTGTCAGGCAGCACTGCGAACATGACGTTTGTTCTACGCTCCCGTGCACCCGCAGCGTTCTGACGCCTGCTCCTCAGCCAGACAGCCCAGCAGACAATTGCTCTGCTCTTTCACACCTCCCTGCTATTAGGAAGCAGCACATTATAAGCCGTACTCCTCTCCCAGACTTGTCCTGATTGGCTTGGAAGGCGACCCCTGAGCCGCCCCGCCACATCTGCTGCCCAGCAAGGCACCTGACACGGTCCTACAAACACTGCAGCCGCAGGATCCCGTGTTTTCCCCTCCCGAGACACCAAGCGACCCATCAGTTCTCCCTCAGCCTTCTCCTCTGCTCTGCCTCGGGTCTTCATTGCGCAGGCACCCCTGCTTCTGATGGTTGCTCTTTCAGAGTGAAATGGCCACAGCACCCTATTACAGAACAGGCCAGAGAGATACAGTCCTCGCTCTTCTATCATACTGGACTGGGGTATGCTAAGCAAATCGAGAAACATAAATGGTAGAATAAAATTGCCACTAGACTTAGGCAGTACGTCCATCTTAGTTGGTTTTACATCTTCCTTAAATCTCTGTCATAATAAAACTGACATATACAAAAACCTCTCATGTATATATTAATTTACAAAGAGAGAACTGTAGCAGAGTTCATAATTTAGAAAAAGACCTGTTCTGTTCCAGCTTTTTTTCTTCATTCCAGTCTAATGTTGCTCAATGAAATGGCTTTACAGAGGGGAAGATCCTTACCGCGTAGGTAGGCAGGTAGATGAAACACGGACAGTTGTCTACAGCACAGATACGGAAGCTTCCTTAAATTCTTCTCTTGTGCTTGCATGGTTTAGAGCATTGGATTTGGTTCCCCCTCTTCTCTGCTGAACAACTATGAAGTAACATCTGGTCTACTTAGCAAATGGTGCAATTTCCTCTTCCACTTTTATTCATTTATTTATTTTATAATGAAGCGAGAGCTCTCAGAGTGGATGAGCAATTACCCAGCACCTTCCTCTGGGACCTCTCGGAAAGTAAGGAACAGACGCACTCAAACATGATTCCAATCCACCTTTGCTATCATCCAGCGGCAGAGTCAATTTGAAAAGCTGCTGACATACCCAAAGGTCTCACAGGCACTCTCATGAGTTAAGTATGTTAATGCTTTCCTAATCAAAAAGTTACTATCGAACATACCCAGTAACTGCTAACAAATGATACATGTGTGTGAGGAGATCATAGCCCATCCCCTAAAGTTTATAAAAACTGAACACCTTCCAAAATTACCTGAGTATGCTGATATTATTGTAACAAGGTTGCTGAACTCAACTGTGAAAATCCCAAATCTTTATGTTCCTTGGACTAGTTTTCCACCTTTGTCAGATGAAACTGATGGGTTCAGATCACTTGGTGCAAATTTAAATGAAAGCGAGCAAAGTGGGCAGGCGGTTGTATTTTTGTTCCTTGCGGATACTGAAACATTACATTATAAAACCAAGCTAAAAGATGCAAAATAGTATTCAGTTACAGGAAAGGTATACAGGTTACCTCTGAACCAATAATTTTCTGAATCCTATCCTGCTATTGTACACCCACTGCAAAACACAAACCTTTCGGGAGTGGAAAATGATTCCTTTTCTTCTCCTGTAAAAATGTTAGTGGAAATAACACTCTTTCGCTATTTTATTAGGCGACAGTTGATATCAATTAAGTAAAACTGAAACCAAAAAGTCTCCTTAAAATTTCACAGCATTTAATGATATATTACTGGATGGGAGTATGGACTTCATGGAGGTTACATATTGAGTTAAGAAAAGTGAATATTTATTCAGTATACCGAGCCAAGTTCTCAATTATCTTTCCCTTTTGATAAAACCCCACAAAGGAGGTTTGAAATACTGCCATCCAAATCCGCCACACTTTACAGCTTCCTGTTAGTGGCTAAAGAAGGTAGAAGACAGTAGAGGAAGCATCGGTTCTACTTCACACACATCTGAATAGATTGGAGGAATAAATTTCAAGCTTTAGAAAATCCTAATCAACATGAGACTCTTTTATACAAGTATTACTATCTTGTGTTATTGGGAAAACAGATTTTTTTCTCTTCCATCAATCTAAGTCTATTTATTTAGAAATTACTAGGTTATTAAAACTGCTATCTTGTCTCTTGCGTTTAATTTTCAATCTGCATTACATTTAGATATCCTAGTCACAGAGAAAGAGGTGGATGGTTCCATTTCTGTAGCTTCCAGTTCTGTAAAATGAATCTCAGTGTGAAAAATTAGGATTAATGGGCTTCATAATCATTTTGTTCTGCTAAAGCCAATTTGAATAAAAGAGAAAAAGAGTTCAGATATGAAAACATCTTTGATACCTTTGGATAAAAAGAAGCATTGTACATAATTGTGAGCTCATGCACAAATTGTCATTCTATTTTCTCTCATTACCATCTGCACACTGGATCTCCTGATGTTCTCTTTCAAACTGCTCGCTATCCGATGTGCAGGAAAAGGTCTAAGAGAACATGAAGCATTGCGTGGCTGACTGCCGCTCTGGGCATGTGATTTTAAGGATTCCACGTACATGTTGCTCTTTCCATAGCTGGTTTGTCTCCTCTCTTTAACTGAAGGGTAGAATGGCTTAGTAAGGGTTTAGCTTGAGACAGATGTAGCAATTCTGGCCCTCAATTACCTACTTGGTCCCCCTCTGAGGTACCTCATCAGGTTGCTTTGTAGCCATTTAAGGCCACCACAGGTCAAGAGTTCTGCTTTTAGATCAGCCTGGCATCTAAAGATGCCACAGGCAGCGCGGAGGCTTCCGTGCGCTGGCGAAGGACTGGCTGGGAGCCGAGTGCTGAGACCGCTGCCCCAGAAATCAGCCGTCCCCATCACCTGTCAGCGTCATGAAGCTGCTGGCAAACATACCCGGCACGAGGTTGGGCCTTTTCCTTCTCCATCGCTCCATTGTGCGACATAAACGTGACACTTGATCAAACATAATACAAATTAAAACTGCTACAAAACCGGTTGCATAACGTTTAATGTATAATCCTGACTGATTGTAACGAGACAAAACCAGACCTAAACCAGTTAAGCTGAAAAGTATTCCATTCCTCTCTGGCTGAAAATGACTGCACTGGCATTTTGTTTTTTCAGTCTTCAGTTGTGGAGTTTCTTTGAGCCTAGTCCTATTTCACAGGAGACTAGGCACATTTTGAATTCCTCAGTACAGGATAAAGAAGCGAGCAGGTGACACGCAGTAAAGTATTTCGTACCTGTGCAGCTTCTTGTAGCGTCTCCAGACCAATGACCTTTAATTAACAGTGTGACTGCTTGAGAAAAGCCCTGTGCCACAACTCTGACCAAGTCCAGCATTAATCGGGTGGAACTGCTTCCTGACTGCTAGAAAGTCAATGTATTTCATCCACCACCTTCTGCTTTATTTTTAACTTTGCCACTGTATCTGTTGTCACGCTGTTCTGGCACGTAGAACACTACCCTCCAGTAATCAACTGGGGAATGCGGCACATTACAAATGGATGTGGTCTTATACTGCATTAGGTAGGAAATACTGCAGTATCACCCTTCCCTGAAATCTTCCAAAATTCGTTTTCCCTTCTAGCAAAATCCAGCTGAACCCATAATGTGCACTAAGTATAATTTAGATTTCTGTAACTGCTGGCTGCGCACCAGCTCCTGAGAATGATAAATATTTTACTATTTCTGGCATCTGGCACTAGCAAAACTTTTATTTTTAATTTGTGTCGTGTGATTTGACATCACCTCAGATTACCTGCTGTAACCAGAGGCTTCACTTTCTAACAGAAGCACAACGCAACACGCAATTTTTAAAATGTACAAGGGGTGCTGGGACGTCCTGACGTGGAGGTGGCCGATTGCGAACCTCACCGTTGGTTGCCTTACCTTCGTAAGCATTTGGCACCAGTCTTTCATGTCAGCAGGGTGACAGCTCAAAACAAATGTTTGTATACATGTAAATACTCCTCAAGAGTAGCAGAGAAGAACTGACTTCAGGCATTGTGCTTTGCAGATGAGGAGTCACCTGTCAGACTAGCTATAGGGTCGTTGTACAACTAGGACAAATCACCTATTTTTTCGCAACTCAGTTCCTTACTTGTACAGCAGAGAAAGTAACTTCTTTTTCTTTTCTTTGCCCATCTAAGTTTGAATTCTTTGTGAAGTGAGGCTCCCGCCCTATGCATATGCAGAGATGCTTTGAGAAACTGCTGTAAGCCACGTAAAATAACAGCACTGACCAGGCAGTACTAACCTAATTCCAACAAAGGCTGGGCAGACGCAGGAGGAGGCTCCCAAGTCCATTTTATCCTGCAAGGAAAGCTCAGTTAGCTCTTAGGCGTTACTCCTCCGGAAGTGCAAAGCTTAACCCACTAATCACAGTCATTCACTGCCTCTGTATTAGCCTCGGTGCAATGTCCTGTACACCAAATAATGAACATTTACCTATAAGGTATATGCAGACACAATAAGTACCTAATGTGAACCTTCTAAAAAAATATGGGCAATTAAAAAAAAAAATCCCTCAAAATTTAATTTGAAGATTATACAAGGCCTTACAAAATCAAGCACTTGAGCCACAGCTCTGTAATAGCAGAGAGAAATTGTGGAAGTCTTTGACCTCACAAACCACGACTATGATATCTGATGAAATCACACCCAGTGGCTGATGAACTCCTCGGGATAAAAAATATCACACAAATTCAAAGAAATGTCAATAGTAATGAAAAATGATTAAACTAAGACACCATATAGTATAACACAGACGTAGAATTATACTCTCACAGAGAGATTTTTTTTGAAGTTTTCCAGGAGGCATCAATGGATCAATAAAGAGTAGAATTAATCCCTAAAACACTGGGAAATGTGAAGCGCGGGCTTTCATTTATCTTGCGC
>Ga0181612_143676_pt1 | contig 10164 bp, 12 predicted proteins | sample HoacroProtozoa21_FD_119630 | JGI IMG/M metagenome (GOLD analysis project Ga0181612, IMG submission 119630) | Hoatzin crop microbial communities from Cojedes, Venezuel. Combined Assembly of Gp0051906, Gp0051904, Gp0051908
ACCTCTGAAACATCACATTTCAGCCAGTAAAAGTAGAACTGTGTATTTGTAGCTGCAGCCCAAATCCTACCTGGCTTTCTCGGGGAAAAAGAATAGGAGAGAAACACTCCTCCCACCCCCAGAAGATCTTTTAATATTCCTTTCTTCCTCCTCCTGTGGCTCTTTTCACTTTTCCAGAGGCTGCAGAAGACTGCCTCCCTGATTGAAGCGAACTCCCTCTCAAGGCTTTATCTCTCTAACCGACTCACGGTGTTCTGGCCCAGTGCTCTGCTGTGTGGGCACCCTCCCCCTCCTGATGTTCTTATTTTCCTCGTTGTCATCGGCCTGAGTCATTTTGTGCCCCTTTTGTTACGCTCCCTAGAACGGCCTGTGATAAAGACACTTCCAGCATTGTTATTGCTTTTGCAAAGTTCTTTTTATTTCTTCTACAGCCAAACAATATTCTAAGGAGCCATATTGGAGGCAACGTATTAGAAAGTGCCTGCTTTATTATCAGCACAATATAGGCCTGTAATCTGATAATGATAAAAATCTGCCCCTTTGCTTTGGCTCTTATCAGTTAATTGGAGCAAAGGAGCACATTCGTTTGTTAATAATTTTATAATTGGTGCTATCTGCCGAGACCCATCAAAGGAACTGTGCGCAACAACCACTTTCAGTATAAACCATCTCCCTGATAAAATGAGCTTTATGGCATTTCAATGTTCCTGTTCTTGTTCATAGTGCAAGGGTGCCTTCAGGGCACACAGCACCTATAGCACCTACAGCTCGGCGCTAACCCCCACCTTTGCATGCTCCCTCAGCTCCCGGCCTACACACGGACCCTGTGCTGTTACCAGGGGAGCTGGTGGCTTTTGCAGTCCCTTCTGTTCTGGTTTAACTACATATCCCAATATTTTGACAACGCAAGGATGTGTCTCTTCACACTTGTGTCTCCATGCGGCTCCCAGCCCGACTCACCTGAGGCATCTCCTCTCTCGCTCCGCCATCTGCTTGTGAGCAGAGAGAACACAGAGACAGCTGGATCCACACAGGGTGTGAAGGGAAACACACGCCAAAGGGTTTGTTTCCCCCAGCAATGAAAACACTAAAGATGTGTCTACACTGACAGTCAAGCAGGAGCCAAGTTTGTTCTTAAATCCAGACCCACAGTGTTCACACTGGGGCTTAGCCCCATCGCTGGGCTCTGTGGAGGCGAGGCGCAGCTCAGTGCCAAGGCAAATGCAGTGGATTAGCCCCGAGTCGCTACAGCCCAATCCACCAAGAGCTGGTCTACGCTTGGCAGCTCTTCCCTGCAGCATGGGCACTTTGGCTGCAGCTATAAATATAGCAAAGCAAAACAAACAGGCCACAGATTGGTCTTTCGCCTGAGAGTAAATAGCATAGTTTGGCTAGTTTCCATATAGCTGAACTCTTCCTCTTTCTCCCCAAAAGCCCTCACCATTGCCACAGCCAGTGTGCCTACTGGGATGAGTCCCTGTACCCTGCCCACGTGTCATCTGGGACAGTGGTACTTGGACTAGCCAAAACTACACGAGGGAGTGAGCTAGCAATGAAATACTCCGGACAAGTGAAGACACTGGGCACCCTGCACTGACCACCAGGTCTCTGGAGCCATCTCAGCTGCAGGGTGGACGCTCCCCTGTTGGTACGCTCCAGCAGCATGACACATGGTGGCGAACCTGCTGCAAATATCCCTAATGCAAACACGTTCTAATAAGCTGTTGCTCTTGTAGTGCTGTTTGCATAAAGGCACAGACAGCAGGCATTTTAACAATTACATATTTGTTTAAATAGCAGCTAACATAACAGTAACCAGAGCCTAATGAGAGTGGCTCCTGTCTTGAGCTGCCCTTGGTGAGGCAGGGGCCATTCCTGCCTCTCTCCTCCAGGTCTTGCACCCAGTGTAGCACACCTCTGCGAACCATCTCCTGCCCAAATGGAAGCAATGGGAATGGCCAGTAAAGCAAAAACTAGGAAAAGAACAAACATAATAAAAGAAAAAGCTGAGGCTGATGCATTCACTTCACTCCAGACATAAGCATTGAAGAAAACCAACCAAACTTGTCAAATAAACAAGAGGTATTAACCCTGCATCAGCCACGCTACCGTAGCACCTGAACAGCAGCACAGGGCACAGCTCTGCAGCAGAGCTTGCTCTGCCGATGGGTAGGAAATGATGGCAGTGAGTGCTGCGTCCTGGAGCATCGCACTGCTGTTGAAGACATTATCATTTCACCAGAAGTCTGGTTACAAGTCCTGCCCACACCACCATTTCACTGACATTTATGAACCCAGAAATTGTCACTGTGACCAAATGACTAAGCAATACTTCAAAATACCATCACCCTCCCACACTACGACTTCTCTTTACCAAGCAGAACTGAAGCAAGCAGAAATCAGGGCTAATCTTTTTAAAATGAGTTACAAATAGCAGACACGTGCATTTCTGCAAGGTCCGTCTTGAAACAAACCCCCTCTTCACCTCCCAAAAGAGGAAGGGCACAAGGTAGCTGCAGAGCTGGGGGCAGGATGCACGAATCTTTGACAACAGGCTCTTTTTCCAGACTTGTTTTAGGGCAAGATCTGATGCTGTGCTGTGGAAGACTTGTAGGAATTTTCTAGTGCTTTCCAAGAATTCCTGGGTCTAGAAGCTCTCAAGGATTTCCCAACTGAGAATCTTCCCAGCACCTTCTCTGAATTTTCTAGTGTTTTATAGGAATTTCTTGATCAAGAAGTATTCCAGGCCCATGATTTCCTGGAAAGCTCTGGAACCCCACAGTTCAGCAGCCTGTCATTAGAATGATTTGGACAGAAGCTGAGAGAAGAATTTATCACAGGCTCCCCCACTGCCGGCACCTTCCCAACACACTGGTGTGTTTATGCGTCACCCAGGAATTTAAATTTGACCTTATCACGTCTGGATGGGTCTATTAAGGCATCAATCAAAGGGAGAACAACAAAAAAACCCCCTTGATCTTTAATAACCCTTAACAACAGCTCTGTATCTACCACCTGTGCTTGCACGGATGGCAGCATGCAGGGAAAGGAGGAAAAAACCCACAAGCTTCATCTGCCAGATGCGAAGAGGCTGCCAGTGCCTGGAGGGGACGTCAGGCCTCCTTGTGCTGCCTTTGGTTGGGGCTGGCTTGGGACTTGCCACACAGTTCTTATTTCCAGACCAGGTCTATCCCAGGCACAGAGGTGCTCCTGACCCTGCTCTGCTCCTTGGGAGCACACATGAGGCTGTAGCAGTTGAGGGTGCAAGCCCTTCCATGGCAGAGTTCTCTGCCCTTTCTCCATTGCACCTATGTGAAATAGGGAGAGAAACTCTGGTCTATCTGTGCTAGAAAGCCCCAAGCAAGTCCAGAGAAGCCACAGCCCAGGAACCATTCGGGTCCATAGAGTTGTTCATCTGACTCCTCCATCCCTCAGCCCTGTCAGGAGACTCAGACTTTTTTTGTGTCCCAGAATAAGCAGTGGTTTGATATGAGCAATGATGATCATTTGATATAGCAAGGGTGAGAGACTAATTAAAACCCAGAGCTTTATGATTTCATTCGGCTCCTGCAAGATCTGGCTGTCTAGGTTTATTTATGTGAGTTTTAAGTGTTTTATGCGAATTCTAGCACTTGTGAAAAGCCCTGGATTCCCCAGCGTGGAGGGGAAAGTATTCTGTTTATTCACAGGGCTGCCACAAGCAGCAGAGGGTCTGGCCCAAGCCCTGGAGGGATTCCCGAGGATTCAACTGGGCTGTTAAAGGTGCTGCTGTTTTGACACCGATTTCCATCCGCATCAATGCACTGGGGCTATACACAGAGACCAAATGAGGTCCCTGGAACTCACATGCATTTAGCTAAAGCAACTGAAAAACTTATTGCTCCCACCTGCAGGGTCTGGAAGCTCTTCGCCAGGAACCCTCAAAGCCAGCAGGGCACACAATGTGATGCCCTGCATGGGAATCAGAGCTGTGCCTGCACCAGGGGTTTCCATTGGCTTTACTCTATCAGTCAAAAGCCTGACAAATTAAAACTAAGGCCCAGACCAGATTTTTGTAATTTCATCTGCTTTCTCAGTGATGTGACAAAAATGGGAGATAACACAATGATACCTGGGAAGAAGCAGAGACGCTGTGCACGAGGCAACAGCCTTTGGAGCAGAGAGGGTCTTTTCAGCCAGTGGTGATAACACACCAGGGGCTCTCCCTAGGGCACAGACCAAACTGAGCTGGATTCCTTCACCATCAAACCATTGTATTTGGCTTTGGTGTCCGGAGGGATAGCCCCAGCTCCTGTTCTTAGCTCCCCTAAGTGTTACACAGAGCTTAGTCATGTATTAGCAGCCTTCTTGCACCTGCGTGGCACTGAATGCACCCGCAGTGCCCTGCCATGCCTGTTGGCCAGAACAAAGCACCTGCAGGGGACAGGCAGCCTCCTGCCAGGGACATCTCCCTTTTCTGAATGCAGATCCAGTAGCAGGGAATTCCTTAACAAACCAATAGGGACTTGCACTGAATCAGTCATTCTGCACCTTCTGGAGTGGAGCCCAAAGGTGCAGATGCCCCCCCTCCCAGTGCTGGACTCAAAAGCTGGGCCCTGCCCACCAAACCTCCCTATAAATGTCCAAGACAAATGAAGAAGCAGCATTAACCCACAAGCTCCAAACTCCACCTAATAAATTACTCACAACTGTTTCCTTTCTTTAAAAAATAGACAAAATATTTCCTTTCCTCCCTCCTTCCGAGGGCAGTTCAGAGGATTAATTAATATTGGATACACGTTTGGGTCTGACACACTTTATAAACAGTTAGTATTAATCAGATTGGAATTGATCAGCTCTGGCTTAGCGCAGCCCTTGTCAGCCACTCTCACATCTCCGTGCTGATTGCCAATGCTGTGATACACAACTGCGCTGAGTCTCATCCCAGGAATGACCATCAGGACAATCTACCACTACCTCTTAGACCACCATAGGATTTCCCTACCTCTCCACACCATGGGGTACGCACAAACCCATGGGAAATGCACCCCTGAGATCATCCACCCTAAGCAGAAAAAAGGGAGGGCAGAGGACTTATATGAAATATTGCATGTGACGCAGGAGTGAATACCTGTGTGACCAGCCTTGTGTCCACGCCTGACATTCAGCCCTGTTCTCCATGCCAATCTTCATCCAGTTTTGCCTTCTGTCATCTGTTTCCCATCTGTACCACAGTCTGCAGCCCACCCTTTGCCTCTCTTTCTTCACTATGCCTAAACCCTGGGATCAAGAAACAGGAGTACTGGAGGGATCGCAAATAAATTTGGAGCTTGCAGTCAAGCACTGTCCAGAGCAGACCCCTCTCACAGATGAGAGAAGTGTCGGCCTGTTGCTCACCTCCTGTTCTTTGCTGTTCAACACATGGTGTCAATCAGTCTTCAACTTCAGATGTCAATACAAGCTGCTTTTCTGACTGCGAGGTCCCTACTAAGCATGGCTTTTGGGACTGGAGAAGCTGTTCAGCAGGGCATGCATGTCTTGTTTACCCCTCGGGTGATGTAACACAACAGGCTCCTCTGAAAGGCAACTCTACAACTGTTTTGCATTTTGAGGATACACTGAAGAATCCCCTGTCTGGGACACAGTAGTACAATGATCTCATGCTACACGGGTCAGCAGGGAGCACTCCAAGGAGCAGCTCATTTGCTATCACACCAAGCAGTTCACAACAGTGCTCTGAATCATGGCTCCCTCTGCAGTCAAGGGAGAGCAGGATCAGCCCCTCCGAGGACAAATGAACTCGACACAAGGCCAGTGTTCAGTGCAGAAGGACACTCATCTGACTGCTCTCTACGCTGGAGGGACCTCGACGGGATGCCTTGCTTGCAGAGGACTGATGCCATTTTGGTCTGTGTGCTGACAGGGATCATGTAAAAGTCTTGGCAGTTCTGTTGTGCAGTTCATCTTGCAACAAGTTAGTAACAGGAAAAAGTAACACCATGTGAAGTGCCAAACTGGTGAGGTAGGAACTCGGACCTATTTACCCCATTTTCCTCTGCAATAAGACAGAACAAGCTGACTTTCCCCAGCTATAGATAGACCAAGGCATGTCCTATATCCTGCCTGCAGAGCCAAGTGATGCTGGCTCAGCATTAGCCTGGCCATCCTCCAAAATTGGATTTCCAATTAATAGCGTCGACTCATCATGGAGAAGAGGCAGCTCAGGTCTTAGTTGAAGGTCAAGGAACTTCAGGCAGCACAGGACAGATTTACACACCACCTAAGTTTCCAAATCACCTGCGGCATACAAGGGAGGGGCCAGGCCCAATGCACAAGCCTCTTGTTCAGCAAGGGTGACAGGAGGCTTTTAGATGAGCTCAGGGTGGCTGATCCTAAGCCCAGTAGCACTGCAGAGTGTGGGAGAGGCAGAAAGAGATGGAGAGCTTTTCCCCTACGCTGGCAGCCACTGGGATGGAAGAATATTTTTACCCTCAGCCAACAAAAGCACACACCACCTGGTTTGTGGGTGAAGAGGCTTAGGAGCATTTAGATAAGCTTAAGGAGACTCAGCTCACACTAAACCTTCTCTCCCTCCATGCTGAAGCGTTAAGACCACCCAGCTGTCCTCAAGCCATTCCCTGTATGGGTTGGGGTCCTTGGTAACAGGGGCATAGCACAAAACAGCACCTTATAGCCACTGTTTGCATTGTGAAGCATTTCCCATTCACCTGCTTGGGCAAAGATTTGAGGTTGGAGGGGAGACGGGGGAGGAAAAGATATTTTATTTATAACTGCACATTCATTTGATTAAAAGATGTTTCTGAAAGGTTTGCCTGAAACAATACAAAGGGAAGGGGTGGGGCAGCAGGGGAGAGAAATCATGCTCTACAGTTTAATCCAAGAAGCACTGCAGAGGGTTGGGAAATGGCTGGCACTCTCCACGCAGACCCTTCTGAAGCAGCTGAGCAGAGGTCATTTCCAACTAAAAGAGACAGCAGTTCCTGGAAGATGCTTTCTTTCCACTCACCCTTGGAGTAAAGAGTCTGTGTTCTGGACAGATGGGATCCCTTAAATACCAGTTTCATTCCAGGAAAGGAAAAGGGTTAAAGTTCTCAATGAAAGGACTGAAAATCCATCTGTTTAGACTCACTGGACCACTTCCTCCTCTCCCCAAGGGTGCTGCAGCCTGACAGGACAGTATAATCACCTTATCAGTATCTTCCCATCATATAAATTCATACATAAAAAAATCAATTAACTACCAGTGTTGTTGATTATAAATCAACTATTTACATAATTAATTACTATATCTTTAATAAATGTTATGCAGGAGAGGAAGCTGGCAAAATATAGCCATTCTTTTGGCACCATCAATTATTTGGAAGGGAAGGCAATTACACTAAATCTTTCTTCCACCTAGCTTTCTTGTCAAGGGAAATATCTCCCCCTCCTTCATCCGATTCAGAGCCTGGAACTGGGCCTTCAACATCACATTACTAAATTGCTTAAGCAGCATTTTAAATAACAAAAAGGGATATCATTTAATTTTTTTTGAAACATGAAAATCAATAAGCTGTCCTTCAGTCTCCCTGAGTGATTGGCCAGGGCTGCCTCTCTGAGCTAATTCAATTTTCAGCCTTATTCGGAACAACCAAGGTTTCAAAAAATAATCAGGCTGATCTTATGGGCCCATGTGGGACTTCATCGAGGAATTCCTTTCATTGAATTAGATATCCTGGCCTTTTTGAAAGCAGATGCATTCCTGTCATTCTTTGGAGACAGACCCTGATCAATAATCCTTGCTGATATTTATGGCTGCACTATGGGTTACAGTTCCTTGCCTGTACATGTACAGTGACAGGGAAAGCAGCTATTGAATTCGGAGTCCATTGACTTGGACTGCATGGGCAATGATCTCTCCAAGGGTGGGTGCTCAAAAAGCATCAGCAGATGGTTTCTACCTGGAAACTCTTGACCCCCATGTGCATGGGAGGGGGGAGTTCACAATGCTGAGCACCTTTTATCAAGGGCATGAGTCCAGTCTAGGAGCCTGGTTGAGTCAGGGTCTTGCAAGCAAGGAAGGCTGGCCCGTGGTGGGAGGAAAGAACACCAGCTGGGAGGCAGGACTGCAGCCTGCTCTGTTGAAGGCTCTGTAGGTGATTTCCAGCAGGATGCCTGGTCTGGAAAGATGTCTTCTCCTTAATGGAGCTGCGTACATCAAGTCACCAACTGCTGCCCATCTGCAGAGATTTTCAGCTACACGACTCCTCCAGAAGAAGGGAATGCCTGAGTGCTCCCTCATACTAGAAAGCTCACGTCACCTTGCTCAGCACATCAGCGAAGGCACAGAGCTGTGAGCTGGGGCAGCAGAGGCAGCAGAGGCATGGACAGACACCCCGATCAGCCTCCTTTGCTTTTGTGGGAAGTCCTATCACAGCCAAAAGTCTCTTCCCTATAAAACTGGTAAAGATCATCCTTCCTCTATAGGCTGCTCTCACAGTTTCTGAGCTGGTAATTGCATCTCCCCCAGTGTCTGTAAAGCACCTAGCACACCTCCAAATGCCATTGTATTATCAGAGATTAATCCTCCCCGATGAAAAGCCCAACAAAAAAGGGAAAACACAAAAATCCCTCCACTCTGCACAGCCACCAGATTTTAAGAGCAAAATTCAGAGCAAGTGTCCCTCCAGCCAGGCAGCCTGTCTCCAAGAGCGGCCAGCAGAGGATGCTTAGGGAAAGAATAAGAAGCAAGTACAGCATGAATTTATACCTTCCCAGCTACCAGCAATCAGTGAAACGAAGGCTGAGACAGCCCTTGCATATGGAACATCCTTCTAATAGTTACGCTACAGGAATTTTTCTGATGTGGGACTAGCATCCGCATGCCCTTCCTTCTAAATGAGGAGGACTGCATCTCCCTACCCCTAGGACTGATGCAAGGGGTCCAGATGTGACAGTAATGGGGGCTACACCAGTATCAGAGCAGGGAAGGCAGAGAACAGGTCATTTCTTTATAAGAGCTTAAAAGATTCAGTGGGAAATGATCACTCGTTAGAGGTTTCACTGGAAAATTAAACAGAAGCATAAATCTGCTCTGGAAATCTTGACGTCAGCTACAACATTAGGTCATACAGCACAGAGGGAGATCCCTATTCAATTCACTGAGATTATAGACTCATTCATCAGAATCCTACTAGTTTCATCTCATTACAGCCATTCACCCCAGAGCATAAAAGATGCTGTACCATTATCTGGATGACTACCACTGCCCCATTTTACAGATAAACTGGGATAGAAGAGGAAGTTAAGGTGACCTCCCCAAGGGCAGATGCTGAGAACAGAAAAGCAGTGGCCCACTTCCTAGTTGCTTTATCCACATGAGAGATTTCTCCCTCAATACACACATCTGTGTGTTTTCAAAAGAGTGTGCATTTACACGGAGCCCAGTCATAACAGAGCAAATTTGAACATCCACTGAACCACCATAAACAACACTCGGTTTGAAACATTTTCTCCATCTTTCAAGATTATTGCAGCATCTGTTGATCACATTAAGTTGTAAGTGTGCTGTCTCCATGGAGACTGCAGAGTCTCCCTGGGTTTCCAGTTACTGTATGTGGTTTCAACTGAAAGCAGAGTCACCCAATGAGTCAATCTCTATTCCACGTAATGAAAGGAAAGAATGTCACTGGGCTGATTGTTAGATATGTTGGATAATGAAGCTAGATTTAACATTATGCTTTCTTAAAGAGACCTCGGTATGGAAGTGACACCTCAGATGGGGATTTGTGTAAGGTTTTGTTATAAGACAGTCCTTAAAAGTAGTAGGTATCCTTCTTCCTTGAAGAGATCTCCATTCATCTATAGGGAAACTCTCCCCATGCATTTGCACAATAACCATGAAATAGCCAGAAACTATCTGGTGAAACAAGCAGCCACAGAGATAAGGCACTCTTCAAGGGGAAAAAGACCACCGTTAAAACCTCTTTTGCTTTTAATCATCTTTGAGGCCCCTTGCAAGAAAGGTAAGGAAAATATTTTTTGTAATAGATCAGGGCTGAATTCAAGAGCATTCAGCCAGCACGCAAAGTGACAACAGCAATGAGGAAGCTCGGTTAATTTGGCTTGCAGGCTTCATTCTGTCAAATCATTGGGAGCCCTGGAATTGTGTCTTTTAACCGTGCA
>Ga0181612_156228_pt1 | contig 10164 bp, 10 predicted proteins | sample HoacroProtozoa21_FD_119630 | JGI IMG/M metagenome (GOLD analysis project Ga0181612, IMG submission 119630) | Hoatzin crop microbial communities from Cojedes, Venezuel. Combined Assembly of Gp0051906, Gp0051904, Gp0051908
ATCATGGGCAGGTAGAGGTCGGAGTGCAGTCGCTTGCCGTCCACATACGACAGGCTGTTTTCGAAGTGCAGGGCATCGACGGGGTGGATGTCGAGCGTAAACTCGCCGCCCCAAAGGCGTGCGTTGCCCGCGGTGTACTGGAAGACCGGCACCCCCTCTTGTTCCACTCCGTTCATCCGGTGTATGTAGATGTAGTTGCCGATGTGGTTGGCAAAGGCCGACAGGCTGACCGAGACGTGGCGCGAGGTGTAGTCTATGCCGGCGTCGAACTGCCAGCTGTACTCGCACGCCAGGTCCTTGTTGCCCACCTCGTAGCGGAGGGTGCCTTCGTGCACCCCGTTGGACCCCAGCTCGCTGAGGTTGGGCGCCCTGAAGCCGCGTGCCACGTTGAGGCGCAGGTTGGCCTTGTCGGACAGGTTGTAGGTGGCGCCCAGGCTGCCGGTAAAGCCGCTGAAGGAGCGACTGAACCGCTCAAACCGCAGCGCCCCCTCGTCTTCCAGCGCAAAGCTGTGCAGGTGGCGGTAGTCGAACCGCAGGCCGCCGCTCAGGTGCAGCCGTTCGAGGTCCCGTCCGAGGGTGACGAACGTCCCCATGTCGAACAGCACATACGACGGGATGAGAAACTCGTCGCCCAGGTTCTCCGACCGCTGCCACATGCCGCCGATGCCTGCCGAGCACAGGAACTCGCCCAGCCGGAACTTGTCGGTGGCCGAATAGTTGAGCGTGTGCAGCCGGAAGTCCAGTCCGGGCACGGCAGCCGACTCCTCATATTCCTGCCTCCTGTTTTGCTGGTAGCCCACGATGGCCTTGAGGGTGGTGTTGCCTATCAGGAACGTGTTGTTGAGCACGGCCTTGTAGTGGCGTATCTGCTGGAAGGGCAGGGTCTTGCCATAGGTCTTGCGCTTGCCTTCGCTCACCAGCTCGCCCGTCGCCTCGTTGCGTTCGCCCTCCACCAGCCCGGGCGTCAGATGGTAATAGCTGAGGATGAGGTGCGACTGCCCCCAGGTGCGGTTGACGCCCAGCATGCCCGAGAGCGCCCGCTCGGCAAACTGCGACCCCGGGACGTACCCGTCGTACTTGTTCTTATAAGTGTGTGCGTACTTGTCGCTCCACCTCCAGTTCCACACAAGGCCCGAGCGGTTGCCTGCAAAGTTGAGCGTGTAATCGAACAGCCCGTTGTTGCTTTGGTACTCGCTGCCCAGCCCTATGAGCATGCGGCCTTGCGCGGGGACCGGCATGGAGTGGAGGATGAGGGCTCCCGCCAGTGCGTCGGAACCATACATCAGGCTGGCCGGCCCTTTGAGGACCTCCACCGACTGCACCTTCTGTCCGTCTATTTCTACGCCGTGCTCGTCGCCCCACTGCTGTCCCTCCTGGCGTATGCCGTCGTCTACCACCACCACACGGTTGTAGCCCAGTCCGCGTATCACAGGCTTGGAGATGCCGCTGCCGGTAGTGAGCTGGCTGATGCCCGGCAGGCGGGCCAGCGCATCGACCAGGTTGGTGGAAAATGTCTCGGCCAGGGTCTGGCCGGTGACCACCGCCACGGGCATGGGTGCGTTTTTCATCAGCGTGTTGCCTGCCAGGCCGGTCACCACGACGCTTTGCAGCTCGGCACTCGACTCGCTCATGCTGAAGTCCATGCGCGCCGTCTGCCGCAAGTCTATGTCGCGTACGATGGTCTGGTGCCCCACGTAGCTGACCTGCACCTTTACCTGCTTGGCCGGGAGGCTGCCTATGCTGTACCAGCCCTCGGCATTGGTGGTGGTGCCGGTGTTAAGTTCGGGAAAGAAGATGGTGACGCCCACCAGCGGCGAACCGTCGATTTGGTCGGTCACCCTTCCTTCCAGCCGCCCTCCGCCTGCAGCGGCGGAGGCTGCCGCCATGGCACAGATATGCCACAGCGACATGAATAAAAAGAGTTTTTTTATCATGTACGAATGTCTTTAATGAAACCTAAATTGTAAAAAGGGAAATTTGGGAATCAGAAAAGACAGGGTGGGGCACGCCCGTTTTGCGTGCTATGGCATGTGGTGTGAAGGGATTGCCGGGCAGGGACGGGCAGGATGGTTTGCAGGGGCCTGAACAGCAGGATGCAGGTAGCCGAGGCCGCCAGCAGCGGGGTGGTGGCCAGTTGGCAGAGCAGGCAGTCGTGCAGCGTCAGCGTGTCGCCATACAAGTGTCCGCCATGCGGCAGGTGCTGCGTACACTGGTCGCATGCCATGGGAAACGACAGTCCTTCGGGATGCAGGTGCAGCGAGGTGACGGCCAGGATGAGCAGGTAAAATCCCAGCAGCAGTCGGCTTGTCTTTTTTCGGTCGCGGGTCAGGTACATGTCAGGTGCTGGCTACAGCCATCCTTTTTCGTCGTTGTTCTCCATATAGCGTTGCATGCCATTGTCCGGCTGATCGTCTTCGGTGGCCGGGTCGAAGCCGCGCAGGGCATCGTCGTTGAGTCCCGGTCCGTTCATCTGCTCCATCTTTTGGCGCAGCGCCTTGTTGCGGCGCTCGCGTTCGAGCTGCGCCGGGCTCTTGCTCCACTCGCGCTTGGGCATCGTGTCGGGTTCTGCCACAACTTCCACCTTGCGGAGCGAGTCTTGCGGCAGGTCGCGCGGCGCCTCCTTCCTCCTGCCTTGGCAGGCCGTGCAGAGGAGCAGGGCGAGTATGATTCTTATGGCATGCTTCATGTGTCTTATTGTTGTTCTTTCAGGAAGTCTTGTGCCTCCTCCAGTTGCTGGTCGGCTGCGGCACGCATCAGCTTCATGGCCTTCTTGTGGTCTTGCGGCACGCCCTGTCCGTTTTCGTACAGCAGTGCCAGACAGTATTGTCCCCACGCAAATCCCTTGTCGGCCGCCTTGGCATACCATTCGGCCGCCTTGGCGTAGTCGCGGCTGGTGCCCAGTCCGTTTTCGTACATCGCGCCCAGGTTGACCTGTGCCTGCTCTACGTCCTGTTCGGCCGCCATGCGGTACCAGTGGCATGCCTGCTCGTCGCTTTGCGGGGCACCCGCACCCTGCTCGTACATCACGCCCAGGCTGAGTTGTGCGTCGGGCAGTCCCTGCTCGGCTGCACGCGACATCCACCGGAAGGCTTCGGTATGGTCTTGCGGCACGCCTTCGCCTTGTCCGTACATCACGCCCAGGTTGAACTGTGCGTCGGGCAGTCCCTGCTCGGCCGCAAGCGACATCCACTTGAAAGCCTCGGCATAGTCCTTTTCCACGCCGTCGCCGACATAGTGCAGCAGTCCCACGTTGTACTGCGCATCCACATCGCCTTGTTCGGCGGCACGTTTCCACCACGACAGGGCCTGTGCCTTGTCTTGTTCAATCTCCTCGCCTTCGAAGTACATCAGTCCCAGCTCGTATTGGGCCTGTGCATCGCCCGCTTCGGCCTGTTTCCTTAAATGTGTAAATTCGTCCATATCGTTATATTGGTTTCTACAAATATAGCACTTTTCTGGCAAAGTACCGCCATTTTATTTCATAAAGACAAAATAAACCGCCAGCACCAGGCAGCAGAAGGCCGCTAGGTGGTTCCACCGAAACGATTCGTTTTGGAACACTAGGAGGGTGAAGAGGGCAAAGACCGTGATGGAGATGACTTCCTGTATGACCTTGAGCTGCACCAGCGAGTAGGGGCCGCCGTTGCCTGCAAACCCCATGCGGTTGGCCGGCACCAGGAAGCAGTACTCGATGAAGGCGATGCCCCAGCTGAGGAGGATGATGAGAAACAGCGGGGTGGAGTCGGTGACCACGTGCATTTGCTGCAGCTTGAGGTGCCCGTACCAGGCACAGGTCATAAACACGTTGGACACAATCAGTAAGAGGATGGGATAAAGCCAGTTCATAAGTTATTTGTTTTGTATCGGCTGCAAAGATACAAAAAGTGTGTTTTATGGCGACCCCGGCCACGGCATTTCGTTTTTTTTCTTATATTTGTAAAAAACAAACGCTATGATTACCATACCCGATTTTCATGTAGTGGAGCGCCTGATGGACTATATGCAGGAAGTCCCGTACAACGTCACCCCGCGCTCTTTGTATTCGCCGACAGACCTGTACGACGCCATCGACGTGGAGGACGAGGCTTCGGTCGACAACTGTTACGACCAAAAGGTGTACAAGCATTTTATAAAGATGGGCAAGCACAGCTGCGGCGAGCAAGAGATGCTGGCCCGCGCGCTGCACGACTACAGCATCGACCGCGAGCTGAGTCGCTACCTGCAAGGCTACGACCGCCTCAAGGTGGTGGGCGTGATGGGCGGCCACCAGTTGCTGCGCACCGATGCCATGTTCAGGGAGATCGTGCTGCTGAGCAAGGAACTGACGGAACGCATGTCGCTCATGATATCGGGCGGCGGTCCCGGCGCCATGGAGGCCACCCACCTGGGAGCATGGATGGCAGGCCGGACGATAGAGGAAACGGACGATGCGCTGGCGATGCTGAAGGTCGCCCCCTCGTTCAAGGACAAGGGGTGGGTCACGTCGGCCTTCAAGGTGATGCGCAAGTACCCGCAGTCCGAGTACCGCAGCCTGGGCATCCCCACCTGGCTGTACGGACACGAGCCATCGACGCCGTTTGCCACCGACATCGCCAAGTATTTCGACAACAGCATACGCGAGGATACCATCCTGACCATCGCCTTTGGCGGCATCATCTACACGCCGGGCAGCGCGGGCACCATACAGGAGGTGTTCCAGGAGGCGGTGCAAAACCATTACCTAAGCTTTGGCATCTCGTCGCCCATGGTATTCCTAGGGCGCCGTTTCTGGGACGAGGAGATACCTGCCTACCCGTTCTTGGAACAAATGATGAAGACGGGCAAATACAAGAACCTGCAGCTGACCCTGACCGATTCGGCCTACGAGGCCATTCAGGAGCTGTTGCGTTTCCGCAACGCGGATCTTCCAAAAGAAAAAGAATAGGTTACCACGGCGTGCATGCCAGGCGGATGCCCAGGTCGGCGCTGCGGTAAGTGCTTTTCCCGCTTCCGCGGAACGACACCCTGCAATAACCGATGCCGCTGAACCAGCTGCCGCCGCGTATGACGTGCTGTCCCTCTTCCTCGGGGGCATCGGGTCCCTGCGGGTTGGTCTGGCAGCCATTCGTATACAGGCCGTACCAGTCGCTGCACCACTCAAACACGTTGCCGCTCATGTCGTATAGTCCCAGTTCGTTGGGCCGCTTGCGCCCTACGGGCTGCGTGTGCCTTTCGATGTTGTCCCAGCACCATGCCACTTCCAGCGGTTCGTTGCCGCCGGCATACTTGTACCCTTCACTTTGCTTGCCTCCGCGTGCCGCAAATTCCCATTCGGCCTCGGTGGGCAGGCGGAACTGCTTGCCGGTCAGCTCGCGCAGCCGCTCAATAAACAGCTGGCAGTCGTCCCAGCTCACGCAATCTACGGGATTGTTAGGGTGTTTCTTGCACTGCGAGGGGTTCTTGTCCATGATGACGGTCCACTCTTCCTGGGTCACCGGATAGCGGCCGATGTAGAAGTCGTGTGTGATGTTGACCTTGTGCTTGGGCTTCTCCCAATCGTATGCATCCTTGCCTTGTTCGGAAGTGGCCCCCATCTTGAAGGTGCCGCCTTCGACCCGCACCATGTTGCTTACGATTCTGTCGGCCAGGCGCTTTTTGTCGGCCAGCGAGTATTTGGCGGGCTTTTTTTTGAGCGTGTCTTGTTTGGCCTGCACGTTTTGATTCTGCGCCACCAGAAGCTGGGCGCACACGAGGCAGACTAGGAAAGATACCATGCGTTTCATAGCAGAGACACGATTCTATTGGATTGCAAAAATAAGCAAATTGGTTATATGGACACTAATTATGACCAAAAAATTAAGACATTTTTACATTTTTGGCCCGTTACTCGGCGTTCTGCCCGTCTATTTTGCGAATGACGCGGCAGGGATTGCCGGCTGCCACCACGCCGGCCGGAATGTCCTTGGTCACCACGCTGCCGGCACCTATCACGCTGCCGTCGCCAATATGCACGCCCGCCAGGATGCAGGCCTGGGCGCCTATCCATACGTCGTTGCCTATGACAATGGGTTCGGCGCGCTCTATGCCTTTTCGGCGCTCAGCGGCGTCGATGGGGTGGATGGCCGTGTGAAAGCCTACCATGGGGCCTACAAACACATGGTTGCCGAAGCGCACCTCGGCCTCGTCCAGTATTTGGCAGCACTTGTTGAGAAACACATGGTTGCCAAAGTGAATCTGTTTGCCGTAGTCGCAATAAAAAGGAGAGAGGACGAGGCATCCTTCGCCCACGCTGCCGCAGAGCTGCCGCAGCAGCTTGTCGCGTCCCTCGGCATCGTCGGGGTCCAGCGCGTTGTACTTGTTCTGCAGTCGCTGCGTCTCCCACATCAGGCCGGTGTTTTGCGAGTCGACCCCCGCATTGTACCAGTCGCCCGACACCATCTTTTCGTACGTAGTCTTCTCCGGTTTCATTGGTATAGGTATCGCTTGATGGAACGTTTGGGCGTCTTTTCAAACTCTTCGGAGCGCACCTCTATCTCCGCCACGTTGGCATAAGCAGGCAGCAACTGGTTCACCTGCTTGCGGTTCTCTTCCATGGCGGTGCGGATGCCCGCTTCGTCCAGTCCCAGCACCTTGCATTCGTCGAGGTTGGGATAGACAAGCGCCACTATCTTCTTGTCGCGTTCCACCACCAGGCATTCTTCCACCAGCGGCAGGTTGTTGAGCTTGTCTTCTATCTCTTCGGGGTAGATGTTTTGGCCGCTCGGTCCCAGAATCATGTTCTTGCACCGTCCCTTGATGGAGATGTTGCCTGCCGCATCCATCGTGGCCAGGTCGCCCGTCCGCATCCAGCCGTCGCCGGTAAACGCATTGCGCGTGTCGTCTTCGTTCTTGTAATAGCCCAGGAACGTGTTGACGCCCTTGACCTGCACCTCGCCCGGGATGGTGGACGGGCTGCTGCTGTCGATGCGCACGTTCATGTGCGAGATGGGACGGCCGCACGAGCCCTCCTTGTAGCTGCGCCAGTTGGCGTACGAGATGAGCGGCCCGCACTCGGTCATGCCGTAGCCCACGGTAAACGGGAAGCGTATTTTTTTGAGGAAGGCCTCCACCTCGGCATTGAGCGGGGCGCCTCCGATGACCAGTTCTATGAAATTGCCGCCAAAGGTGTCGATCAGCTTCTGCCGTATGCTTCGGTAAATCTTTTCGCTGATCATGGGCATGACCAGGAGGAATTTGGACGATTGGCGTTCGAGCTTGGGGAACACCTGCTTGCGTATGATCTTCTCTATGACCAGGGGCACGGACAAGATGAGCCGCGGCTTGATTTCCTTGAGGGCCTGCAGCACGATGGCCGGACTGGGCGTGCGCGACAGGAAGTAGATGTGGCAGCCCATGCAGAAGGGGAACAGGAACTCAAACGCCATGCCAAAGGCATGTGCCAGCGGGAGCATGCACAGCAGGTTGTCGCCTGCCTTCATAGGCAGCGCGTTGATGGCAAAGTCGATGTTTCCCCACAGGCTGCGGTAGGGCAGCATCACCCCCTTCGAAAAGCTGGTGGTGCCCGACGTGTAGCTGATGAGGGCCAGTTCGTCCTCGCTTTCCTCGTGGCGGTAGGCCACGTGCGTGGCGCGGAAGTACTTGGGATATTTCTTGCCAAACAATTCGTTTAAGTGCTCGCGGGCATAGGTCAGCTGCTCGCTGCGCGACACCACTACCGAAAAGTCGTGTATCATCAATACGCCCTTCAGGGCCGGCATGGCCTCGGCATCGAGCTTGGGCCATACCCAGTCGCCTGCAAACAAGAGCGAGGCGTCGGAGTGGTTGACGATGTGGTGGATGGTGTCGGGCTTGAAGTCGTGTAAGATAGGCACGACCACCGCCCCATAGGTCAGTATGCCCAGGTATACCACGGTCCAGTTGGCACTGTTGCGTCCGCAGAGTGCAATTTTGTCGCCGGGTTTCACGCCCACATGCTCAAACATGATATGCAGCTTTTCTATCTTGCGGGCCACATCCTTGTATTGCAGGGTACCGCCCTGGTAGTCGGTCAGTGCCGCCACGTCCCAGTTGGTCTTTATACTGTCTTCGATGTATGCAATAAAACTCCTGTCGTCCATAGTGGTGCAAATTATGTTTCTGCGAATATAACCAAATTTTTGCTAAAGCTTTCGATTTTATGTTACTTTTTGCCTTTTTATGTTTTTTTAGAAGCCCCTTGTAACCTTTTTTAGGGAGATATTATCTATAATCCGCAAAACGAAGGGTTAGGGGTGGTGAAAACGAAGGGGATGGCGGCGTAAAACGAAGCGTTACTTTTTTAAGAGATACCCGGCCCGCCTGCGACAGGTAGGATAAGACGCAAACGCTAATTCTTTAATATGTATGTTTGTTTTTCAAAGAGAAGGGACCCGCGCCTTTTTTTATGACCAAGGGTGGCAGATTGAAACAAAAAGTTTTATATTTGCGTACTTTAATGCAAAAGAAACGGCCTACGCTATTAAAATTGGGCACGCAGAACGTTTCAAAAAACCACGTACACTTCGCGATTATAATATCGATTCTGCACCACAATCATTTGCTTACATATATTAAATGATTTTTTTTAGTCACAAAAAATGATTTTTTTTTTGTTTTTTTTTGGTAATTTAAAAATTGTCTGTATCTTTGCAAAAGATAAAAGCGATTTTCAAGTTGCCCTCCGTCCATGCTTCGGCATGAGACATCACGGGGGAGATGACGGAAAATCGCTTTTACTTTTCATATAGCCTGATGACGTGCAGAAAATTCCCGTCGCGGTTGCACTTGATCTTAAATTCTACCCGATAGCATATAATCCTCGTATTCATAGACCCTAAATGTTGCCTCCGGATGATCGTTGCTTGCCTCATTCGGATTCGTCAAGTTTGCTTTTTGTATCAGTTCGTGCGCTTTTTTTGCATATTCCAGCTTGAGTATATAGAGAGGATCGTTTTTAAATTTATTGATTGTTTCGTTATAAAACGGCCTGTTTATAATCACTTCCATATTATCGGTTGTATTAACGACAAAGCGTTTTGCAAGACTATTCCCAACCATACACTCGGGCAATTCGTGCCTGCTCCAGTTGTCCAAATCTTTTTGGGCCTTCCTTACTTTTGAGCGAGATTGCGGGTATGACGCTTGCTTTAATTTGTGCATTATCTTGCATGCCGCGCACACTTCGTTTTCGGGGACAAACGCCAGGCTTATCTTCCCCTTTGCCACGTCGCAGTTCTTGCAGCGGCTGATGGTGTAGGGGTTGTAGTCGGGCACCGACTTTTGCTCTGCCCCGGGGTTGAAGCGGAACATGCCCCGGCGGTCGTGGCGCGTGGCCTGCCGTCCGCGCTCCATGGCCTGCCGGTGTGGCGTGACGGGGTACTTGCCGCGCCTCACCTGCACCACGGTGCAGCGGCAGTTCCACCCGTTGGGCGGGAAGTACTCTTTCCAGAAGGGGTCCGACATGGGCAGCGATGGCGTAAAGCGCAATAAGCACAAGAATGGCAAATTGTTAGACGGGAAGGTTGTTCAGCAGATGCCAGTGATGGCATAGCATTTTTTGGTCTATAGGTCATTTTTATAAAAAAAATTGCTTTTTTATTTGGTAACTAAAAAAATATTGTATATTTGCCAACAGAATAGCAGTCGAAAGGTGCCCTGGATTGTATCTCCAGGTAGTTCTCTTTCGATTGCTATTTCTATTTTAAATGACGTTTTATTTTTTCCGGATTGTCTGATATTGAGTGCAGCGTATATTCGCCCCACTCCCATTCCCAGACGATAATACACTGCTCTTCGCCTTTTACATCTATGCTGAAGATATGGCTTTGTTTCAGTTTGTTTTTTGGTGTATGTGGTTCTGCTGCTCCAAGATACTTTGCCTTGGCCATCACTTCGTGAATGCTCAATAAAATTCTATTTTTTTCTTGATAATGTTTGTTAGGTTGGTTTGTCCATTCCGTTATAGAAGCTCTTGAGATTTTAATGGGGTGTGGGAATACAGGCGTAGTAATTTCCGAACCTTGTAATGGTTTCGCAAGTTTCCTGGTTTGCTTTGCATCGGCATTAGCAAGCGTTTTTACTATTTTGCATGCCGCGCACACTTCGTTTTGGGGGACAAACGCCAGGCTTATCTTCCCCTTTGCCACGTCGCAGTTCTTGCAGCGGCTG
>Ga0181612_154663_pt1 | contig 10163 bp, 6 predicted proteins | sample HoacroProtozoa21_FD_119630 | JGI IMG/M metagenome (GOLD analysis project Ga0181612, IMG submission 119630) | Hoatzin crop microbial communities from Cojedes, Venezuel. Combined Assembly of Gp0051906, Gp0051904, Gp0051908
CCCCCCCCCCCCCCCCCGGTAAACACTCATGGCTCTATTTTCCTCTTAGAGCACCTATATTGATGAGGATCCTTTGTCAAAAACTGTTTGGGAAGTAACTGCATCTACTCTTAGCCATGTAAGGAGCAGTTTCTACAGAATGGGCAGTGAATGACGGGAAGAAGGACAGGAGGTGACTTTTTAACCTGGGTTTCCTGCACTCAGGTCAGAGCCCACCTTGACTTGCACTGATTTGGATGGCAGGTCTTCAAGTGCTTGGCTGTATCCTGGCAGGCTGTAAGAAAATAACAATTCAGTTTCCATCAGGAGCTCAGAAAAAATTAGAAAAACATAGGTGTGTCTTGAAACTAGGTTTGGAAAACAGCTTTTGATATGTAGAGAGAAACTGTTTTAAACAAAAAGCTTGTAGATGGGAGTACTTTACCTGCAAGGGCCTCAGAGTATTCAACCTGTAATGTCACAGCAACCCAGAGAATGAGAACCTGTCGTATTAATTACTGAATAGATAGTAACACCCTCCTGTGAACAGATATGGATAGCTACCTCCAGGAATTTTACTCAGCTGAATACCATTGTTTTGAAGTGGGTCTTTTTTCTGATCTGTAAGAGAAATACACTTTGTGTCAGTGTAGTCTGAAACTTCTAGATGCTAATGATCAAAAAGACCTGTTAGATTACTTCTGGTCCAAGCTCTCAAGGTTCTCTTGGGAGCATTACTCACAGTCTGTATTCCAGTATGCTCCCAATCCATTTTTAAGTCATTCATTGATGTTCCTCCTCTACCCTCGGGGCGATATTCTACTCCAGTCTAACAGATCTTACTATTAGTAACCTTTCTGTGTTTTAGCAACTCAGTATTCTGTTGTCTTTTCCATCAAATTCCTCTTAGTAACTCTATGACCACAGAAAAAATGAGATCTCAGTTGAAGAGCTTAGCTGGAGTCCCAGGACAGAAGCAGGATGTATCATACATAGACTAACCACAAGAGATGCTTCTCTGATCACCCCTTAAAAATACTCAATGGTGGTTTTTTAAAGGGGTGTAAGGTAGGAAGAAATGTCCCCATCCTGTAGCAGGCTGTATGGCTGGGTCAAAAACTGGGATGAGACAGGTTCTGACATCTCCCTTGCTACGGTGCTGGGAATGATTTTGTTCTCAGGGCTGCAGCTTGACAGGAAGAGACAGGGAAAATCTGGTGTCCTGACAAATCTTCAGGAAAAAATAACATCCTTGTAGTTTGTCAGAGTGCCAGGATGGCCCCTGTGCTCTGGGACTATCAAGCCAAGCTGGACATCTGGGATAGGGATTCGTCTGACGGAATGAGAGTGACTACATTGGAGTTAGTCACTCCAGGCTTTCATTGGAGCCCACAGGGAGAAAAGGGTATTTCCAGAGCATGATTCACCTTATTCTAAACTAGTTGTCTAAAGCCAGATTACATTAATTGTGTCCCAAATACGCCCAGGTTTCTTTGCTAAACTAGTTGGTGAACTCCCATGTTCTACCACCCAGACACCAGAAAAAATTCATAATATCTATCATAAATATCTACTGTAGCAATTCAAATTTACTTCTTGCCTTCCTCCACAGTCACAAGAGAACAGAAGGTCACCAGACTCTTAGCAGCAAACCTTTACATAATAGACAACTGTTACCACGTCCCTGTGTCTTCTAGACGAAATAAACATTTTTTCCCCCCTTTCCTCACAGGACATGTTTCTCAATTTCTTATCTCTCCCAGTGTTTTCTCCAGACTTTCTCCAGCTTGCCTTCAACATTTAATATATTCTGGACGGTTTTAATAACTCAGGCTAAATAAGATCTCTTATTGTTCACGCCTCAGCCTCTACTTCAGTTATCTCCCTTTAGTCTCATACTATAAAGTTGAGTCTCAAAGTATATTTGAGATATGTAAATCTCTGGTCTTTCCTCATGAATCTATATTCATATAAGACTTCAAAAATTAAGCCAAACTGAAAAACTCAATTATTCCTTGCTATGCTTGGCACTTACACAGTTGTGGTGCTGACACTGCCAGTCCAGCAAAGAGGAGGCAAAATAATAAGATCAACAGCAGTGGCTTCGACTCCAGATGCCTTCCAGGATATTGGCTGCACTTGGGTTTGAATTTACATCTCAGCAGGAGGCAGATTTACATTTCAACCATTAGATCTCTGTGAGAAACTTCTTTCCTACTCCCTGTGCATCTGTGATTTTTCTAGCTCATTGTTAATGAATATACATAGATTTAATACTAGTGGTAACAAATGAGGACACAGGGAGCTGTAGGATAATGAGAAGCAGGAAGCAGTCCCACACAATTTCCGTGAATGAAAATGTATGTGGGTGTTTACATTTCTCAGTTGGAGCAGAATACCTTGGAGCTCAGTAAAAACAAATGTTCCTGAATTATCCATCCTAAAAACCTCTTTCTGAGAACACACGCTAGCCAGAAAAGCCCTCCGAAGGTTGCATTGCTCTTCTGTTCTGTGTAGCCATGGTGTTGATTTCAATGTGATCAAGGCTCTGAAAGAGCTTTAGGGATATGGACTGAGGGGTGACTCATTCTGGGCATTACTCACCTTATTTACCTCCTGTGTTGGGCTACAAAGAGGAGAAAAGCATTTACTAATTTCCGTACAACTATCCTGGATCACAAGTAGTTCTTTGCTTTACTTTGAATTGAGGTAATTTTTCTTTGAAGAAAACATGAGTGATTTTTTGTGGTTTCATTTTAGTATTTTCACATAGGTGCTGTTCTCTAGCCCAAAACCACTCTTGTTTTTAACTGCTAATGCCCTGAATAAGCTCAGCCTGGGGACCAGTGTAGCATATGGCACCAAAATGCAGTATGAAATAAAAAAAGTGAGCTTCTCTCAATCTTTATGTCTGTGGCCCATACCACATCACATGCGATATGAGAAACATTAACCAGCAAGAACTTGTGTGGGCAAGGCAGAAACATCAAAACAGGCTGTCGGATGGTGCCCAGACCTTCCTGGGCTTGCCTCAGCTCCCGCTATTCAATGCAAACGAGGTCATTACATATATGGAGATAGTGGTGTGATCCTACCTCACATCTTAGTCTTCCTTCACGGAGTCAAAACCAGCCAAATATTTTGAGAGACCTTGTACCCTGAAGGCAACCACCAACGATCTCGGTGCAGCACTTTCAGGGTAGTCACTCACATGTGCAGGCCTGTGGGTGAAATTATCTTTTATGTCTTAGTAAGGAACAGAGCACAGCCAGCAAAAGCGAATAAGGAGACATTTGATCCCTGAGAAACAAACACTCTGCTGCTGACTGGGGCAAAAAGAAAGGGCAGCTGGAAAAAAAGAGGGCAAAAAAAAACCCAAGCCAAAAAATAAATTAACCCCCCCCCCCCAAATCAAACCAAATCAAACAGAAATACTTACAGCAACAAAGCCCTGTTCCCTTCTACCCACCTCAGCAACAGCAGTGAAGAAAAAAAATGGGATAGAAGCAGAGGCAAACAGAAAATATGCATTGCCCTAGATATCTCAGGGCAGTGCCTGGTCTTTAAAATTCTGTTCTCGCCATCTTGTGCTACAGCTCTTTCCCTGCTCAGCCTGTTTCTTGTCTATTCCTCTCAAGGACCAAGTCACGTCTTTTCTTCTCAAGCCCTTGATTCCTATTCTTTTTTCCTTCATAAAACTTTGCCTTACTTCTTCCCAGTGTTCAAAATTTGTACTGTCATCTCTTCACAAGGTTGACACTTACCTGGGAAGCAGGTTTCCTTATGATAGCCAAGCAGACATTCTCAGGATGTCAGATGGAATCAAAATAATTAAATGATAATGGAAAAGATTGAAGATTATTTATATTTTTACTATCTTTAGCCATGTCTCCATACATTTCAATATCTGTTAGTAGACATTACATGCTGATTAAGCAGTGAGAGAAGTTCCTCAGTCGTATTTGTACTTTAGCCAAAGGGCCATGTGCTTTTGTATGTACCTTAGAATTCATAGATTCACTTAGTCAAGAAGAAATCATGTTGGACCATTTGCTATTTAAAACCTTGAAAACTTCTTATGGTGAGGTTTTTATCAGATTTACCACATTCTTTGGAAAAACAAATTTTATCTGCCTAGAGAGAGACAACTTCTTCAATAAAGATTCCTGAAGATTTCCTTAAATGACAGTTTGAAGCTAGGGGACATATGGTTACCATCAAAATGGCTATCAGTGAGTGCCGAGTGATAGGACAGTGGTGAGATGAGCTACTAAAATGTATGAGTAAACAGCCCAACTTCCCAGTGCTTTTTTCCACCTTGTAGAGATTCACTATTGAATTTTTGTCTGTAACATTCCCAAATTAATTAGAAGATTTCAGGTGTAGGCATCTATGGTGAAGTGCACTATATAATTCCTGGGCAAAAATTTATAGGGCACACAGATGCAGAACATTATCTTGAGAAATGCCCAGCTGAACACGGAGTTTAACCAGTCTTTCTAACAGTTGCTGTCAATAATGATCAGTCTAATTACGTGCTGCAACAATTTGAAGTTTAAAAATATAATTTACCAAGGACTGTCATGAACTCTTCAAGAAAACACTCATTTCCAGGAGTTTTGTAAGGATTAAGGAACAGAATTGATTCTGAAACAACTTTGTCCCCAACAGCCCTTTCTAAAATTCTGTCCTTGCAACCTTTAAACTGCCCATGTTTCTATTTGTATCTTCTCTCTGACTTCTCTTAAGAACTGGAAATATTCCTTCTCTAAAAGAGGTGACATAAGGTCCTTTTTTACCATCTTCCTAAAGAAATACAATTGTTTGAAGAGAGGCTACAGAAAAGGTAAATAAGGGAAGGGCATCTCCCAGCTGTCTCTGTGTTTTGATATCCCTTTATCGGATCATAATTTTATATGCTGCATGTCTGCTTCCTGTTGCCTCTTTCTAAGTGTATTGAAGGTATGCTTCGCGTGCAGGAATAGTGTCTGAAAATAATATTTTACACCCCTTTCTGATTGTAGTTCTTATGCCTTTTTCAACCTTAAACGTTTAGAAAAGGGCACTTCTTGTTCCCTGTTTGTTTTCTGTGCACCTGTGCAAGAAGCAGCCAATGATTAGACCTGGTTACTTAACTGCACATAGATCCAAAATCTGAGTAGCCTACACTCCTCTGGGCAGCCACAATCCTTACTCTACGTGTCCATGCATAACTTCTAATCACGGCCTAACTTTAAAATAAGACATCTGATTGTATTAACCAAAATGAAATATTTTGAGGAGCCTAGTTGGCTGCCCCGCTCCTTTTTTTTTAATATGTAAAAGATGTAATTGAAATTCAGACATGGTGTTTAATCTGACTTTGGAAAAGCTTTTGTTTGCAGCAAGTATCACCCAATGTTTTTGCTGAGAAAGTACAGATTTACAAATTTTGAAAACAATACAGAACCTCGGGTGCCTGGAGACTGACTGTGAGGTATTCGGTAGATGTAAAAATAGTTCCTGCAGTTTCCCAGGGTTATGCAGAGAAAACTCCAGAAAGTCAAAGAGCAAAGCACAAGCAGAGAAACAGCACAGCCCCCAAAGAGATCCTGGGCTGAACAACTGGCACAATGAAATCTGAAACATGGAGAACTGGTTGGTACAATTGCTGTAGATTTATGGGAAAAACACTTAGGGGGTGCATGTGAGAAGAACTGCGAGGCCAGGGCTGCAAAGTTCGCCCAGGGGAAGAGATACACAGTTCAGAGCACTCAAGCAACAGATTCTGATTTTCCCTACAGTGGAGCTTATCTTCCTCCATTGACTAGAAAGAGTCACTAGGGGCTTCCGAGCTTCACTGACGATGAAAGAATTGCAGTGCAACATCTCCCTGTCTAGCGATGTTAGCAGCTTTACAAGGGTGACTGTATTAACTAAGACTGCTTGCACTGAAGGATGGGTACAGAAGAAGAGCAGCCTTAGCACCACAAAAGCTGCCATTCCCCAGACTCTTCAAAAAGCCAGGAGGACAGAGAGATGGCCAAGGCAGCCAGGATGTCTCCGCTTTGCAAACCAGCATTGACAGATACGGAGGTGCAGTGTCAGGGGAGTTTTCCCCATAGCTCATCAACCAGAGGAATGACTCTGCAGTCTTTTAGTGTATTTTTTTCATGTAGGGAGGTTTTTATCCTTCTAAATAACTGTCTCTGCCTCGTATTCACAGCTTATCTTGGGTGTTCGTGGAAAAGTGTACATACAACACAAGCCCTACACATCACTTGCTGATAAGAGTGGCTAGGTGGACTTTCAAATTTTTCTGAAGTCTAAGGAAAAGCAAAAAGTTGCAGATATAACCTCTGTGTTTTCAAAAACAGTTTAGGCTTCTGAATGGGAAACTACTGAATTGTTTTGGAGCTTGACAGTAAAGGAGGTGGACATGGCATTCGGCAATCTGCCATGTCAAAGGACTGACCTGCCTATTTTTTCCCATCCAGATTTTTTCTAAATGCATCATATCAGTGTGCCTCAAAGACTTAGACGCAAGATGGCATCCCTTCTAGCTAAATGGTCTTTTTACCCAAGGTCACCTGTCACTTCTGTTGCTTCTGGTATGTTTGCAGCCTTCACAGAGAACTGAATCAGAAGACTTTGTAGTTTTTTGCAAGACGTACAGCTGATGCTAATGACTATGTCACTGGTATTAAGAACAATTTCAAAGAGTGTAACTCGGGAGAAGGAATATTTAACATCCAATGACTAGCAGGTTTCATTTTCAACGGTAATTACGAATGTAGATTCTGAAATGCTGGCTATCACTAAAATACATTAGATTCAGGTTGTAAATATAAAATAAAATTAAAGAACTGCTGCTAATTATCTACAAGAATCCCTGCATTAATATACATTTATGCTACATAACATAAATTTAAGCATAAATTTATACCAGTCCTAGAAGTCCAAGAAATTACCTTATTCTTGGAAGACTGATGCAATAATTGGAAAAAAATTTAAAAGGTTTAAAACGGTGCTAACTGACTTATTTATTGGGAATACTGTATTTCCTTCCTGAAAACTGACAGCTGGACTAGATTTTCGGTAATGTATGTATTGTCATGCATCTTCTCCAAAATTTTTGAACAGGTAGCTTTCAGATGCTACATTATCAGCATAAGTGCAAAAGTCTGAAAGTCACAGGACATCCATTGGCCTAAGTTGCAGTCTTCTGTTTCATGAAAGGCTGATTACTTAGTTTAAGCAGTCTTGTTATAAGATATAATTGTGTTTCAAGTGAAATACAATTATTTTACCTTTGGAGAAAAGAGACCAAGTCTCCTATGTTGTAATAACAATCTCCCTTTTTTCAGTCATTAGTTGTCAGTTCTCAAATGGACTGGAAGCATCTTGCCTAATTATTTCAGAAATGTTTAATCTCCTGCAGTTTAAGATCCAATTTTACTTTTACAGCGCTCTTCATTCAGTATCTCACCATTGTGACTCTATTAATCAAAAATCAACGTTTAATCTGTACTTTGTTTTACTTCTTTTTTACGTCTTCTGGAGGAATGAGCTTGAAGTGAAATAATGATTCTGTTTTCTGCAAAATTATCCTTATAGTGCCAGAGTCTGAAGGCATTCTGAAGTTCTTCGAATAATGAAAGGAAGGAAAGGGCTTGGCAGAGAAGGGCTTCATGAAAAGGTTTGCAGTATAAAAGTTCAGGAAAAGGAATGAGCCCTAAGAATGGGTGATGGAGCTGATATGGCAGCTTGTGGCAGAGTTAGAGAAAGCATCTGGGAGTCTGGAGAACATCAGAGAAGGTCAGTGCAGGAAAAGCTGCACTTACAGTCTAAATGAGTCCAGTCTACCTGTAGTGGATTGGCATTGTGCATGGAGGTTATGAAGGCTGCCTACTTCTCACCACACTGTCTTTCCAGAATCTGTCTGTATCAAAGGCCATTAAGCCCAACTAGAGTCCACCAATGAAACTTTCTATGGGAAATGCATCACCTCAGTGAAACACAGATCAACATTACAAAGGTATAAAGTTTAAAATTCTGTAGATTCAATGAGATAACATTTCATTTTTTAGTGAAGGTGACAGTGTAAGCATGGCAAGATATACACGGTGTGGAAAGCCAGTTTCACCAGCAGGCAATAGACCTGAGTGCTCATTGTTATGATGAAAAGTACAATCACCTAAGAGGCGGAGGGCTTTTGTCCTTTAATAAACTGCACAGAATATTTCTAATTGGTCGGAACTAGAACATAAGGTTTCTTGTATGGTGTAATCTGGAAGCTAATTTGTCAAGCCTTAAGTACCAGCTGATATGCATGATTGGTGACATCAGAATGAATGTCTTACTAGCACCTTAGGAAAGACTGGAAGAAGTGGCAATATTTAGAATATTAGTATTAGAGCTTTCAGAAGCAAATAAAACTAAACAAATGTACTTCACTATCACCATAATTATGTGAGAAAGAATACTTTCCTGTTTAGAATAATTTCTTCCCATAAAGGCAGGACATGCTGAGAAATGAAAGCACAAACTCTTTGGTGACAGAGTTCAGCAAAGGCTGCAGCTGATTTTTAATTATTTCCCTGGTAAGCAATGACACACATGCAGCCTTGACTATTTCGTATTTACAAATCAGCACAGAGTATTTCAGTGTACGATATAAATCACCTGGCTTTCTTGTGAGCTAGCTTGCAAATCTTGAAAATCTACAGGAGTTTCCATATGCTTTCCAGCTGCTGCTTTTATATCAGTCAAACCAAGGCCTGAGTTGAAGCCAGCGGAAAGACTCGCCTTGATTTCCACAGGCTTTGAGTTGTTCTCTTAGAGACCATGGGTCTGTATTAGCAGGGGACAGTGACCACTAGCCACATAAAATTATCATCTGTCCCTGAAAAGCTCACACTAAGGCGTTTATGGTTCTATTAGCCGAACTAGCACAATAGGGTTTTATTGCTTTATAATCTTCATGCCAGACTGATTTGAAAAATTGGTAATATAATGCAGTTCAGTGTTTCTGTGACAATGAGATACTCATGTATGAGCTGGGACTTGTAACACTCCTCCATGTTGACAGAACTATCCCCACTCCATTGATAAGTGTAATGTCATTTATACCAACAAACATCAAGCATTTTCAGCCACCAGAGAGTATGTTGAAAAAGATCCACTGCTACCAAACACTACAGGGCTGACAGCAAACAAAACTTGCAGTATTTGGGGGAAATAGTACAAGAGAAATGAGACAGAAAGACATGTGGGGTTTTTGTGAACTGCCCAAGTGGGTGTAATGGAGAGTGCTGGGATCTTCCAACACAGTTTTCACTCTAAGCACATAGCTTCTCTTGGCTCTTTTTAATTTTGCTGTCATTTAAATATAAAGTATCCTTACTTCTGTGTTCATAGAATCATAGAATGGTTTGAGTCGGAAAGGACCTTAAAGACCATTTAGTTCCAACCCCTCAGTGCTCTGGACTGTCCTTTAATACTTTTTCGGGATAAGGCCTTTCCCCTTCTTTCTTTCTTTGAATTCATTAGTCTGCTTATATGATTAACTAGTGAGTGTCTATCAGTGACTCACAAGTCTTCGCTTTTCCCCCCATTCACAGCCATTGACATCATCCCTCCATTTTGGTCTCTCTGTCTGACACCTCCTCCTCAATACCCAGATATCAGGTTGCCTTTAGCATGAATTGAATAAACTCCTGATGTGTTTCTGAGGCCTTGCTTCCTCTCACTCATTCTGGCTGCTGATATTATTAAAATATTTGTACCGCTGGACCTGCAGTCCATTTTGTCTCCCTCATCACTTGTATCTAAACCGTTATTGTCAGTATTTAATTTTTAAAGATCTGATCTTGCCTTTTAGACAGCACACCTGGAAGTCCCAACCAGAGCCCTGTCCTGTCATACCCTGTTCTGTCATCTCTGCCTTCTAATTTGCTTCCTCCATGTATGTAACAATATGATACAAATACTATCTTTTATTGCCCATGCATCCATTTAATTCAGAGCCTAATACACCGAGAGAGGGCATCCCAGAAGGCAAGGAGGACTTAGGCACTGAAGTTCGGTGCTCTGCCTCTCTCTCCAGTGGCTGTAGAGAAAGGGCAGGGAAAGCATCTGTGTGACTGGTTCCCCAGATCTCCCTTAGACCTCATCAGTAGATAGCTCACGAGTCAAATGACTGC
>Ga0181612_104420_pt1 | contig 10162 bp, 4 predicted proteins | sample HoacroProtozoa21_FD_119630 | JGI IMG/M metagenome (GOLD analysis project Ga0181612, IMG submission 119630) | Hoatzin crop microbial communities from Cojedes, Venezuel. Combined Assembly of Gp0051906, Gp0051904, Gp0051908
AAGGGGGAACGGCATTGAACTAAAAGAGGGCAGATTTAGATTAGACATTAGGAAGAAATTCTTCCCCATGAGGGTGGTGAAACACTGGCCCAGGGGGCCCAGAGAAGCTGTGGCTGCCCCCTCCCTGGCAGTGCTCAAGGCCAGGTTGATCGGGGCTTTGAGCAACCTGGTCTAGTGGAAGGGGTCCCTGCCCATGGCAGGGGGATTGGAACAAGATGATCTATCAGGTCCCTTCCAACTCAAACTCTTCTATGATTCTGTGATAAAATATATTCATATTAATGCATATAGGTATAATTTCTTTATAAATTAAAATGGACACTTCCATTGTGAATGTCCTCTAGTGTTCGTTACTGATGTAAATTTACAGGTTTAAGACTTTTTTCTTCTCAGTCACAGCAGTATGAGTTAATCAAGGATTTCCTTTAATAGTAGGATGAAAAAAGGGAGAAAGTATTACATCTTGTTCGAGTTTAATTAAATATGAAAAATTACGGATTCCTCCCCAGAACTTTATTGAGATTGCACACAAAAAATGATTTTACCATCTCTTATGGAAAATTTCTTGCGGGGAATTACTATTTTTTTAAGCTAATTTTAGCCTTTTTCCCTAATAGGTTGTGTAGACTTTTTTATAATGAAGGACATGTTTTAAAATATACCAAGAAACCTTCCTTCTCCTCATAGCATGCTGAAAAATATAGGTAATTATATTATACAACATTGAGCACAATTATATTCTGAAGGTTAGAGAAGTATATATACCACTTTGAGTTCAGTAGAAAGTAAATCTGGTGATACATCTCTCCCAGTCACTCTCAACTCAATAAACCTCAGCCTACTAAAAAGACAGAAAGTGACAAATATTTGCAGAGATTGCATCATCCCAGAGTATGATAGATTGAAATTCGGAAATAAAGAAGCATAAAACACTAGAAATTTGAGACTACATCTGTTGCAGAACAGTGAAACAGATTAGCTAGCTTAGGTTAGAAGTCTATTTTTACCCCTGCAGCTATCACCCCTGATACATATTGCTTCTTTTGAAAAGTATTGTCACACTTCTCAAAATGTCAGTTAGTTACAGAGATGTGGACTAAAATAAAACTGTTAGATCACAAAAGAATGCTTAGCCCATGGACAGAGAAGAAAATACACAGAAGATGATTTGGGGACTTTGGTGATGTCCGGACCTGTGTGTACCCAGAAGAAAGTGCTCTTTTGCTATTCTAGTGGATGAACACCGTAAGCAGGATGATAATTGCTAGAAGAAAATCCTAATGATCAGAGCAGAGGAGAGCGGATGTGACAGGTCTTTTAAGAGTCCATTGCAAAATGGAGATGCTGAGGTTTCAAAGCTCTGTGTTCTTTCTGTCTCACTTGGTATTAATGAGAGTTGCAAGTGCTAGCGTCTGTCAGGAGCAGGTCTCAAATTAGCAGCAGCCTCACTTACTTGTAGATAGAAAACCGAAGGGTACATATGCTGTTGGCATGCAATGAAGAGGAGTAAAATTGACTCGGGAGCTGGAGATTGTGATCTTCCTAGTATCAAAGGCAGGATGATAAAAGGAAAATTGTTGCTTTAAAAATCCTCAGTTTTTCTGAGCCTATAGATCTCAGATAGTTCATTTGCCCTGCTCATAGGAAAGCAGATATCAACCTTCCATATATTCTTTTTGCTACAACTGTCACTGCACGTGATTTTTTAAGACAGAGATCTAGTTCCATATAGAAAAATAAAGATAGTCTAAAAAGTCCCATAAAAAAAGAACCTGAGGAGAGTATAGAAAAAGCCTTTATCTAGGTCTGGTATTACATTCCTTGTGAATTGTCTTTTTGTCTGTTTTTGTCTGATTTGCCTCTTTCTACCTCTGTAGCCTTCCATAACGTAACACAGTTAACTCACCTTATCTATTTTCTGCTAGCGTCTTCCTTGGCATACGTCTTCCTTTGTATACACAAATATACAAAAGTAACCCCCACAGAGAGTCCAAATTTCAAAAGAATTAAAACATTCATAAAGTAGAAGATCTAAACAAGTGTTACAGTTCAGCATTTACTGAAAATTGGATTTGCTAAGTTGTATTTCTGTTTACAGCCCTGAGTCTGCTCTTTGCTGCTGCATGAGGACTGAACCTGTCACAAAAACAGTGTCTGCCATGTCTTTTAGTGCCTGACTTGGCCTCTGCACTCAGGTCAATGTACTTTAAGGTGGGCTTTGATATTCCATACACCAAATGAAATATTTTGACACACAAACACTTACTGTTTAATCTAGCATTTTTTAAAGGTTTATAAATACTGCGGTCTTCCCTAAAGAAAATGAGGTCTAGAGCATTGTTATTGCCATAAGCACTCTAGTTACAAACCCATTTGTCCATGTCCTCATTTTTGTGTGTCTGGATTCTTTCTTGCAGGCGTTATGTGTTCCATTACCACCTATGCTTAATAACTTTTCTTACTTTAAAACTACCAGCAGGTCTCTGGCTTGCTGCTGTTGATGAAACATAAGAAGGAACAAGCACATTTCAGTTTCAGCCTTATTATTGCATACGCTTTATGCTTTTTATAGGATTTTTATTTCAATTTTATGAAACTGAAATAAATATCTTTTTGGATAAGAAGCAAAATCTGTAGTCTTGTTGCTCAGGGACAGTAAATAACAAGATTCTTATATAAGAGTGAAAAGAATTCAAGATAAAAATGCCTCCAGAAACCTCTGTTCTGCTTATAAATTCAGTCCCTGCACTGCAGTTCTCTAATGAAAAATAATAAATTTTGTAGGCACTTCTACATCCGACAAAAATCCCTAATGGAAAAGAAACAAATATCAACACAATCCTTCCTGCTGCTCATGAGTTTAAGTGAACGCTCTTCACCTGTGGTAAGTTTCTCCCAAGTCTTCAACATTCACCAAGATAAACCACTTTTCTCCCCAGAGCTCCAAACTACTATTTTTTTCTATTTCAAATGCCCAGCTGAGAAGCTTAAAGCACATGCTGGATATTGTAGCTCCTTCTCTTTTACCTTACCCCTGAAGGAAGCCCAGAACTGCACCTTCTGCAGTTTCTTTCGAATGTCTATGTGTTCCTTGTATCCATTTTGATCAACAATGTCAGGCATGGTAATTGCATTCTTTTTTCCATTTCACTGGTCTTAAAAGCTTTGCATCACTGAGATGTTAGCTACGCTATGAAAAACAAAAGTGAAAAAAAGCACTGCTCATAGCCGATATAGTTGTCATTCAACAGATGAGACCTGTGAACATCAATCATTCAGATCTGCTTTTTTCAGATGCATTCTATATAATGACTGCTTGTACTTAGCTGCAAATGCACCTTTTAAACATGATTTTAAGAGACACATTTTATAGAAACCTGTGAGAACAACAATTGTATTACGGAAAAAATAATTCCTTTTGCAAAGTTCAACCATGGATTAGTAAAAATGTTGTGGAGTGGACAAATTTAAGTACTGTAAGTTTAGTTTGCATGGGAATGCAAATTCCAGGTGCTTGCTCAAAACTCACTTGGTACACCATTTAACAAGTCCAATCCAGTAAATAAATTCAGTGCACAATTCTACTGACACTTCCTATCCTGAGTTTAAAACACAAAGCTGGAGTCCATGTGAACACAGATGTGAAATAGATCAAAGAGAAGACAGGGTTCCACCCCTTGGAGAGCTGAGCATTAAGGCTCTGAGAAAATCCGATGGGAGGTTGTATTAGTCAGTAGGTGATCTTTACAAATCCAAACAGTTAATTGAACTTTTGCAGGCTCCTGTCAGATGAATTTTCCAGTTCTGTTCCCATACCACTGACATGCATTAGTTTAGTTTAAAAAAAAGAAAAAACAGGATCTGTATGTTTCGTAATGACTTTCTGTCTTTTCCTAGCCTAGTAGCATATGCTTGCTTTTTGAGGAAATTTGATCTCAAGGATGGAACCATGTGTGCCAAGGGTGTTTTTGAATACAGGTAATGAAGCTTTGTCCTGGGGATCCAGGAACAGTGCAGGTCCCAAAGCTCAGACATATCTGTGGTAACTGAAATGCTATGGAAGTGCAGAAATCTGGTATCTTTAGTTCACCTTCCACAAAACATTACCTGTATTTCCTCCTCTCTTTCCCTGTACTCCTCCTCTGCTCCCAGCCCTACCTTTTTTGTGTTTCTATTCCAGAGAACTTGTAACTCTGGCACTTAGGTTAGGCAATTATTTTGTCTGTCTTTAATTATATGTATGAAAATTGTGTGAACAGAAAGAGAAATTAAACAACTGTTTGGCATACACTTGTACTTTTCACAGCAAAAGTTCAACCATTTCAAAAACACTCTACATTATTTCCGTGAAAACACAGACAGGTTTAACCCTACTGACTTGGTTCCTCAGGTAGTCTCGTATGATTTTGGTACAGTTAAGACAGGTAGAAATGGAGGAAATGAGAAGCTGTAAGCACCACCTTCTCCCCCTAATCTCATATCATAGCTTGAATCAAATCATCTGACCACCCTGTTGCTCACTAATGAGTATGTATACCACTTATGTGCTGTCATCCCTGAACCCAGGCACGATCTATGTGCAGACTGTGTGAGGAAAGCAGGCATCTCTCCACCTTCCACACCACTCCAGGACTGTTGTGTCTCCAGAGAAGCAGTGGGCTGCTCTACCTGCATTTTCCACACCTAGGACTGGAGAACAGGAGGCCTTATTTTTCCCTTATTGGAGATAAACGTTAATGTTTAAAGTGTAAATAGATTCAAGGGCATAGATTTTACAATGTTACATGCATACATAGGAGATATCACAAGGTATTGATTTTTTTCTTTTTTTTTTCCCCCCTATTTTCTTTTTTTTTTTTTTTTTTCCAACTGTGATAGGACTTGAAATTCTGTAGTATACTCTACTGCTTGCTTGCTGCTCCTATCACTGGATGATATGGAAGGAGGGACTTCTGTGGCTATCAGGGATATCTATTTCTTAAGGCACCATCTGAGCATTAGTTCCTCTAGAAGTAATTGAGCAATGGAGCTTCACAGAAGCTTTAATAAGCTCCAGATATCACCAATGTGGGCAATAATAAAAACATTTTATGATCTTGATTCCTCACAAACAGAAGTAGTGTGAATTCTAAGACTGAAACTTTGAAGATATTCACGAAAGGTCAGATGAGAAGCTACAAATTCATCTTGGCAGATAGCGGGTTTCTTTTAATAGATTCCAGGTTACATGTCTGGAATGATACCTTTTCCATGACCTGCAGATAGACAAAATCTGAAGTTTACAAAATACGAAATGGACTATACCAGTGTGGGACAGCAGGAAAAACATAAAAAGCAGGAAAAACAAAGGAAGAAATCTTCAACAAAATGTTTTACTGGAGCTAGAATACTTATCATTCCTTTTAGTAATACATCATTCAGGAAGGAACTGATCTATTCTTTTTTTTCAGAGTCTATGTAATTTTTGTACCATATTGACAACATTATTTATGAGCAATATAAGAAGCAATAGACTCCGAAAAAAGCAGAAAAGCAGTACCTAAAGAGAGAGATGATCCCTCTGTTTTCCGTCCTAGCTGTCTGTACAGGAAATTATTGGTATTTTAGGAACAGGGCTGAGGCAAGTTTGGTTTGATTATAGTTCTTAATATACAGAGCATCTGGCTGTAAAATGGCTTAAAAGAAAACTTTCTCAACTCACCTAGGGATCTGACACAGGAGGAGAAGATAGGTTTCATGAGAGAAGAAAGAAGAACATAAAATGGATGAAAGAGAAGATAAGATGAAGGGAGAGAATTAGAAGCCAAGGAGCAAAAGTCAAGCAACAGCTACTCTGATCTATGTAACTGAAAGGTGAAAAATAGGAAGACTGTAAAAGAAACTGCACCAGAAGGATATCAAAACAAAGGCATGCAGTGAGGATAACAGAGTAGGGGAGTTAGCACATAACTGTCTTTTCCACATTTGAAACAAGCCACACAATAACGGCTAAGGTAAAAGCTGCTAAATTATATTCAACTGTAACATAATATGATCACCTTAACTATTTTTTGCCTTTTAGTTCATGGCAGTTTTGATAAAAGTAAACAAACAAATATCCTGCCCCCATTCTTTTGATTGTAGGATTGGATCCTGAAGAGTTTTCAGTGACTGCTTCAAAATACTCACCAGAGGCAGCTTGCCACCACATCAGTACAGTCTGAGAAATTCTGTTTTGTTACTTTGCATGGTCGTACTGCTCAGGACAGTTCACACTGCCCTCCAAAAAGTGGGACCTCCTTCCTTACTGTCTATATAGAAAAAACATAGTCAGGAATTTAAGATCCTTAGATAATTCTGAGAAGAGGTGTATGGGCACTTCTGATGAGGGAACTGTTTAATTGCTAACATTAACAATAATTAAGCATGTGAAAGATTTTAGTAGAAGGGAGTTGAGACCCTTGAGAGGTTTTCCTAGCAGGGAGTTCACACTGTTAGACTTAACTCATACTATGGATGTGTGAATTACTTTTTTTTTTCCTGCTAGTTGGATAATAAGGCAATAAAGTATACTGATGTATTAATGTGTCAGACTGGAATGTGTTGAACTGGGTGATGAGGATGATTTAATAAGATATTTTCCAGTAGTGATATTGGGCTGCCTGAAACCGATGATTTGAAAACACAGTAAAGGCAATGGACCATTAATGATGACGGAATGATGTAACTGAACTGATTGAATAGAGTTTTGTCAGGGATGACAATATAGAGATATAATTTATACAAATTAGATTGTTTGAGTTCTCAGAGAGTACTTTCATTTTTAGGAGAAGTCTTCATGAATTTTTTCAAGATCTTCTTGTTTGCCACTTTTTTGTAAAATACTAGGATGTTATGCACAACAGGTTTGCAAAATATTGCTGTGCAAAACACAGCATTAATTCTAGTCACAAAATGATGTTAATTATGAGGACTGGTTGCTTTTCAAACATGTATAAATATTTTTCTAATGCCTTCAATCAGTTAGTCAAAATAACAAATATAAATCAGGCTGCATGAACATAATCTCAGTTTAATCCAACTGTGACTTGGTCACTTAAATAATTCTACTTTTGTTTTAGAAAGTTATTTCATTTTACTTCGGCTCACTGTATTACTCCCTTCAGCAGGTATTTTTAACTGACAAGGAAAAGCACTGGCAAGTGTTTTATACATATAAAAATCATGCATAGCAGTTGTTTTCCAACCTGTTTCTTATGCCATTTCTATTGCAAGGAAATTATTACCCTTATGAATATATGCCAAGAAAAAACCCTTTAAAATGTACTTATCATGACGTTTACCTTTTTGCCCCTCCAGTGAAACTTCATACATTCTAGAGAAAAGATGGATAGCCCTATGTATTCTTTCCTTTAGCAGTATTAGAAAACGTTAAGTAGAACGGTCCTGCTGAGGAAATTCAAGCTGGCTCCAGGAGAACAGCCTGGGAGCACAGGAATACCATCGGGGAGTCAGAAGCTATTGCAGTTTCTACATGAACGATGGCTATTTTCCAACTTGATCCTAACCAGGTGGGGAGAGCAGAAAGCAAACAAATCTGCCAGCAAACCAGGCACAAGAACTAGAAGTCCTCAGAGAAAAGATATTTTTGCTGCAGGAGGAAGTCATGGTTCCTCGATGGCTTTTAACACAGTTTGCAACCCAGCCTTGCTGTCTCTCCTGTTCAGCAGTATGAATATCACTATTAGGGTGTAAGTATCCTGTTTTGCAGGAAATACTATTTGTTTTATAATTTTACCATCATATCTACTCATGATCTATCAAACAGATACTGATAACTAGAACAAAAAAATAATACAAACATCTAAAGAAGTAATTTTAAAATAGGTTTAAAGTTCTGTCATTTAAAGGATCAAAAGCTCCTAGGCTTAATTAGAAATTAAGCAGGTGATTTTTGTCTTTTGATGTGACTCTTAACTAACCCGACTACATGGTAAGACATTCCAGCATTTAAAAATAACTGTTATCTCCAAGCAGAAACCAGATAACTCACTCAGAAGCTAGAGGACTATATGACAATGTCTAAGTTAACCCAGGAACCTTTATGTGGTGGCTAAAACACCTCACCTAGGTGGAAAGAAAGGCAAGAACAAGATGATCTGGTTGGTCCAGAGACATAAAATTCAAACATGAAACAAGATCTTAAGCATAAATAGTTTCTTTAAGAAGGATGTACAAGACAAGAGTTTTCACAATGTAAAATCTAGAAAATAAGTCCTGAGAATGAGCATTGGCATAGACCTTTACCTTTTTAAGCAATTGTGGAAAAAGTGCATTTGATATACTTGTATGGCGAGGAAGTCTTTGTAAGTGAAATATCTGAGGGAAGAAACGTATAGCAAGTTTAGTAAATGATACTTGCACACCTGAATTTGAGACCTTTGTATTGCAAAATCTGCTTTTCCTTTGCATTTCACACTATTACGTCAAATGAGACAGCAAAAGCTCAATAAACAGTAACACATAACACAATGAAAAATTATATGTTACTATTCCAGTAAAATACATGAAATCTGATGCTGTTTTACAAAAGCTAGGAAACAGAGAGAGACATGTACCCACCCCCACTTTCTGCGTTATTGAATACAGATATGAGGCTTTTCATGTTTTTCCTGAGAACAATATGAACCACAAAGTCTATGGCTAGTCTCCAAGCCAAACCCTGTTGAAAGCAATGAAAACAATGTGATTGATAGACAGGCTTTAGACCAGAACCTGGAGAAAGTAAGAGATGAGACTCTGCAGTCTTGAAAGTGAGGGAGAGCCACCTGTGAGTAAATGATAAACAAATGTTAAAAATTAACCTTGAAAAACAATCAATCATTTACCTTTTCTGACCAAAAAGAGCAGACAGGATAATCAACAGCAGAAATATAAATCCCCCAGGGTATTTTGCGTTGAGTATCTCCAGCTCACAAGAACTTCTGTCAGGAGTTAAACAAAGAAAGTGTTTCTGCTTATTCACTAGACAAAATGAGCATGTTAAGACCCTTTTAACTATCAGATGTTGCCTTGGAAGTTAGATAATTCTTCGGCATATCCAGGCACTTTGAAAGAAAAAGCAGTAAAACTAATCTACTATATCTGATGATATTAAAAACTGAGGTAACAGTAAAATAATTAAAGGACACAAATATTAAAGTATAAAAAAGAACATGCCCATGTTTAGGGATCACTGAAGATGTATGTTTACAAATTACAAGCTATATTACAGCTTGCAACATTTAGATAAAAACCATTAAACTACTAACTTCTGGGGTAATCTGAACTCGCTGAAATAAAATGCTACCAAACCAACAAGGAAAGTACTACTATGAAAACAGCAAACATATTCATAATGGCAGCTGTAAGTGCAAAAATTCAAATGGAAGTGTTAATAACATAGCTAGTAAAAGATAGACATGTTTATCTGAGCACCAATAATGTAGTTTATGATGTACTGTACCTATTGAGCACAAAGTGTGAAATTCTGCGAGGGAGCTGATAATATGAAATATGATTAATCAACACACTGCAAGAAAAGCATCTGCTGTATAAAAAACTCTCCAGTAAAACATTATATAAAGTGTGGTAAAATTAAAAATAAATAAAGTTGAATTCAGGTTGCTAGTGTATGGGAAGTTAAATAAAGATGAAGTAAAAGAAGTTTAAATGTAGATCAAAGCAAAATTACTGATTTATTGATGAAAATCTTCTTAGCAAGAAGACGAAAACAGCTACGACAATGAAAACTGTTATTTCGCGTAACTGACAGTTTAGCATTGCTTTTCTGCTGCTACGATGTAAGCCATGCACCATACCAGAAAAAATCAATTACTCCTAAACCATGTATTTATGGCTCAGAAAAGGTGCTGCTTAAAATAAAAATTGAGTAATCTGAATCCCTCTTACTTTATCATCTGTGCGTGGCACTGCAGAAAGATTCAGATGTATGACTAATCATATATATAATCCCATTGTATCAAGTGTGACTATACATAAATTACATGTACATTGTGGCCTAATTTAAAATGTATCTAGTATTTGAAATAGAGTATATGTAACAGGAACTCTGTTGATACCGTTCTTACTTGCATTAATTGGGGTACCTGTTCCACAAGTTTTGAGGGATGCAAGTTAGTAA
>Ga0181612_116692_pt1 | contig 10162 bp, 6 predicted proteins | sample HoacroProtozoa21_FD_119630 | JGI IMG/M metagenome (GOLD analysis project Ga0181612, IMG submission 119630) | Hoatzin crop microbial communities from Cojedes, Venezuel. Combined Assembly of Gp0051906, Gp0051904, Gp0051908
AATTAGTCAGATCTTGCTCCAGCCGCTGTTACGTGGACGAGACAATGTTTTGGACCAGTCCCTGGGGGAGCCCAGTGTAGCTTGCTGCACTGGAATCCAGGTTACTTGCCAAGAAATGGAAAACAAGTCCAGACACATCTCCATGAGCTACTACGTTTAAAGTATCTGGTATTTATGTTTCTTTCTTGTCAGGATCATTTTGGTGCCATTAGAAACATAGGGGAAAAAAACATCAGTGAAAAAGACACTTCGTAGCCCAATAAATATCCTTTTAATCTTCTGTTGCAAACAGCAGAGAATAAATAGCGCATGTTTATAAGGTAGATAAAATCATCAGCGGTATGTTTTACCTCTGCCTCCGCTTTCCTCTCCCCAGATGCTTTACCTCGCTCCGTCCAGACCATTTGCCTTCCCAGCATGTGCACCAGGAAAAGGCTGTGGGCTCGTGCTGCTGCTTCAAGCAGTCCTCAGCAGGAGGTCTAGCCAGAGGTGAGGTGCAGGTGAGACAGCTGTTAGAGACCGCGGGTGCTGACAAATGGAAACTTTCATTCTCTCTCACCCCAAGAAAAAAACACCCACATTATGGTTTTTGTACTTTATATTATCAGTTCAAAGCCTGGGACTGGCAGCTGTATGTACAGCTGCTAAGGCGTGAGCGTGGCTCTTCTGGGTTGAGTGACATGTCTCTGGCAGTGCCCAGTGGTGGAGTTGTAGGGAAGAGAAAGGAAAGACAAGATGAACAGCTTGACCCTCCTCCTGAATCCTCCCAGCTTTTTCTAGTCTGGGCTTTTTGAACTAGCGGTTGAAAGAGCTGATTTTAATGGACTTTTCTTCCATGAATTTCACTCCTTTTTTAGTTTGGCATACACATCATCCTTCAGTCACGAGTTTTGCTATTTTAAGTTTGGGTCAGATGATTAGGTATCACCTACTTTGCTTCATCCTTGTAGCCAGCAAATTTTGTTGGGTGGAACCTCTCTGAAATATTGTAAGAAATAGTGAATCCTTGTTCCCTACTCACCTTCTCTGTAACAGTCAAGATTTAATGTACCTCTGTAATACCCTCCTTTGGGTATTTCTTTCTGAGGCTGAAGAGTGGAAGAGAGTCTTACCTATTAAATCTCTCCTTATGGGAAATATATCCTTACAGCAGTTGGTAAATACAGAGTAAGCGCTACTTGCGTACCCAGCCATGAAGTACAGCCCTTCCGACAGTGAAGGAGGTGGGTGCTTACTTCAGTTCACACAGAAACCAGAGGCCAGTGCCGGCTGGTGTACAAAGGGTGGGGCGAGAGGGGAGAGGTTTAGAGCTGCTTTATCATTCTGCATCTTAATATATGATCATATATATAACAGATTCACCGTAAGTGTCTACATCTCATATATTTCTAACCTGATACATTTGCCACTGGGAAAGAAGACTAATGAGCTGGCACAAGAAACGACTGACAGCAGCATCAGCGCTGCAGGAACAAGGGAACTGCTTGCTGCAGGCTCACCTTCACTTGTCAGTGAGCACAGTGCAATAACCCCTGCCAGCACCCAGCCTGGCAACCCAGCCTGCAAAGGACTTGCAGATATCTAGAGATCTCTGGAGTTCTGGAATTGAAAGAAAAATCCCTCTCCGAAACATGAGTGCCACCACAATGATTAAAAAACAACCCCTGCGCTAACCACTTTGTGACCAGAAAACAATCACTTTGGGAACAAAGCAGTGAGATTTACTGCAAACACAGGGGTAAGTTTACGTTCTTCCATCAATGTGACAAATTAGCTTTTCTTAACACTGCGTTACTGACCCCTCTCCACAGTGTGATATTTACACACAAATTTTAGATCAGTGACCAAACCAGAAGTAGTTTTATTTTTTTTCCTGATACAAATGCCAAATATCACAGCCATAGGCATAAGCAAAAGATTGTTCCAAATAAATATGCATGGAAAGATTTTTGACAGCTTTATAACAAATTTAGACACAGTAATTATTGTATAAAGGGTTTAACAAATGGTATTACTGCTAGCAGAATAAGCATCTCCAGGGAAAAGAGGATTGACTACATAATCTGGAAATAGATTAAATATATATATAAAATATACTCAGTTTATTGCATGGATAGATAAATATTAACATATTTGTGCACATAACTGGGAATGAGGCACTTACTCAGGTTAGTATAGACCAGGCCAATAGTCAAGTGAAAGGGAAAAGGTTAATAAGCCTCCAAACCATCTCGCTGAAATCTAAAACCTTAAGCCATAATAAAAAAGGCATGCTGTTACAGAAGTATTTATAGTTCACTGAGTTGTAAGAAATCCAGTTTCTTAAGAATGGAACAAATCTGGCAGGCCTTATTGAAAACATTGGGATTTTTTTCCCAGGCAGAGGACTTTGATATTTGACTCATGAATCTCACTCACGCTTGTACAGCTTTTCAGTGTTTACTTTGCGTTTTTCTTTGTTATCAACAGTTTACACTATTATTTTATATATTGTTAGAAAAACACTAGTTTGACAATCCCCATCAACCTAAACAATTTACAGAGTTGTAATCAGACATTTTTCAAAGCAATTTCAGGCTAAATATTTGGCTTGTAGAACACTTGGGTTTTGATGTGATTTTATAAAAAGAATTAATAATTAAAAAAAGATTTTGCCTGCAAGAAACTTTAATGATATTTCAGTCTGTTAAAATTCAAAAGCAGAAAAATAGCCCTACCGATAAACGCCTAATTTCTGTATTTTATTTATATATATATTTAAAAAGATCAGCTCTGTCTGCTTATACAAAACAGGCATTTTATAAATATTCAAATGTTTTATTATTTACATGTGTCTCATTTTACTGTAGAATCATGGACTGCTATTATCCAAACATGCAGGTTCTAGGAGACAAATTCTGCATTTCTCATTATCCTAGGGATTTCACATATAGGCACAAAGGCAAATTTGATCTTAGGTTACGTTTGTAACTTAGTTGTGAACTTAAACTAAATATAAAAAGCATCTGTGAGTTAAGTCTTTGATCAATCTTGCACACATAATACGTGGATCACAAAACCAGGAACTTCACTGAAAGACTAAATTAGTGTCAGGTGACTAGGGAAAAGGTCTAATGCACCGGGCACATCTTGAGGATAATTGTTTCAGGCTAGAACACAGATTAATTAAAATAAAAGATGACTGCATGATTTTAGTAACGGAGTTTGACCCTTGGGTTGCTGCAAACATCCTTCAATTAAGCAGTCTGAATCACAGTCTTCAGAAAACCTAGAAAAAGTTGGACAGATTCTGACCTGATTGATTTGCTGAAAAACTGATGAAATCTCACTAAATGAGTGAAGTCATAACAATATAAATCCAGAGCAAGAAATATCATCATGAGTCCCTCTGTGGGCACATTCACGCAAAACCATGAATCATCACATAGATATTCCCAGGCTAGTAGACCTCAATGTTTCTGAACCATTATGGCTCAGAGGACGATTGTGCAGAATTACGAGGTCAGGTCTGTCTGTCTGGACAGAGCACCGCAGCCAGGCCAGGAAGCCTTTTGTATAAATTTTTGAGTTCAGAGGCAGGATTGTGTGCTGGCAGCCAGGCTGCTTTCAAGTTAGATCCTGTTCAGCTAACTCAGATCTCTGCAGCGTGGTCCCCAGAATACCAAATGCCAAGTGTATTGCAGCTGAAGACAATTTTGGGGGCTGCCTGCACCCACCACCCCAAGACGGTGGAAGGAAACAGGTATTTTAGCAACAGTCTCAACAGCCTGATTCAGATTTTATATCATTTATATAATTTAACACCATTGACTTGAAAAAAGTTATTCATGTATAACGCTAGTGTGACAAATGGGACAATCTGTCCTGAAGGTTACGTATTTTTTATGGCCAAGCATTTGCATTTGGCAGGATGTCTTTGGGACAGCACAGGTCCTGCCTGGATAAGAACTGACATGGGGCACTGCTGATCCAACCTCCCATGGAGCATCATCCTGTCATGTTACCTACATCAAGAACACTGAGAGAAAATTAGTAGTACTCTTGCAAAAGTAGTCCCTTGTTATAAAATACCCAACAATGACCCAGCACATTTGTCAAGATGTGCTATGATTATACAGTAATAAATACTACTTGATTCAATCAAATGTTATTTTCACTTTGCTGCCATTTAATACGGCAACAGACAATCACATGCTGGATTCAGTATCATGATTCCTAGGTTCAGTTAAGGCAGAACCTTGTCCTCTGCATTTTGAATCTAACTCTATCATCTTCTCTAGGTACTGAAATACTAAGCCTTGCATTTCCCAGCAGTGGATATGCACTAACAAATATGATTTACCTTACAGCCCTTCCACAATCCATTATAAATTTAAGAGGACAGAAGCATCCAGTGTCTGTGAAAAACAAATTTATTTCTGGATTTGTTGTGTTCTTTGGCTTTATCTAAATATAAATAAGGAAAAAAAATTCTCAGATTAAATAGCTGAATAAAAAGTATGTATTGCATCCTGTGACACACAACTGATTATAATGTTACGCTGTCTAACCTAGCTGTCTTTTGAAAAAGTTCAGTTACACACAAGTAAAAAGAAAAAAAAAATCACTGGTATAGCTTAAGTGAAGTCAAAAGCTTATAGGAAGGAAGATTCATGCCTGAGGCGTTTCATCACCTTTCAGACTAATTGTAGACATTGAGTTCTTTGTCAGAAACAGTACAAAATGTAACTGAAGAGTGTAAGGATTCCTCCTCTCAAGTATTCTGTGTTTCCAAAGAAACAGATCTCCTCTCTTACTGCAGACAGAATATATAGCACCTTTAGATAGTTTCTTCTACATTTTTAAACGTCAGAAAATGCGAAAACAAAACAAAAATCTCTCCCTTACAATATGGTTCCTTGAATTGCTGCTTAAGATTAGTGCATGACACAGGGACGTCAGGATTACCTTTCGTGCAAAGTGGGAGATTCAGTGTGGATTCGTCTATGGTTGATAATGGCAGCAAGAGTTCAGAACAAAAAATTTCAAGTACACCTAGAAGCATATGAACTTTTTTTTTCCTCATGAGTCACCATGATTTGCTGCTAACAAAGTTCAAGTTTTTTTCGATGCACTCTGGAGATGCTGGTTTGAATCCTGAGGTCTTGGAATCAAACCTCTGAGCTGTCACTGGTGTAGTTATATGGTAGCATCATTGGTTCATTGCTGCCCGACTCCTTTGCAGCTTCCTTCTTCTCAGAATTTTGTTTCCGTTTTAGCAGCAAAATGATGATTGCAATCAAGCAGATGGCAAGCAAAACGGCAGCAGCTCCACCAATGACTGTGACTATGCTGACTCCTGCGCTTTGGTTATTCAGTTCCCTGGGGAGAACGCCACTGACCGCAACCTCCCTTTGAGGAACCTGTTTCTTGCTGGCGCGATCTAGTGCTATGTGCTGTATGTTTGTTCCTCGGTTGTTTTCCACTCCAATGTCTTTTGCAAGTTCAGGAGCCGGCTCAGCTCCCCTCTTCTGACGTCTCTGTGTGGATGCTCCTGGGCTCCCACCATTAAAGAGCGAGTGGTACTGGTGCTCCAGGCTTCTTTTGCCGATTCCGCGGTTAGCATTCTCTTTTGAACGTACAGTGTAGATTGTATGGACGTACCACTCCCTACCCAAAGACACCTAGAAAAACACAATTTTTTGTATTTAAACACACATGCATATACAATCTGGACAGCACTATACACAGAGGAAATCTATCCCTGTTCTGTGTTCATTGCCTGGACAAGTACTTTCAAACTCATGCACAGATAACCCCCACTATGTGCCAGTGTGCCCCAGAGGAGTCAGGTTTTCTGCCAAAATTTTAAGAGGGGGTAGTCTCTATTCCCCTCCATGGCCAGACTTATGGCTATTAGGTGTAGATGAAGAAACCTAGCCTTGGCATCTTTTTTACTCTTAGTAGAAAACTCCTGGCTGGGTTAGATAGATCAAAGGGATGAACACACACAGCTGAATGATTATATTAAATTAAGAAGTACTTGCACCCTTCAGATGTCAATTTCTAGACTTTCTAGTGCTTAAGTTTTCCACAATGTGCAAGTTTGTGAGGAGAGAATTGCAGAGAAAATGGTACCAATTAGATTTTTATAAATTTCACTATAAATGCTTATGTTTGTTTTATTTTTTGTCTTTGAAAAGTGAGAAAAGAAGCAATAAAATAACACTTTAACATGAAACTTAACAAGTCATTAGAAGAAATGCGTAAGAGTAATTTCCATAATTTCTGGTTAGACTCTGGAATTAGGCAAGAGAAAAGCACAGTAACCTCACAGGAATGTTTTAATAAGTACTCTATATTTTATATCTAGAAATTTTGAAGTATTTATAATGCTGTTTGAATGTCACTGGAATCAGAATAAATCTTTCCATTGGTTTCAATATGACTTACTCTTAACATTTCTTGTGCAAGTATTTCTTTCTTTGTTCAGTCTTCTTTCTAAAAAGCTACAGAAATCATACCTGAAATAGAGGAGTTGAGTCTACTTTAAATCCATCAGAGCCCGGCTGTTTAACTAACGGAATTGCTTCAGGATCATCTATTGCAAGCTTTGCATTAAAAAGCACATTTCCAAAGCTTGTGGCTTGCGTCTCTGGCTGAGCTTTGTCCTACACGGTCATGGAGGGGAAAAAAAGTTTGTAAAACACAGATTCTTTTCTTCTAGGAAAAACAGTTCCAATATTTACATGCAATGTACAAATTGTGCAATTTATACATGCTATTTTTTGCAATCCAGTGTAATATCATGAGAAAAGACATGAGAAGCAATTGTGGTCACGTCTGACTTGTACGAAGTTCTATTTAATCTCTTGCCTGAAGAGTTTTTGGTAAAAATACGAGGGGGAAACACTAGACAACAACCATAGCTACACTTCTAAAATAAAGAAGATACATAAATGTGGTCTGAAATAAAAGTAAAAAGTCTATTTCCTAGTTTAAAGAAGGTATCTTTAATTTCTGTTAACAGACATTCATATAAATTAGTTTAGATAATTAGACAATCATCTTAAAGTTCACTCTCTAAAAGCTGGGCATCAGGTCTGTAGTGATCTAGGCTTACTCTATAATTATTTTCAGAAGACAAATAATCTCAAATATTCTAAGCCATCTCTAGAGGTATCAGTCTTTCCCTATCGACTACCGAGACAACCTGAATGACTAGCTTTAAATCATACACTAAATTTTGGAAGGCTAAAGATGAAAAAAATTCCAGTCCTTAATTTGTCAATTTGTCTCCTAAGACTCCTCCTATAGTCAATGTATATAGACAGTGAAGAAAAAAAGCCTATCTTGGGATTCTAACTTAGGTCAAACTCTAAATGATGAGAACCCCCAGAAAGATTAAGAATTGAATTAGAAGGGAGAAAGGTAAGATACTACCTACTTCATCAGTTCATGTCAGCCTGGAGTTCAAGTCAAAAATTTGGTGCCGTTGAGAACATTTTAAAGAACAGTCAGTTTTGGATAAAAAAAGAAGTTAGAAAAAAAAAAGTGCATCTTCCCACAATTAGAACACTTACCACGATCTTAAACCTGTACAGAAGGGATGGAGAATCAGCAAGGCACCCGTATTCAGTGTTGGATGGATTATATTTGGGTACATATCCATCAGCTCCTGTGCACAGGAAAACCTTCTCGATGCTACAGTAGAAGGAATCACCCAAATTCTGCACTGGATCCACCATCACCCGACCGTATATGATATCACCTGTAAACAGTGCACACAGGTCACATCCCGTTACACTGGGACATGTGGCACAGTACTGAGACTAAGTCAGTAAGCCTAGTCAAGAAGCTCAGTGCAATGTAATGCGACTGCAGTTTCTGGTCACGTCAAAGGTCTGAGCTGCTGATTCTCAGTCTGCCTACAACTATATCCAAAGTCTACTTGAGGAACCCAGCTTCCACCATAGGGAGTTGCCAAAGGCCATGATCAGAATGTACACTCCTCCATGCACTCTGGGCCACATAATAGCAATAGGAGGCCACTTAATATTGCTAGAAGCTGAACCAGTTCAGGTGTTGCTTTAAATTCTGGGCTATACTGGGCTCTTAATTCGAAAAGTGAGTTAAACAAACATTATGTACTCCTGTGCACCAGACCACGGAGTAGGTTTTGGCCTCCTGACAATGCACTTTGTTGAAGAGATGTTCTTTTTATGTCAGTTGAATCTTGTTCAGGCTGCATAAGAGTTTATTTATACTTGATCAGACTGGCATACTATACAAGTGAAGTGAACATTATGAAAAAGTCACAGAGATATTTTCTGAGACTCTGTCTCTCTACTGTGTAACTGCATTTCAGCTGTTTGATAATGTTTTAAGATAAGACATGCTTGCCAAGCCTGTACAAATAACCTGGGCCATTGCTATCCAGGCAAGAAAAGTATACTATGTGCAGTGGTCAGATAGATGTGACAGGAAGCGGTTAGGAAGGTTGAGAATCTGGAGAAGGAAAGGAGAAATGTTGTGTTGCTTTTACAACCATTTGGAGCAACTGTACATTTTGAGAGAGAGAGATCAGGTACCTGCTGTTCAAGAGACTGTCTAAATACAACACTACAGACAGTCATGTATTCAAGGTGCTGGCACTCTAATAAATAGACAAAAGAGGCACACGAGAAAAGCAGAGGAATGGAGTGACTGCTTAGGTCCACTGACAGATGTATCAGTTGATTCAGTCTTCCCACTCCCAGCCCACACAGTGGAGGGCAGGGGGGAGGGAGAAAGCCTTGATGCTGTGCAAGCGCCGTTCAGCAATAGCCAAAACACTGGCATGTTATCAACACTGTTTTAGCCACAGATGCAAAGCATGGCACCATAGTGGCTGCTATTGAGAAAGTTAACTCCATCCCAGCCAGATCCAGTACACTCACCCACAACAAAAAACTGTGCAATGTTCACTTATCAACTCGGAATGTTCTTAGTATCAGCCAATGTTTATAAAGTGCTCAGCTTATGAGAAATGGCACCAGTACTGTAACCCTCAGACATAACAGTTTCAGTGCAGATTGGCCAACAGCTCTGATATAAACTGCCAGGTAGGAAAGGCAAATGCAAAAGAACAAAAGCAGCAAGCCCAGACCCTTACTCCTATCTTGTTTTGACTGAAACAGGATCCTGGTAGTGTGAAACACATCTTAAACATGCATGATCTGTGCATAATTATACCTTCTGAGAAAGCAACATCACTTTCTTGCCCAAAGCCCATTGAGCCATCAGATAGCCACAGTGTTTTTTTGGAGAGAAGGAACATCTGGGTGTTCAAGCTGAACTCAGCAGCCACTGGGTCACTGACCTAAAACACAACAGCATAAGCATCTTCAAGAAGCATTCTTTAATTGCTCTTAAAAAACAGCATGATCTACTCCAAGTGTATATTATGTAGCAGCTCTGCACATCTACATGCAATAATACAGTTTAACCAAAAAGGCTTCTTTGTACTAGACATACATTGCTATATATTTTACATGCATACAACCTTCGGGTCATCTGGCTCTGTGATATTTGATAGGATTCTAGGTTAGTTTCTTACCACCACATTTTTTCCAAATCCCAGCCAAGGAGGTGCCCAAGGCAACTGATGTGTGGGGATAACGTGAGGAAAATATTTCCCTCAATAACTTGTCTCCCTCTGACTCATCACAGCCTGTTTTCTCTATTCCATTTTCAGTCTTACACCCAAGTTGCACCTCTGCTTCTGATCCTTTGCCAATTATTTGAAAGTATACATTTGTGAGGATTTATCTGTAATTATCAGTTCTTCTGCTGTGCTGCAGGATATCAGATCACGCACATGAAAATGCACCGAAGAATTTGAGCATCTAATTATGCTAATATTTATCTTTATAAATTTTATATAGCAGTTATCTATGGATCTTCCTTGATTACATTACAAGAATAAAATAAATCAATACTATCAGCAGCAGTTCTCATTGGGCCATATAACTTCAGTTAGAAGGCAAACTATAGAGGTACATGGCATAATAAAAGAGAAGAAAAACAGTGAACAGAAGAACTGGGGAGAGCCCAAAGTTCAAAAAGATGCAGTGCACTTGAGGAAACAATCTGGAAGACACACACATTAAAAAAAAAAAAAAAAAAAAAAAAAAAAAAAAAA
>Ga0181612_122249_pt1 | contig 10162 bp, 10 predicted proteins | sample HoacroProtozoa21_FD_119630 | JGI IMG/M metagenome (GOLD analysis project Ga0181612, IMG submission 119630) | Hoatzin crop microbial communities from Cojedes, Venezuel. Combined Assembly of Gp0051906, Gp0051904, Gp0051908
CGCCACCCCCCGGGGAGCCGGGGTCCCCCCTGCTCCTGTCTCAGGGGCAGCTCACGCTGCTTCTCCTTCACAAAGCCTCACCAAAACATTTGGACCCACGAAGATAACCGTATTGGGGAAGCACCCATGTCCCCAGGCTTGAGAAGAATCCCTGAAGTTGTGCAATTTTCTAAGACAAGCTCCGACTCACATCACCTTTGCTTGGAGCAGCATCAGGGGCAGGTGACGGATGGAGGATGCCCTTTCTCACACCAAAAATCCCGCTGATCTGCAATGCTGAGGCTGTATCAAAGCTGTCGAGGTTCCTATTCAGGGCTGAATTGTTTAATCCGGCTTTCATCCACGCACCGGCGACAGGCACCAGCGCAGGGCTGGCGCCCACCTGAGGACCACTGGGACATCCACACCCAGGATGGATTTCCAGCCCAGCAGAGATCACAACACAGAGCAAGAAAATGTCCCTTATGCAATTTTAACCCCATTTCACAAACTTAGTTTCATTTACTTATTAAAGTTTAATACGTTCCTGGGAGACGGGGTGAGGGAGCTGTCGGCACTGCTTTAAGTCCCGCCATGGCTCAGTTGGCATTTTTTTTGTTTGTGTTTCCACTCTCTACAGAGAAATCTGCTTTCATCTCCTTCCTCGTTATCCCATAGCCTAAAAAAATGCAGAGGCAGGAGGAGGGGACAGACTTCACGTAGAAAACTCCGCGATGGCAAATATACTGCAAGGAAACAGAAACTATCAGGAGGTGATTCTGCAGCTTTGCTTGTGCATCACAGGTCATTCAAAAGACTAATTAAATGTTTTTATATAATACAATTTAAATATTTTTATATAATATAGAAGAAATATTAATTAAAGTGAACTGAAAGTTAGCATTAAGAAATGCTCAAAGATTTGACCCCCTGTAACACTCAAACTGAAGTTTAGGCTACAAAAAGCAACGGAGGTCCCCAGCTCCCAGGGTCACCGCATCAGAGCTGGCCTCTCACAGCACAGCCGATGAGCTAAAATGCAGAAAAATAGGGAAAAGATGTGCAGCGAAGTGGTAATGGATCTTTTCAGTAAGGGCTGTCATGGACCACCTAAAATTCCCTTTGCCATTTCTCTCTATAAATGTCATCCTCAGGCGGATCCTCTGCGATAAAGGGATGATTTTTTTTTTTACCTCTGCATAGAGTAGCTGTTTGTTTGAATGCATAAATACTCACAGCTTCTGTCAGGGCTCCCGAGACAGCTCGGCTGCCAACTTTGGCTCCCTTGTGAGCAGCGTGCCCTGATTTTCTCCGCAAGTTGCCCCTTCCCATCCTCCATCCCCCTCCCCACCAAAGTGCAAAGAGTTCCACTCAAAAAGTTTAGCTTTGACCTGTGCCTAGATCAGGAGTTTTTGCTTTTTGGATCCGAAGGGGCTTTTTAGGGCGCTCGTCCTCCCCGTCGGCGAGGCGGTGCTTGGCGTGGGGGTCCGGGCTGGGAAAGGCTCATCGGGATTCACCACACGGGGCTGGGGCTTTTCGGAAGCGAGGGAGAGAGCAAGGCAATAAACATCTCTCTAATGGGCACGTCCGCGACGGAGAAACGCACCGGAGGCATTTTCTTTTCCCCGAGACAGCAGCCGGAGTTTACCCTGCACGATGAGCCCCTGCAGCCGCTAATGACTGAAAGAGCCACTTCCTATAATTAGGTTTTCGGAGGTGAAATGAATTTAGGCGGGCCGCGGTGAGTGATTACGAGACTTAATGACGGTCTCTTTCCGTGCCCGCGAGGATGCTCGGGGAAAGCTTCATCCTGGTTATCTTCACCAGAGGCAGGCGCGGTGTAATTCGATATATTTAACGCAGCGAGGAGAATGGAATCCTGGCAGGATTAACGCACCTACGGCCCCTTTGCAGTCAGAGGCAGCTGTGATGGGGGAGTAAGATACAACACTGGGAAACCTTTGCCACCCTGGTGCACACACCACATCCTGCCCCGCTGCTGCCGAGGCAATAGCAATTATTTACCCTCATTAAGACCAGTTTGCTTAGCACCAGCCTTATCCCTAGTCTACCTGGGATGCGGGATGCTCCTTCCTTAGCTCCCATCAATACTCCTGCTCTTAGAAATACCCTTTATCAGAGCAGATTTGGTGTCTTTTCTGCACGTCCCATTTCTGACGGGGCTGTAGGAGCTCCCTGGGAAGCCACACCAGGACCCGCCCGGGTTTTCTGCCCCAAAACCCGCAGCCTGGGTCGGGGCCGCTTTCAGCCTGTCTGTGGGAAGATGGAGTTGGTGGAGCGTCGTTTTTTCGTTCTTCCTTTATGAGCAGCTCTTGGGAAGAAATAAAGCAGAGCTGCAATCGCTCGCACTCCGACTCCTTCCGCAGCTGCAGACCCGGTGTTTTACGGGCGTCGCAGCTTTAATATCCCTTTCAAAACAGGCTGTGGACATGAAAGGCCGGTTTGTCAATCCGCCGATCGCCCGGGGCTAAGTTGGTAATTCTGCTGCTTTGCTGTGGTTTGCATTGAGCAAGCTGGCTTTCCAAGATCAAAAAATATTCTATATCAGTGTGGGGTTGCAGGCACAGCCCTCCTCTGTGCCGGCTCTCTCCTCCTTCCCTGAGAGTGGGACAAGAGGGTGACAAACTCAAGGTTTTAACACCCTTAGATACCCTCATTTTCCTTATTTCTCCTGGAGCTTGTCATCCCCTCCGCCGGCATCATGTCACCCAACATCACCCTATGATAGTGCTATGGGACGTGCCAAAACAAACCCCTCCTGCCAAAAGCCATCCTCGGGCTCCAGTGCGGGACAGGAGAATGGCTCTGCGATGTGGATTTGGAACTGGGGGGGTTTGCATCCCTGGCTGCACCCCTGTACCCCCTGGCTCCAGCCCGGGGAGCTGTGCCCAGGCTGGCCCCACACTGCTCGCGTTTGCTGGGGTGACCCTCTCCTGGGAACGCTGCCACGTGCCGGTCGATGCCAGGTTTCCCATGGTTTTAGTAGCCAGGAGCTGTTAAATCACCCACCCCGCTCCCAGCATGGCGCTGATTTGGGCTGGTGTTGTGCTCCCAGGTACCAGCATCAAGCACAGCTCGGGAGATTTCCAAAGTCCGAAGCAGAAAATCAGATATAATCAACTCTCAGGCCGAGTAACGCACAAAAAATACCATTTTTCTTTCAGATCCCACTCTTGCTCCTTCTGTCCCAAGGCCGCCTCCAGCGGGATGCTCCGAGGTGCTCCCCCGCCTTTCCCCGCTCTCCCAGCACCTCGTACCTCCCGTGAGTTTCTATCCCAGAGTAACTCTTTCAGGAGGCTGTAAAAAGTAGTTTTACATTAACCAGCTAAGATATCTGCCCAGACTCCATCTTCCAGTGAATACCGCATTTTAGGGCTCCTGCTGGAAACATAACAACCACTTGTGGGGAAGTTCAGGTCTTCCCCCAGACCTGGGGCTTTAAAAGAAAGAGAGAAATAAAGAAAGAAACTAAGTTTCTGCAGTGGTAGTTGAATAAGACCCCTTTGAATACCAGCTTTGAAGCTTAGAAACCGGCGCTGAACCACCACCACAATCATCCGCACCTGTCTGCTGACCACTAACTTTTAAGCAAGAGCTATTTAAAAGCAAATTGTTGGATATTCCTTCGCTGGCAGCAGCTAGCCAGCATTGAGATGAAATGGCTGCCCTCCAAGAAAATAGCAAAATAATGACTGAAAAGCAGCCAGCTCTAAATACAACAAAGCACGAGAAGACAAAGTCAAGATTAAAACTGCCCGCACGCTGGGGACACGGGCTGGGTTCGCTGAAGGGATGTATTGCTCTTCCCGCTCTTGGCCAGGGCCGCTGCCGAAGCTATAACGGGCCACACACGAACCTTGCAAGCCATGTCCTAGCAGGACATCTCCAATAACAGGGGTTTTAGATGTAGGGGATGCATGAAAATGAGCATCCCAGGCTCTGCAGAGAGCAAGGGGCTCTGTTAATCAACAGCGATGCACTAAACATGGAGGAGACCCTACCAGGCTGTTTATCCCCAAAAATTCATGAAGGCAAACAAGCAGCTTTCCACTAATCCCAGGGCTGATCCCTGCAGGCATGAGCATGGGAGAGCGCCGGGGCCCTACCAGAGGTGTCTGTCCCCAAAAAGCCTTGAGGAGGAGAAGTTTCCCCATCTGACTGCTGCCATTTTTTTGTCAGTGGTGGCTGAGCTCATCCCTTGCATAGGTTTGAGTTCCAAAACATTAAAAACTAGCGTTTTCTCTGTTCACAGTGGCCTTTGCTCTTCTGTGCCGTTTCTCTGTCTAATCAGGGCTTTGCACACACTTCATCCTTTGCTGCAGAGGAGCGTTATTAAAAGGTCTCTCACCTCTGCTCAACCAGCTGTTCTCACAAAATGTGGACATTTAATACCTCTGATGAGCTCCGCTCTTCTGTCACATAGGGTAGGAATCAGCACCAAGTTAGAGAATTATGTAAAATTTCAGCAAATGCATTTGTCTAATTTCCTTAGGAATTCAAGCTAGAAAGCACGGTCCAACCCACTAGAGAGCAACCATCTCTCCTTGTAGATGGCTCAGGGACCGGGGAGGACAGCGAGACACCCCAGCGCCCCGTCCCATGCACTGCCCTGGACACAGATTTCATGGGTGACCATGATGAATGATGGTGAAACACCCAAGAGCACCATGAACCTGCGTGCCCGTGCCTGCAACCATCTTGTGGTTCTGAGCTTATGAATTTTCATGTGAATAGTCCTTCTTGGTTTTCCACAGAGATTGCTGGTGTTGCAGAACCAGCATAGACCCCAACATGGCTTTAATCCACCAGCCAAAGCTCCGCTCTGACTTTCACACTTTTACACCATTTGCACTAGAAAATAAAATTATTCCTGTCCTAAACCAGTCGAAAACAAAGGCATCATCACTGGCAAAACCCCTCAGGTCTCTGACAGTCGACAGCATGAGCACTAAACCAGCCAAAAGCACATCCACATGAAACACATCACCCACTTCCTAATTCTGAGGGTTCAGATGCAAAGCCAACCCCAAACCACGGCGAGTTTAACGCCAGCTCACAGCCACACTTGGAAGCAGCCCCAATCCATCAGCTGTGAAGGAAAGGTGTGATTTTCCCTCTGCCAGAGAACTTTGAACAAAAATAGAGGTGAACGAGCCCTCGGTGAGCCCTGAAAACAGCTTCGGTTCCAGAAGCTTCCAGCTCACAGTTGGACCACCTTAAAAAAAGAGCATTACCACGGAGGTACGATGAGAAACGGCGCCGTTTTATTTGGTATATCATGAGCCGCATCTCCCTGATGCATCCGCTGGAACCGGAGTGCCGGCTGCAGCAGGCACAGCCGTATCTGTAAAATCTTCAAACGTTGCCTCCAGGCAAGAAGTTAATCTTCTTTCCCTTCGTTGATAATATTTTTTCTGCAGGTTATATCTGTTAAAATGCAATTTTCACTCCCCAAATCGGAGGACAGACTTTGTGACAAGGAGAAACCGCGTGCCGAGATGCTGACGTGCTCTTTCCACCTCGCAGCCCGGCGACTGCGGCCGCCGGTACCACATACCACATCTCTAAACACAATAAAGTTTCATTGTCCATTAGAACGGCGACGAGAACAATTGTTTCTAAAAGCACAACATCTTTACGATGTCTTAACATGAATTTTCAAAGCTTCAAAGGGTCGAAGATTTCAGCCCGGTGAACAGTGTTCTGCTATAAATGTTGAAAAACAGCCAGACAGAGCCATTGGGCTGAAGGTGATCAAGAAATTACTGAGCTCATCCACTTCCCCATCCACAATCCACTTCATCAAGTCATTCCCACGAGATCCTTGTCTGACCTGTCTTAAAAACCTTCCGTGATGAAGAGGTCTGCTCAGGCTGGATGATGAAATCAGGTTCTTCCCTCGCTGATTCTGGTTTTCTCAGAGCATTTTTTTTAGCTAGTTTAGTTCCACATTAGTTTTCCAATCTGGTTTCACTGCATCTCCCAGACAGCATGGTGGAGCCATCCTCAAACCATGTTGCTTCCAGTGCACCTGGTGACCGCTTCCCTTGATGTCCTTTGGTTTGTGTTTCAGTGTTTCAAATTCTGTCATCATTTGTTTTCATCATTCTTTTCTGCTGATTTTTAGTAATCGGGCTTATTGTCTACTTCATATACTCCTCTTTTTTCACTAAGATCAATGAATATTTCTCTGAGGAGTTGCCCACACTCAGCACCCTCCCCAGAAGGTCCCACATGCCATTCCCCACGGCCACTGTGTTTTGTCTCCTGGAAACACATCATTTCTAGTTTGGGCTCTTCTTTCCTTCATTCCACAGTGGCTTTCAGCCAATTGGCTTTTCATCTTCATAAGCCAACTCATCCTCCCTTTTCTGCTAGGCCAAGTCTAGAAGCTACACTTTTCCAGTCGCTTATTCCACCTTCTATTACACCTATGAAGATAAAAATTTCAGCTTCTAATCACTTGCAGTTCTTGCATTTCTCAGCTGACCTCCGGCCAGATGGGGGTTTGCACCCACTGGACATGAGACGGTCTGTTAATCGTGTTTCCTGCAACACACTAAGAGCAGCTCCTGAACCACCACATGTCCATTAGCTCTATGGTTTGTGTATAACATGATAAGAAGAGGATCAAAGATACTATGTGTTCAGAAAGGAGGAAAAACCTTAATGGCATGTCATTTCTGATAGATGATCAGCAATGCAAGTTCATGGTCACGGCTCAACTAGCACAGCGCTAGTTCCCTTGGCCAAAAGATCACAGTGCTGTGGGGCCACCTCAGTCTGGTTTAGGAGGCACCAGTGTCTGCTCAAGGAGTCTGAGCAGCAAACCCTCTCAGACACGTTTGTCCTGGGAGCAGCTGAAAGCAGTGGTACATCAGAGGACAGGTGGATCCCGGAGCCTATCATTCCCAACCAAGAACAGCTCTCAGTACCACCTTCATGGAGAAGCTCAATTTTAAACCCAACGGCCAGGCTTTAAACCTGAGGCATGTCCTTTTGCATTATTACCATGCTTCAAATACTGTCAGGGACTCTGCGTGTCACACACACCCAACTTCAACTTTTAGTTTGGAAGATGGTTTCTGCGCAGTTCGGGTTATTTCAGACGCTGCATTTTGGGCAATGACCTACATCGCGTTCTCTTTGCTCATGACAGGGATGAGATAGTCCAAGGAGATATTAAGACTTAATGCCTTTCCTCTGAGAGCCTGCCACCAGAAAGCATGGGAAAAGGAAAACGCAGCCAGCTCAAGGTCCAACAAAATAACCAGCTAGAGAGACAACTAAGCGGACAACTTTAAGCTGTATAAATTATCATCGCTTGCCTCAGTACAGTTCAGAAAAAAAAAATCAATCTTTATAGTTGGAACATGACAGTAGCTTATTTAATTTATGACAAAAGCAAAGACAAGAGGAGAATAGCATTGAAGATTACACTTGCCGAGTGCGATGCTCTTCTGTAATGTAATGAAATGAGTTAAGAGCAAAGTGAATTAGTGCTACCAGCTGACCTCATCCCACTAATCCTGGAGAGCAATAAGAAATAGAAGGTTGCATTCACCAGCTTGGTTTTCAAGGTCAGCGAGGACCAAAGTGGCCAGTCTCCTCTCCCTCTGATTTTAGCATTAACTGAGCGGGTGACTGTGATCCTCATCATTTATTCTAACAAGCAGAATTACTCCAGTGCCTTTGGCAGGGGGGTAACTCCTTCGGGAGCAAGGAGGGCATGAGAATGAGGGGCTGCGAGTACCAAACCAGCTCCCATGCTCGGGTGTCTGGTCATCTCTTGGTGTTTGGTGCTTTGCACCAAGCAGACTGATAGGACTGCAGCAAGCGGTGGCTCACCCCGGCGCATCCTGGCTTCATCACTCTTGCGCTGGTCCTGAGGTGGTCACCATCCATCCCGCTATCGGCTCCTGAACGATTCCTATGTCCCTCTTGTGCCTTTGCTCAAGAAAGTTATGGATGCTTTAAAATGAGTTTTGTTTTGAAACTGTATTTCTCATGCCCTGACAAGAACTTCCCCCTGAGCTAACTGCCTATAAAGCACTGATGGTGGCAATTAGCCACCTGCTGAGCTGGATGTTGCTGCAGGTAAGCTCGTCCTCCGCAGGGAAGGACGGCTCGAGACCCCAGTACAAGACACCGGCCGCTGAAGCGTTTTGCAGATTTATGTACTCTGGCTGCAGCTCCAGCTCTGGCCTGGGGCTGAATTTCACGGCGTGCAGACAGCTGTACGCCACCGACCCACCACCCCGCCTGGGGACAACAGGCGCTGGCTACACCCAGAGAGCTGCTCCTCCCGCACACGGCACAGCGCGATGGCCCCGTGATCGGGAGCCGAAAGCAGACAGAGGATGGGGGTCTGGCAGGAGGAGGGTGAACCCCCCCTTAACCAGGTCTGGTTTAGGGGAGGGTGCTGCTGGAGCATACCTGATCTTCTGCATCATCCAACAGATAGAGAAGAAAGCTGCTTGAGGACAGGCACTGCGGGTCATTTGGGGACCGATAAATTTACCGGGTCAGACTGCCATCAGCTTTGATGGAACCGGTGTGGGAGCAGCTTTCTCTCAGAGAAAGGCTGAAGTGCGTGGCATTATCTCCCTGGGAACATGGACACCTGGACCAGATGCTGAGCTGCAGGAAAGAGAGCAAATGCAGCATTTCTCTCTGTGATGCACAGAGGATCCATCCTCCTATCACTTTCCTGACCGTAACTATTGATCTCCTTGAGTTATGCCTGAGCTGTGATTGAAAAGGGGGGGGGAGATCATTTCAAAGTCAGTGAGAACACTGCTTTTGAGAGGCAAAACCACCAGACCCACCGAACGGAGCCGTGTCTCTATGCAATAGGGCGAGCTTCGAAATAGCAAAAGGCAGGATAAATCACCGGTGGGTATTGGCCCATTTACAGCTGGGAGGGCTCAGGCACAGAAGACTGTGCAGTGCAGCAGGAGGAACGAAACCAATGCAAACAACCAGGGAAGCTGCAAACGCGCCCGCAGGAACTCAGCGCCTGCAAAGCAGCAAGTCACACCGAGCTGGTGTTTAAGCACCCAGGTTTTCACTTGTACTCACGGTTCCTTAGCTTGCACGTGCAAAAGCACTGATGACCTGCCTCCAGGAGCACCCATATGGCCTTGCACACGTCACATTGTCAGAAAAGGCAGAAAGTGAGCATTTCCAGCTGTCCTTCAACCCCTGTTTCTGAGCACTCTCCATCCAGCCCATAGATTCAAAGAAATGTCCATCATTCAGCTGACACCACTGCAAAAACCAGATGGGAGCAGAGTCTAGGACAAGCATTCTTGCAAGACAGGAGCATCTCGCTCTCAGAGCCTGCGTCCAAGAGGTTTTTACACAGGACACAAGGTCAGATTTGGGCAGTGGCCTTGCCACAGCTGCCAACGTGCCACCCCTAGAAAGGCCACTGAAGTCCTTGGATCTGGCTGCCGGCACTGGGTTTGGGGGGGCTTTGAGGAAGGGCGTGGGTGGCTGGCCAGATTCCCGGTAGGAAATGTGGCTTTGGTGCAGCTAAGATTTCATTCAATTGCAAAACTCCTTATGTGCAGGACCCTAGAGTCCTAGGTAGCCATCATATTTAATATCCTGGGTAGCCATCATACCAAATATGAAGTGCAAATAAAATTTACTGCCAGGGGTTTTGCTTGATTTGGGTGAGCACTCGAGCCCATACACCTTTTAGAAACTTCTTAAATCCCCAGATCTCTGCAGCTAATCCCATGAGATCACCAACATGACATTTCCAAGCCTGAGGCAACGGAAACTGTTTACGCCTAAGTGTGCCTAGAGAAATTTGGAGGCTTCACTTGGAAGCCTCACAAGGAGCTCAACTAATCTGTACCCATCTCCTTTCAGTGGGTCCAAAAGATGTGGGGATTTGCATTAAGACCTCTCAGCATATTTGTACCATTGCAAGAGTTCAGACCACGGAAGGAGGTTAATTTGGCATTGCTGCTTCGTGCGTCTACCACAGGGAAACGTCCAGAGATGCCTCATGTCGTGAAGACCAAGGGCAATGCAGCGTCAAACCACACTGGGCAAAGAATCATAGAATCATAGACTGGTTTGTGTTGGAAGGGACCTTAAAGATCATCTGGTTCCAAGCCCCTGCCATGAGCAGGGACATCTTCCACCA
>Ga0181612_182520_pt1 | contig 10162 bp, 10 predicted proteins | sample HoacroProtozoa21_FD_119630 | JGI IMG/M metagenome (GOLD analysis project Ga0181612, IMG submission 119630) | Hoatzin crop microbial communities from Cojedes, Venezuel. Combined Assembly of Gp0051906, Gp0051904, Gp0051908
AGAGCCAGCTGGCACTGGCTGTATCAAACATAGGAGCAGCTTCTTGCAGCTTCTCACAGAAGCCACCCCTATAGCCCCCCTGCTACCAAAACCTTGCCACCAAACCCATAACAACTGTGAAAACCAGACAGCAGTTACCTGGTTCTTGCATCTGTACCCAGTCCTGCACTCCCAGGACCGGTGGGAGGTGTAGAGACACCTTTGCCTCATCTATGCACCTGGCTAATCCTCTGAAATTTCTTAGAAAGCTAAAGCTTTCACAGTCTGTGTGTACCTAATCTCTCTGACAGAGAAGTCCACGCTCTGTCCTCTGGCAGAGAGAGCACCAGTGTGATCATGCAGACTTTGGTCCTCACATTTTTTTCCCCTCAACAACAGGCTAAGCAGAAAACAGCAGGGCCCTTGCTCATCTTCTCACTCACAAAGGGAAATACTTTCTGTTTCTCTGACAGAGAGCCGGAGGCTTGTTTGGAAACCATGTCAGCTATTACCAAAGTGATGGCAGGAGTGCGTTCCCTCAGACATTCACCACCCAGCGACCTCTGCACATCAATAAGTCTGGCAACAACCAGGGAGATACCGAGTCTCCATCTCATGAGAAGTTGGTGGACTCCACCTTCACTCCCAGCAGCTACTCATCTTCAGGCTCCAATGCCAACATCAACAATGCCAACAACACTGCCCTGTGCCGCTTCCCCAGCCCACCCAGCTACCCCAGCACTGTCAGCACAGTGGAAGGCCACGGGACCCCCTTGTCACCCACCATACGTGTGCAGGAGGCTCCTTGGAAACTACCTTCCAAAAGGTAAGCTTCACAGAGCAGAGAGTGGGTCAAGGGACCGGGGAGAGCAACATGCATGCAAACACCAGAGCACTGCTGCCTAGCTGAAGTCACCCACCAGACATCGCCCAGCCTGCAGCCTGGATTGAGCCTTCTGGTTCTCCACTTGTGCCAAAGCCCACAGTGCAACAGATGTGCATCAGCTGACCACTGCAAAGATGCAGCACTCTCACTGACCAGCACACTTGATTTGTTTTGGCTTTATCAGGAGGAAACCTTTGTAAGAGCCAAAAGGAACCTTATTTAGTCCTGAGTCACCACAGGGAAGTGTTTTATCAACTGCTAATTGAAAGACAAAGGGACTGCAGTTCATCTCTGTAAGTGCCCAATAAGGAGCTTTGTGGAAGTCGGTGGTTTTTCATTCAGTGGGTCATACCCCTACAGAGGTCACCAAAGGGGGGTAAGGTTTTCAGAAATGCAATACTGTGCAAAGCAAAGAAAATCTCCTTCTCTGGACAGCTTTCAGGCTGTTTACACACAGAGACTAATATGAAAAGAGTATCATTTTAGCAATGGGGGATTTTTTTTTTTAACCAGAGCTGGAAATTTTTTCTCAGTGCAGAGTGGGCAATGTGAAAAGGTGGAGAAGTGCTGCCCCAGCAAAGGACACAATAGGACAATAAGATGGAGGAAATTCAGTGGGTGCAGAATTGCCCAAGTAAAGAGTCCAGTGGTTTTTCTATTTCGTGCCTTCCTGAGGGAGGCCACAGAAGTTGCTCAACATGTGTTATCATCTGCCCTCTCCCTTGCTGACTTGTGCTGATGTGACACTGCTAACATGGTGTTCTTTTCTCTCCTTGCTTCCTTGGGTACCTTCCTTGAATTAGGACGCATTACTACGAAACACTGGGACGGTATGTGTTCTCCCTCATGCTTTAATGCTCTCAGGGTGTAATTGTTTGTCCCATTCAAAGTCCAAATCCCCGTTAAAGCTGAATATGAGCTCTTCCTTTTGGTGTCAGCAGGGCTGAAAAAGATCACCATGGCATCTCCAGAAAATACTCCCAGCTCAGGGCTTTTCTGCCCACAGGCAGATGGCGATGCATGGACTGTTTCTAGTTGGTTTCTAGATTCGGGGTTTTTTTAGAGTTTCTAGCTGGGCTCATACATCTCATCACTCGCTGATCACAGCACAGTGAAGTACGCTCTGGCGTGTTCATGCAGAAATTCTGTATAGTTTTGGCTAAACACAGACTGTTGAATAGGGGGACCTGCCGTGTTCTGATTTCTCCCCTCTGCGCCTTAGCAGTTTAACTTGCCTTCCATCTCAGCAGGAAGGTCACTCCAGCACTGTCCTACAGGCTGTTCTATACCATGCATATGCTATTCTCCTAGTGCTTTTTGTTCAAACCAAACGATAAAATAATGTTACCTATTCAGTCCCTGAAAGATGCAAAAAAACTGCCATACTTCTCTGTTCTGTGAATGCTAGTAACAGACTGACTTTGGCCCCAATACCTCCATGTCGGTATCTTGAAGACTCACACTACCTTCAGATTCTCCTTTACTCCTCAGAAAACACAAACTCAGAATGAAGTGAAATATGAGGGCCAAGACATGAAACAGAGGGACAAGCAGTAGGCAAGCAGGGAATTACAGGCTGTGACGCTTAAGGATTTGAACAGATCCTACTGAATTCACTAGAAGCACTCTGCAGTTAGTGATGAGAAAAATGGACCAAAGATGGAAAAGACAGCAAGGAATGAGAGCATGAACAGGAGGCAGATGGGAGAGATGGTGCAGAGTAAGGGATTTGGGAGGCAGAGACCATACACCGCAGAGCTGAGAAGGTTCCTGTTAGTGTCTAAGAGGCTTCTATGAAATTTGTAACCAAGGCTTTTGCAACAAGGGAAAAAGCTGTATTTCCAAGAGCCCATTTTTTTTATTGTTTTGATTTTTACTCTGAGTTCAGTGAGGTATGTCTTTGGAAATGTGGTCAGTGTGATGTGCGCATTTATAGACTAGATGTAGTCACAAATGACAATAACGTGTTTACAGTATTGTGCAGGATTTATTTAAGAAACCCTTGCTCTGAAAGAGGACACAGATAAGGGTGTTGCTTTGTGTTTGTGAACTCTGCAGATCTGTTCAGTCATCAATTTTTCTGTGATAGCTCTTCCACATTAAAATAAACTGAGACAGATGGAGCCTGTCATTCTTGTATTTATAACAGGTTGTCTCTACCATCTCCATATCTTGACTTGTCTTTTTTGTTCATTAGCTCCAGTTCCAGAGACAGCCAGCTGGCAATTGTTTGCCAAGAGGAAGTGTCTCAGGATGAGACTTATGATGAAAATTTGAATGAAGACATTGAGTACTGTAATGAACCAAGTCTGCTCTCTACTGAAATGTGAGCTTTGCAGCTTTAGTCAAGGTGTTTGGGTGGTTCTTTAATTAAAGGGGGAGAGTGGGGAAGAGGTAACATTTTTCTACAAAAATTTCAGTTTTAGGGATAAGGTCAGAAGACTTTAGTCAGACAACTCAAATATCAGAAAATAATTTTTTAAAAAGGCAGTTCAGCCCTGAGCAGTAACATTGAAAAGGGTATCTTTCACCCAGGATTTTCCTTCTCCTCTGAATGAGACATCTGGATCTGCAGGGCCTCGCCCCTCCCATTCACTTCTACCATCCGATGTTCCCAGACCTCATCTTTTAAGTGTTCTCTGTCTCATGGTTTCTCTTGCTGCTCCTGGACCAGTTCTAGCTCAGAGCTAGCTTGCTATTGCATACATTTGACAGCATGATCTTCCTGGCTTCCCTGCTGGAAGAGGGATTATTCTGTCCAATATCAGCTGCTTTTCTAGAATCCCTCTGTTCTCCTTTCCAGGCTCGCATACCAAGACGACGAAAACAGACAACTGACCCCACCGGAAAACAACAAAGGAGAGGACACCCGGCACTCCCCAAAGAAAGGGTTTCTGTGCTCCTCAGCACTAGGTAACGTCCCAGCGTGGCAGGCGGGCTGTGCTCTCCTCTGCCTCGACTGAGTTCTCACATCTTGCTGGAGGAATCCCAGTCTGTGTGGGCACGGGTGTTGCTGTTTGCTGCATTTAGCTCATGAGACCAGGAATCCCATGGCGTGCATATGGTCCCGATCATGCACATGACTCTACTGACTTCATGCTCAGTCAGCAGGTGAACCTGTGGCTGTTTGGATAGTCCATGTGATCTGTTTGATTAAGACCTCTTGTGAACTGGGGAGTTTACTCAGAGCACTGTGGGCTCTCCAAACAGTCACCAGGGGGTCACCAAATGGGCAGCCTTCAGTATACGGTGTTCTGTTCTGTGTGTATTCAGCAGAGAGAAAGGAGAGGTTGTCTCTTTTGTTCACTAGAAAGAAAACAGTGGATTTCAGGTTAAGTTAATACAATACAAATTTGCTTTCTGCTCTGATTGTACCTGGAGATTTTTCAAGTGTTTGAGCATGCAGACTACGCTCCGGTGAAATCCATGAATCACAACATTTTATGAAAGTATCAGGACAAATGTAAGAGTGTGGAAGAAAATGAGATCTTTTTATGTAGAATATTTTTCAGCCTTTTTCCTGAGTACTGGTGTGAAGAAGGATGAAATTTGGGCGAGAAACTAAAAAGAATCCTGTGTATAAAATATATTCTTACAAAATAAAAGTGACAGACTAGGTAGTGTAATGTTTAAAGTGAGGCAACTGAGTCTTCACTCAGATCCTTCAGGATGCTTATACAATTTAGTATTTTAAAAGCATTTACTTCAGAACTCAAAATATTAGGCAATGACAATTCCTATATCTATCTGTAAGGCCAAATTTGAGGTTAGTCCTTGATACAACACTTCGTTAACTACATTCTAGTGAATATTTATACAGTGACTTCATACTCATTTTACTATTTTTTTTTTCTCTAGAAAGAGGAAATACTTTTGATCTGCATTGTAGCATTCGTTCTCTGGGTTATAATACATATTTCCTTCAACGCCTGAGACGGCCTGTTCTCAACAAATCAATATTATAGATGCTTACTATTTTCAGAATTCTAATTTTCTTTCCTTCTTTAGAAAAATGTCAACAGGATCAAGAAGTGCACAAAGTATTTTAGCCTGCCATGCAGCTCTATCTTCAATACTGGATTTGTTTGCCATTCTTCTGAAGTAAAGCCTGTGCACTTGTTCATAAACATACTTTGCAGTACTTTTAAATTCCTGCATAGAGAGTACCCCTCTCATATTTACAGAAGTAAAGTTTAATTTTATAGCAAATAAACATCACAAAATCTTTTGTTTTCAGGAGAAAAAAACCTTTTTTCTCTTCCCTTTCCAAATTTTGAAAGTGCTTCATGTCTATATAAGCAGCCAGTTATATGTATAACATATGTAATTACATATAGTCTATATAATTCACCAGTGAATTCAACGATTGGTTAATTCGCTTCCACTTGACCTTGCTATAGACACAGCCTCATAAACTGTGGTATGTCTGGCAGCCAGGGGACACAGATCACATACAAGCAGGAGAGCGATATCACCTGAAAAGCCTGATGTCCCCTCCTGCAGATTGTGTACGGCCAGGCACAGCACCAGAGCCTCAGCTGCCATCATCAGTCCCACTGAAGGCTTTACCTGAACCAGAGAGGTCTGAGAACACTTCCATTGCTTAGGAGGGAAATCAGCTGCATGGTATCTACTAGCACAGTGTTTTAAAAATGGAAAAATAACAAAATAAAAATAAAAATTATCATCCAGAATTTTATGTTGCAGCTTGCTTGGAAGGTAGTGCTGGTTGGTCCCTGGTGCTTGACTGCTTTTTGTAAATACAAATGCTTTAGAAAGGGCGAGGTGTTGAGGCAAAGTGGACAGAGCCTAAAATGTAGGTGTCTTTGCTGTATCTCCAATGGGACTGCACTAAAAGAAATTGAAATCAGATTGACTGTAGTGTAGTAGGACTGATGGACAGAGTTGTGTGTGATTGCTGTTTCAGGTCGAAGAGCATCTTTTCACTTAGAGTGTCTGAAAAGACAGAAAAACCAGGGCGTGGATGTCTCGCAGAAGACAGTTCTGCCTTTGCATCTGGTACATCATCAGGTAAGCATTAATAACCACAAAGGGCCCCATAATGTAACTGAGACCCTACTCTCTGCAGTGCCCCCCTCATTGTATCACAACCAACTTTTTAAAAACCATTTGGAATAGATTCTCACCCGTATCAAAGGTCCAATTTTTAGAAATCATACTTGCCATCGTGCTCATTCCTGCTTTCAGGATCTTTATCATTCCCAGAAGAATGGTACAGAAACATGTCAGCAGAGTTATCATTTTCTGATGTCCCTGAAAGAGTAAAATAAAAAAAATAGCTAGAAGATAAAAATAACTACCCAAATTGCATGCTGCAGTGCAATTACAGGGGCTTTGATGGTAGTATGCATGTGAACAAAATGTGCACAGTCTACTTTCATATTAATTAAAAGTAACTGGTAACTGCAGTTAATGATTTTAAAACATAAAGTGATTACATGTAATTAATCAGCTTCTGAAGCCCTTTGTAACTGCATTCAGCAGCCTAGCAAATGTATGCTTAGGTACGTACCTAGATGATTAGCCAGCTGTCATAGTCCAAAGCAGATTTGTGTCTTTTAGTTAGGTGACGCCACTTTTTATCACCATAAAAGAAACAGGTGCAGATGGTAGTGCCAGCCTTGCAAGTGAGGCATCCTGCTCTGTGTAGTCCCCTAGGGCAGGGCAAAGTGGCCTTCCCACCTCCTTAGGCTGCCACAGGGCCAGAAAATGCCATGTGGCAGGGGCAGGAGGAGTTAGAAGTCAGAGCAGAGGAGTGAGAGATGAGCGCGCTTGAGGGTCCCTGGCTTTTCTCACCTTCACTCCCAGCCAGTTATCCTTTAAGGATCTAGTTGCAGAAAGCAGTGGTCTGCAGAGAGTTACAGCTGTGGCAGGGACAACCAGCAAATGTGTTGGGACAGGGAGGAGTGGGCAGGAAAGATCTTCCCACCTTCCCCCCAGCAGCAAAAGCCCTCCTGAGACTTCCTGCCCTCGCACAGCAGGCCAGGCAGAGGGGACACATGCCTCCCACTCTCTCAGCCCACCCAGCTGGCAGAATCACCTCCCCCCAGCCTAGACAAAGAGGATGGAGCTGCTTCACCCTTCCTCATCCCACCATGCAGCTCCAAGCCTAGAGGGATGGGGCTCTACTCACCCCAGTGTCACTCAGCCAGACTGAAGGGTTACCCATGAAATAAGCATCTGGCCTCCAGCTGACAACACTCAGAAGTGTTCATATGTTTACAAAAATGTTGGCCTACAACAGTGCTTAAAACAAGAACATAAAGTGCAAAGGTTGCCTCTGCTAAGTGCAATAGATTCAGTTGCTCATGAATGCTTGAAGGGGTATTCTCATGAAATAGTCATACATCCTGATATGTAAATACAGGCAGCTCAAGCTCAAAGCAATCCCTGAGAGCTTCTTTCAACCTCCTCAGTACCTTACATTTTGGATAAAACATGTGGTGTGTATTTCTGCCAACAAGCTGAAAAACTGGTTTAGTTGTGCTGCCTGACAGATGTAGGGCTCTCCTTGAAGTCCTGGCAGTTTAAGGGATGTGCTGAGGCCTGCAGTGTATGACTTACACAAGTGAACTTTTAAGGGCTTGCTTCCTCACTGAAGTTGGTAGGAGTCTGACATCTAATTCCTGAGAAAATATTGGTGAAACTTGTAGGTGACTAATAATTCATTCCTTTGTTCATCTGTCACTGAAATCATTGGTGCCGCACGGTTATCAGTTCCCAGGGATTTCAGTGGCAGATGGACTGAGCTTCGCTTAACTGTAGACACCCTGAAGTTAGCTGTCTAGTTTAAACCGGTCAGTTCAGTCTCGCTGTGGTCAACAAGGGAAAGACCATCTCCACAGGGCAAGTGTAAATCGTGTCTAAGACTTGTCCTTCAGACAGCGTTTTCGGGTAGGAATCCAAAAGAGACAGGAGGCTTGCTAGTGTCTCTCTACACAGTTAGCTTAGATTAAACACATAGACTTCAGATAGCTGAAGCTGGAGGACACTAACCCCAGCCTGAACAAGAGGATTCTCTGCCACACAATCCACATGCTTTTGTATTTTCTATGCATTTATTTGCTCATACTAGGCAGCAGTGAGCTCTGTGAGATGAGCTTATGACTCTGACGGCATTGCTTATGGAACAAGGCAGCAGTCACCATGAATAAGCATCAGATCAGCCCTGGGCAACAAGGGGCTTCTTGAGAATTTTGTTACAAAAGGAGGCTGGATGACTCAGAGGTTGTGTATACAATTACAGAAAGGACGGATGGCTCAAAGTATAATCATCAGATATTGATCCTCCCACCAACATAAGTTATTGCCAACTGCAGACACATCTAAAATTCACATCTGGTATCTGTTCAGGTTCCGCAGTAGATACTTACAGAAAACACCACAAGTGGCAATAAAAGCTAACGGAATGGGGAGTGGCAGTGGTGGGAAAATGAATTGCTGTCTCACCCACTGGAGAAGAGGTGGTGTTTCTGGCAAGGCTGTGGGGAGTGGGGCTGCATCCCTGCTGTCAGGGCAGCAGGTCCAAGGCTGAAGAACTGCAGTCATAAGAGTTTTCAGCCTGCTGCTTGGCATTAGCACAGGATACACATTTAAAGGAAAGCTTGCAAAATGAGTTTGCAGGAAACATCCAAACCATTCCAGCAGCTGGCAGCTGTTTACACAAGCCTTGAGACCCTCCAGGCCTTCCTCGGGTTGTTTCTCCAGCACCTCCTCCCTCCAGCCCTCCTGCTGAGAGCAGGCTCTCACTTGTCTTGTTCCTCCCCTGTCCGCAGGCGTTAGCGGTGGCCGGCCTGAGTCCCCTGCTCCAGAGAAGCCATTCCCCCACCACGTTCTCTCGGCTGTGTGCGACGCCCCCCGCTACACCCTGCAGCCGTGGCTGGCCGCCGCAGGCCATTCCGACTCTGCGCCTCGACGGGGCAGAGTCCAGTGAGAAGCTCAACAGCAGTTTCCCATCAATACACTGCAGCTCCCAGTACCCCGACAGCACCGGCTGCAGCAGCCCGAGGAGAGCCAGGCCAGTCTCCCTCACCGTCCCCAGCCAGACCGGAGGGAGCAGCAGACAGTTTCATGGCAGCGCTGGCAGCCTGGTCGAAGCGGTAAGACTGCAGAGTCACAAAGGACATGAGCAGTGTCAAGGCCAACTAGAAATGCGGCCCTTGCAAGAGCAGGGCAATAGATGTCCTGCTGCCCACAGTGCCAGGAGCAGGAGAGCCCATTTCCAGGCAGGGGTTGGCAGCAGGAATGGAAGGAGAAGGACCGCTGGGGAAAGTACAGCGGTAAAGAGGGTTGTGATGGGGTGCGATAGGGTTGGCGATGCAGAGTACTAACATGTCTTTGTCTCTGGTTCCCTACCTGCTTTTGAAGGTCTTGATTTCAGAAGGACTGATGCAGTTTGCTCAAGATCCAAAGTTCATTGAGGTCACAACCCAGGAGCTTGCAGACGCCTGCGACATGACGATAGAAGAGATGGAAAATGCGGCAGACAACATTCTCAATGGTAACAGCAAGCAGAGCCCCAATGGCAACCTCTTGCCTTTTGTTAACTGCAGGGACCCAGGGCAGGACAGTGCAGGAGAAGAAGAGGAAGAGGTGCAGAACCCGGATTGTAGAAAAAGTCAGGAGGAGCTCAAGGACAGCAGGATTTATATCAGCAGCCTGTAGTTGCCAGGGCTGGAAGCGATGCTGGTTTTTTATTTGTTTCAATGTTCCTAATGGGTTTGTTTCAGAAGTGCCTCACTGTTCTCGTGACCTGGAGTAACCGGAACAGCGTTCTTCATTCATTTCTGTTGGGACGAGTCACAGAGTTGGATGGTGTAAGAAAGCTTTTCAGGAGCAGATATCACCCCAGCACATGTCCATGAAGGAAGAGTGAGGAGGAGGAAGAGGAGGAGAGCCAGGTCCCTCTTTTTTTCAATCCCTGCACAAGGAACAAACGACTGCCTCCCGAGCGCGGAGGGGAGCCTCAGCTTCCCGTGGGTGGCCCTAGCCAAAAGGACCCTGCGTCCAACGGGTGTCTTTCAACTTTGCTTGTAAAAATCATTTTGCACACATTCTGTATGAGCCCCGCCGTCTCCGTGCAGCCAAGGCCCTTTGATTTGGAAGGAGAGGAAGATTTCTTCGGCGGCGGATTCCCGCGCCGCGACGGGGAGCAGGAAGCGGAAGGGGCCCGAGGGGCGGCTGGCAGCTCTGCCCAGCCCTGCCCAGACTCCCAGGCCGCCCGCCCCGGCAGCCCACCCCAGGCCCGGCGGCCGCGCCTGCCAGCACGCCACAGCC
>Ga0181612_143269_pt1 | contig 10161 bp, 5 predicted proteins | sample HoacroProtozoa21_FD_119630 | JGI IMG/M metagenome (GOLD analysis project Ga0181612, IMG submission 119630) | Hoatzin crop microbial communities from Cojedes, Venezuel. Combined Assembly of Gp0051906, Gp0051904, Gp0051908
AATGAGCTGTCAGCTCAAATGCTGAATATGACCGGTTTTGTATAATTATTGTCAGGAATGAACACGAAACAAACACTTGTTTCTCATTGCAGGATGTGCAGTCTGTCTGCTTATGCAGGGAGGAGTCAAGTGAGATGGCAGATTATTATTTTTTTGTAGAGGAGTGACTGGGCTTTAATTGGTTCTTAAGTGAGCTAAAAGTAGAGTCCCATGATAGGAGAACACATTTGGTTTTTATCAATCAACCAACAATCACGTATCAGTGTAAATAAAGTCAAGTCTGTATATAGTAATGATGGATGGGTTGTGGGATAGATGGAGGATAATGTTTTTCCACCATCTTGCAGTTACTGTTTCAGATCTGAACTCATTTATTTGTTCTCTGTATTTGATTTCAGAAGAAATAATGCAGGTGACAGGGAGAAGGCACTACAAGTTATGCTTCAAGTCCTGCACACGTGTGATCACCCTGCTCCAGATATGTTTTGCTTATGTGGGAGGATCTACAAGGATATGTTTCTTGATTCTGATTGTAAAGACACCAATAGTCGAGATCATGCTATTGAATGGTAACAGAAAAACCTCACAAAGATCTCTATTTCAAAACGTTTTTAGACTTTTACTTCTGGTTATGAAAATCAGGGCTGTAAGAACCAGAAGATCAAATGTTCTACTTGTTATGTCTTTTTTTTTCAGGGTCTGTTTGTGGTGTTGGTTTAATGAGCACCAGTTCTTTGGATGTATGTTTCCTTGCTTCTCTTTATAGACTATAACAAACATGGAATGATGCACGTAGTTTATTGGAGGGGGGGGGGACACTCACCCACCACTTTGTAGAGAAAATATACAGTTTATCTGCTTCAAGGCCAAAATGAACTGCAAGTGAGGTCATAGGAATTAAGTTGGTCCCCTGTGCAAGGATGGTTTCCACCTTGGATCCCCAGGAAATGCAATGATCTAGTGTATATAAGGAAAAATACTGATAAACTGTATTATGAATCTTCTTATAACAGTAAGGCGTGCATGTGCACACAGGCTCTCACTGACATACTGTTCACATGTATTTTTGTATAGTCATACAAACTATTGCTGAATGCAATAACGTTAGCAATGTGTGGTTTGTATTGTAACTGTGAAAATACCTGTCTCGTTCTCTCTTTCTTATTTTTACCCCCAAAATCACATCGACATGGTTAGTGCAACATAGGTAGCAGTGAACTTACAGGCCTCAGGTGAATGTCTTTATTGCGCACCAGCTAGTGGTATGCATTCAGGCTGTGTCAGCTGTGGCTCAATTACTTTTAATGAATGTGACGCTTTAGAACAAAGGGCTTGGACTGGAGCCTTTTGTTAAACTTGCACTGAAGACTAATATTTTCATTGCTTCTCTTGTATAAATAATATTTTAAAATTATGTTCTATTGCATTTAAGAGTTTTGCAGTAACCAGTTTATTTTCACAAAACTACACAAGGAGACAGTCCGGAAAACTAAGCAGAAGTTTTTCTTTCTCTCCCTAAGACAAAAAGCTACTTTCTTTCAAGTGCTCTTTGCGAAGAGTGCCATTGGTACCAACTATTCATGTAGTCATGAATAGTTGAAAATGTTTACTATGTAAATTAGTACATAGTTTACTATGTAAATTAGTAGCTTGAAAGACCTACTAGAACTTCGCAGTATTTCAGGTTTTTTATAGAGTGAGATGTGAGCTCTTGACTTTTCTCTGCAGGTATCGCAAAGGATTTGAACTCCAGTCAACTCTGTATTCTGGAATTAACCTTGCAGTTCTGCTACTTGTTGCAGGACAACGGTTTGAAAGCTCAATGGAACTGAGAAAAATAGGTAAATATCCACACACAGTGCCACAGACAAGTTTTCTGCCCCTCTCCCTATGGAGAAAACAAAATGCTTATAGTGATGAGTTGCACAGACAGAAAGGTGGTTCAGGCTTTTTAGTTGATGGGTCCTGGATGGCAGTCTGAAACATAGGGATCTTGAAGGACTGTTTTTCTCCTTGCTGCCTTGGAGCAGTTTCTAGTAACTTGGCCCATCTAAAGGGTCTCAGAGATGGGAAAGGAACAAGGAAGGGCCAATTTCAATATCATCCTTAAACTACCTTTACTGCACCGCAGAGATTATCCCGTTGCATAGCCAACACAGGACAAAGACAGGAAGTGACAGTGTGTGGCCCACCTCTCCTCAGGGATGCTAGGGAAGGATCCACAGGGTTTCTGTTGTCCCTGAACTGAGAGATCCACAGGAAGTATCACCTGGATGGATCTAACAGGACAGTAACTAGTAGTCTACCTAGATTCACATCTTCCCTGTAGGTGCTAACTCAAACCCACCACTGTACATCTATAAATAAATCATATAATAGAAACAGATATACAGTTCTTCCTAGAAAGATAGTAGTTAAAAATTGTATTTGGAATCAGATCCTGTCTGAAACACATACTTGAACCTTAAAGGGGAAAAATGCAAAGGAGGCTTTAAATCATTCCCCTGACCTTACTCTAGGGTGGACTTGCGTAAGCCTCTGGCCATTGATCTCTTGCAGTAGATGCAGATCTCGAGGACACAGACATGCGCAGCTTACACTGAGAATCACAAGACAGATAGCACAGGAGGTTTTTCAACATTGTGTGTAGTAGGAGTTCTGACTGTCTGAACTGTACTGGGGATGTTATCTGCAGACCCAGCCTCTGTGTTGGGCAATGTTTTTTCCTGCACAAAACTTGTTCCACTTTATTTTTATCACTGATGCTTAATCAGGTCTTATTAGTCTTTTACTGATAGACTTATCAGTAAAAAACACTTATTAGTGTTTTACTGATAGAAAAATATGTTTTTAAATTGAAATTTTACAGGTGTACGGTTGAACAGTTTATTGGGAAGAAAAGGAAGCCTAGAAAAAATGAACAGTTACTGGGACGTGGGACAGTTCTTCAGTGTGAGCATGCTGGCTAATGATGTTGGTAAAGCAGTACAAGCAGCAGAGAAACTTTTTAAGCTGAAACCTCCAGTGTGGTATGTGGTAGAAGGCTGTAGCTCAAACATCCAACTATGGGGAAATACACAAATCTTAAAAAATCTTGTAGTTGCTTGGATAACTTCACTTTTCCATCTTAGATTGTTTGTAACTGACTTTGTACTCTATTCCTTTATTTTGGGAAGGTAAGCAATTAAGGTACCCATCATTGCTGAGTTTATATCCCATTGAAACGCATCTTTTATTAGAAAGAATTTGGAAATTAGTGATGATTCCTTGTGAAACAATTGTGAAAATATTGTGAAACCATTCTTTTCAGAGTTTAGCTAGCTGCTGCTTCCCTCCCCAACCATCTTCTAGCTCATAATATCCTGTCTAATCACCATGTAACTACTCATGTAACTATATCCTTTTGCAGAAAGATATTGTCCATGAACATCCATGTGAGCTGGTGACTTAAGGTTTAGACTAAACTTGCTATTCTTTCCAGAAATCTGTAAAAATCACACAATCATTTCCATTATGGTAATTTATGTATTAGAAAGTACATTTAATTTTGCAGTTAATGTTTTGGATGTATAGGTCAGTTAAATGGTTTTAGAATCTGGTCAAATTTTGTCTTCTCTCTGTTGACTCACTAATTCAATACATTCTAGGTACTTGAAATCATTAGTTCAGAATCTGATGTTAATTCAGCGTTTCAAGAAACTCACCATAGAACATTCTCCTAGACAAGAAAGACTGACTTTCTGGCTAGATATAATTTTTGAGGCAACGAAAGAAACAACTAATGGACTGAGATTTCCAGTAAGATGTTATGTCCAAACAAGTTTTGTATGTCTTATGTTTCTGGACAGGATATAACAAGAATTGGAAGATTCTAAACACAATGCTTACATACTTAACTGCCTGTTATTTCATTGCATGAACCAAAACCCTGTATTCTGCTAATCTTTCTAAAATACATTTAACCCACCACCCTACAAGCATTCTAAGAAATACTTTTAAGTCTCCTGCAACAAATTGTGATAATACTGTTTTGTTGTACGTAGAAACACAGCCTCCTCCTGCCTTGTCTTGACCTTCTCTCTCCCCTTGGAAATTTTTCAGGCCTTCCTTTGAGATACACATTGTCTATATTGGAGCATCTGAAAAGACTGTCATGTATTAGCTGCTGATTTATTAAGGAAAAATGTTCTCTCTTCAGGTTTTGGTGATAGAGCCAACTAAAGTCTACCAGCCTGCATATGTTTCAATCAACAATGAAGCAGATGAGAGATCTCTCTCTTTGTGGCATGTCTCTCCCACTGAAATGGTAAAACTACCAGAAGATGTGTTTCATGTATTCTGACTCATTGTGCTTAAAGTCACTTTTTTTACACGTAGATTTTGGAGCACGTCACAATAATTTAAAGTTTGCTACATTTCTGTGAAGCACAAGCTTCAATATCTCTCTTGTGCAGAGATGAAAGTTGACTTTTTACAGAGAAAGTAAAAGGAGGGACTATGATTAGAACTCAAGTGGTTTTGACCTCTAGTTCAGATTTCACTTATCTTGCCCATGTTTCTTAGAAGCACTTTGGTTATTTGGTGTGCTTTAAATATTTCTTATTAGAATTGTGTGATTTTTATTAAGATGCAGCTCAAAGTTGATGAAAAGTAGAGATAAAGCCTGGTATTGTGTTTAATGTTTTAGAAATTTTAAAGTTTTACAATTTTAAGATTAGAAACTAGAAAAAATGGCAGCCTGTGACAAATAAGTGTCAAGAGATTAAATATTTGGTGTCCTGGCTTATTGGATAGGGCACAGGAATTTGGAAAGTAGCAGGCACAGTTATAGACAGTGTAATCTCTTAAAAGTAGGAAATAATTTCAGTTTCATATTGAAAGACTTGAAATCTAGAATGTATTTCACCACCTATTCTTGATACCTGAACACCATAGATGGAGAATAGACTAAAAATGTAGAGAGGCCAAATGTGGAAAAGAAGCATGTTAGAGCAAGAGAAGACCACATAATTACTGAACCTGTGAACTTCTTTTCCAGTACACTGTTCTACTTACTACCTTGAGTGAATGTGTCTGGCACAGCTTTGCTGTATGAAACAAATTCTTGGTGCATATCTGGCAGTGATAAATAAGATCCAGCTACTAGCTAGAGATTTATGGAGGGCTACGGTCCTAGGCATGGGCTGCCCTTCCTGTTTTGCCTCCAGTGTGCTCTCTGGGACAAAGCTGTTGGCTCAATACCTCTTACGAAGTTATATAAAGTTTCCTCTCCCTTTCAGCCTAGAAAAAATTAGCACATAGTCTGCTCCATGTTTAAAAAGAAATGTTGATGTATGGAGTCAAAACATAATGTTTGGTAAATTGTACTTCACGATTTATTCTTCAAATTTAATTTTACATGAGGAAATGTGGCCTTTATTTCCACCTTGTGCCATTTATATTCATTTTTCCTCAAGTAAGTAAAACAGCAATGAATGGCCTTTCGTTACCTAGACATCTGTCTTATCTGAAATCTGGGGGGAGAAGAAAGAAAGAAAGGAAAAGAGACATGTTGGAAAAACTTTATTTTTCTTACCATGTTATGACTTGGTTTTCAATAGTAAGACAAGGTTAAACAGTGTGTGATTATAGCTCTTTGCTCTTTACAGAAACAGATTCATGAGTGGAATTTTACAGCTTCTTCCATTAGGGGAATAAGGTTGGTATGTCAGAAAACAATGAAGTGTTTCTTTGTTTATGTTTCATATTCCCCTTAAGTGGGAAATCTGGATTCTGCCTTAAATCTCTGCTTTGTGTTGCCTATTATAAAAGCTTTTTCTGTCCAGCCTGCCTTGAAATGTCAACACAAAAGAGTTTGCCTTTCCCTGCATGGGCAGAGCTGTACATTTCTCATAGGAATACTCATCTAAGGGGTGTATGTGTGCATGTGTCTTCTCTGGTGGACTTCCCTGTTTTAAACTGTGTACCTGCTTTTTATACGTTTTTATGAACTTTTCAGTGAAGTTACTGCCATCTCTGATATTAAAAACACGGAGGGCAGAAGGAGAGGAGAGCCCTTAGCTATTCCTACTTCCTTCCATAAGTGAAAGAACAGTTTGTCTGTTTTCCTTTAACAAAAGGAAACCATGGTATCTGTTTTCTGTTTAGAATTCAGAAATGCTTCTGATGTGGCTTTGTCTAAAAACCTACTAGCTAGAACTTGGATTATTAGAGAAATGTTAAGAGAGGCACGGACATAGTTTGTGCTAAGGAAAGAATTCTTGAGCTGGGAGGAGACTGCTAGTGGAATTTCTCAAGGACTAGCCTTTAAATAGTTAAAGTTGTTCAACTTTGTGATGCCTAGATTAATGGAAACACTAGTCACATGTAAATGGCTCCAAATATTAGTACAGAAGAAGATCAGAATATTATATAGAAAGAACAGGATTGTTCTGAGAACTAAAAGGATACAAAAGAATCACATTTAGTACTAACAACTGCAAAATACATGCCTACACTTAAAAGCTAGCTTATGTATCCTAAGTTGGGCTGCTTTGCTGCCAGAAGGGTGAGAGACAGAGCACCAGGAGAGAAAACAAAATGAAACCTGTCTGTACAGCCTGGCAGTGTGTCTGTGGCATTCTTCTCTCTGTCTGCATTACGCAGGCTGTAGCTAAGAACCAGAGGAGCCGAAAGCACAGGGAACACGAGGTGGGATTTGTTTTCTCTCTGGGTTCATGAGTCACTGTGTTGGTGGATCTGGCCTTTCTAGGGACGTAAATGGCTGTTGGCTGGAGCCACTTCTGTGAGTGCATAAGCTTAAGTGCTTGAAAAACTTTCTGATTTGAGTACAAGCGTGAATTCAGATACCTAATGAGTTCTGTAGTTCTGGAAGGAGAGGGCTTCTGGGCTGTGATTTTGACCACAAGCACCTAAGTTTTAGGTCCCAAGTTTGCCTTCTCTGAAGTGGTATAATTTGCTTAAGCAAATAAGCTCAGTGAAAAAGTATTTCTCTGAATAAGGTGAGTAGTGATTGCTATGAAAGCTTACCATGGTGGATTTAAATATAGGTTCTATCATAACTTCAGTATTTTCTTCTAAAAGAAGCAGGTTTTGGTTTGAATGAATTAGATGTGATATTTTTTTCTGCTACTCCAATGCAGTGTGAGTCGATGTGAAGTTGTCATTACTGAAGTCTGTGGAGCTGGCTGAGCATAACTCAGCATAACGTTTCTGAAATGTTAATTGCCTTCTGTCAACACATTGCACAGAAATTAATCTTTGAGAAAGATAACTTTTAATTAAGTGGAAGCAAGCAATTAATTTGCTTTGATTTTTAATCTCTGCTGGGGATTACAAAGCTTGAAGAGGCAATCTTTTTAAATTTAGTGGAATTAGATGTTTGCTTTGTATGTGACAACTTACAATTGATGTATTTTTGAAATTGCATTAGTTTTTAGTAAAAAAACATAGTGGTGTCAGTTAACTTATACTCTATCAAAACTCTTAACTTGTATTTATGCTAACCAGTTCATCTTATATACCAAATGCATTTCACTGTTTATAGTACAGTATTGTCTATGCTTTATATTTGCCCTTGGAAGAATCATCTTGCTTTGTTGCTTAGTTCTTCTGTCAGGTATGTGTTAATCTGCCTTGCTAGACTAGAAATTGCTATACCAGAGCAAAGCTACAGAATAGTGTAGTGTGTTTTCACATATTTCTGAAAAAATCTTCTGGAAATTCTAATTTTTTGGAACATTTGTCCATGTAGCCCTTAATGATGCTACAGCAAGTTGGTCTTGTAATGTTCTGTGACTTTACTATAGTTTTCTTGTCATGTATTTTAACTAACTGGCTAAACAGAGGCTTAGCAAAATCTGAGAGTTTGACTAAACAGATCAGGCAAGAATCTAATGAATTTTATTAATTTAATGCACAAAAATTATGAGAATACCTTAACAAGTATAACAGCTTGGCATTCATGTAGAATAATACTGAAGTGCAAGTGTTTGGAATAATTCCTAGATTTGCTTTCATATTGATATTACGCTTTACGGCTTCTTCACGTTTCACTTCAGTGCATTTAGATGGGATATATAAGACACTGTCAAGACACAATATGCAATAAATGATCACTTTGTCAGAATTAGTGCTGAAGTTTGGAGTAAATATTGGTCATCCTGAAGCTTGTTTATCAGTATTAAGGCCATAAAAAGTTAACAATGTGAAGAATCTGTTACACTGTAGGTATTTCACAGTTCAGTTCTACTGTAGGAGCGGTGGAATTATAAAAACCCAAAGTACCTGTTAAGCTTAAAAGAAAGACTTTCCTGATAGCTCAGTTGGTGTCAAAGCAATTAATTTTCCATAGAGGTGTCATCAAATACCAAGAAATCTGACAGAACTGTGTAAAAATGGAAAGGGAGGTGAACAACAAACAAATCTCAAAACACTTCAGGTAAATGAGTATTTTACCAAAGCAAGCAGTAGCTTAATCATTTATCAAACTGGAGAGAGGGTTATAGAACAGATAAATAAACTCAAAGCTTCTAGTTGTAAGGAAAGTAAATATAAATGCATATTGCCTCTCTGAGGTAAACAACTGTGAAAAAGGTGTTTGCTAAGTGTTCATAATAAAAAAACCACCTCCTTCTTGCTGTATTTCTTGTAATAGTTACATCCAAAATAATCTTTTCTTAATGTGAATTTTATAGTATTTCCAAGTTTGATGAACGATGTTGTTTTCTTTACGTCCATGACAACTCTGATGACTTTCAAATCTACTTTTCTACAGAAAACCAATGTAGTAGGTGAGTTCAGTTTGTGTGGGTATTGCATGCTAAATCTATGTTCTAATTAGAATTGATTTGGTAAAGATTGAAAGCTAACATTGTTGCTTGATAAATTAATTATTTTTTTTTTCACTTCTTTTTTCTTGATGAAGAAATAATGTGTTAAACTCAGTGATATTTAAGATGATGAGAGCAATGTCTCATTACACTTGTTGGCTTGTTCTGATCCATCTACCTACAAGTAGGTCTGAGAAAAGGCTTAAGCGGCTTATTCTGATTTATAACTATTCTCTTCTTTTCCCGTGTCTTGGCCATGCCATGTAAGGTACTGTATTGGTTTAGATTCCCTTAGGTACCTGTTCAGTTTGATTTAAGTAAGAGCAACTAGATGCAATAGAAATTTCTAGCTTATATTGTGTCACACATATCTGTTACTGTCTGTGCCTGTATTCCGAGGTTTCCTGATGATATGTTGTCTCTAAACAGTTAACATGCTAAGTGAATTTTAGGCCTAGATTTTTATAGACCAAATTCTTCCTGGGGGTTGATATTTGGCATATAAACCTTCTGAATGAAGTAGGAGTGATTTGTTAATACACTTAATATTTGGTGTTTGATGGTATGTTTATTTTTCTTGCAATAAGTATTATTTATTATATGGAATAAACTCAGGTTAAAGAAAATTAATAGCTCTGCAGAGTGCAGTGTGTAGAAGACAGAAAACACCAAAATTAATGTTACCTGCTCAGCTTTAATTTGGCATTGCAATTTGTGTTATGAAATAGTCACATTTTTTATGCCTTATTCAGTGCACAACAGGAGTCTGTTCCAGAGATGTGTTTCTATTAGCCAGTGAAAGAGATGTGAATATTTTATAATAATTTTCAATAATTGTTAACTATTTGTCATAGAATTTGGAAAAAAGTGAGTGGCTCAGGCAGGGGATTACAGCAAAAGATGGTCTTGTACTTAAGGATCTCCATCCCAAAGAACTAGAGGACATTAGTCAAAACTCTGTTCTTCAAAACCCGTTACTGCTTTTATATTCTTGTCTTTCTGGATGCCCGACTAGCAACCACAAAATCTGTTTTTTAGAAAGTAATCACACTTGCAACCCAAGTCCATAGGAAGATTTAAATTAAACTGAAGGTAATAAAATTCTCATCGCTGTGCAGAAGGAGAACCACTCAATATGATGATGCAAATTTAGCACTACTGAATTGAACCATTAAAAATCAGTAAATGATTTTTTAATATCTCAACTTTTTCTCTGACTATGTTTGTAAAGACAAGGCCATACTAAGCCCTTTCCATCACAGTGTACAGCAAAAATGTTTGAGTTTCATCTACCAAGATTTTACTGTGCAATTACAATAACAAGCAAGTA
>Ga0181612_159237_pt1 | contig 10161 bp, 7 predicted proteins | sample HoacroProtozoa21_FD_119630 | JGI IMG/M metagenome (GOLD analysis project Ga0181612, IMG submission 119630) | Hoatzin crop microbial communities from Cojedes, Venezuel. Combined Assembly of Gp0051906, Gp0051904, Gp0051908
ACCCCAGTTCTGATTTCTCTGTTTATTTCCGCAACAGATGAAAAAAGCACAGTCCTCGCACGATGAGCTACTTTAATATTTCATGCCCTGATGTGCCAGGAAGTTTGACACTGAAACAAACGCTAAGAAAATCTCTGGAACTCCAAGAGGCCACAGTATGCAACACCTTCCTGCTTTCTTTGTGGGATATATGAACATTATTTTCAACATTGTCCTCGTACTGCCCTGCCTGACCTTTGACTGCACAAGTTCATGTCTGGCACCCACAAGGTGCCAGAGGGCTCCCATTGCTGGGAATGCCGTCCCCTTTCTTCGGAAGATCGTCCTCTGTCAAAGTCTCTCCTTATCCAGCACTAAAATACAGGAATAAACTAAGTGTCATCCAGAACCAGAAAATACAGCATCCAATGGAGAAATAAGCAAAACAGAAATAATCACGGCGGAAGGGGAGGGTATCTATCTCTCCTCTTTCACCCCTACTTGCTGCAGGAATCCTGTAGTTTGACAAAAGGGTCACAGTGTTCCCCTTTGTGCAGGAATGAAACTAGCAGGGTCTGTCACTCGCTCCCCATCAGCCACCTTTCCTGCCTTGTGAAGGCGATCACAAGGAGCTCAAACACACCTCAGCTCACAGCAAACACAGCTACTTACCTGAATCAGGTACACGGCACTTACCTGCCGGTGACACCCTAGAAGCCCTCTTCTCCCCTGAGTGCTGTCAGAGCTGCAGCTCCCCCGTGTCCTTTCCGCAGTCAGTGCTCCACTGTGGGGTCAGTACTGGGTCCCTGGGATCCTTCTCAGCTGCTCCCTCTGTCTCGCCTTCTGCCTCCCCTTCTCTCACACTTGATCTCTCTCTCGCCCTCTCCCTCTAGTAGGTGAAGCCTGTCACAGGGCTGTTAGCCTGTGAGACATCCAGATGATTTTTTTTTTTTTACGGGAACCCCATGCACCTGCCTCCTATTCATTATTATTTCAGGCCATACCAGCAATGGTCCTGGACAAATTTGAGATTAACATAATTCTTCGACATTTCGCAAGTCAGTTGGAGTGGTGCTTTTTCTGCAGATTGTGTTTCCTCTTCACAGCAACTCCTTAAAAACTTCGACACAACTGCATGGCTCTATATGTTTTAAAGGAAACTGCAGCATAATTGGTTTGAAATCAGTCTTGAGAATAACTAGCGTTATTAACTGACCAGATCAATTGGACTGCAGTTCAAAGTGAGTGGCCAGGCACATTTCAAGATGAGGATTTTCCAGCTACGCTCCTTTGTTAAATAACTCTTTGAAGAGTTAATGTTAGGAAGATATGAGATGGGCAGAGCACTCCACAGCACCAGCTCACAGTGCTAATGTGAGTTCATTAGCATGCAGTTGAAAAACCTGAGTCTGCACTCGTTACATGGCTGAGAGCAGCCTCTTACCTACATAGCCTTGTACAGCCCTGGGAATAAAACGTACCTCAGAAGCATTAACAGAGGATTAGGAACCTTTAGGTCAGGCTGGAACTGGAGATCAGGTGCACCTGCAGACTAGGTTCTCCTTATCAGCAAAGGCTTCCTCTGCTAGGAGACATTTATCCGGAGTCACCTGGAGCTGACCTAGGTAAATCTTAAGAGAAATAAGACAGAGTCCCAAAATAAGAGAGCCCAAGGCAGGGGATGAAGATGTTTACAGGCACAGTTTCCTCAGCTCGCAGAGGGTAGTGGCCACCCATGGACCACCCAAACTCTCACACCTTGGGTGATAATGTCAGTCATATTCAGTAATATGAAAGGCAACCCCATACAATACTGTGAGGGGGGGTAGACATGAATGCTTCTAAAAAGCAGATGGATAAAGTTCAGCAGCTTGTCCTCTTCAGGGAAGAAAACATGCTTGTGGGATAGGCTGTGCATGAAGGACTTCAAGAGCTGAAAGGTGGGCAAAGTCCACAGCCCCAACAACGCATCCTGGCCTGGAATCATGCCACCTCGTCCAGCGCCATCCAACAGGAGAAGGAAGAATCTAAACAAACATCATTTTCAAAGATTTTTCTTCTAACCACTTGAAAGTAATCCCCCACACAACAGGTAATGGGCCTATTGGTCCCCTGCATAAAACTATGCCTCCAACGCACCAAGCCTGGGTAAGCAATTCATTGTAAAGCAGGCACAGCGAGAGGTGCGAAGATGAACTAGGTACAAAGATGAACTAGCAGGAGGTCAGCAGGTTTGCATGTACTTTTACGTATTTCCCAAGAAATCAGGTAACCCAAATGGAATTGTTGTTCCCTAATTCTTTTACTTTAGATTAACCAGTTTTTTAGTTCAGATTCTCAGTCCCTTGACATCACAGTGGCCAGCCAAAATCTACTGAGGATCTCCTACCTCGCCCCTCAATATCTAAGCATCCTTCCTGTCGGTGAGAGAGCTTGAGCTGTCGCACAATCTGCTGAGGTTATACTGTAACAGATTCAAGTCATAAAGCACAGATGATACATCCCAAAGAATCGTATTTACACACCTTTACGCACATTTACAGTCAGCAAAACATAGAAGGTCCCATTTAGAAGAGCAAAACCACCTTCTGCCTCAAAAAGCAGAGCAGTACTAATAACCCAGGAGATGTGAAAATCAGTCTGATAGACCTGAAAATATGTCCCAATTACTAGACCTCAGAAACCCAAATGGCAGCCTGATGTAATGTACTTTACTTAACAATCCTCTGACACATCCTTTTCCAATAACCCACTTCAATGATTTGTAAGCCTGGGTATTCCCTTCCCTTTGACAGCCCTCATAAAGATCATTTCCTATCAGACATGTGAGAGGACGCTACTGGAAACCCACCAAATATTACATCTGAGCTGACCTGAGGATGTCAGATTCCAATTGTAATTTCATCCCAAATTAGCAAGTGGTTATTGGTTGTCTCAAAATTGCGTTTGTCAGGAATGAATATTCTTTGCCAAAATAAGCCAATCAGATTTATTTATGGCATAGACAGATTTTGTTACCCTCCCACAGAGTATTACCCTAAAACACTGTTAGCTCAGCCAGCCCTGGCCCTCTCCCCTTTCATGTTTGCAGCCCAGTCATTAAATTGTCTGTTAGGGGTTGTACTGAGGGCACAAAAACCTTCTCACCTCTACATCAAATGAGGATAAAACACAGAAATGAACTATTAGTACATTAAGCCTGAGAACCCTGAACCTTTTTTGTAACAGGCTAAGAACACAGTCTACTTTGTGCCCTTCTCAAGCTTTATGCCCAAGAAGCATGGAGTCTCAAGGAAGTGGACATGGACACCAGAGACAGTTGTACAAATTGTCACATCTCAGCTGGTTTTCAGGCTCCCAGCATGTAGTCTTGACAAGACTGTCCTACAGTAAGGCACTACAACGCTGCTCCAGATCCACAACACAGGCTCCATACCAAACCAGGATGCAGCCTGGTGGCAAAGCATCTCTCTGAAGGGCCAAAGGTCTATTTTGATCACTTTTGCCATCTCTCAAGCATCCGTCAGTCCCTTCGGGCACCTGAGCCTGTACAATCCACTATTGCCTTCAAAGGCCACACTGCTTCAGTAATCACTGGAAGTCTTGCCTGTGGTGAGGCATGTCAGGTAGCTAGATTCTGTGGAGAACCAACCCATTAGCTGAATGACTACGCAACAGCCAGGAGCTCAGTGTGCGCACCCAGACGTGACGTGGAGGGTATGGTTCAAAGACAGAAACTCTCCCAGGTAAAGTGCTGGAGATCCTCTCCATTACCCACGCCCAGGGAGTAAAGCCAAACTCCCCTCTCAGTTGTCCTACAGCCTTCTGCTAAAGGAGCTGTCAGCAGCTGTGAGGCAGACAAGTTTCTGAAGCATCCAAAAGCACTCAGAGCCTTGTTTCAGCTACAAGACAAACTAAGGGCCATTTCCACCAGAGCTTCTTTTTCAGCTATTGCATGTCCGTTTCCCCCACCCCTCAGCCACCCACATCCACTGGATCAATACTTGCACCTTCAGAATAGCAGGAAGAGGACATGAGAATGCCCCGGCCATTCAGTCACATAAAAAGAGATGGACCAAAACCTAAGCAGCAGGAATAACCAAACATGGTTTCTGATTCACCTCTTCCAGCCTCCTTCAAATGGAAGAAGCGTGTGCCTAAGGAGATTCAGTGGGGCTCACCTGACCCAGCACCACTAACAGAGAGCAGCCTGCCCTTGTCAGCTCTGATGGCTGTCTGGGTAATCTGACCTCCTGCCTGTGAGCACAAAACCGGCCAGATGACACTAAGCGAGACGGTAAGAGTCCAGCCTACAAATGCCGTCTTGGGTCCAGGCCCAACGCAGGTCTGATATCACCCCGTCACTCTGTCTTAGCTGACAGTTGCAAGGTTCTTGATGGTCTTGCAAGGGCTTTTACTGCATCATGAAGGCAGCTGAGCTTTTTGCCCTCAAGCACCCCGTGGCAGTCAGTTCCCTCACTCCTTCTCCCATGTGACAGTGACCAAATGTGTGACAGACACAGACCTTTACTGCTCACTACCAGTCACAAGGCCAGGCCAGGAACCTTAGCAGGGAAATGCCTGTAAGAGCTGGATGTTGAGGAGCAGAAAGAGGCTGTGCCCTGATGCAGGGGCAGCCCCAACAGAAGCAGGGCAGGGACCTTCCTGACCAGGAGCACTCACCCAGCACCTGATGTGGGTGAGCAGAGAGGTGATGGCAACAGGCTCCAGCAACAGTCCCACAATCGTCAACAGCAAGGCAAAATGCTAGGTCCATGGTCAACCTGGGAAATGGAAACAACAGTTCAGGAACCAGCCTGAAAACAGATACAACTACAGCAAAGTGCAGGAAGGGAATGAAGACCCATGTCTGAGTTTAAGTAGACCTCCTGAGCCATGGGCAGAGGGTGTGGGAAGGGGTCCCATGTGAGGCTGCTCAGAGCAATTAAGGCCTGTTAGTGCCCTCACAGCCCTGCCCCTGGATTGCAGGAGAACTTCCTCTCTGTGACTCACCAGCTCACCCAAGCCTTGCACCCAACAGGGGCTCTTAGCATCAGCCTCAAATTCAGGTCCCCCTCCCACCCCGCCTCCCCTAAATCCTCCTGCTTCTATGGGTGGTTCTGCTCTCCTGCTGATTTCCAGGCCCAGATGACCTCTCTGTCCCCTCTGCACGCCCGTGCCCTCAGCAGCACTCATCTGCCTCCCGTGCCTTCACTGTTCATGATGGAAGGGAACAGTGGGAGCGGAGCCGTGGGAAGCAGCAGGGAGCAAGCGGAGAATGCACTGAGCAATGGATAGGCAGACAGTCAAATACAGGGAGGTTTACCTCCCTCTCCTCTCTCTCCTCAGCATATGACAGGAAAAATTGTACTATTTCATGAATGTACCATTCACTACATTGGAACTAAGGGGAAAGTCCATTTTTGTTGGGAGTTTCTCTTGTTCTGAGATTTCCAAACTGAAATGTTGCTCGCTTCCATGCTCCCTCAGTCTCTACGATGAATCTATGAGATCCCACTGTCTTAACCTTTAACAAATGTTGCAAGACTTTTCACAAGAAATTTAATTTTATTCCTGTGCCTTTCTTCCCTTGAGCACATGCAGCGGGTTGATCAACGCTGTCTAGCACAATAGCTTTCATCCAGGTTCATCCCTGGAGATGCAACTACTGCCTTGCTTTTCACAGTAATGCTGACTTTCTAAAAAGCATCACAGAATCAAAACTGCCGCTCTCTCTTGCAGGAAGATCTCAGCAATCTTCAGCAAAGTAGTTCCTTGCTAGGGCATGCACCACACATTGTGCCACAAAGCTGTACCAGCTGTGAACCCAAGCACAGGGGTCTCCTTTTGCCAGTTATTTCACTGACCCAGGGACGAGACAAGCACAGAACTGGAGATGCCCAGTAAAGAGCACCAAAGAATGACGGTCAGACTGCCAGGTGGCTTAGCCCTGGCCGAAGATGACGAAGTCACTGTCGGTACTTCAAAGCTCCTGAAGACACAAAACTTCATTTTTTAAGTCTTCTCAGTTTGAAGTGTCCAGACATTACTAACGGGTACTGAGTACCTGGAGTGTTCCCTCACGTCACTGGGATCACCTGGATGCACATGCCTTGGTGCCCACGTGCTGGAAAGACCACTGGAATATATACATCTTGGTCCTTGTGGGTACGTGCATATGAGAGTCTGAGCGAATGAAAACATTTTTTTCAAAATAAAAATACCTTCCTCTCCTTTAAGGTCTTGCACTGAGTTCTGTCACCTTGTTGCAACACCCCTCCCTACAACACAGCGAACTTTGCAACTGCCTGGGAAAGGCAGAGCCTGTGAATAGGGACTGGATGATGACACTGCATCTTGCAGCCCAGTTGACAGCCTGGTCTCTGACGGTCTCCAGGAGATGAATTTTATGTATTGCCTTTGGTGTCGCATAGTCGCACGCGCTGTATTTTCCACCACCATGCGCGTTCTGCCTGCTTGCGGTCAGGCAGACAGGCAGGCTCCCATCTGCCTGCAGGGCGGAGGGACATAGTGAGCAGGTCACTTTTCAGGGCAGACGGATGGAGAGATGCATCACCACAACAGGCAGGATAATGTCAGGGGGGCTGGTACATCACGGCCAGACGAGGAGCAGGGAGGAAAGGAGGAGTGGGTGTCAGAGACGGATCCAGTGTCAGCCTGTGTGATGGATGAGGGAGGACCGTCTTCTGGGAAGGGCGGCTGGGGCAGACAATACCAGTGCCAGGAGCTGAGCAGGACGAAAAAAGACCCATGCAAAGGCCCTGATTAACCCTGCATTTAGAGGGAACTGGTCTGTTGCTCTCTGGCAAACTGAACGGCAAGCAACTTGCTTGCAGTTTGGGCCTTCACAAAGTCCTGCATGTCCTTGTCAATCTCTTTGACTGACAGATTGAGAGTCCCAGACAGTTCAGTCTATGACCATGACAGTGAATGGGTCATCCGCTCAGCCATTCACGTGCTTTTCAGCTTCATTCACCTTGTTTTCCGGGCATATCTCATTTTACACTCACCACTTACTCCTCTCTCTTCACCCAGTGAATGTGTCTCCTTGGAAGGGGTTGTAACCAGAGCAAAGGTATTATTCCTCCCACAGTGACCATACAGCGGCAGAGGTGTTTATGCAGCCCATGGTGGAGGAAACAGGAGAACCTCACATGTTTATCATCTGCGAGGGCTGGCCTGTATTCCTTGGTGCCGCTACAATTCTGGGCTCCCCCTGGTTCCTCAGGGCCAGCTGGGTAACGCTGACAATTTCCCAGTCCTTGCTGGGAGGAGGAACGCACTAGCAAGATGCTCCTCTCGGCCATCCTTACCACTCCTTTCATGGCAATATTAAAGAACTTGGGTCCCGCCCCAAACTGGCAGGAGCAGCAGAGTGGGAGGCTGCTGATGCAGGCGGGTCAATCTAGGCAGAGAACAAGACTCCTAGAAGCCCAGGAAGATACAGAGTAAAACTTTAAAGAACTCTAAAAAGCAAGGAGCAATTAAGTAAACCATTAACTGTTGCTGCTCACCTTCTGCAAGAATAAAAGACAGAATTTGTGGGTTTCGTGTTCATTAAGACTCCATGGTCACCTTTCAAAGTATAGTTTTAGTTCTCTGTCCCATAAATCTACCCTAAAACTTCATCTTTTTCTTCCTAGTATAGTATTTTCCTATTCATCCCTTACCTTCTAAGTGGCTATCTCGTATACCAGGCACCTTTCTTTTCCCTGGCCTCTCCCTTTATTTATCCTCTTGTACAATTTGTATCTTCTTTGTACCTCAGGATCTTACATCTCATTGATAAGAACGTTGAGATCTGCAGTTTGTCTTCTCTGGAAGGGTTTTGGCCTCCTTCCTGACTCTCTAGGTATGCCTGCAAAAATAGAACCTGCGCATTGCTGACTTATGACTAAATCCTTGAGAAATAAACTTCCTTCAACAACAAGCCACAGCCGTCTGAGGCAGAAGCCAAGATACACTGGCCTTGCCACATGCCACAAAGGTCAACAGACCCAAATTGCCGGATCAGACAGGAGGACAGAATGCCAGAAGCAAAGGACATATAAATCTAATGACTGTCAGCTTAACTATGTCAGCTGATTTCTGAGCTCAGCCAGAGCGTGAAAGGAGAAGGCTGGTCCCAGTTTACCTTTACAAGTCTCAATGAACTGAGGCCTCTTTCAAACACAAGTAGTTACAGCAGTTCCTTAAACATTTCACCCAGGAAATGTTCTTTTGCCCTCAGCTATTCGGTGTATCGGGCAAGCCATCTACAAGTCCCAGGCAGCCAGTCACGCTGACCTGATCAGAAGGCGGCAGGAAAGCTGTGAGAGTCTACAGAGCAGCCAAGGCCTGCAGTGCTCTCAGCTGTGCTTATTAAAAAGGATTCATTATTTGGCACATCACACTGTCCTAACCATTGTTTCCAGGGAAGCAAGGTCACAGCACTCGCACAAGACTCAGGCACACGCAAAGCCCTGGTGAACCTGAAAGCCACCTAACTTGGCAGCTGAAGGAGAGCTGCAGCTGGGCCACTGACGGTCACTGAATCACAGAGGTGTCAGTGAAAGGGGGCTCTGGAGGTCCCCAGTCCAACCTCCCAATCAGGGCAGGGCTATCTTGAACCCAGATTGGAGCAGTCATGGCTTTTCCACCAAGTCTTAACAACCACCCATATCACCCCAAGGACAGAGGTCCCCCCCTCTCTGATGACCTGTCCCAGGCTGGGACCAGCTACCTGGAGAAGTCTTTTCAGCCCAGTCTGAACTTCCTGAGGTGCAACTTGTGGCCATTGCCTGTTATAATCTGGCACCATCAAGAAATGTTTGTCGCTGTCACCGTTGTGACCACTCCTTGCTCTGCTGGCCACAGGCCTTCCAATTTAGCCCAGGATGTAGTTAGCCTTATGATGAGCACACACAGCTCGTTCATATTCAGCTCAGCATCTACCATAACATCTATGTCCTTTCCTAAAGGACCCCAGGTCCTATTCCAGGCTGCTCATTGTAGCAGCCTGTTGTCTCTGCATACGCTCAGCTACATAATTAAAAACAGATCTGAAGAACGGCAAGCTGGGGACTGGAAAGAAAAGCCACTCACATGGGGGGACATTGCCTCAGCCCTTTCTCCTTGGAGATCTGAGGATTTTGCCTTGCAGAACAGCCCCACAGGACTTCGGATCCACTGTATTTGGGATGGAAGCAGAGGTTGGGGGCTGCAACCATGAACCCCCATTCGAAGAGAGTTGTGATGGTGCTACCAAATGGCAGCTAAGACAGGAAGGAGCAACACAACATTGCAGAGGGTGTGAAAACCGTAAGAGGTCTCAGGAAAGGCCTCACAGAGAAAGTCTCATAGTTCTCCTTGGGACAGAGTCCTTGGGATCCAAAACCAGTGAAAAGAAAGGCACACGTAAAGGATCAGGCTTGCTAGCCAAACTCAGACAGAAAAATGGGACCCCAAGCTCAGATCTTGACAGCAGCTGTGAGAAGTGCAAGTTGAGTGCAGTGACACAAATCTATGGGGGACATTCTTCTATCCTCCCTTCCCACAACCTAAACCCAAAACCCAGGCAGGGTACAGTCAATGTGCTGAAGAGCAGGGCCTCCTATTCAGAGGGACCTGGACAGGCTGAAGAAATGGGCTGACAGAAATTCCCTGAAGTTCAATGAAGGGAAATACAAAGTACTGAACCTGGGCCAGAATCGGCCCGTGGAGCAGGGCAGGCAGAGAGCTGGCTGGCTAGGAGGCAGTTTTGAAGAAAGCGACTTGACAAACAACAGGAGTCAGCAGTGAGACCCTGCACCAAAGAAGGCCAACAGCATCCTGGGCTGCATCAGCAAGACCAAGGTCAAAGAAGGTGATTCCTCCCCTCCTTTTATGAGGCCATATCTGAAGTACTACATACAGTTTTGGGCCCCCCAGTTCCAGAAAAAAATAGGCATGGACATAAAGGAGCAAGTCCAGCTGCAAGCCAACAAACAGAAGGCTCATTAGGGGGCTGCAGTCCATAAGGTAGAGGAGAGACTGAAGGAGCTGGATTTATTCAGCCAGGAGAAGAAGAAATTATGTGGAGGGACTGAATTTCAGTCTTCTGCTACCTAGAGTGGCTTATAGAGAAGGTAGAGCCAAACTCCTATCAGCAGTGCACAGCAACAGGACAAGAAACAATAGACA
>Ga0181612_112046_pt1 | contig 10160 bp, 7 predicted proteins | sample HoacroProtozoa21_FD_119630 | JGI IMG/M metagenome (GOLD analysis project Ga0181612, IMG submission 119630) | Hoatzin crop microbial communities from Cojedes, Venezuel. Combined Assembly of Gp0051906, Gp0051904, Gp0051908
ATGTGTTGTAAAATTGTTTTGGTTTTGGCAAATGGCCTCATTTTGTTAACACTCAGTGTATTGTCTCCATCAAGAAGGAGAAAACATCTATAAAATACTAATGGACTTGTTCACAAAGATTTAGTGAGAAGGGTGAAATCAAAATATGAGAATCCAGTTCCTGTTTTGCTGTTACGTTAGACTAAGTTCCTGCTTACTTAGCTGAACATTTATAGCTAAAGTAAGTAGTTGAGGTTTGAATGGAACTAATGAGTTGGCTGAAAAAATGTTGCAGTGTGTAATAAAAATTCTGGTTCTTAATGCCCATATTAATAAAATAATTTGACAATTACACCAGAGAGCTCAAAAACTTGACACAGCTTCTGTCTGTATAACTTGTAAGATCCTTGCAGATGTTACATAGGATGCTTCTTTCTGTTGGGTTCTTCCAGACCCCGATGCTGTACAATGGCTGCCGTTCAGGTGAGATTTTCAGCATTGATGTGCGCCAACGCAGCCGAAAGGGCCAGAGCTGGAAAGCGATTCGTCTCTTCCATGACTCAGCAGTTACATCTATTCGCCTGCTTGAGGCTGAACATTATCTTATGGCAGCAGATATGGCTGGAAAGGTACGGCTTTGTTGTGTTTAGGGTACTGTGTTTCTTTTAGTATCTGGGCATTGACAGGTGCTTATCCCAGTCCGGAGGGTGGATACTTGCTCTTTGGGGGATAGTATGGAGCTGGGTGGTAGTTCAGATCCACTTCTCAACCATAAAGTGCTCTCTGCTTTGTTAATATATCCTCTTTCAAACAATTACTTCAACTTGCAGATAAAACTGTGGGACCTGAGAACAGCAAAGTGTGTGAAACAGTACAAAGGTCATCACAATGAATATGCTGTTCTCCCTTTGCATGTGAATGAGGAGGAAGGACTTCTTACAGCAGGTGCGTTGACTTTTTTCCCCTCTACTTGCAGAGTGCATGGCAGTGATTTTTGTATGCCCAAGGAGTGTTTCTTAGCTACAGCTGTTGGAGGCTGTAAAGCTGTTAGTTCTTTAAAATTGAGAAGAAAATTAGCCTTAGACATACTTTAATATCCTATGAAAATTAAGAAATAATGTTATGGATGCACACCTACTGTAATCACCCCTGTGTAGTGCTTAACAGCTTTATCTGCTGTGCCCTGGAAAAGTCCCATTATCCCTTCCACAGTAGAACAGAAAACACTTACTTTGAAATTCAGGGAAACGATGTGTAAACGGGACACTTGGTGATAACTTTATGTAGAGACTGAAGACCGTGTATATATTTGTTTGGTGCTTAAGTGGGTAGTGTGGTGACAGACTGAAGCATTAGGCACGTAAGCATAACTCCTTGTAAACTGTCTGTACCACTCAGGTTCATTTTGAATATTCTTGGCTACAGTCTGAGATTATTTTATTTTGTTTGGGGTTGGGGGAGGAAAGGTAACAATAAATGAAGCAAAGTATAGCCAACTTTCACAATGTCAGTGCAAACATCATGACCTCCCCTCCTTGGACTGGTCAGTAAGTGACAAAATAATGGGAAGAGTTCTGGTTAATTTGAGAGCGAGTTTTGCTCCCCTTTTTTTTGGCTTAGGAGCTTGATAATGAGGAAAGCACTCCAAATACTGATTTATCGTACCTTTTATTGCCGAATAGGAAATGCACATTTTTTCCCACTTTTGCAGTATTCAGCGTAGAATTTCTGTTTCGTAGAGTATTGATAAGCACTTTGCCTTTAGCGTGTGTAGAAATGGTCAGGTTTTTTTCCCCATTGATCTCCTGCTTCTGTGATGATTATCTTGTAGAGCTGTGTAAAATACTTTTTGTGTGATGCTGAATTCTGTTGTCCTTTCCTTTCCAGTTGGTCAGGATTGCTACACCAGAATTTGGAGTCTGCACGATGCCCATCTGCTTAGAACCATCCCTTCTCCCCACCCATCCTCCAAAGATGCCATTCCCAGTGTGGTGTTTTCTTCAAGACTTGGGGGTAGCCGAGGAGTTCCTGGCTTACTCATGGCTGTCAAACAGGATCTCTACCACTTCTCCTATAACTGACACCATATTCTCCTCAGACCTGGTCTACAAACTTGCCAGCCTATACATGACTTCAGAATTTTTGCACCAGTCACCAGGCTGTTGAGTCACTGTGTGCTGCTGTTGCATCTGCTTTACTCATGAAATTCTGCATCTCCTTCAGCAGGTTCAGCAAATCTTGCTGTATACATCTCAGACATCTTGTAAATAAAAGCGGAATGCTGTTTAACTTTTTAGGCAATATTCAGCCTCTTTGAAATCTAGCTATAAGCTTTGAAAAGCTGGTAACTTGCAGTAAAAGCCTGACTAATGCTAGCTGAATTTGCTGGCAAAAGGCTGCTCTAACTTATTCTAGTTTGGTCATATAACCACTTAGCTGTGGTTACATCCACATTAGGAAGTGGGCTGGTGCAACAGAGTGAATTAGCAGAGAGAAGTTGGTGGTGGTGAGAAGCTGACACTAGGTATTCTGGGGCTTGCTTTGGGGTAGCTTTGGTCTGGGTCCCTGTGTCAACTGTCTGTACTACATCTATGGTTGGAAGCAGTCCAAGGAACAGCTGGTTCCCTGCTCACGCTGTCAGTCCTTTGAGCTGGGCCATGCTAAATTTTTTCCTTCTCAGGTGATGGTAGTGTGCCACTGCCCTGCCACCATTCCCTGTAAAAGGCAGCATGTGTAGAATAAAGTCCCTTTCCTGGTCCAGTAGCTAGGCTGAATGTACCTGTTAATTTATCATAGTGTTTCCTAACTGAGTCCACACCCCTAACCTGGAGTTTGGTCAGCAGTCGGGAATGGCAGGCTTGCCTACGCAGCTGTAGCAGGAGACAAGCCCAGCCCGAACAGACCACATCCTCTTTGGGGTATGAGATCACCCATGCAGAGTCAGAGCTTTTGCAAGCAGAGGTACAACTGGGTCCTCAGCTGTGAAGCTGTAGCACCAGCCCACAGTGACTGGATGATGCTGTATCTGTATTTGAGAACAGTTGTCATCCCATGGAGCCTCATTACCTCCAGCTCCTTCCTGGAAACCAGTCTGGTTTGGGCAAGAGCATTCTGCAGCCAGTATATGTAGGAAGCACTGACAAGATCAGGAGCCTACAGGGCCTGAAAGCCCTTATGAATTGGTGAGACTCTACAGGAAAGATGCTGCAGTTTTCCAGAATTCTTGGAAAAGGAATGCAGGAACTTTCCATCTTGGGATCCACTTGGGGCATTCAGAGGTACAACTGTGTCATCAGAGAGGCTGCTTCCCATGGGGCCCTGCCAGGCCAGTGGGTGAGCGTACAAACGGGTATGATCACATCCTTGCTGCCCAGCATGTGGAGCATGGGTGGAGGCTGTGTCCAGCTGGCTCAGTGAGATGGCCGTGTCAGAGAGCTAGGCTGGGCGTCTGCAGTCCAGGTGCCTTCTGAAATTGGGTACAGGCTGCATGTGCGCACAAAGAGAAGTGGTGCCAGTGACTGTTAGTTGTGGCCTACAGTCGGGAGCACCCAGGGCAGCACTCGCACCGGGGACACCATCTGTGTCTTCACTGTGGAGGGGTGCAGCAGTGCGCAGCACCCTGGGAAGGAAGGGGCTTGCAAGTCCCCATCAGAGCTTTTCTGCTTCACTGAATTGCATTCCAGGAGCAAGAAGAAACAAGTCTGTTTCAGACAGATACCTGTCTGTTCGCTGCTTACCCCATTAACCCCACCGTACCTTTTGAGCAGGCATAATTAATCTGTTTTCCAAGGCCCTTCCTGATGTTGCTGTGTTGTCCTGTGCTTGTACTGCTGTCTCTGAAACCCTTCCAGCGTGTAGGGCCACCTGGCCTGCTCAGAGGGGCAGGAGAAGGCATCAAGCAGCAGAAACACATTTTCGAGCAGAAGTGAAGCAGCAGTACTCCAGCAGCGTATCCGCTCTCCATGTACAGGTAGGGGACAGGGGTGGCTGGAGGTACACTGCAGAGCTGTTACAGTAGTGCTCCAGCCCGAGGGAGGTGAGGGATGCTCTGCTGATTGATCAGGCACAGCAGGGTACCGTGCAATCCTGTTCCTGCCCTCAGAGAAAACCTTCACCATTGCCCTCCTAGGCATGCTGCAAAGGTTTCTAGCTTTTTTATTTCTCGGCAGATACTACTATTCTTTTGCACCTAAAGCTTTTGGCTAGATCAACCTATTTATGGAGGGCTTGCGCCCCACCACCTTCATCGTGATCAGCCATCAGCTCTGCTCACCTCGTACTGGTGCGTGTGCAGGGAACCTCTCAGGCTGTAACTGAGCAGGAGTGTCTGCAGTTAAACAAGTGGGTTGGCAAAACTGTTCCATCAGTCACAAAATGTTTTCCCCAGAGATAGAGGGTGTGAGCTGCAGCACTGTTAACAGGCATGAGGCGCTCAGGGTTGTGGCGTGAGCGCTCTCAGAGCTCACCGAGGACTTGCTGTCACAGCCAACTCATCCCTTTGCATCCCTGCTAGTGGTTTGAGCCTTTTGAGCACGCTGCATGAGTGCGTCTCTGGCTTGGCTTACTCCAAAAGGAAGCATCACAAGTGCCCTGGATTGCAAGTCCAATAGAGGAAGATTCCCTTCACGAGCCCAGCGCCAACCTGAGCATATCCTATAGGTTACTTTGTTTGTTTCCAGTGCGCTCCTCTCCCCTTCCCTACCCTTTTTCAAGTGACTTTGGATAAGAGGGAATTATTCAAACACAGGTGCCAGGAAGGGTGGGACCTGCTAGAAGTCCTCTCTGTCCTGCAGGGCTCCACGCTCATTTCTTCTGCCCTCTGACAGCCTTCAGGCCTAAGCAATGTGCTGTTCTAGGAAACTGGCTCCTCCTTCTCAGCAGCTCTTACTGCTCACCACACTCCAGTGTTATGTGTGGTGATCTCCTTCCCTTTCTTTGTATTTCTTTTGCCCATTAATCTATATAGAAGACAACAGAGCAGGAAAACTCTCCTCTTGGGAGCAGTGTAATAACTTTACAGTGTGAATACATTTTGTATGAAATAGCTGTTGCAAGGGTAGTCAAGATGAAAGATATATCCCAGCAAATATTCAAAACTGTTCCTTCCATGTCTGAGTATACATTCAAGACCCCCAAACCTTTCTTGTGGTCCATTAACAGCCAACTCCCATTTCCCCATAGGCAGATTGAGCTGTGAATTCCTTACAACTACGTTCCCCCGACGCAACTGGCTTTAGCATTTCTCTGCACAGCCTTCTTTCTCACACAAGGCGGAGTGGATGCTGCTCCCAGCATACTCTGTGCTGCCCCTTCTTTCTACAGACCTTGTTTAAAAGACCAAGGGTCCCCTCTTCTCCTCAGAGGGTCAGTCAGTCTTGCAGGCTCCTCCGATTCCCTCTACTACGCTTAGATAATCAAGATTCCTGGCTTGCTGTTCTTTTCAATTTGAGAAAATACTCTGCGATTTATCTTGATTAGTTATGTTAATTTGGGGCATTTTTGGTTGCATGCACAGTGATTAATGCATGCTGCACAACTTTCAACAACATTTGCATTGATTTAGTTAATAATGCATGCTGCAACTAAGCATCTGTTCAGGAAACCGACATGTAGCTAACCGCATCCCACTGCAAACTCCTAACATCTCATCCAATAATCCACTCAGAGTTGGGCTGGAACATACTTTATATTGATATTCTTGCTGGTAAACATACATGGTTCAAACACTTGCAAGTAGCAAACCACAAGGATCATGAACTCCCTTAAATCAGAATTAATTCCAACATTTAAATTAGCGTTTAAACTCTTTTCGGTACCCTTAACTCCAGTAATGCCTTTCCTCCAAGAACAAGACCATGTGACAATCATGCCCAGTTACCGTGGGAAACGCAAACTGGGAATTGTGGCACAAAGGCATCTTACATAACTGAAGATAGTTTCTTTTCTTTGTTCTCTTTTAGGCAAAGCTCATAAAACAAAAGGTACTCATTTGCTTTCTGTTGTTTCCAGAAGCCAAATGCACACACATGTCCCTGCAAACCCATTTCACCCAACTAGTGCTTCTGCAGCCAACACTTCTAATTAAGCCTGCAAGAGCAGTATGAAAGAAGAGGGGAAGCAGGGCAAGAAGAGAGGCAATTTGGCTTCAGTGACAAACAGCGAGCAGCCTGCAGGCAGTGGCTAAAGTATATTAAATCAACTATTTCATTATGCAGCAATAGCTAGGACCCTAAGGCAGTTACAAAGTAAGGAACTGCAGCCCTTTTCCCCTCTGCTACAGTATCAAAATACCATATTTCTTTGCCTCAGCTTCTCAGCATGTACTGAATCTAGCAGGAAACTTCAGAAAAGCCAAACCTGCACCCCTAGATAGGTTGACAGCATCCCTCGCCCAGCAGGCACAAGTTGTTTGGTCCCTTTTGCTCACCTGAGCACGGCTCAGAGCGGACCACCAGGCTCTTCTCGCTGACCAAACTGCTGGTCCCTACCACCAACACGATTGTGTCAGGAGCCGCAGACCCTCACGCTTGCTCTGTTCCATATACCCTGCTTCTACTAGTCATCTCTCAACCCTGATTAAAAAGGCTCTTTCCACATAAAAGCTTTTAGGTCACCTGCGGTTCTTAGATATAGCAGGTAGAAACTTCTACAGTTTCAACTTTGAGTGTCTAAGGCAGGGAGGGGATTTGTTTTTGGGTCTCCTGTGGTGGTAGGGGTTATGTCTTTCTGTTGACCCTGATTTATTGCAGTGCATGGCTTCATGGTCATTCCTCCTCTATTATCCTAATGAATACTGAAACTAAGAGGTTAAAAAAAAAAAAATCAATTTACTAGTCACAATTTCACTCTGGCTTTTTTACATTTTTGAGCTTCAGGAACATATTCCAACAGCACTAGAAAATTAAGCATTTGTTGCGAGGAAGTGAGAATTCAAACTAGAATGCGTACAGTCTCGAGATGTCCCCTTACAGTAGCTGCTTTCAGAAAAGTTATAATCTAGCACAGCTTTGGTCCCCAAACCTTGAGCTGCTGGTGGCTACCTGCATACACTACGTATACTGCGAGCCCAATCAAGCAGTCAATACCAACCCAAAGGACTTTCTAGACAGGGGTTCTGGGGAGAGAGGCTGGGGGTTGAAAGATGCTTGACCCAAGTGTTTAAAGCACTTTACAGATTAGTTTCATGTTTCGAAAATGGAAGCCAAGGCACAAAGTTGATAAACAGTTTTAGGTAATGTCTGAAAATATAATCAAGATTGCCTGCCTTTTCTTTTTCAAAAAACTTCTTTCCTATCTGCAGTTCTATTAATATCGTGGTAGCTGTGAAGCACTCTGATGCCTTCCTGACAAGTCATCATCTGTACAGTATCATACATACACTACTGCTTCTCTCCAGTGGTGCTACAAAACTGCCTTTTAAGCAGAACCAGAAAGATTCAGCCAGCTTTTCAAAATGTCAGAAATCAGTGTTTCAAAATCTCCAGGCATTCTTCACATTAGAATTTCTGTAATGCCACAACTGAGACATTTCCTACATGAGGACTTTATATATATATAACTTGTATCGGTATTGCTTTATTTTTTTGCCCGAGTTATATCCAATAAAAATTAAGTTAAACAGCTGAATGCACTCTGACTTAAGATAATTGACTAGCTGCAATTCTAGTTTAGCTTTCTCTTTGTCCCATTATACTGCTGATTTTGAAAGCCCTGGTAGTAAGTTTTTATTTATTTTGGCATTGCTGTGATTTCATTGTTGATGTCCCTGAACCATGAACAAGAACATCTTCTGACATACTATGTGCTGTGACTGACAGAATATACGTGTCAACATTGCTGTACCAAGAAAGAGTGCTCAGCTAAAGCAGGGGGTGGGGACGGGACACGGACAACAAAAACCAGACAGTTCCATCACTTGTCCAAATCACTCTCTGTTCTCAAATTACTGGCAGGCAAAGACTTGTCGGTTGGTGCCAAATTATATTACAGCCATCAGCAATGAATCAAGTGCAAGGACAATGCCACAATATGTGGAGCTACAATGACTGACAACATCAGTTGACAATGAAACGTTAAAACAAGAGGCTGCAAAATAGAGTGTAATAGTAGCACTTAAACCTCGTGGGGCTGCTTACGCTGGAAGCAAGAAGATGAAGAGCCGCCAAGTCTGCATGACCAGGTGGGGAGCCCGGGCTGCCCGAAGCAACAGCGGCATTTGTGAATGTCTTGGCACAGCCACAGCAGACAGAGACCTAGCATAAACGCAAAGCAGATCTAACATCACGATGGTGTTTTCTTCAACAGATAAACTCTTGCTGACATCAAAAGCTAGCGAGGGTTGTCATGTTTTCCAGAACCAACCAGAGGTCCAATTCACAAGTGACACAGACAGAAACATATAGGGTACCTCGGCCAGCTTCAGCGAGCGCAACTTCGCCTGCGAGGAGCTGGGCAGGAGGATGAACAAGCAGGAAAACCAACGGGGCAGGGGGAGTGAAAGACAAAGCAGTTTTTCTTGGGCAAGTAGCTACATGCTACAGCCTGCTGCTGCCCTGACAATAGCTACGCGTTGCAGCCATGCTGCTCTGCCATCTGCTTCTCTAGCTGCAAGTCTCAGGTGCAACGTGCACCTGGTATACATTTAAGCCAAGTCTGGCCTACAGGTTTTATGTAGGGAGCCTAACTAAATATGTGTACATCTATATGAAGCTCACCTATATCTCCCTACAGAAGCAGAGGAAAACCCACACCACCTATCTGAAGAGTAATCTTTATGCTGAATTGGCACAGGTAGCCACAATGGAAAAAAATCCATCAGAACAGAGCAATCATGACAAATTTTTGCTCTACAAATCTAGGCTCATTTTGTGGTCTTTGGGTGAGTAATTAGTTTTTCACTGGGGCACATCTTTGCACATCAATTAATTCGCATGATTTTTATTTTACTTTATGTCTTTCATAGCTTTTCCGAATCAGAAAAGGCGCAAAGGCTGCTTGATCTGCCAATAATCAATCTGACATTGTTTTTCTGGGAAGAGATTGACATCAGTCAACTTCATTGTGTAACTCAGAACATGCTTTTATTGCGCCACTGAATTAATTCTCTTACCAAGAGATTTTTGTGCTGATTTTAACCACTGAAATATTTAACACTACAGTGAAGTTCAGTTGATCCAAAGGACACACTATCATCTCGACCAACTGCAATTTCATGCTAATTAATTAATTTGCCTTTGGTAAAGCACACATAGTGATCTTCTGGAAGTTTCCTGGAAAGCAGTCCCTTCCTATCCCTGCCCTTCTAAATAAACAAGCCTTTTTCACACAGGAGTTCCGTTAGAGTGTCAGACCTGTCTCATACTGCCGTTACGAAACACTCACAGCTCGGGCTTTTGCAGAGCTCCAGCGAGGTTGCTGTTAACTGCTGACAGGTTTTGCAAAGACTCACTCTGGTTAGATGCTACCAATACCTCTGCACGCAAAGCATCTCTCCTAAGAGTTTAGGAATAGAACTCTCATAGGTTTCTACTGCTAGGATTAACCATAGTCTTCAGGCTGACAGTCCCACCCCAAGGACAAGATACTCCCATGTTACTTGCTTTAGTGATTTTTTTTGTTTGTTTTCAGGATTTCTGTTTCCTTCATTTAAGTCTCCTATAGAGCTTTCTGTCCACAGACATTGTTTAAGAGACTTTTTGTTTATCGAATCTTAATGTGTTAATACCAAATAGCATTGGGCTCTGCTAAAATATGCCTCTATCCCCTTTCGATAGCTAATCCATTTAATAACCATATTCTATACTCTGTGTACTCACAGCATCCAACACTATAAAAAAAATGAAGGCTCTTGTGCACAGAAAACAGCAGTGAACTTAAACCTTACAGATTTTTTTTTCATTTTAGAAAACAAAGAACCCAAATAATCCTCTCAACGTTGTCCAGCAAGAGTAACACCAAGCCTGCTGCAGTTTAAGCACCACATAAGATTTTGCTTTGTAGAGCAACAGCATAAAAGATTCAGCTCCAGGATAATCAATCAAGAATGGACTCTGCAGGTTGGGACAGATTGCTTAGTTACTAAGATCACATATGTACTAAAAATGTTTAGACAATATTTTCTCTTTGACTGAGGAGCAAGTCTGGATGTGACAAGCAAGAAAAAAAAAAAAATATCAGACAAG
>Ga0181612_120810_pt1 | contig 10160 bp, 5 predicted proteins | sample HoacroProtozoa21_FD_119630 | JGI IMG/M metagenome (GOLD analysis project Ga0181612, IMG submission 119630) | Hoatzin crop microbial communities from Cojedes, Venezuel. Combined Assembly of Gp0051906, Gp0051904, Gp0051908
AAAAGGCAGCGCAGGCTGCTGCGGGAGCCTGTCCTTCTCCCTGTGGGCTGCCCGGTAAAAGGTGACCTGCACGCTCCGCCGTGGGCTTTGTAGGTCTTGGGTGGCAGAGGAGTGTGCTTTTGCTCTTCAGTTCTGGTTCTCAAGGGACTTTCTGCTTGGCTGGTAGGCTTCTGGTAACAAGATTTGGTATGGACTACTGTAAAAACCCATTACCAAGTGTTAATTGGGATCACTGTGAAGAGTTTGTCGGTTAGGAACCGCTCTTTTAGTGCGTGTCTGCCACTCCTGACAGGTGAGATTATCTTTTCGCGTAGCCTGGAGGTTGTGGGTAGAACAGGGAGGCTCTAACCACCAGCGGAGCAGCCTCAAGGAAAGCCCTGAGCTCGTACCTGGTTTATGCATAGTCTGAACTGCAGTGAGAATCGAGATACTCGACTGTCTTTGACCTAGTGCGAGTTCCTATTACTCGGAAGTCAGTAACATCCTTAGCTTCTGTCTGTAGCAACATGTAACCCTTTTCCCAGAAACCGGTGAGCTACAACAGTGCTTAAGAGCTGTTGAAAAAAGGTGGTAATCAGGTTGACACTGGTACTAGCCATAATGTTAACATCTCCGATGTGGAGGTGAAGGAAAAGACAGTGGAAACTCCAGGGACTTCGACTAATGATATCTGACAGTATTTATTTAATCTTTTTTATTTGAATAGGTGCAGTATATCATACAGTTGCTGAACAGAGGAGAACTTGCCTTCAAGCTAGCAAGATTACTTTGTGGAGTGCCTCCGTTGTTCTGATTAAATCTGGTCTGTAATCTATGTAAGTTCCTAATCTGTGCTGCTATTGGTGATCACTGTAGGAATTGTATGATTGTAAATGGCGTGACCACGATGTAGTGGTCATACAATGACTAGATGAATTCAAGTGAAGTAGTGAATGTAAATTGTATTAGTTTAAATGAAGTAATAAATGCGCTTTTTTGTATCAACAGTTTGTACTTAAATCCTTTCACGTAAACCTGAAATCTTGGAAATCATGAGTAGCTTCAGCAATGAAGAATTTGAATTAACCTTCCTTGATGAAGGCTTTACTGCCAAGGATATCCTTGACCAAAAAATAAATGAAGTGTCATCTTCTGTAAGTACGATAGGAAAATCACTGTATTTCGTGACGCTGCAAGTTTATAAACTAATGGAACAAGCTGTCTTTGCACATCTGCAAGGCAACCTCCTCCTCAAATGCTGACCTCTAGGCTTATCCTGTTATCCACTCTTTGTAACTTTAAAATGTGTGTTTGCTTTAGGATGATAAAGATGCCTTCTATGTTGCTGACCTCGGTGATATAGTAAAGAAGCACATGCGATGGCATAAAGCCCTTCCTCGGGTAACCCCCTTCTATGCTGTAAAATGTAACGACAGCAAAGCTGTGGTGAAGACGCTTGCTGTTCTCGGTGCAGGGTTCGATTGTGCCAGTAAGGTAAGATCTTGACTGTGTTCTGATCTGTGACGTTGGTATATGTTCAGTTTTACAAGATGTGTTCATAAAAGATTAAGCATAACCAAGCAGCGTTACTTTTGTTGTACTGATTAGTTTGATCACCTAGAAATACCTTTCACAAGTGTAATCTGGTCTTTCTGCAGACGGAAATACAGCTGGTACAGGGCATTGGTGTACCTCCTGGGCGAATAATATATGCAAATCCCTGCAAACAAGTGTCTCAAATCAAACACGCTGCCAGCAGTGGTGTACAGATGATGACATTTGACAGTGAAGTAGAACTAATGAAAGTTGCAAGGGCCCATCCAAAAGCCAAGTAAGTTAAGCTAATTTTTCTGTAATTCTCACTTGGGTTCCCAAGTTACAGAAATACCTGCTGTTACCTGAAACTTGTTCTTGTCTAGTTAAGATAGGCTGCAAAATTATGAGAAACTAAACCTACTTTTAGCCAGTGAAATCTAATCCTATGTAGCTTACTGGCACATTAGGAAAAGACAGACCGGAAAGCTTGTATGTTTAAGCTCTGTCTCATTCTAAGGTCATACCTGCCTGATAGTGATGTCTTTTATACTGGAACTTAAACCCTTGTTTTTTCCTATGCCTAGGTTAGTCTTGCGCATTACAACTGATGACTCCAAAGCAGTTTGTCGTCTGAGTGTTAAATTTGGAGCTACACTGAAGACTAGCAGGCTTCTTCTGGAGCGTGCAAAAGAACTTGACCTTGCCATCATTGGAGTTAGGTGAGCTGATAAAGTAATGTTAAATAAGACAAATGGTCTGACAACAGAGATGCCTTTGTACATGGTGGCTTGAGTTTTGTATAAACTTCTTGACTAATTTGCTAAATAGCAACTGATATTTTGCTATCTCTTTGCAGTTTCCATGTTGGAAGTGGATGTACAGACCCAGAGACCTTTGTTCAAGCCATTTCCGATGCCCGCTGTGTGTTTGATATGGGAGTAAGTCTAGTTCTACTTTCTCTGGAACTGCTGCTCAACTGTTGTGGCAAAACTGAATCACATGTAAAAGTGCTACAGGCTTGAAGGCTAGCTAAGTCGCTGATTTCATGTTGTTGGAATTTTTGAGGTCATGATGGCTTATTTTGACTGGTTCTGCAAAACTCATCTACAGATGTGCTAAAATCAGCAGCTCAAACTCAAATGACTGCTACTTGAACACAATGAGTTAGCTCTGTTCCAAGTGTTAATGAAATGACTTATTTTAGCTTAAAGTAATGCAAAACTGAGAACCGCTTTCTTGACAGTCTTGCCATTAATCTCATTTTAGGCTGAACTTGGCTTCAATATGTATCTGCTTGATATTGGTGGTGGCTTCCCTGGCTCTGAAGATGTCAAGCTTAAATTTGAAGAGGTATAGCTTTGCTTAAGAACTTCTCGGGTTGTGGGCTCTGCTTGAACATTCATCTGGATAAATCAAAATCTTGCTTTTTCTATTTGTGTGCAGGCATATTTGCAAGAACATTTGTCTCCTTGGTCAGAAACTAAATTTAGAGGAAAAGGAGAATTAATCTGAAAACTGAAAATTAGATTAACCTATTACATACATAGCTAAATGACTGCATAAACATGCAGAGATATCAAACTTGTAAAGCAGTTTTTAATTGCAGGCTTCATTCTTACTGGCAGAGGCTTCATCCAGTTGGTGCTGTATTTCAGACTGTCTAGATTGGCAATGCTCCCAAACAGGGGGAAAAGGTTCTCCTGAACCTATGTTGTCCTTCTGGGTGGCAGTAAACTAGACTGTCCGATCTGGTTTAGAACTAGCTTTTGGATCATTTTTTAATTGATCAGTGTTCTCTAGTCTGCTTTCACACAGAAGCAGTTCTGCTTCCAGAAGAGACAAGGTGGCTGGGTATTTGTAGGACTTAGACCATAGAGCAGTGTTGTCGGAGCACCTGCCAGTCTAACCTAATGTGGTGTTAAATGATGCTACATATTTATTCAAGGAGACAGCAAATAAGTTACGTAAAGTGAGTTTTCTGCTAATAATGTTGGCTAATGTCGTCTCACTTGTGATACCCCCTAATGAAGGCTGGCCTCTCATAGTGTTGGCTTATGTGAAACATCAAGAGTAAATGATGTTGTAATTGGGGTCTGTGGCATAACATAGTCATGCAGCAGTTGGAGGCAGCTTAATAACCACTGATAATTTCAGCACTTCAAAATAACTGTTCATGAAGGCAACTGAACTTCAAAGGTGATGACAAAGCTTTCTGTATTCTTAAGATCCTGTGAGATGACTTCTTTAGGATGCAGTAAGCTGGGGAATATTGCGTGACTAGCAGAACTACAGGTGGACTAGAAATTAAAATTCAAGTGTGGGGACTTGCAGGGCATCAATGCTGATTTTATGGGTCTGGGAGTGGTGATTTCCTTCAGATTCAAACATAAGCTGTTTGGTCACTTGCATTTTTAAGTTGCAAATGAGGTCTTTGGTGTTCAAACTTAATCACAAACTAAACTTTGAATGGGGAAAATAAAGCAAAAGCATTCAATAGAGATTACTGTATGCTAATAGTTATTACGCACTTGACTGGTATATTGCTGTGAGCGTGAAAGTCTGACTTCATCTCAGACTGCTGAAATAGCACCTGAGTAACTGCTGAAGTTCTAATACTGGCATCTGATTCTTCCCTAGATCACAAGTGTAATTAACCCAGCGCTGGATAAATACTTTCCTTCAGATTCTGGAATAAATATTATCGCAGAGCCAGGAAGATACTATGTTGCATCAGCATTCACGCTGGCAGTCAACATCATTGCAAAAAAAATTGTATTAAAGGAGCAAACAGGTTCTGATGGTATGTAAACCTAAATCTAATGTTACTTCTAGCCACTGTTGCTTTCCAAGCATTCTCTTACTGGTATATCAACTTCTTCCAGATGAAGATGATGCAAACGACAAAACTCTTATGTACTATGTGAATGATGGAGTCTATGGATCGTTCAACTGCATCTTGTATGATCATGCACACGTTAAACCAGTTCTGCAAAAGGTATGCTCGTTCAGAGTATTACATACTAGTCATGTATCATGGATGTAGGAGAATCCTCGTCACAGCAGTCACATCTCTGTTCACTGCTCCCTCCATGTTGCCAGAATTTGGCATTTGACTTATGAAGCGTGTTGTGGAACTAATTCAAAAGCAAGGGTGGAGAAGGACGTGCAAGCAGCTCTTCCTCCTCTTCTCTGCAAGGTGGAATGTTCTACTAATTGTGGTATTAATTCTGGAAGCTCTGGATTGGTGGTCAGACTAATTATACTCAACTCTCTTCTTTAGCGGCCTAAACCGGATGACAGCTGCTATTCCTGCAGCATATGGGGACCAACTTGTGACGGCCTAGATCGTATCATTGAGCGTTGTAATATGCCAGAGTTGCAAGTCGGTGACTGGATCCTGTTTGAGAACATGGGTGCCTATACTGTTGCGGCAGCTTCTACTTTCAATGGATTCCAGAGGCCAACAATACACTATGTGATGTCAGGACCAGCATGGTTAGTAATTAAGTACCTTAATCCATCAGGGCTTTTGATACAGATGACTGGTGATCTGCTCATGACAGTTGGCTGTCCCTTAACAAACAGGGCCATAGTTTTGGTCCCATAGCTCTTGTAAAACCTCTTTGGTGTGGAAGAAGGCAATGCCTCTGAAGGTTTTTGCTGTGTGCTTAGAACACTGCCGATTACTCTTTTCTTGGATCTACTCATTTCCAGGAAAGGTGCTTTTAAAGGGGTAATGTTAGGAGCCTTTGCATAACCTGGGCTTCTAGCTGGTGTGTTTCACTCCTGCATGACACAAAATCATTACAGCTTCTTTACAGTTAGCTTCTTTGACTAGTAGCTGGAGACCAGTCAGTTACAGTTCTAATAGTACGCGGTCTTCTAAATTGATACCTTGCTGAATGCTGACTGCAGGAGGCAGGAACACTCAATAGTGCTGCTTCACAGTATGATCTGTCTATTTACTTGAGAGTTATTCCTTTAGGTTTAGGTTGAACTCTGTTGCTCGGTGCAGAGTGCTAGATCTCCATGGGAAGTTGTTGAACAGGTCAGCGGAGAAAGCAAGGCTGCCCCTTAAGTGTAAGCATGCTGTGAAACTGCACCTTGGGCAGTAGTTCAGAGTAACCTGGATGCTTTTCTGCACAAGTCAGGTTAATGGATTGCATCTTCTAGAAAAGTGGGGTTTCCTGCAAGAGGAAACCTTTACCTCTGTACTGAAGTCTGCCTATTAAACTGGCAGTGAGCGCTTGGGCAGCAGTATTACCCTAAAGCATGATGAACTTTGCTGGTGGGTTGCTTTCAAATTTATTGAAAATGCTTATGTTTGGGGAAATTCCTGCCATAAAGTAAGAGGAAGCTTCCTCCATTCTTTTACTAGCCTTGCCTCTATAAGCAAGGCTTGTATTGTTTCTTTCCTTCAATTGACAGGAAGTTTCACTAAAGTGTTCCTCAAACCAAGTGAAGCTTTCGGACACAAGTTTGGAGTCTTATGGGAAGGCTAATGGGAAGTGGCTAATGGAGTCTTATGCGAGGGCTCTGACCTTGTGTCTAATTGAACTAAAAATGGCTCTGCAGGAGAATAATTAGCTTTTTTGCTGTGGCACTGGGTTTCTGTTAAAATGTAAAACTTGGTCTGAGACATGCTGAGCTGAATTATGCAGGCAATAATGATTATCCAAGGCTACAGCCCTCTTTCAGCCCTGCATGACCACCTGCGTTTTCTGTTTTGGCAACAAAATTCTGATACAAGCTGGCCCTTAACTGAGGGGGATGTAGCAATGAAGTTACAGTGCACATCTTTCTAGCACCTAGGAAAAAAGCTTTTTTGGAATGTAATGTACATGTATAAAGGTGTACGGCTAAATTTGTGGTTAGATAACTGAGAGATAAGGGACAAGATGGCTGCATATGTCTAAAGCTAGTAGTATATGGGGAGCCACGTAGTAGCACAACTTCTTGCCTTACATATAGTATGAGATAACTAAATCAAAAAACTGTCAGCTGAAGTTCTTCTGAGCTCGTCTTTCAGTACAACTCCTGTCTGAGTATGGAAGAAGTTGCATGGTTCTCGCTGGTCAGCTCATTTATGTTCCTAGTCTATCATCCATACTTCTAGTTTTACACTCCCGGTAATATTGTCTGGATTGGAGATGAGGAGTAAGAGTTCATTTCATGCTCCCCAGCAGTAAACAAAAAAGTACTTTGCTTACCTTTCTTTTGGGCATGTTGTAGTGAAACACTTTTTGATTTATTTGCTTTTTTTCTTCTCCTTTCTAGGCAACTAATGCAGCAGATCAAGGAGCAAGGGTTCCTAGCTGAAGTGGAGGAGCAGGATGTTGCTAGTCTGCCACTCTCTTGTGCCTGGGAAAGCGGAATTGAATATCCAGCAACTTGTGCTTCAGCTAGTATTAATGTATAGGTAATATTTAGTAATTAACTGCAAGGTTAGCAATTGAATTTAGGGCATTTGGGGGACCATTAACTTAATTCTTGCTAGAATTTTTAAGTGGTTTTTTTAAAGTTTAGGTTTGGCATAAACGCAACAGAAATGACTAGGAGATGGGTCACAATTATCTGTGTTCCTATGGAAACTATTTGAATATTGTTTTATATGGATTTTTATTCACTTTTCATGTATGCTACTAAAGACTGACCCTCAACTGTCAAACAAGTATTTGTAGCTTGTGTATGGCAGAACGGGCTAAGCTTAGTGTTTTGTGACCTGTTTTAAAATAAAGTATATTGAAATAGCTGGTCCTGTGTTTGGTTAATCTGTAGAAAATTAATCTGGATGGCTTTTATAGCATATATGAAGGCAGACCAGATGCTGTGAGCCCAGAGCTAATTAATTAATGAAAACACAATTGCTGTGTCTTCTCCTACCCTTGCCCTCCCAACTTACTGAACTGAAGGAACCCCTTAATGGGTAGGGAAACTAAACTCTGTCTCTAGTGTGGGATTAGAAAAACCTTGACCATCACCACATTGAACACTGTGCAGAGTCTTGTGGAAACACATTTGTCTTTTGCTGTTGAACATGAGCTTAACACAGTTGCATGTTGCAAGTTTGACACAGTGCCATTTTTATTCATATTAGTCTGTAACTGCTGTGGCCAGGGCTGATGGCTATTTAAACGTCTCTAGTCATTAATGAGAGAATACAGCACAGGCTCAGTGGCTGCCACTGACGAGCTGCTTGTTATGTGTGCGAAGTATGAAAGAAGTGATGGGAAAACTTAAGAAGCTGAAACTAGGTGGCTGACTGGTAGGTGACAACTGCTCTGACCCTGGTTGCCTAAGGCTTTAGTATAGAATGGATGACAAGAGATGGGACTCAACATCCTTTGTGCATGCAATACAATTAGAAGCTTCTATTTAAGGTCACGAAAACACATGCCACCCTGTTAAACTCCTGTCTTTGGATTACACGGGATAGATGACACTATAGTAAATACTAGGAGCTAATACAGGGTGTGTTGATGACAAAATCAGTGAGTCCGCTTACTGGAGTAGAAGTCAGAATGCTCTGTTTAACCTGATGCTAGTTTGCTGCCACTTGTTGCACTAAAATTGCAACATGTTTCTGACAAACTAATTGGTCCCAGAGCTGGATCTATTCCATTTGCCAGCAGGTCCTGGACTGCTGGCATCCCTTAGTAAATGCCTGATGTGTAAAGAGGAAAATGTTAATGTATTGAGTATGTAAAGCTTAAGCCTTAAGCTTGAGTAAGTTTTAAAATTTAAAGGGTCATCCAAGGGGTAGCATTGCTGATAGAATCAGTGGCTCTAGCAAGAGAGAAATAAAGCTGTTTTTTTACAAGCAGCTGTGACAGACAATGTTTAACCTCCCTTCTGTGCTTTCAGCTGAGACTGCACTCTTCCCCAGCTGAACTAGTACGCTAAACAGAAGCAATGGTACCTCATTCCTGATTTTCTCTTGAAGCACCCCAAGTGCCTTTTTTATTTCTTTGCTTCTCTCCTAGCTTCAGGCTTGCGAATGAAATAGCACTTGCCTTTAGTCTCATGTATCCAGTAGCCAGCTGTTTGGCTACTGAGCTACAGCGGTGCGAACTCCAGTACACGCACACACACTGTGGAGCGACAGCCTTCATCTCAAAGAAACTCCCTGCATCCAAACCAGGGTTTCTTTTAGCTTCTCCAAATTTGTGTGGAAGCTTAATGATTCTTAGCTGGAAAGCAAAAGTAATGAATGGTCACCAAATGTTAATGCTGTAACAATTCCACATCTCAGTCTTGCCCTGTGAGAGCTAAGGGCGTTTGAACTGTGGAAAAATCCTAACAGGTATGCAGAAAAAATACTCCTAGACAACTGCAGGCTTTCGAAAGAAGGAGATGCAGCTACTTTTTAAGCCTGCCTGTTAGAAGGCTGGCACTGGTGGAGCCAGAAGGGAGTAGTGCTAGCGAGACCTTACATGGTACCTGCACTAGCAGCTAGTGCCTGGGTGGGCAAGCGGCACAGTCTGTCTTCCTCTGCTCACAGCCGGTGGAGATGGTCTCCAGCAGGCAGTTTGGAGGTGGTCATTTGTGGAAGATCATTAGTAAGCTTCCCTGAGAGGAATTTGGCAGGCTGCCAGTTAGTGTCTTGATCTGCATTTAAATTCATTTGTTATTTCAGCTATTTCATTGGGTTTTGTCTCAAAAAAAAAAAGAAAGAAAAAAAAAATTTACATATGTTTCTCTGCTGGAGGCCAGGACGGTGGCGACACACTAATATGCATTTTGATTAACTTACGATGTTTCCGAAAGATGTAGCTGGCCTCGGTTCTTTACTTTCCTCTCTCATCACAGGTATGTCATGGCCTCGGCTGGTGCTTTGTGAGCCACCTCTAGGGGAAGTATCAAGTGCTTAAAAAGAACTGTTAATCTTCTTGAGCATCTTCTGTGTAAGAAAGAAGAAAAAAAAAAAAAAAACAAAACCAAAAAACCCCACAACCAAACAAGACCTCACCACCACTGCCAAACAATGGGTTTCATTGGCTGACTTTGAGTGCCTGTGGGATTAATAGATATTTACAGTAAGGGTGGTTTGTTTTTAAGCAGGACACAAGTTTCTCATGTTAAATTGGATTATGCTGAGCAGATATTCTGGACTTTGGGGTACTGAGTATTTATCCTTCATCTCACAGCTGTCCTGCTCCTGGCTTCCATAGGATCTTAGTGGTACATTTCCACTTTATTAGTTATGAAGCACCTCAAGTGACAGGAATGGGTTGTAGGGTGGCTGTGGGGATTCCTACCATCCACATCAGGGCAGTACATTTTGTCGTGTAAGCTGGAGCACCGTGTAGGACAGCAAAGATGTAACAAAGCAAGCAGTGAACTCCTATGGTTCAGTTTGACCTCCCCTCCCCAGGTCTTGCTCTGTTTTGCCACGTTCGTTGATCAAATCCAGTTGTTCTAACTGCACATCTTAGTTATTCCTCCTTGGAGCAAGTTTGTCTGATATGGGGGGGAGCGAGGAGCTGCATGCCAGAAAAATGCAGTTCAGCTGCATCTGTCTTACATAATTAGTTGAAATATTGAAGTTGGAGCTGAGAATAGCCTGTGCATTTCAGCTTGCCTCTCGCTAACCACGCTCCGTATGGTGCTGCGTCTGTCTCACTGTGGGCTTTGCTGGACTTGGC
>Ga0181612_121152_pt1 | contig 10160 bp, 8 predicted proteins | sample HoacroProtozoa21_FD_119630 | JGI IMG/M metagenome (GOLD analysis project Ga0181612, IMG submission 119630) | Hoatzin crop microbial communities from Cojedes, Venezuel. Combined Assembly of Gp0051906, Gp0051904, Gp0051908
AAGGACTACAAGGACTTCCTGAACCCCGAAAGTCTCACAGTAGCAAAGGCTTACGCCGAGCCAGCCCTTCTGGACGATGCTTCAGGCCTTGCAGTACAATTCGAGCGCACAGGCTACTACATCAAGGACGCCGACAGCACTCCCGAAGAACCCATCTTCAACAAGACGGTTTCACTCAAGGATTCCTACAAGCCCGAATAAAAGTGACAAAACACGATATTAAGGTGCCAATTCGCCATTGGCACCTTATTTTTTACTCAAAATTGCTGCAAAGTAAAATTTATTTTTCGTAAATTTGTCGCAGAGTAAAATTTGTGAACACCGATGTTAACCGGCATATATGAGTATCTACTAATGATTTGCTCGGCGTCTCTGTTCTTTTTCAGCCTTGCGCTGGTGCTGGGAAAGCTCCCGGAAGGCGAAGAGAACGCAGGATACGCCCGTGGTAAGATATATTATGCCATAGCGGGCTTTACTATGGGCTTAGCCTTCTTCCTTATATGGAATATAGATAGAGACCGCACCAACATGCTGGAGGACGCAGGCATCTACCTCACCGCCTGCTATATCGCCTCCATCCCCTACTGGCGCGCCAACCTCGCAATGCTGGCCTTTCCCCAGGCTTCGGGAGCCCGCTACAACCGCTTCGCCCTCATCAGCATCATCTTCTTCTGCGCTCTGCTTTGGGGCGGTATCTATCTGACTAACAGGCCGTTAGGCAGAACCATGATTATTCTGGCCTGCATCATGCTGGTGGTCCTTACCTATAATTATGGCCAGCACATTTACTCCGCATTCAAGAGCGATACCCGCGTCATGGAAGGCTATTATGCCAGCGATGTACGCAAGCGCATCTCCTGGATTGGCAAGAGTTCGCAGCTAATGGTCGTGGTGATTATCGCCATGATTCCAATGGCATTTTACGGTGCCGATTACCTCTCTCTGGCGCTTATAGCCCTGATTATCTTCGATATCTACCTCTATGTAAGCATCGCGAACTACTTTACCGATTTCAAGGGACTGGTGCTCGCCAAGGCAGATACAGGGCAAAATATCGCTAAACCCTCGGCCATAGACACCAACGTAACCTACCGCCAAATCAACAAACTGGTGGAGGAATGGAAGTCTAACGGAGGCCCCTACCGCAAGGATATTTCCCTTGACCAGGTGGCAGCGGAACTGGCCACAAACCGCACATACTTAAGCAATTACATAAATGAAGTACAGGGCATGAGCTTCCGCGACTGGATATCTACTCTCAAGGTAGAGCACGCAAAGGAACTCATCGAGCAGGACCCCACCCGCGGCATCAACGAGATTGCCGAGGCGGTTGGTTCCAGCAGCCAATCCTTCTTTACCCGCAAATTCAAGGAAATCGTAGGGCTTACCCCTACCGAATACCGTAAAAAATACACTTCTTAGCCCCGAAATTTTGTACTTTTCGTAAAGTAAAATTTGCCTATTCGTAAATTTCTTTACTTTCCTTAAAAATCTAAGGCAAATGGGGTTCGAACTTGCCACTTTTCTTTGTGGAAGTTGAAATTTAGATTAAATTTGCAAAGATTTTAAAGCAACAAAAAAGCTAGAAGTTGATTATGACAGTAAACCACAATAACGGGAAAGTTCGGCTCAGTGCATGGCTTCGCGCGCACGCGGGTCGAATTTTTGTATGTTTGAGTGCCGCTGCCCTGATGTTCAACGCTTCCTGCGAAAGGCGTCCACTGTACGACCCCGACAACTACGTACACATCAAGGTCACCGTCAACACCGACTCCATTTCGAATGTAACCTGCCACCAGTACAATCCTGATATCACGGCACCCGTCATCGACCCTAAGATGATGCGCGTCCTCTTCTACAAGAGCGACGGTACCGCGATTGAATCCGATACCTACATCTCATCGGTATCCGAGGATGCTTACGGCCGTCCGGTTATCGAAGGCGATGTCAGCGTGCTTCCCGGCGACTACAAACTTCTTGTGTACAACTTCGACACAGAGTCCACCCAGATTCGTGACGACAGGGACTACACATCCATCGAGGCCTACACCAACGTAGTAAACTCCGCAATCACCAAGCGTTTCGCATCAAAGAGCGACGATGACGAGATTTCCAACTCCATTTATTACGAACCCGACCATCTCATGGTAGCCCGCGAGGAAGCAACCTCCATCCCCTACCACGAGGGCACATACACCCTGTATGAGACCGCGTACACAGTAGTGCAGACCTACTACCTCCAGATCAAGGTACACAACATCCAGTATGTATCCAGTGCACAGGCCATCCTGTCAGGTCTTAGCAGCGGTAACCTCATCGGTAATGACACCCAGGTGGTTGACCCTGAGGCCATCGTTTACTTCACCCTCCAAAAGAGTACTGACGGCGGCGACGATGTAATAGCATGCATCTTCAACACCTTCGGTAAGATTGAGGAAGTAAACAACCAGCTCGCTGTAACCTTCAATGTTTACACCAGCTACGGCACCACCAAGCAGCTCACCATCGACATTACCGACGTCTTCCACACTCCCGAAGCCATTGAAAAGCACTGGCTTCTCATCGAAGACACCATCGACATCCCTGAGCCCCAGAACACCAACAGCAACAGTGGTGGCTGGTCACCTGGCGTAAGCGAATGGGAAACCGAAAACCATGACATTTCAATTTAAGCACATTTTAAGCAAAATATAAAAGGAAAAATAAGATTATGAAAAAGTATTTGATTCTTGCAGCCGTAGCCGGCGCAGCGCTGGTGTCCTGCACAAAGACCCAGCAGATTTCAAGCATTGAGATTAGCGACAACCCTATCGCTTTCCAGGCTTACAACGCACTCAAGACCAAGGCAATGATCGAGGGAAGCCAGTACACTCCCGACTGCCCTACCTTCATGGCAAAGGCCTACTATCTTGGCGAAGGCAAAACATGGAACGCAGACAGCCTCTCCGCAACCATGTACATGCCCGAGGAGAAAGTATCATGGCAGGACAGCGTTTGGATCACCAGCACACTTTACTACTGGCCCAAGGACAATGGTTCCCTGACCTTCATGGCATACACCCCTGCATCCATCAGCGACTATGTTACCTTCAATGTAGAAGCCAAGGACGGTGTAGAAATCAGCAAGACCTACAACATCGAGGAACATCAGGATGTTGACTTCATGGTAGCCGACATCGTTCGCGACGCTACTGCAAGCAACACCAACTCCGTTTACACCTACACCGGTGGTTCTTACGGCAAGGCAGTTCAGGCACTCTTCCGCCACAAGCTCAGCCAGATTTCCGGTATCACCGTAAAGACTGAAGAGGACTACGAAAGCCTTACCATCAATGTTGGAGAGATCGTTATCATCGGCCACTACACCGAGGGTACCTACGAGGATGGTGTTTGGGTTCCTTCAGGCGAGCGCGCTGACTCCACCTATCTTCACAATGGTGACCTCATCATCGGCAGCAGCGAGTCCGACGCAATGGACAGCGACTACTACCTGATGATCCCCCAGGATGCTGACGAGGTTGTAATCGTTATCACCTACGAGGTAACATCCGGCGACACCACCTACGAAGTAACCGTAGAAGTTCCCATCAAAACCTATCAAGAGGCATTCGAGGAAGGCACCAAGTACTCTTATGACTTCATCATCGGCAAGGACGAGAACGGTGGCTTCACCGCTATCAAGTGGGCTCCTGAGATTGTTGAATGGGCAGAGGATTCTCCCCTTGAAGACTAATCCCTTAATTTATTGTTAATGAAGAAAGTTCTGTACATAGCAGCAATCGCAGGTCTCGCTCTTGCAGCGTGCACCAAGAACAACGCGAAGCCTGAAGAGTCTCTGGGCAACCAGGTGATCAACTTCACCCCCGCCGTTGGAATGAGTGCACAGCTCAAGGACGGCCCCATCTCGGGCGCGGTGCTTCCTACAGACGATAGTTTCTACTCTATCGCCTACTACAAGGCAAGCAGCGATGCCAGCGATTCAACTATGTATGTTCCGCTCTCTACCGTAAGCTACACCGAGGACACCTGGACAACAGCAATCCAGTACTTCTGGCCCAAGAGCACAGGTAGCGTGCTTACCTTCCTGTCCATCTACCCCGCCGAACTGGTCGACAACGGTCACTTCGTGCTGGACACCACCATCACCAATGGCTGGAAGAGCAATGGAGTTTACGATGTATCTGAGCAGCAGACATACGATGTGATGATAGCAGATGCAGCCACAGGATGCACAGGCAGCAACAGCGGCAGCGGTGTCACCACCACCTTCCGCCACAAGCTCGCCTACATCAAGGCCATCAAGCTGTCTACCGACTTCGACCTCAGCAGCGTTGCTTCCTTCACCCTCAACAGCGTCAGTCTTAGGAATGTCCACTATCAAGGCAGCTACACCTACAACGCATGGACAAGCGAGGATGCAATCATTGATGTCGACCTCCACACCCGTGATGTTGAATTTGGACAGGACGGCATAGATGTAGATATCACCGACAACGGCTGGGATTTCCTTCTGCCTCAGACACTTAGCGACGATGCAGTTCTTGAACTCAACTACACAGTCAAGATTCTTGCAACCGGCAGCGAAGATATCGTAAAGGTTCCCATCCAGCTCAACGGCAAACTCGAAGCTTTCGAGATGAACAAGGCCTACACCTTCAATATCGAGGTCGGCACCGATGTCATCACCTGGAAGCCTACAGTTTCCACCTGGGACAACATCAGCTTCAGCGAGAATATTTAATACTTATACCTTATATATAAAATAAAGAAGAAAAAAAATAGAAACAGCAATATGAAAAAGTTTTTGACACTTGCAGCAATCGCCGGAGCAGCTCTGGTAGCCTGCACCAAGACTAACAACCCCACAACCACTACCGAGGACGCCATCACCTTCAAGGCTCCCGTAGCTCACTTCAACACCAAGGCTGACGGCCCTCAGACCGGTACCCTTGCACAGAGCGATGACTTCGGTGTATACGTTTACTACTATGCAGACGCCAACACCGCTGACGCAGACGCTACCCCTTACATCAGCAACGAGGAGATTACCTACCACGACAACATGTGGACAACCGCTAACCTCTACTTCTGGCCCAAGAGCGACGACGCTAGCCTGAGCTTCTACGCTTACTATCCTTACGCAGCAGCTGATTACTTCGAGTATGACGCAACCGCAGCTAACGGCCTCAAGGTTAAGGAGTACAATGTTGACGAGAACGCTACTTGGGACCTTATGATCGCTACCAAGCAGACTGGTCTCAACAAGGAAAGCGCAGCAGCTGAGAGTGGTGTTACCACCACCTTCAACCACCTTCTTGGTTACATCAAGGGCCTCACCATCAAGACCGACGCCGACTACAGCAAGACCGCTACCTTCACCCTTAAGACCATCACCCTCAAGGGCATTGACTACAAGGGAACCAACAACGGCACAGAGTGGACAATCACCAACACCGACACTGTAGACGAGGCTCTTCACACTGGCGACCTTACCATCACCAAGGACGCAGCTGATTGCGATGTTACCGACAACGGTTACTATTTCGTAATCCCTCAGACCTTAACAGCTGATGCAGAGGAACTCGAGGTTGTATACGAGGTAACAGTTGGCGGCACCACCACTACCGAGACCGCTCATGTATATCTCCAAAAGAAACTTACCGACGGTTTCGAGGCTAGCAAGGCTTACACCTTCAACCTCACCATCAGCCTCCTTCCTATCTTCTGGGAGGATCCTACCGTTACCGACTACACCGATGTTTCTCTTGACATTGACGTTCAGTAATTTGACATTTTGCCAAGCGGGGCCTGACCGCGCCGCTTGGTACCAAATTTGATAACAAAACAAATGATTAATATGAAAAAGTTATTGATTTTCGCAGCTATCGCCGGAGCAGCTCTGGTGTCCTGCACAAAAAGCAACACTATTGACGTCGAAGGCGACAGCCTCATCGGATTCGTACCTGTAGCCAACAAGGCCACCAAGGCTCTTGTAAACGGCACCGCTCTTGATCAGGAGAACGATACTTTCGGTTCCATGGCTTACTACTATGCTACCGCAGACGCAACTCCTACCGAGTACATCGCAAACCAGGAGATTTCCTACGATGCAGACGATGCAAAATGGGAGACCGAGGACGACTACTTCTGGCCCAAGGACGCAAACGCAACCCTTAGCTTCTACTCTTACTATCCTTACGCTGCATCCAGCTACTTCGTTTACGACGCAAGCGCAGCCGATGGCCTTACCGTTAGCACCTACGATGTCGACGCAAACCAGGACTACGACCTTATGATCGCTGACAAGGTTACCGGCGCTTCCAAGACCGCTACCAAGACATATGTAGAGAATGGTGTTACCACCAAGTTCCACCACATCCTCGCATATGTAAAGGATGTACAGGTTAAGACTGCAGACGAGTACAAGACTTCTACCATTACCCTTAAGAAGATTACCCTTAAGACCGTCCTCAAAGAAGGTACATACGATGGCGCAGCTTGGACTGCTACTACCGCTACCGCTGATAAGGAGCTCTACAATGCAGAGACCGACCTTACCAAGGACTATGTATCCTACTTCACTCCCGACTACTACCTTGTACTCCCCCAGACTCTGAGCGCAAGCACCCAGGCTCTTGAGGTAGTTTACAGCATCACCACCGGTGCTACCACCGAGCCCGACCAGACCGCAACAATCTACCTCAACGCTGACGCTGACGGCAATGGCTTCGGTCTTAGCGCATTCGAGAAGAACAAGGCTTACACCTTCCAGATCAAAATCGGTCTTGACAAGATCTACTTCGCTCCTAGCGTAGAAGGATGGGAAGACGCTGGCGAAAAAGAATTCGAAGTTAAGTAAATCCCTATATTGCACGGGCGGGCCTGACCGCCTACCCGTGCCCCAGAAACTAAAATATAAACAACACAATATGAAAAAATTTATCTTTTTCGCAGTAGCAGCCTGTGTAGCACTGGCATCCTGCACCAAGAATGAGAAAATCGACACCACCGCCGACCAGCTCATCAACTTCAAGGCTGTTGTAGGTCTCGCCCAGAACCTCAAGAGCGGCCCTATCTCCGGCACAAAGTATGAAAGCACCGCCCCTACCTTCGGCGCAGCAGCTCTCTACTACAATACTGAGGACACTTCCAAGGACGGTAGCGAGTGGATTCCCGCTTTCACCGAGATGCTTTACGATGGTTCATCATGGTCAGCAGCAGAAGGTTACTATTGGCCCAAGGCAGAAGGATCAAGCCTTACCACCTATGCCTTCAGCCCTTACTCTGTTAACACTTACATGAGCCTTACCACCAGCACAACCTACGGCATCACCGTTACCGATTACGACACCGAGGTTGAGAAAGATGCTGACCTTATGCTCGCTACTCCTGCAAAAGGCCAGACTTCTAACACTGAGGCCAAGGATAATGGTACCGCATACGACGGTGTTCCCACCGTATTCCATCACGTACTTGCATACGTTGACAGCATGAGCGTTAAGACCAAGAAGGCCGTTCCTAGCAACCAGCAGTTCCTTCTCAACAAGATTGAGCTCGTAAGCATCAACCATAAGGGTACTTTCACTGATGCTTGGGAACTTGATGACGACCAGGTTACCGTTACCCTTTACGAGAACACTGACGGTCTTGCACTCAGCGACGAGTATCAGGGTGCTACCACCAACGAGGTTGGCTACTACTTCCTTATGCCTCAAACCTTCGCAGAGGAGACCCAGGCTATCCAGATTACTTACACAATCAAGTACACCTCCAGCGGCATTACCGATGGCCCTAACACCAAGACCATCTACCTCAAGGACAGCTTCGACGGCTTCGAGAAGAACAAGGCTTACACCTTCAACTTCATCCTCAGCGGCGACGAAATCCTCTTCGCTCCTAGCGCAGTTGATTGGACTGCTGAATCCTACGACATTACCGTTGAGTAAATCCCATATTGCCATGCAGGGACTGACCTCCCTGCATGGTCCCAAAGCATAATATACTTAGATTGATGTTGAGACGCTTTACATACTTGCCACTTGTCATTGCAGCCGCAGTAATAGCAGGATGCACCGACAAGCGCAACGCGTACGAAGCCGAGGCCAGCCTCAGCTTTAACCCCGTCATCAACACCCTCACCAAGGCCGACTCAACCTCGGCTTACCCTACTAGCGAAAGTTTCGGAATCCTTGGCTACCGTCTTCCTTCGGGCAAGACATGGGCAAAGAACTCTTCCGATGCTACTCTTGTGTACGACCATTCCGAGGTCAGCTACGCCGGCAAATACTGGCAGCCCGCAGACCCCGACCAGGTGGGAGCCTGGCAAAGGCTCACCGTCCTGTCGGCCTACGCGCCCTACGATGCCGATGTGACCTGCACCAAGGAAAATGGCGTTGAGATTTCGGGATTCAACCGCACTACCGATGCCGAGGACATCATGTTCGCAGGTCCCGTTTACGACTATAATCTGGGTGCAAACAACGGCATAGTGCAGCTCCCCTTCACCAAGGTGCTCACCGAGATTGACTTCTTCGCATTCTCCGACCTCTCCAGCGGTCAGGAAATGTACCTTAAGAGCCTCACTCTCGAAGGATTCAGCGACAACGGCGACTTTGTGCAGTTCCCTACCCCCAAGTGGACCGTAGGCAGCGACAATGCCAGCCTCAGCGTATTTGAAGGCAGCACCAAGGTGCTTGATACGCCCGAATTCACCCAGCAGATTGGTGGCGCAACCATGGTAATCCCCCAGACCTTCAACTCCAGGCTTACCGCAGTGTGCGACTTCACCAACAGCGCAGGAGTGCTCTACAAGACCGAAACCTACGTACTCGAGAAGACTATGACCTGGAGCATCGGCGCCAAATGCGTGTATGTGCTCAAGTTCGACGAACAAAACGAAATGACTTACTCTTATATTTCAGAAAATTTATAGAAGATGAAGAAATATAGCATAATTTTAATGACACTGCTTACCCTTGCAGTAGGATGTAAGAAGAAGAACTTCGACCCGAGCCCTTCTTCCGATACCCCCTACATCGGCCTTAGCCTGCATAGCAGCGATGCTGAGACCAAGGCAATGATGGGTAGCGATGAAATTTTAACCGAAGGAAACAGATTTCAGGTATACGACCTTCTGTTCAGCACAGATGGCTCCATCACCTATGAAAATGGCAACCCATGGAACAACTTTGACGCATGGATTGACGACGAAATCGAATACGATGCATCAAATACAGATATGAACTGCTGGCCCTACAAATCAGGTAACACCTATCGTTGGACCCACAGTGGCGTTCACCGCTTCTTCAGCTGGTTGTCCTACGATGCAATCGATAAAATCAGCGACAAGGACCTCTTTGGCGAGAAGCTAGCAATCACCTACCCTGGTGATGTACAAACCAACCTAGAGGCCACAGCGCACTCGCTCCAGACCCCTGATGTGACCTTCACAACCGATAGCAAGCAGTTCGATATGCTCTATTCTTCGGTCGTTTCCCGCAACATGAATACGGAAAACCGCGACATGAGCAATATCCAGATATTCTACTACCACCTCTTCTCGGCAGTCAGCATCTCCCTCACCAACGAGATGGGCGATGCCGACATCACCATCAAGTCCTTCTCGATGCCCAATCTGAAGAACAAGAACAATGCTAAGCTCACCTTTGCATCCAACACCGATGCAATCGTAGAGTATGGCGACAAAGAGGTTGGTGACAAGCCTTTCGTAACCGACCGCACTAACATCATCCTCAACCGTGCAAGCGGTGATACAAAGAACTGCTACGATGTGCTCACAGGGAAATCCTACACATCCTACAAAACATCCCAGTTCGAGAAAAAGCTCATCTGGCCTCAGGATACTTCCGATGTTGCTCCTACCAATAAAGAGACCGACGAAGCCCGCAAACTCGCAGGTGCAGTCTACGCCCAGACCGACTCTCTTATCTGCGTAAACTACATTGTATCAGGCACTAACGAGGATGGTTCTACTTTTGAGAACGAGTACACCAAGTATGTCAAGTTCCCCAAATACGCTTGGGAAGCCGGCAAGCACTACCACTTCAACATCAAGTTCATCGACAAGATTATCGAGCTCACTCCTACCGTTCTGCCATGGCAATACGGCGAGTATGAACTCCCCTACGATGAATGGTCTG
>Ga0181612_175011_pt1 | contig 10160 bp, 5 predicted proteins | sample HoacroProtozoa21_FD_119630 | JGI IMG/M metagenome (GOLD analysis project Ga0181612, IMG submission 119630) | Hoatzin crop microbial communities from Cojedes, Venezuel. Combined Assembly of Gp0051906, Gp0051904, Gp0051908
AGAGATTAAAACCATTGGTTCTAGTAGATTTGTTAGTCTGTAAAAATGCTCTTCATGTATTGCAGATAGCTGTGTTATCCAGTCCAAACATGAGCAGGAAAAGCAGCAGAAAATGCTTTTGAGAGGGTGAATCCTGGGCAGTGAGGGTGATACACTGAAGGATTTAACAGGATTTTGTGATCTCTATCATGTGATCGAGTACACATTATCATAATTTTTATTCTGATCCCTTCCCTTGCTCTCTGTGCAGCTTTTTTCCAGATCTCTAATGTGAATCACTTATTCCAGATTGCTCTTGGAAGAAGGCATCCACTGATACATCAGAGATTAAATGAGTCACTCTTGATGGATTGTGCTTCATGGCTTTATATACCACAGAAAATCATGCATTTTACACTGCCTTGTAAAATAACCATTTATCTAAGTAAACATATTGACTCCTTTTCGGTTCATATGAGAACTATCCTGGGTTGTGAATCTTAATTTAGCAAGCGCTTGGCGGGCAGGAAAAAAGACAGCTAACAATGATGGAGAAGAATCAGTTACTTAAATGTCAATAGAGGGCGTTTAAAAAATGAGCTCAAAGTAACAAATCCATTTGTTCTCAAGTGTCCGGCCAGAGAAACAGACTTGGCAACTTCTACCAGCTTTTCCCCTCTCCAGAAAAAAAGCTTTAGAATTTGTGGCAAGCGGTGCAGTTAGATTCTGCTATGGTGTCAATTCAAACAAGACAATGGCACACATTAAAGAAAGAAACGAGCTCACATGGTTAGAACAAAGAGAAACAGTTCAATATCATTTTCCAGAGATTCTGTCTCTTATCTTTCCACACTTACTGTAGATACCAAAGCAAGATATTTCTTTTCCAAGCATGTCAGTTTGCACGTCTGCAATACGGAAATTATACTTCTGAGCCAGATTCTCTCTCGGGTCATGCCATGTGGCTCACCATAACACTCAGACATCTGACATTGGTAAAATCGGATCAGCATAAATGCACCGCATTTCCTCTTCTGAGTTTAAAGTGTCAGAAGGCATAAGTATTGTGCAAGAACGCTGTTCAAGAATGGGGGTATAATGGCCCCATCCCAGACGCTTTGGAGAGCCCTATATTTGTCTGTCTAGGGAGCAGGAGTACACGTTAGCACTAATGGAGTCTCGCTCAGCTTTCAAAATACAGCAGGTTAGGTTTTCTTGTAGCTGACCATTTCTACTTGTTAACTCAGGTTGCACTTCACTGGTATACCCACCTGATTTTTGTCCTCTTCGCATCTTTTTCTTGCTAAGTATTTACATCCCTCTCACTCACGATAGGGTCTGAGATGCTGAGTACGGCATTGACTTCAGCAAGCTTTGGATCCAACCTGTAATCACTTGAAGCCTCTGACTAACTAGCTCTAAGTATTTAGGATGAATCATCTCAGGGACAAAGAAGAATATTGGAGCAAAGTATCACCTTATACATTGCTTCTTCCCCAAAGGTTAACTCTCCAATAAAATCCATTGTCTTATATGTAATGTAAAATAATTCACCGTGGACCAAAACATTGTATCATGATACAGATCTGGGAAGTGATTGAAATAATAACAGACTGTTTAATTGCTAAATTACAGTGGTGATATTATGAAATAACATATTATATCCCCGTTTATAATAAATTAATCCATCATGATTAAAGGTCTCTCAATGAATACCAAATGAATTAATACATGATTGGCCTTTATAAGTGTAAGCCTTTAAAATTATGCGGTATTCTGCGAGCAGCTAACAGCCCTCAGAATAAAGTTGCAATGAGAATATATGTCACCAAAAAACTTTTCTACATTTTATGTGGAACACCTTTTCTTTCTAAATATTTTTGCATTGAATTTGTTAGCAATTATGACAGATAGCTTTTTAACAGCAGAAAATATGTCCATAATGTTTGGGGGAGAGGGGAAAATTACCACAATATGACTCATTTTATGAAAGACATCTGTCATTTTCTACCGTTGTAATACAAGCTGTTCTAGTAAGTAAATTTAATTAACCAGATTTCTCATTTTAAAAAGGAAAAAAAAAAAAAAAACTTTTACAGCATGGCAGGAGAATATCCCTTGAATATAGTTTGTCTAATGCACCCAATTAGACTGAATCACCAAATTTTCTGAACCTCAAAGATCTCAAATAAATTTGCTTCCACATTATTTTTCTATACACCATTTTGCAGCCATTTGTACTGTGTAGTAGGTGTTGTTTGTTGCTGATATTACTGTTTTAGAGACTCTGCTGAAAACAGGCTTTTTGGTAGTCGGTGTTATACAGAAAGAAAGAAGTCTCCACCAAAAAGTTTCCCAATGAAAAAGAGAGACATACAAAGAGTGATAAGTTAGAAAGGCAGGGAGAGCAGGTGTGTCTGTCCCAGGTCATAAATAATTCAGTGAAACATCTGATTTTTGGTCTAGTGTTGTATCAAATGCTATACTATACACTATACTTTTGGCTTATAAAAGGATGCAACAGCAAGTCAACAGTAAGCACCTGCTTAGGAGTGTGAAATTCCCTCTGTTGCTCATAGCAGTTGTAGACCTGATAGGACGGTCCTTTTATTAATGAGGATAATGTGGTTCATATTGCACAAAATGCTGATTGCCCCTACTTCGTGGAGCTGACAAATAAGGATGTTCTATAAAGGCCTTTTATTGGTAATATGCAGAAGCTTGTGTTACTACATGATTCCTCAGAAAAACTGCCAATATTTATTCAATGTTTTTCAAATGATAGGAAACAAACAAAAAAAAAACATTCAAAAAAAATTTTTCTTTCATTGATGTCAGTGTAAATCTAGGAAATTCACTGGCTGTATTTTAGTCTAACGGAGATCAAAATCTGACTAGAAATCTCAATTCACTCTCAATTAAAACAAATACTTAAAAAACAGTAAAATAGTTGTTTGTAACTTAATATAGCACATTTTCCACTCAATTTAACTATTCTTATGAATACTTCAACTAGTAGAAGATACTCACTTCCTAAACAAAACCTCTTGGTGATTTTGTATTGCTAGTGCACCTTCTGAATTCTGATCCTAAGTGCAAGCACCTTCAAAAATTTAATATCAGCTGTATTGGTACACAGGGGAAGACTACCTCCTTATTCAGAAGAAAAAAGCAATCATTGCAAAAAATACCCGTGCTTATTGCCTAGGAGTGTGCTGAACTGTACAGAATTTCACTGAAGAATGAAAGCTTTATTTTCTTTTAATTGCTTTCATTTAGAAACATTTACGTAGGTTATGTAGGGAGATCACAGCATTAATTCTGGCAAGTTTCAAGTTTTACTACCCTAACCTTAGATTTAGGAAATCTAATTGTTCATAATCTGTGTCTGGTATTTAGAGAGCTTCATTCACTTAATAGTGTGAATGGAGTTGCTGAATGTGGGGAAGAAGTCAGTCCGGAAGATTACAGACTGCTTACTGGGATGGAATAATCACGAAGAGAAGTGGATGGGGAAACCTAAAGGACTTTGGTTATTCTCATGTATATGCTTGTATTGTTAATCTGCCAGAATGCCTGCAGGCTTGAACACTGCATCTAGTCCTTTAGACCTGGGTTTTCCTCTGCAGAGTCATGGGAGGACAGACTTCGAGAATGCCAGCAAATGCCCCCAATCTGGACAGGACCTTTAGATGAGTTGAGGTGGAGAAGGGACAGAAAGTTGTAGATTTAAGCATCTGGTTTTGTCACAGACTCGCAGTATCCCCTTTATCGAGGCTCTCCGGGCTATATTCAGGCAGCTTGAAGTGCCCACCTCTGATCAGGGGAGAGAGCTGGCTGCTTCAGAAGAACAACTGATGCTTTAGTAAGGCACCATGTGCTTAGAGCAGCCAGGAGCAAATATAAGATCCAAAGCCCTGTGTACAATTCAGCCCATTTGAATATGGCTCTTAGATTCTTTTTATTTTAATTCCTCATCTGTAAAATCGCACTTTCCAAATGTCCAGGACAGATAAACAAAATGGAGGTCAGTATTAGAGGACATATGAATAACTATATTCATATCCATGCTACACAGATAGAAGAAATATGCGGTTCAGCATGTGGTGCATACAGACATGAAGCAAACCCACCCCTTACGGGTCAGCAGCAGAAAAGGCATTAGAAGCTTGAGGGAATTTTATACAAGCAAAAGCAATAGGATCAAGCTCTGAGACAGAACAGTTTTTAAGTGAGCATAGACAATCCTGCAATTAATGGAGACATATCTACTCAGTATTACAGTGCAGCCGACCTGCATCCTTGGCTTATTAATTTCTCCCACTAGTACAAGTAAGTTGACGTCTTCTAAATTAAAAACAGTTCTGCCTTAGGAAGAATTGCCAAAGAAATTGTACATTAGAAGTCTCAGGAGATGCAACTCTTGCATGCCGCCTTCGCTGGGGAAGAGTACAAGCTTATCCTTCAGGAAGTGTCATCTGCCAGTTATGACAGCTACACATTTGTATTCATTTATGAATTCGCAATTTACAACTGTGGCTATTTAACACAGCAATTCCCTGGAAAATCTTTGGACTCTGTGTTTGCATAATAAGAAAGAACTTTCAAGAACAGATCTTCTCCTTCCTCCTTTTCTGCTATTCTTATCTTGTATCCAACTAATTTTACACAAGAATAATTTAGGACAGCACTTGGTAGAGTTGTTCTGGCCTCTGTCCACGTAGGAAGCTTGTGAATCTCTTGCAATGTTGCTATAGGGGACAACATTTCTACCAGGATCAATTAAGGAGAGTTGATTTTGTTACTCCGTAGAGTGAAAAGGGTAGTTTGTCACCAGGGTAGGGACAACTGATAACTGGAGCAGGGCTCCAGGTACTGAAGCTCTGTTTCTGGTTCTACTACAGATGTTCTGAGTGACCCCAAATAACCCTATCTTGTTCCTCATCTTTGTATAACATCAAAATACAGCTAACATTTCTTCTTCTCCCAGGCACATTGTAGGAAAGCAAGCTGTTCATAACTATGACATGTTTAGATAGCACAGTGTCCACTCCACTGTGTATTTGGTCTATAACACATATTGCTTCTTGAAGTTGAGCCGTAGCATGTATGAGTCCACCTAGGCTGGCAGCTCTGCCTCTTCTGGTGCATTCCCTTTGGCAGCTGAAGGGATGGTGGCTGTCTGTGACGTTAGCTCAACGAGTTCTTTAGACCCAGAGATCGAGAGTGAAAGAAAAGGCTGTCTAGCACTCTCAAGACAAAAAAGGAGACAAATAAGTAGAAAATTTACCTGTGACAGAATCAAAAATCAAACTAGTGTCTTCTTAATTTTGGAATCTTTCAGGGTATTTCAACAAATATATTTAAATATGTGTATGCTCAGATCAAAAGTTGATCCAAAGAGGATATTTTCATGAGTCTGATTGTTTGTTTTCCTTCTTGGCTTCTTTGTCCATTAGTAGAGGGGTGTTGATGGAGGGAAAGAGGATGACAGTTTTAAGGGGAGTAGAGATTATATAGTAAAACATTGGCCTTTGAGGAGTACATTGAAGCAAATGAAAGGGAGCTGTCAGTGGACTTGTGCCTCAGAGAAGGTGAAGCAACATGCTGCTTAGTGCATGTGTAATAATGGGAGATTTATGAGAAGGAGAGAAGGTTATAAGAATAGACCACATTAATCTTCTGCTTCTAACTCTTCTCATTAATCTCCCAGTAATAAACTGCAATGGTCAAAAAAATAGAATGTTCCTTTAGGCCGATTTTGCCATGATTTTACAAAGTCCTTGAGTTTACCAGAAAAGAGACTCTCTGCTTCTGTTTCTCTTAACTTCCTGTGATATCCTACAAGGGATATAGGAAATTCCTAGCCAAGCTGTAGGTTTTGCAATAACATGCCTCATCACTGTAACTTCTTTTCCATTCTAGCTGGAAGTCTGTGTCCATTCCTCATTGCTCCCAGCTTCCTTTCTTCTCTCCCTTCTCCATAGCTAATGAGAAATGAAGCCAGATACAAGAATAAGCATAAACATCAAAAATAGAAACAAAATAAAAGAATCCCACTGATGAGATAGAAGTTTCCTTAAACAATCCATATGAAAGGAAATTCAGCAAAAAGATTTAATTCATTATGAACTCTCTTTGTTACAGGTAGGGAGTGCAGAAGTACTGCATACTGCTGAAACCATTCAGATAACTTGGCAGTATCTCAGTAAAATAGAGTGGGCTAAACACTAGCCATTAAATTTTATTCTACGTCTGAATTGCTTGGCTTTGGTGTACCTCAAATGTTCAGTAAGTCTGTTTTTTCTGATTTTTAGTTGTCTTTAAAAATCTCTTTCGAAGAGTGGAGGCTCTGACCAGAGAAGGATCACAGACTCCATGGAGTCATTTTTCTTCACAGAGTAGTAGCAGTAGCACAAAATTGTATTCTGTCCAGGGAGTAAATATATTGATCGCTTACTTAGCAGAACTAGTGAATAACGCACATTACACCTATTCTCTGCAGCTTGCACTGACTTCCAATTTGCTTGTGGTTGTTGGACTCCATGTATAAAGCCATGGGGTTTGTGCTCATGACTGTTATTCTGCTTCTTCTCTCCTTCGTGTGTCCTGCCACTAGAGATCAGTTGGGATCCATCTGCTAACAGTCTCCCTAAACCCAGAAGGACCCAGGCTTCTGCCATACAAAGTACTTCTCCTGCTGCCCCAGTAGTTTTAACCTATTTAGTGCTTGGTACAGAGACTATTTACTCTGATGATTTCCTGGGGAATGAATGTAGGCTGAGTTGAGAGCATCTATAGGAGTTCATTATTTGACATTATTCAATTTGTTTTGTAATCATCATTCTCATCAGTCCTCTGCCTTCAATCAGAAGTTTGTAGCGTTGTAGATTTTCGTTGTGTTTCCCAGTACAAACTGAATAAGACAGGGCTTGAAGTCTTCAGATTGACTTGAACTTTAGCAGTGACGACATACTGTCTAGACATGTTTCCTCTGTTGTTGTGGTGAAAAAATTGAAGTTCTCAACCTAAAATAAGCATCTATGAAGGCTGTTCTGACTGGTGGTCTGGGCAAGGAGCTCCCAGACCTGAATTTAAGAGAAAACCCTCATTTAAAGAGTCTTGGCAACAAAGTATTGCCCAGTCGCTTAGGGAAACCTTGCAGCTCTTCTGCTAATATTGCTTGTGCTCTTTGGGGAAATCTAGAGCTTCAGACGTTCTGTGCTATTGGCTGCGTTCCTCTTCAATACACACATTTTTAAATGCAGTTGGGTGGATCAGTAAATTAATGTTTGACTAAGCCACACACACTTGATGTTTCATTAGTTTTACCCTGCCTTTGAGAGTTTTGTTCACTTAAACTGTGGTTTCCTTCCTGAACACCAACAATATGGAACTGCTAATACATGTTTCCTTTGATTTTAACATGTGTCGATAGAGAAATCCTACTTGACTACAAGGTGTGGTACAGGACTGCTGGCAATACGCTGATTGCACTGGCCAGCAGATGCTGGGCAGCACCTGCATAGCACCCACCCAACTCTACCCACTTGTGTACGTCTGACCAGCTCACATCCACACTACACTGAAGCGTGTGCAGACTTCAAACTGTTAGCTTCAAAGTAGCTTTTGAAGTCAGTGTTTCGGATGCTTTATTTGCCTAATATATAACTTGTTCCTAGCTTGGGTGTCCACAGCTTTTTCCATCAGTTGCAGTAAGGCCAGTGTGCATGCACCTGCACAGGCTGTACCCCCTCAGACCAGCCGCTGTGTGAACCTACCTTCAGCCCACGAGATTGCTGGAGATTTCTTAACAGTGTGAGTTTGCATTAGGAGATACTGCATTGCCAAAGGAGTCTTTTTTATTGATTTCAACAGAAATTTTACTGTAAATATGTTATTTGGGTAAAAAGCAGTCACTGCAAAATAAAAACATGGCTGGTCGCTATGGTACTCTACTAGGTTGTGTGAAATATGGAAGTTTCAGAGCAAGAAATGAGTTCATGTCTTCCTAGGCATGAAAAACTTGGACTGGTCGTTATTTCATCCTAAGGTAAATTATTTTAATCCCCCGTGTTCTCTGAAACGGTCAAGCTGTTTCCTATGCAGTTACTCCACTGACTGCAAATGTTTGAGGCAACTCAAAAAAACACCTAAAAAAACTTTACTACTGAGCCCAGTCCTTCAAGAAGAAGATTATATTTTTGTTTTGCAGACAGAGATAACCTTGATCTTGGACTTTTTAGAAAACAAGGCTTCTCTGATAACAGTGCTCATCCTCCAGGCCACCCTTTCCAATAACTCCTGAGTCCACGCACAGACTTCAGCCCATTTTCCCAACCACTCTATATTTTACACCAGCAATTGGTGCTGCACGCACGAAAGCCAGGACTAGTCACAATGTCGCTTGGCTGCCAAGATTTCAGCAGGAGGACCAGCCTATACATCAGCCGGGACATGCCCAGGGCACAACACGGATGCGAATCTGCAGGATGTTTGGCTTCATTAATTCATCAGCTCATGCAGCACTAGTGGGGTGGGAGGGGGATGCGGATTGGCGAGAAGGGATTAAATATTTTGTATTTGGAGCACCCTTCGAAATGGCATGTAAAGCAAATCCTCCTCCACTCCACAGAGTTTCCTGGGAATGACTGTCCCAATCTTTATCGAGGCTTATCTCTCGTGCCGTCTCCTTTTAGCGCGTGCACACCACTGCCCCATCAGACCGCCAAGCTGCTGCATTATCACGGCCAAAAGCCCTCTCCTCCTTGCTCTGCAAGAGCAGATAAACGGGAAGCAGGTGTGTTGTATCCGGCATGTTAACTGAGTGAGCGCTCCCCAAATCTGCTTCTTCAGCACTCCCTTTTATCTTGTCTTTAACACCAAGCAGCCACCACTGATAACAAGCAGATTAAAAACACTATCAGATTAACATTTTTGTGTAATAAATGGTCAAGAACCTCACATTAAAACACTATCTTCCCTGGCATTAAGCATCCTTCACTCACCCAGGAAGCCTTTATCAGCTTGAACCTGCTCTGCTCGTTGCATAATAAATCTCCGAACCCTGATTTCATCGTTAAGGAAATTCTTCACGAGGACAGCAGGGAGCTAAACGGATGACTGTGTTTGAAAGGAAAATCAAGCAAAAAGATTAAAGTGCTGGTCTTCTTTAGGTTAAAACCAACTCTCTGTGCTAAATCTTTTAGCTGGGGGACTACGTAGTTTGGATGTTTCATAGGGTGACACATTTTTTTGCTTTCTCCAGGGTAGTTCAGATTTAGCTTACATCACATTTGCTACAGAGAGCCTATTTTTTAATGAAAATTTTCTTTTTTTTCTTTCTCTTTTTTTTTTTTCCCTTCAGAAACAACGCTCTCATCCACTTGCCCTCTCCAAAATACTAATATTACTATTAGCACTTCTATGTGCTCATGTTACTAATCTTATCTTTGTCTGTTTCTGGCATCCTTTATTTAACAAAAAGTAATTCTCAAGTCAAACACTGGACTTCTAAAAAAGTAGAAACTCTGAAGAAACTACTTGGATAAATATGGCTACGGTAAATGCTCCATGAAAAATCCTGTGGAAAATGAGCAAAGGTCATTTTGAACCCTGTCAAATGGAAACACACTTGCAATTTAGTTTGGGCAGCAGTAGTCTTACAAGTAAAATGTACTAAGAACATTAATCCATTTTTTTCAGGGTAAACCCTGAAAAATCATCATGGCAGTTGCCACTGAGTTCACTGGGGGTGAAGAGATGCATAAGAAATGCATAACGCATAATAGATGCATTTATCTATAAGCACAGCCCAAAGAATGAGGGCAAGGAGTGATGTTCAAGGACTGATGTTTGCACTGCAGCTGCTGCACCTCTTGTAAACAAACAAAGCTTCTTAATATCTGGCATCTTTAGATAAGTGCTAAAGCCACTCCATGAAAAGTTTTAAAAAATAAAGTCTTTTTGGTAGACTGAATAAATGTAAAATTGTCTTGCACACAAACACTGCTTTTATGCATAGTGTATCCGTGCTAAAATATGATGATCTAATCACGTTTTCAACAACAACTGTCCCAGGAAGAGTTTTACATTCATTCAATGCTCTGTTGCTCTTCAATATCTTCCTTGAAGATAATCTTCAGTCTGCTTTAGCTATACCTTAATATAGGCTGGCTGGC
>Ga0181612_101229_pt1 | contig 10159 bp, 6 predicted proteins | sample HoacroProtozoa21_FD_119630 | JGI IMG/M metagenome (GOLD analysis project Ga0181612, IMG submission 119630) | Hoatzin crop microbial communities from Cojedes, Venezuel. Combined Assembly of Gp0051906, Gp0051904, Gp0051908
AAATTCTTTTTCTCAGCATATCTCCTTGTACACATCTGTGCCCCCAAATATTTTGAAACTTCCAGTGTCCCTGGCACTGAGCTGTACCTTCGTGACTTGTTTTTCTGTATGTAACTGAGACATATCTGCCCTGATCAATGCATGGATGTGGAGCTTTCAAGGAAAATAAGGTGGGTAGCCACCCTAAAGTGGGTATGTAATGGATCACCTGCCCTTAGGCCACTGAAGTTCTGTAAAAAATGTGAACAGAGACCCCCGTGCTTTCTCCAGCACTACAGAGGTTAATTTTAGGTTCTCCACCAAATTCCAGGTGAGGTTGTTACATGATGCTTATCTAATCTTTTCTTTGCAATAGCTCTTGGCTATTGCTATGTTGTTTGAGATTTTTACCAGAACGGTAATGGTCAAAGGCCTGGGGAGCAAAGTCTAACGATCCAGATTAGAGTCCTGCAGTGCTGGGTGCTGTCCAAAGATGGGAGAAACCAGATGGTGGTTCTCTTCCCCTGCCCCAATTCTTACCCCGTTTCGACACCCGTATTTAACATATTTAAATTGCAACTTCAGGCTGAGTGAGAGCACAGTTAGCATAGCAGGCTACATATACGTTTGAAAAATACCATTCTTGGAATCTTAGGTGCGCTTGGCTTTCATTTTCAGGTTACATATCATAACCTCCAAGTGAAATGTAAAAGTGGAGCTGCTCTGTTCCGTATGGATATTGAGGAGCCCACAGTGTCTGTTGTTGCAGAAAGAGTTTGTTCCCTTTCCAGTGTCCAAGATCCCTTTATCCTACAATGTACAGCACCCTCCCAGCCTGCGTAGTGCTGTTGCCATCCTATCGGACACCGCCGCAGGGCTGGAGTGACAATATGCTTTTGGGATGAATTTCTGTGAACTCCAGAGCTGTGGGTGCCACAAAAGTAACATCTCTCTGCAACTGGATGACTTGTGTTCTGTGACCAAGGTGGGGATAACCGAAAGCAGCTGCATCTGCATGCAATATGCTGATTTTAAAGTGTTGAAAACACGTCTAGCTCTCTGGGTCTTTGGCGAAGTATCTAGATTAGCTTCAGCACTCAATTTATCTCTGATTTCTAACACTGCCGTCACCACAGAAGTGTTTGAACCCTACTCAGCAGTACATTTTGTTAGAAGCTTGATAAGCTAATATGTAACTAAATAGGTGGATTTCTGAGGAGCAGAAATAACTTTGAAATATGAGTACTTAACTATCCATTGCATTGGCTCATCAAATGGATTCGGAAGGAAACTCAATCTTTGTTTGTTTCCATGATGTTTATCTTGTGTCAGGCTTATAATTCAATGTTTCTACAGTTATCAGGACTTAGAAAAGCTTTGCTCCCTCCTGTCTTCCAAATTTCGCTTCTTTTCCACCTTTCTTTACATCACTGAAGAAAGTCATGGCTCAGGAGAGCATGCATATGTCAGGCTGGTGGTAGAACTTCAGATACCTTTGACGTGTCCTGCTCACATGTTTAGGACATTTGCTGAGCCTATTAATTTTCCTGCTAGATATCTGAACCCCTTTTAGCCCTTCTCTGAGGGAGCGGGGTTGCTGCTTCCTAGGATCATCTGGGAATTTTATTTGACATTTTCTCTCTTAATTCAGAGATCTACAACAATGACAGCACTTGTGCTCTGTCTAACCTCTTCCAACGCCACATTACAGTGGTGGCACGCTATGGGTCTTAAATTTGTAACAGTTTGTTGGAAGCATCCTGTAGCCCCTAAACTGAGCATGTCTTGTGTGGCTGCCTGTGATGACCAGGCAGCAATCTCAAAGATGTGACTGGTCTGATTTATTCCTCTATGAAGCAGGACACCTGCCCAGAACTCCTCATACACTGACAGAGGTTAGGAAGATCAGAATAAGAATAGTTCTGCATTGCCATGCTTCCCAGGAGATCTTAGCCTTAAATGTAATTAGCTCAGCCTTTTCATGCATATTCTCTGTTTGCTAATGTTACACCTCCTCCTTCGCTGGAGAAAATCCAGAGATTTTCTCTCAGTGATGATGCACGGAGAGAGTGGCTGGTGGAGTGGTGAAGGCTCACTGCCTCCAAAATAGCTGCATTTTATCCGAGCCATTCCAGCCACCTCCTGTTATTCTAGTGATCACAAGGGAGCTAACTCACTCTTAGCTCTCTTAAAATCTTCAAAATCATTTTCTGTTACTGGGTGCTGCTGGTTTAATTTATTTTTCCTTGTAAATCCAAGCTCTTTTATTCATATGTGTTCCACTATGTCTCTTCCAGGTTAATAGGTATTTTAAGTAAGACCTTTTAAAGGTTTCTTGGGGAATACTACAGCAAAGAAAGAAAGAAATCGCTTTCCCATACATGTGATGAATTCAGAGCCCAGTATTCAGAGCCCGGTGCTTCCAGAACTGAAAATGATCACTGTATTTTGGGGGAAAAACCATACATTCATGTTGGAAGGAACTCAGGAGGTCATTTAGATCTTGCTCAAAGCAGGGTAAGTGATCTGACTTACCCCACCTCGCTGTAACCTTAACTTTGATGGTAGCTGTCAAGCACTGAAGGAAAAAAAACCACCACAAACCTCACAACATTATACGTAATTTTGAAGCACAGCCACAAACACTGACTTTTTTCTTTCCTACAATATAAACAATCTCTTCTGCTAACAGTGAATCACAACATCCTCATCTGACAGCACAATTGCTTAGAAATCTGTTGCACACAACTGCCACTGGTTTCACTCCAAACCTGCTTCTGTATTGTGAGTTGTTAGGAAGTGCTGGGTACTGCCCGCAGTAAGCTCTGTGTTCGAGCACAGGGGCTGCGTGCAGCACACAGCAGCTCTTGGAGAGGTGGTGCAGACATAGACATGAGACTGTGCTTAAGGCTTTAGGACCCAAATCCAATAGAAGTAAATTTGGCCAAGATGTCCTGATATTTTAGGCACCTACCCTAAGGGGTGGACGAATAAACCCATCTTTCCTGAAGTGAATGTTCTCACTTCTGTGCTGCTGTGGCTGTGCCAAGGGAGACCCCAGAGGGCAGCTTCAACTATTGGATGGGGTCTAGGGCTAGAAAGCAGCTGTGGTGATCTCAGTCCAGCTCTCAGCTTCTTGTGTGTACAGGGTAAGTCCTGCAGTCCTTGGGAGAAGACTTACAATAGCACGTAGGTGCCTGACAGGGGTCATACTGGGATCTTCAGAAACTCCTAGGAACCAAAGTACATCAGTAAATCTGCACCTCATTCAGTCTCTGATGACAGGATCCTGAATTTATCTGTAGGGAGGTAATCTATGAGTAGTAGAAGCTGCTGGACATCCAGTGGGCCATCACTCTGGGGAACGGTGCTCTGCATGAGCCAAGGGGAGCTGAATGGCAGATGGCAGAAATGATGCAGCGCTGGGCAACCGAACTCACCAGAAACCTTTCTCAGCCTCACTAAGCAAGCTGTATCCCTCTGCCAGGGCTCAGCCCAGCTTTCTGCCCAGGTAACCATCTTCAAACGGACATAGTTAGAAAAAAATCAACATGTCAGATTTTTTTTACTTGCCCAAATGTGTATTTCCCCCACCCCACACTTCCTAATTACCCTGGTCTCTAGTCCAGATTTCACAGTGGTCAGCCAAGGGACAGAATTTCTACACACCCACATATCTCTTGGTGACTGAAGTCCTGTTGACGAACTCTCTGTACCAGGTTACTGTGGAGTCAGAACATGCTTCTTACAGATGCAGGAATCACCAGTGAGTGAAATAGTTTTTCTTCAGCTAAATATGCCATGCATTTAAATTGTCTGTCCTGTATGATAGGATCTTCCAGGCGTAGTGATGGAAGGTGTATGGGCTGGGACTATGCCTTAGCCATAGTTATCCAACAGACACATTGACAGTGGAATGGATGCACATGAATGGCACCAGAGGACATGGCAGAAGGACAGGAATGACAGCTGTTTATGACACCTAAGCTAGAAGATTATCAAGATCACAGCACATCTTGCAGCTTCTCAAAACACCCAGTTCGGGAATAAAGCAGACGACAAACTGAAGTCATTAAGAGGTGAGAGGAAGGACAAGCCTGGAGCCATTAAAGACATCCAGGTAAGCAGACTGAAAAGAATGAGTAAATCAGCAATGTTTCCTAATACTTCTGAGAGGTGGAATAGGGCAGGGAGACAAAAGATCACAGCCACTGTGAACCCTTAAAGTGAGCAAAAGGCAGATCCAAAACCAGCCCATTGTTGCCTGCCTGAGAGGAACTCTAGAGATGTGAAGACTCATAGCTCGTGTCCCTTGTCCTCCCATCTTTACAAGGAGTCCTAGCTGGAGCACATAAGCATGCACCTGTTGGTACCTGAGAACATGTGTGAATAAAATCAGTGGTTTAGAATAAAATCATCTCCCCCAGTAAGTTCTCTCATTGAAGTCTAATGCATTAATTGAGATTTGTGCAACAGCAGAGCACTCCGGTTCCTAGCAAAGGAGTCAAAGTGTGATAAACCCTAAAAGATTATGCTCTACATGAGGAATGTGGAATATTCACACGCAGCCCTGTGAAGGTAGGTGTGTGCTCCAAAGCCTGTGGTTAAATTAATTCTTAAAGCTCCTCAATTTGACATTGCTTTTGTCTCCATACAGAATGTAACTGAAGCAGGGATGATTTTCTCTCCTCCTCTGCTTCTTTCTTTCTCTACCACCTGTTCACACATATGATGTCTTCTGTACAAAGACTGTACATATTACGTTGAATGAACAAGCCCTGATGCATGGCTGTGGTCCTGAGGCAAAGGTGTGTTGGGAATATTAAAAAGGTAGTCTGTGAATGAGTGGAGAGAAACTCTACAGATTGCATATATTCTTCCTCATATTCATTTCTCTGTAAACTCTGGCTCTAACTCATGTGTGAGCTGCAAGACAGCTGTCAGACTGAGCAATGCTTATTAAATACATATAGTGAGGAAATGAGGATAGGGCTAGTCCAACAAGGAGAAGAAAAACCTTCATCCCTGTTGGCAGAGAGCTCCTGGCTGGACCAAATGCTCATCTTCCCAGGGAGACTGGAAGTGACTGCAATTTTATCCCCATCTCTGTCTCCAAGTGCCTCAAGATGCTTGGATAACATGAGTGTCTGAAGTCCCTATGCAGTTTTTCCCCACTGCATTTTGTCTCAGAGAGTGGGGGCACATGCTCGCTGCCTGAATGCAAAATGGCTTCTTTATTCCTTTTGCTCAGCCATAGCCCTGCTGAATTCAAGCACAAGTCCTGCCGTGCGAGGCTACAACTGTACATAACACTGGGGCAATTTGTGGCTGCATAACGGAGTCAGTGCTTAGAGGGTGCCTGGATCCTGCTGGTCCCGCTGCCTGCCCACTGTGGACACTGACATACGGCTGAGTTGGAAGCTGGGGGTGGTTGGTGCTTGCTGGGACTGGATGGCCACAGGTTTTCATTTGTGTGATATGTCTCTGTACAGGCTGGGCTTGTGTGAAAACACACCTGCTGTGCATGATACAGGGGTGACATAAAAAGTAATGACACACCAAGTCAGAGCAATGGTCACCACAGCCCAGCTCTTGTCCTGTGGTGCCAGTAGGAGACAGTATTTTGGAAAAGCATGGGAGCCTGGCTGCTTTCAGCAGTGCCTTGCCTGTGTACCCGACCAGCACCATGGCATTTGGTGAGCAGCAATTCTGCTTTCACCTTATCCACTGCCTTGGTGAGTCTGTAAATCTTCCTAACATCCTCCTCTCCAAAGCAAAGACTCCAGCCATTTCAGTCTTTCCTCATGAGGTGGCTGCTCCATCCCTCTAGCCATTTTAGTTGCTCATCTCCATGCCTTCTCTGACTCCACTCTGCCCTGCTGGAGAGCAGGGATGAGAACTGCCCACCATTTCCCAGAACTGAGTGCACCTGGGTTTTATATGGTGGCAAATGATACAAAGGAAGCGGACTGTACAGTGGTATCCTGTTCTACTCAGGAATCATCAGCTCCGTCCAGCACTACCTTCGACTCCTGCCCATCTATTCCTAGTATTGGACAAAACTATTTTCATCAATCATTTTAGCTGTGACATTTCCCCAAATTTTTTTCTGTCCTTGTAAACACAACACTAAACAGAGATGCTTTTACAGGGTGTGTGCAAGAGAGAGATCCTTACTTCCTGTTCTGCAAATGTGGAGACAGCTCAGCTCACAGCTCAGGTTGCCTTTCAAGAAATGCAGTGAAGGAAGCCCCAGTAGATGCATCCTCAAGAAAAATGCAGCCACCTCTGGGAAGGAAGCTACCTCAGCAGAGTGGGCAGGAGAGTGTGATGACCCAGAGAGTAGTGAAGGTGAGGGCTACTGCTGATAGAAGCAGCTTGAGGGAATTTTGAGGCAGACTAACTGCCTGAGTTAGCAGTTGTCTCATTGAGAACTTCTCCTAAACCGATCTTGCAGTGCCCATCAGCCAGTATTTCTGATGACTTTGCTGAAAGGTCTGCTATGAGGCAGAGAAGCAAGAATGAAGGAAGAAGGAAGGACTTCCCTGGCTCTTTTCCTGAGAGTGAAACGCTGAAGTTCTAGATATCTTTGGATTTTGGTGGAGAAGAACAACCAAGAGAGAAAGCAAAGAAACCACAGACAGTGTCTGGGGACAGAATAACATAGCAGTGACTTACAATATCTAAAACTGAAATATCTCTGCACAAGGGCCATGCTCTATTTAAAGAAAGAATGGCACCATTTAGAAACTGCATATATTCTCCAGCAATTGCTAACTGGACCATGGCAAAACTTCACATCATCACTTTCCACTCATAGTATGGCTTCTAGCACAGTCAGTGCAGACTTCTGTCATTTCATTCAACATCTTTCGGGTGGGAAATGGGAGAAAGAGGGCAGCCTGTGACCTACTATTGCATGACTTTGGCTTTGGGATACCTCCTTGGATCCTGGTGGAATTATGTGTGCCAGCTGGATGTTCTGGGGGAGATGGCAGTGGGTGAGAGCACCACTAGCCAGGGGAGGGTTTCTCAGCTGGTTGAGTGTAGCACAGGTGCTTCTGGGGGGGCTGAGGCATGGCAGGGCTGAGACATCCTGTTCTCACCTCCTGAGGTATGGCTGGGGCAAATGCATGTTGTGTGGGAGGCCAGAATATCCCTCAAGATGGGGAAACAGCCTAGCAAACATATCTGCCCATTTTCATCCTGGTCCTTTTGCTGAACTCAGCTCCACAGTAGAGACGAATAACTTGGGCCTTCTGAGTCTTAGTGTCATCAGTTAAAAAATGGGGCTAATATCAAGCTTACCTACTTTCCAGTGAGTTGCAGCTAATTAGAGTTAGCATTAGTTAATGTTTGCACAGCTCTGGGATGTGAAAATGGCAATATCATGCTAAGTATTATTCCTGGTGCCTAGACACCATGATTCTTCATAACCAGAGCAGTCAATTAAATTAGCTGTAAGTGGAGAGACGCAGCAATAAGGAAGGCAGAGGAGATATACAAACATAATAATGTATGCATGATGGCCTGCACCTGCAGAGGGCAAGGAAAGCTCTGCTCATGCTACGTAGGGAGCCAGAGAGAGAGGTCTCTGTTTGTGTAGGAGGGCAGATGTTCCTCAGCAGCTTTGGGTTGCTGCTGCAGCAGTTCACTGGCTGAGGAAGAGAAGGGTCGGTGTATGGGACAGAGGGCTCTGCTCAAGTCTCACACGGCCCTCGCTTGTATTCTGTCAAGAATGCTGATTCTCTATGAGGTCTACAGGACAAAGCTGAGCAGCACTTCGCAGAGAGTGAAGGCCAAACCTAGCTGATGTCTGTCAGCCAGCACCACCCTCAGTGGGGAGCAAGGAAAACTCTTCACCAGAGGTAACATTTCCCTGGCCACGGTGCAGGACAGATCTGGGCATGATGCAGCCTGATAGGTATGCTGTCTCCAGCAGGAGATCCATTTCACCCAGGGTCTTCATGCAAGGAGCAGACACCCAAGGAAAGCATGTGAGAAGCAAGGTGGCAACAGAGTCATCTCTGTTCCCAGCAAGGCACTGTTCCGAAGGAGAAAGGAAAGTAGTGGGACTTGGATGAAACCCAAGAGGGGGATTTAGAAGTGTGTGATGCCATTTCCCAAACCTGGATTTTGTCCAAGACACTTGGATCAATACCCTGTTGGGCGATTGATCTGGAATGACTACCCATGTCAGAACCTTGGCTTGCAGCCTCTTTCAAGAGCCATCCCCAGCCACACAGAGTTCTGACCCCTTCTAGGGGTGGGATCCACAGGGGAGGCAGAGGGAGGATTGCCACACTCTGAATCACCAGGGCTGTTTCTTACAGCTCCCCAGTGCTAACCTACATATTAGCCGAGGACTTGGCTACAGCTCCTGGCCAGCTTCCATCCTCTGCTATTGCATTCTGCTGCCTTGAAATCCCCTTCCTCACACATACGTACACGCGTACACTGTGGTTTCAGAGGCATACAGAAGCTGTCACTGCTTTCTGTCAAAAACTCCTGCGCAGTGGTGGAGCTGGCTTATCCTTCTCAGGAACAGGCTCCATTTCAGTGCCATGAGGCATGAATTACGTGTCTGGAAAGGTTATAAAAACTCCTTGGGACCCTTTGGAAGGAAGATGCAATCTTGAGATGAAAAGTGCTATTAAAATGTCACCCCATTTGACTGCTGGCATGATCAGGGCCTGTGGCTTTGACTAGGGAGAGGTATCCTCATGATGCTGTAAGGCAAAGATTGCTGACACTAAGCATATTCCATTTATGAAATAATAAAGGTGTCTGTACTGATTAAAACAGTTACTGATGGTAACTGATTAAAGATTTTGTTCCTCCTTCCTCCTCCTCTCCTTGTCCTGTGGTTTTTCTTCAGCCTCCTCCTCCTCCCCACACTATCTCTTCTCCTCCCAGAGAAGCCAAGTATCTCCTGCCATCACAATGATTATTCTCCCCTTTATTAGAATGAATGATTAGCCTTTGCCTAGTTCTTTCCATAATTAAGTGCCGCATAAAAGAATATTCTTGTAAGTAACCAAGGCTGTCGCTCTCTGTGGGGCTGTTGGGAGTGTGGTACAGCTCTGCATCTGCTTACACACAGGGAGGTGGGTGTCCTGCATGGAGATGCATTCACACCCAGCCCTTGACACAGGTAGCACATGTGCAAGCTGCCATGCTTGTAGCTGGGGCACGTACCTCCCCAAGATGGATGCGTGCACATGATGATCTCTTTGCATTTGTTTGTGGGCTGCTACAGATATCCCAGCTGATGTGGGTATGCACGGGGGCACACACTCATGCCCCCACCCCACAGATACCAAGCCCTGCAGGCCTGGACACTCCTGACTAAGGATTGAGCCTCTGCATACCTCCAGCTTGCCTTTCTCATTTCCATGACTCAAAACCATCAATTTAGTCCTTTCCTGTCTCGGTATACCCCTGGATAACCCCCGTATTAAAAGGAGGCTTTCTGGGGAGGGCTGGGGTGAAGGAAGAGGTGGTGAGTGGAGAAGGGATATTAGACAGCAATAAAGTGTAAAGAACACCCCACCCTTCCTATAAATATCCCAACAGCTATCCTGCCTCCTAGCAGCACTAATGAGGCTCAACAGGAGTGATGGAGGGCAACAAAGGAATCACTGATGAACAATCAGAGATGGTGCTTGGCTGCTAATGGGACTAATGTGTTGCTTTGCATAAGATGAGAGGGAGGAAAAGGAGCAGATGGGAGAAGGTCAGTAGCAGTAAGAGCACCTTGAGGAGTGCCCTGCAGCACGGCAACACTTGCTGCTGTCTCTCTACTCCTTTCCTGGCAGGAGGCACTGACCACATCGCAGTCAGCACTGGGCAGCTCTGCGCAAGTGGCTCAGGCACAGCCTGCATCTTGGGGAGAACTTATCACAACATGCCTCAGCCCGCATAGCAAGTCTTGTAATGTCCTTGTACATCAGAGAGGTTAATCCAGTCATTTACTGAGGACAGCAGGACACAACTTCTGCAATTCCAGTGGGCAAGATGTGCTATTGATGTGCGGAAGCAAACTCCACAACTTACGGAGAGTTATAAAGCAGGTATGTTTATTGCGGTGCCAGGTGCAAGGGGGATCGCTCCCCCTAACTTGCACACCGAGTCACAAAGCGTGCACCTATTTATTACAAAGTTTATCTAAGTGGGCTGG
>Ga0181612_144314_pt1 | contig 10159 bp, 3 predicted proteins | sample HoacroProtozoa21_FD_119630 | JGI IMG/M metagenome (GOLD analysis project Ga0181612, IMG submission 119630) | Hoatzin crop microbial communities from Cojedes, Venezuel. Combined Assembly of Gp0051906, Gp0051904, Gp0051908
AAATGAAAGAAAAAAAAAATCTAGAGTCACATTTTTCTTACCTTTCACAGAATAGTCAGTTTTAAAATAACTCATTTTAATATTTCTATTCTACAATTGAGGATGTGTTCTAGTATGACAAATACAGAAGACTCAGAAATGAACTAAATAAAAGTAAATTAAAATAAAAGTAACTAAACTGAATAAAAATGATTGGAACAGGGAGTAAATTCCATGTGGAAGAACCCCACATCAAAAAGTCTTTATAGAGGGGAAGCCAATGATTTAAACCTTTTGATTAAATATGCCTTCTCCCACAGGGAAGGCAATCTGTGCACTTCAGAAAGCAAAGGAAGCAAGGATGCCTGGGAGATACACTTAGATACATGTATCTGAGATTGCGTACCCTAGAAAGTTATCTGGTTATGTCTGGGGAGCCTTTATAACCAGAATTCCTATTTATACGAGGTTCTGAACTAAAGCAATGAATGTTTCATTACAATAATCATTCCACTGTTAAAAAGCTATGCACCATACTAACTAGGGCTTGGGATTTGCTCAGTCTGCATTTCACAGGGCTGTTCAGAGACCTCATCAGTGCACATTATCATGAGTCTGTTCTCATATTCTTACTCAGTCCTGTCAATTCCACTGATTTTATTGTGACCATAGTTTGCAATGAACTTTCCTGACTGAATAATCTTTTCTGACAGCCTGGTATTTGTAAAGTCATGTTGTCATCAGAGAATATTAAGGCATTTTAACTGTATCAACAAAGCAGAGAAAGCTTACAAATTTGAACTTTCAAAAGTGAATAAAAATAGAAGACCAAAGCTTCTAATACAAATGGTTTGCCATATATTTTTGTAGTTTAAAAGTCTCAGATTTTGGGGGGTGTCTGTCTTGGGGGTTTTCAATACTGGATTTAGTTGTGTCTGGTGGAAGTTCCATTGCTGTCGGAGAACTGCAGAATAACTTCAGTTTGAAACCACCTCTGAAGGCCAAGCCCAACCCTTTACCAACAGGAGGGCCAGCTGAGGTAGACAGGCCCTGTCTGGCTGAGTTCAAAATATCTCCAAGGATGGAGATGGCATGAGCCTAGTCACTGACCGCCTTGCTGTGAAATATTGTCCTGAAATCTAACTGGAATTTCCTATGTTGCTGTTGCCTGTCATCATCTTGCTGTGTACCTCTGAGCAGGGCCTGACTCCATTTTCTCTATGACATCCCATCAGATAGCTGAAGGCAGCAGAAGAATCTCTCCCTAACCTTCTCTTAGTTTGTCCTCATGGGTCAGGTGCTCCAGCCTTTAGCTACCTTGGTGGCCCTGCTTTGGGATGAATTGTAACCTGCTTTATGAAAAGCACAAATAAATTGATAGACAAGAGGCCAGAAGTCAGAGGTTCCAACCAGCCATGACTACTACTGTGACAGGGAACTGCTACAGGTATGATGGGCTGTGTTAGCTGAACTCACCACTCAAGATTTTCGTTGCTTGGCTACTGTTTAGTTATTTATTAGTGCTTATGATTAGACACTACTTGGCCAGATGAGGCTGCTGGTCTTTTGCCAACCTGTCTGTTCTATAAATGACACTTTATGCAATAAGAAGTGGGAAAGAAATGGTATTGCATTATGACAAGTAAATTTTATCTGAAAAGGTCTCTCACTACAAAAAAATTATTTGGTGTGCAAACCTTATTGGTCGTAACTCAGAGTACAGTAGGTGTGTGCAAATCAGCTACAGAATTTCCTAGCGAATGACTGAGCCCTCACTTGTTTTGGAAGGAGATTCTTTATGGTAGCCTTAGATTAAACATGAACGAGGACATAAGGACATTACTTATTCAGTGTTAACTCATGAGACTGAACACTGTCCCAGTCATACTGTCCCAGACGTCTTTTGGATGCAATCATTCGGTGGACATCACTTGGTTTTTGACCATGTTTTTGACATAAAAGAAAACAGTTGGAAGATTTCAAACACAATTGGCAGATCTTTCTGCAGTCTGATCAAAGTTTACTCCTGTTGACTCAGCAGTGATTTTTCCTGGAAGATTCTTTGTTATTTCTGAACATCTATACAAATGAAAACCGATGAGGAATTCAAACTAGAAGAGCCCAGACTGCTCCTGGGGAGACATACACTTGCTATACAGTCAGAACAGTTGCACTGAAGGGGCTCTATTGATTGTCAGTAGCAGTCTAAATGTAAGTGCTGATGGTAGTATTTTAGACCTAAGTGAACCATCGAAATTGCAATAACTTTTCTGAAACTGAGCAGCCTGAACAACACCTTTTGACTCTGGTTTAAGGAACATCATGGTTGGCAGGTTTTCTCTCAAATGATGGGTCAGCGTAGACTGATGTGTTATTCCTGGGTTTTTTTTAAAGAAAAGCTTTTGATGCTTGGTGGAATACATGCACACAGACACTGGGTGAGTGTCCTTAGTTTCATATTCAAGTGGTTAAAATGTGAAGATACACACTACTCAACTACCCATTCTTTCCCAATGAAGTACAGAAAAAAAGACAAGAGAGGGAGCTATAGCCTTTTTGAATGTGTGTATTACTGCAGCTGCACACACACGGGGTGATGCTAGCAGGAACAGGCCGTGGTTTAATCAGGTATCAAGCACACGTTGAGATCTGCTTTGTGGTTTGAAAGGTGGGGTCTTTTGATTTAGATGAATTTCTGATGTGCCCGATTTTGAAATCACCCCAAGTTCAGTGTCAAGAGGTTTGAACATTTCTTCAGGCAGAACTGCATTCAGACCAAGGGACATTTAGGTGATACAGGTTACGCCATTCTTCTGTCTCCAGTGTCTCTCGGCAGGCTGACTTCAGCTGACATATGCTGTGCAGAGCCCTGTTGCTGCAAATCATCCCTGCATCGTTGTAGCTCTTTTGGCATGCCCTGTTTTTGCATATGCTCTATGCCTGTAAATTGACTTATTAAGCATTTAGACTAGGGATTCTTGAAAATCAGTATTCTTTTAAATATAGAGTGGAAAAAAATGAACAAACTAAACAAGCAAATATGTTAGTCTGTATTTTCATTCTTGCGGTGAAGGAAGGAAAGTTTAATATGGTTCACTTGTCTAGAATAAATTTTTCAAAGCAGTATGCTTTGTTTAACACCTCCAATCTTGTTTAAAATCTTTACCCGGTCTTGTTTAACATCTCTATCAATGATCTGAGTGAGGGAATTGAGTGGTCCCTCAGTAAGTTTGCAGATGACAGCAAGTTGGATGGGATTGACAATCTGCTTGAGGGTAGGAAGGCTCTTCAGAGGGAACTGGATAGACTGGATCGATGGACCAAGGCCAACTGTATGAGGTTCAACAAGGCCAAATACTGGGTCCTGCGCTTTGGTCACAACAACCCCATACAACACTACAGGCTTAAGGAAGTGGAAAAAGAACTTGGGATGTTGGTTGACAGCCAGATGAACATGAGCCAGGAGAGGTGCCCAGGTGGCCAAGAAGGCCAACGGCATACTTGGCATGTCTCAGAACAGTGTGGCCAGCAGGAGTAGGGAGGTGATTGTGCCCCTGTACTGAATACATATAATAAAAGGAGACAAAATTCCCCAACTGCGATATTGTCTCAAAATTTTGGTGGCTGATTCACCATTTTCCATCAGTAAGGTGGAAATGACATTTTCTAAAGAAAAACAGCAAGGTTTTACACCTTTACGCTGCCATGTTTCTGGCATATCTAGTAAGATTTCTGTTTTCAGGCCGTATGTATATCTTGCCTTTACTCGGATGTGTAACTAGGCAGAAATGATGCAGCACTGATCATGCTCCACTTCTCAGGGACCTGAAGGTTCTTATCTAGGCATCAAAAAAATGATAACAAATCTGACACAGAGGAAAAGGGATAGAAAAATACTAACTGTGATGCAAGCAAAACTTACTTATTTCTTCTCAGAAAAGAAAGTATGTAGAAGAAATGCAGCACACAGGACAGATGATAGTTCTGCAGCCAACCTGACTGCTGTGAGAATAATGTTTTACACTTTTGATAGCAGTTTAATCTGTTCTTTGGAACAATTTTTTGCAAAACATACTTTTACTTTGCAAATAGCTGTTTCAATTACCGTCTGCATGCTCTGTAATTTACTGCTTTCTTCTATGGTTTCTCTGGTATCACCAGCTCCTCCCTTTTTCTCCTCCCCTAAAAATTAGGAGGAGAGGAGTGTTTGAAAGTTTTTCAGTGTAGCCTCAAACAGCTGCAGAAGCTCTGAAGGAACTGCCTGTAAATATCAAGGTAAAACCTATTTCCATCAATGCAACAAGTCAATAAGTTTTCTCACTCCTGAAGTGGAGTTAGAAATTGGAGCTCCTGAGACAGAATTATTTCCTAACAGAGTCTACTTGCATAAGAGAAGCAGAACAGAATCAGGAGTGACACATTTTCACTCATAATCATAGTCTGCAAAGATAATACAGACTGCACTTAAAATACTGAATTTCTTCAGAGATTAGACTCGGTAAGACTAAACTGTTCATGTAAAAAATTATATATATATGCATAATCTCTTTATATATATATAAGTACTTGATTTTAATAGCTTTTTTCTCTGGATAAACTATTGATCATAGCTCTTCAATGCTAGATAATATATGTTACTTCTTGCATGATAGTATACTAATTAAGAAACATCTATACAGAAATTATTCATTCAGTTAGAAAAAAGGAGATTCTAGGAATTTGTGTTTATTTTATGTTTGCTAAAACTTAAGTCTGTAATGGCATGATTTTTAAAAAGGATGGCTTTATTACTGAACTGCAGTAATAATAGCAGAAAACATTATATCTAGCATATGCTGCATATGTTTTTGATGAGCAAGATGATATGATAATAATGAATAGCAATTTCACCAGCACTGAAAGGAATAATAATCCATATAACTTAAAAAAAAAAAAAAGAATATGTAGTACACCTTTTGGGGGGCAATTGTCTATACGAACAGATGTGCTTCTGTTGTGCATTTGACAGTTACACAGTGGAAAAAGATTCAAGCAGATTGTTCATTATTGAATGAATATTGTGTCTCATCAGCAACATCTTTAGATGTGAGGGCAGCTGAAGATCCTTACAAATGTGTTACTAAGTGGAGATCTCTTTTCTTTTAGTAGAGCCTGTATAATCCTGCAGTTTTTCACCTGATAAAAATAAAAGCAGATAATATCTGCAAGTCCAGCTGTTGCTTGAAATCTGCAACACATCTGTGATTAATGGTAGGTCCTGCTACATTTCCTCTTCCAGCTGTCCTTCCTTTATAATAGCTCTTTATTTCTTGTTTTCTGTAGTCTAAAATAACAAAAAAATAATCATAAAAGGAGCTACATTTTTATTTAAAAGTGAATGAAGGAGATGGATTACATTTTTCGCTTCACAAAAGTATGGAAAGTAAAGGGGACTTCAAGGGCTTCATGCAGTGCATAGGACACCCTCTTAACGCAGGATGAGTTTTATCATACTTTATCATAGTTTTTTCAGTATAAGCAGAATTATAATCTGTACTGGCAATAGCTAGGTTTTGCTTCTACTTCTCATAGAAACATGTGTACCTCTTAGCTGGTCTGCTTGTGCCATGACACACAGTGTGTTGAACAATTTTTTTAATTCAGAGTCTATCATATACAGAAACATTCACAGCACTGATGTGCAGTTGTGAGTGATAGGACTGCTTGTAGTTGCAGGTACCTTCATTGCTATAAAATGGAAGACAGGTAGGAAAAGGATGAAGAGGTCTTTGGGTCCAGCTCGTTGTCTGATTATTGCAAACTTGATGCAATTTGGAGAAGATCCTCCAGAATACTAACAATATAAAGAGAGAAATATGGACACATGTTTCAAACAAATCTGGGATTCGTGCCAGTGGTAGATCTGCGTGGCGTTGACACATTTAAGCAGGCTTTAGAAATACATGGAGAAAGCTCTGCTGGTAGATGAGATCTTTATAGTTATTCTCTGACGGAAAATGAGGGATGTATGACTTTCCATCAGAAATATAGAGGATAGAATGTCCACAAGAAGGTTGCAAAAAATACCCTGAGGAAGCCGTCATCAAGAGCAGATGAAAACCTGACATGCTACATGTCTGCTACCAGCACAGATACACTTTGAAGTTTCAGAGATTGCGAGAGCATTTAGGGACTTCTGAGACACAGTGGGTAGCTTTGATCTTGCTAGCTTCCTCACCAGATGTTTAGCAGGTGTCATCTGTAACATGTCCTTTGGAAAAAGGTACAGCCAAAATGCCAGCAAGTTCCTCTTAGTTCTTCAAGTCAGCCGTCAGGTCATGCAGACCTTCAGGTGTAGCAATGCTGCAGAACTTTTCCCTGCTTTTCATTATCCTCCTGACAATAAACTGAGAGGTGTATTCACTTGTGTTCAAAACAAGGAAAGATATCATGAACAAAAGTATTCAGGAACACTACATCTCCCGTGATCAGGTGAGAAGATTTCTTCTCAATTCTTCAAGAACCCTTTGCTTTCAAATAACAAAAAAACCCAATCTGTCACTTTTGTTTGTCCTGCTTTTTATCAAGGAGTTGTAGGATTAGGGTACCGAAAAATTTATCATCTCCTTTTTAATGTGTGCTTTTTACATCACCTTCCTGCATAAAATTCTGAAGAATAAACAAATAATCCACATATTATTTTGTAGAACTGCATTCAAGATATTACAGATATTCTGATTACACTAAGTGAAGGCCAAAAAAGTCGAAGTGGTGAAACTATGCTGGCCAACAAGCAGATTGTTTCCACCATGAATCACATATCTGGGGCAGGTATGCTTATATTTCAGAAAGGTATGGTTTTCTATACTACTTCACCAGTTACTGGGGTCTTCAACTTCTTCCTCCATTCTTCCCGCTCTCACTATTAGAAAGCACAAGAAAGTGTAGTGGAAGCACTGTAATGTTTTAACATGTTCCAGTAAACTTAGAGAACAAATTACGAACAGAAAAGGGAGAAGATATAATAATATATCCTAACCAGAACTATTCTTTTACATCTAGTTCTGAAGACAATTAATTCTTTTAAATACTTCCTTACCTCTAAAAATAAGTCAAAACTCATTTTAAGCATTTCGGTGGAAAAAGGCAGACAAAACAGTGAATGGGTTGAGGCAGTGGCAATCTTTGGACTATGGAGAGATCATAACACAGAAAAAGGTTTCAAGTCAAGAAAAGCTGTCTTTCTAAGGACATTTATGCTTTTACTGTGAACATTTAAAAGTCTGCTTAATCAGCAGCGTTCTTTTCCAAAACCCATGTATCTTCTACTTTTATCTTTTTGTAAATCTGTGTATTTCCTGAAGTACCTCCAAAGCTGCAAGTAGTTAGTCTTTCAACATATGGAATGCATCTTTTCTTTTATTTTATTAAGAAAGCAATATTCACCTTACGCAAATTCCGAGGAATATACAACTTCAAATATGATATTGTCCCTTCTCTGCCTACTACTCAGTGCAACATGCAGCGTAGCAGGCACAGTGGCAGAAATTACCATGTTTTATCTTCATGCTGGAGGAAGCACGTAGTTCTGAGTATTTGGGTCTGATTAAAGAGCTCAGAAAAGATGTTTAGATATGGGCTAAATAGAGCTTTTACCTATTAAACCTGCTGACGCAAAATAAGGTGATAGTAACAATGATTCTGATCCTGGAGTCTGTACATATTCTCTTATAAAGGAATGCTAAATAATTTCAAAAAGTTCAGTGTTTCCATATTACTGTGCAAAGAGGGGAAACAAAAAGCACACTGAGAAATAAAGGATATGTGGAACCACAGAGAGCTGGATGGTCCTGAGCTAGAAGAAACAACAACACAAAACAAAAAATAATGTTTCATAAAAAATGGATCTGGATTCTTTTTTAACTACCTTACAGTAGTTTAGCTCTTGTTATAGATCTCAGCAGGTACAAACTTTATGAGAGTATGTGTTACGATCCCAAACCAATGCTTTCTTGAAGTTCAAAGTCTGTAGGGTCAGTATTCAGTCCAAACTCATTTACACACAGAATGTAGGTAAAAAGCCCTGTATAATACACAAGGCATGAAATGCACTATTACAGACCTACTAATGACATATGCCTGTAGCACCCTCTTAGAGCAATGAGAGTTTCAGCTGAATTTTTGAACAGAACACACACAATCTGAAAATCACACATAATTGCAAACCTTTTGAAAGGCTGACAAATGGGTTGACTGGGTCCCCACATGCCTATTACACTGTTAGAACTCCAAACTCCTGAGTTTAATATCCGTTAATTGTCATACTCAATCAAAATTATATTCTGGGAGACATTACTTCACTGTTTGGTTGACATGGGGAAAGGGAAAGATTCAAGCACCACTTAGTAGGTCTGCATCCTTCTTACATTTATATCAATGGCATAAGTTTCATCTGTACAAATGAAAGTGCAATGGCTCATGACAACGGTTGTTTCTGTGATATTTTCTATCAATTTGCAGCTCAAGAAAGTTCAGGGAAGGCAGAGAGCAGCATGTTTCCATTGCCTTAACCACTGAAGAATTCACCCTGCACTGTTCTGCATCTGATTTTGATCTGTCTCCATTATCTTCAATGGAAATTGTGAATTTAAAGACTTATAATCTATTTTGTATTTCAGCTTTGGAAAGATATGATAAAGTAGAAGGCAATTAGACTATGGTCATCACACAAAAATGTCTGGCAAAATTTGTCAAGAAAATGGACTGCAGTGTTACTGTGTTTTATTATTAGCAACTGCTCTTTTAAAGACTGTATACAGTTTGACTCTTTAGTAAGTTAGCAACATTATGTGTCATGATATCGATAACTTAGGATGTAAAGAAATAGTGAAATAAAAATATTGACTCTATTTTAATGCTAATTGGTGGAACCTGCAGAATTCTATTGTAATGGCAGTATAAATTCATTCTTGAACATCGGATACAAGGTTTGTTTAAGTCTTTTCTTGAATTTTCAATATACTTCTCACTACTAATTCATGAAATTACAATGATTAAAAAATGTGAAGACATTGCAGTCCCTTTTAGTATTACACAGAAAGATAAAGATTATGCATTTAGTTACTATACTCTTGCCATCATATTTTTAAAAATATAAACAGCCAGTTTCTCATATAATATCAATGTATATTTTTAAAGCAAAAGATTGCACGCAATTATGATCCTCTAAGATCAAGTATGATTTTACGTCACAAGTAACATGAAAAATAGCATCATCATTCATTTATTATCATAAATCAAACATAATTACTTTCAGTTGGTCTCCTTCTTCTATAAAATACGTATTAGAAAAATTCTTCCCTCTTAGCCTATATCCTATTGCACTGTTGCCATGTACTCCAGTACATAATTTATTATAGGTATGAAAAAACATTTTAAAGCAAAAAAAAAAAAAGAAACTGCAGTTTAAAAACTTGTTTTCAATAGAGATAGTTTGTTGTCTCACTGCAAGATGATGTTTAATGTCATGTTAATAGCCATCAAAATCATAAATATTCTTATATCTGGTGTGGCATATAAAGTGCTTGTATCAGAGTTCTTCTGTCTTTCTGCATCATGATGAATTCAGCCAAATTATTTGCACATAACGCTTATAAACATGTTTTGCATGCAAGTAATTTCTTGATCTTTCTTTCGACTTTTTTGAAATGCCACCAGCTGATCAAGTATACTGTTAATCATTAGAATTGCAAGGGTAATTTTAATGCAAGTGCTGTATAGGACTCCATAGATAAGTCCCACACTGCACAAGATGCTTTTCTGATATGTAGAAAACTGTATCCCCTATGAAGACTGTGCTTTCAGTCCAAAAAGCTACCTACAGGTTAAATATCAACATTACTTATTTTAGTTATATCGACAAATTCAAATTTGGAGCAGTAAAGTTAGCACACAGTGTTTTAAAAGGAAAAACTTCCACCTCCTCCTCCTCTTCCTCTTCCTCTTCCTCTTCCTCTTCCTCTTCCTCCTCTTCCTCTTCCTCTTCCTCGAAATTTGCATTGCACACTGTTCTGGTTTGGCTGCAGCCGGCAACAAAAGCGCCACGCGGCCACCCCTCCCCCCGCCGGGGTGCGGAGGAGAATGGAAAGAAACAGGCAGAAACTGGTGGGTCGGGATAAGGGCAGTTTAACAGAACAGCAAA
>Ga0181612_146823_pt1 | contig 10159 bp, 4 predicted proteins | sample HoacroProtozoa21_FD_119630 | JGI IMG/M metagenome (GOLD analysis project Ga0181612, IMG submission 119630) | Hoatzin crop microbial communities from Cojedes, Venezuel. Combined Assembly of Gp0051906, Gp0051904, Gp0051908
GGGAGGGAGCACAGCCAGGCAGCCAGCCCAGGCTGGCCAGTGGAAATATTCCATACCATAGACATCATGCTCAGCTGCTGAATGGGGGTTGGCCAGGGGGTAGGAATCTGTTGTGCTTTTTTCTGTGAGTTTCAATTCTGTCTTGGCTGGGAGTTCAAAATTTTCTGGGAGTTTGGTCTTTTTCAAGAGTTTTATTCATTAAATTTGTGATTTTATGGGTTCCATGATTATTGTTTGAGGACTGGCTGGGAACTGGTCATCAGATTGTGAGAAAATTTTACTGTATATAGTTTCTTTTGCAAATTCATTTTTAGAATAATTATTATCATTAGTAGTAGTATTAGTATTTCCCTTGTTGCCCTGTTAAACTGTCTTTATCTCAAGCCATGAGATTTCCTTTTGTCCACTTGTCCTCTCCATCCCGCTGGTGGGGAAGGGAAGGGTAAGCAAGCAGCTGTCTGGTGCACGGTTGCCAACTGCCAGATTAAAACAAGACAGTTCCACTAGTAAACTGTAAATAAGTACAAAATAAAAAGTCAAGCCCACACCATGCAAAGAGATTGTAGACTGCTTCGCAGCGCCTGCCATTCTGTGCTTCCTGTGATAGCCAGAAAATAAATATCCCTGAAGACTTTACGAATAATGCTACAAATATAAATCCCTGATGATAATACAATGTAACTGTCTCCAGTCTTTCTTCTCCTCTTTTTTTCCCCCACTAATTTGCAATATTTTCACCAAACAAGTCCACAATGAGACATATGATCTCAGTATACCTGTGTTTTCTAAACCCTATAGTTTCAAAGCAACAAAATATTGCAGTATTTAGGAAAAATGCATGCTGGGTTTTTTTCATTATTTTATAACTTCTTCCAAAGACTTTTTACTGGATTTGACACACTGGGGCAAGCAGCATTGTGATTTTCCTCTGCTAATAGACTAACTGTTTTCTTTCTCATTTTTAAAAATATTATTTATATTTCAATAGCTGCCTGATAGGAGGGCAGCCAGAGAGATATTATGGCTCTAGACCTATAAAAGGCTTCTATTACCTTTTTGAAGAGTACATGGGATATTTGTAAATTCCCCATGGGGCAGCCTGTTGCATAGTCTGGTATTGCATTAATGCTCAGCTTTCCTGGCCTGCTTGCAGCTTGTCAGCTATGTGTGTAGTTGCACCTCGAGTCACTGTAGGACTATTTGGCTATAGTCTTGTGAAACACAGAAGTGGTGGCTGATGTCTGCATCCAGGTTTGAAAGTATCTGGATGAGTCTGGTGAATATCTGGGGTCATTTGACATGGTGGGGTAGTTTCGGGAAAGAAGCAGTGTGGAAGCATGCTATCCACCCCTCCCACCCCCCCTTCCCAAGTTTCTTTCCGTTACCGAGCTAAGAAATGCTTTGGTTGTGTGCAGCTCATTTTCACTGGTGCTTGTGACGTGGCACTTCAGTTGTCATGTTGCTGTGGGGTCGTTGTGAAGCACAGTTTCGTGACCACCCACACTTGCCTTCACCTTTAATCTTAGAGACACTGTGAAAGTCTCAGCAAGAGACTGGGGAATGGGGAGGTATCTCAGCTTCAGATGATGCTTCCAGGACCCTCCAGTACCTGTGCATGAGTAGCTCTGGGCTCCTCACATAGGACAGTAGCACTTTTCCAACACACAGCTGCTGTCACACACAGTCTCCTGGTGAGTTACATTTCTGCCTTGTACTCTTCAGCCTATGCACCCTTCACACATCTCAGGAGCTGGTGGGTTAACATGACAGTTACCAAATAGTACACCCCCAGGGCTGCAGAGGGATCCTCTGCAGAGGGTGATTACACAGAAGTCATTAGGGACTGTCTCATCTGTTTAGTCTTGAGCTTGGATGAGTCCCTGTTTTCTGCTCTTCTCTCCTACCAGACCCGAATAGCCCATCCCTCCTTCTACACTGCTACTGACTAGCAGAAATGAACCTACAGCTAATGAATGAGCTGGTGATGTAAGTGCCTGGCCACGCATAGCTCTTCAGGGTGCTTAGATGTGCTACGTCACATGCAAATGTGCTTAATCTTCCCTCTCCGCTGCAGGTGACACCTGATTGTGTGTACTTCGCTTTTCTGCAGCTAGCAGCTTGTCACCTGTTCAACCACCGTTTTTCCTAACAAGCAACAGAACCTACAGCCAGAACGTGCAGGTACACAGGTGCATGTAGAAGAGGAGAAAGTTAAACAGAAAGATTTTCATTTGTATGCATTGCGGTAACCTGGAGTGTGGCCATACACAGTCCATACACATCTCTTCAAGCAGTGCCTTGTTGCAGGGACTCAGCAGTGTGTGAATAGTCACAGGGTGACTTGGCTGATTTCTGGAAGAAAAAACAGTAAAAAACATTGGTCACATTTAGTCCCATGAATGCAGATGGCCCTTATATTCCTCACATATTTCACTGCTTCTTTACTGGTAAAGTGTCATGTTGCCTATATTTGATCTTCTTGCTGTCTAGTTTGGCTCTTGTATTTTCGTGCAAAGGCAGCTTCTCAGGACAGGGGAGCTGCTCGGGAAAACATCTCATTGTCCAATGCTTTTGCACACTAAACTTTGAAGAGTGTTCTGCAAAGGAAAACCAAGGAGAAATTAGAAAAGAGGACAGGCTTGGTCCTCATCACACACTCTAAATGACTTTTTCATTGTCCCCCATGAAGATCAATGTCAGCACTTGGACTTAAGTGTTCTTGCTGTTTGCTTTTCATTGTGTGGTTCTGCTGTAAAATACGTTTCCTTCCATTGTGAGAGCTGCCTGTTTGAGTCCTAGGGTAAGCACAGCCTTCTCAGCCCAGCCCTGACACTTTGGGGGAGCACCGGGTGCCAGAGATGCACTGCTGCACCAGAGTGGCTGCAGCAAGTTATCACCTGCCTCCCTGCCACTTGGTTACTTGGAGACATTTAAAAAAATGTATCTTACGTCTGAAGGGAAGAAGAGATCTCCTCCAGTCCTGGCTTTCTGAGTTTTTTCCCTCAATCATATACTTTTTCTTAATCAAATACCAAAGTTTTGCTTTGGAGGCTGAAGTGGCAGAACATTGTAGTAATGTGTCTTGTCCTCTGTGAGACTGTGATGTTAATGACCAAATACAACTGGTATGAACAACTAAATGGTATCTGTCAAAGACCCTGGGCAGACACTTTTCTCTTGAACTTGCTTGTCTTTCGAAGAAACAGTATCTGAGGTTTGGCCCACCTGGCTTCAGAGTCGTGCAGGAGACAGCATCCCCTTAGCCCAGGGTTTGCATGGCTTTCAGATCTACTGTGGTTGCAGGGACTGGATCATCACTCATGTCACATGCAAGCATTTTGCTTGAGTAGCTATACGGACATTCAGCCCTTACCATGGGCATATGGGTTTTCTTCTGATGATCTATTTTACTTCTTCATCTGGCATTTGAAGGAAAACCCTCCTCTGTGTGGTTTATGCTTTGTTTTTTTCCATTACATAAGAATGTGCTAATGTTTGCACTGAACATGGACACAGGCAGGTGATTTGTGTAAGTACTAGAAAATGATAAACTTAAAAATAGTACAAGTTGACTGAAGTGTTCCTTAACACAATTCTGTCTGAAATTGACATGAATTACTTGAAGCTACTGCCATCATACTCTGTATATGGAATTTTTACTTCAGAATTTTAAAAAAATATTTGGAAAGAGTTACCTTTTCAACGTTCAGCTCTTTAGATTGCTGCCTGGATTACACAATGCAGCTTGAGCTACATTGAAAATAATGTTTTGATGCATGAAAACTGGAAAATGTAAAAAGAGCTTCATCTTTTATTTCTCCCTCTGAATAAAGGCAACATGTAATCCTGTCTTTGTGTAACAGTGAAGCAAATAATTGGGCATCTGCCAACACACAGAAGGGAACAAAACCAGTATTGCTATTTTACACTGACCAGAAACAATCTTGTATTTGTAACAGCTAGGCTGTATTTTAAATTCATTAAACGAAACTTCATCTATGCAAAATTAGGATTTGTGATTATGTCTTTTGCAACAACTAAGTAAACCCATGATTTGTCACTTCACCTTCCTGCACAACTTTTACATGCTCTACTCCTAACAACTTTATTTTTAAACTTCAAGGTACATGGGGTTAACCCACTAAAGGGACTGCAGAACTTCTGCTTCCAAGGAACTAATGATTATTGCTCCACACAGGCAAAACATTTCAGAAAATACGTGCTTTAAACACAAAATAAATGTCTGTCCTCATAAATAAATAAAGGTTGCTCTCACTTAAGTAATTGCTGAACTGTTTTGTTGGACTGGGACTCTAAATGCTAGTTTCTCTGAATGATTTAAGTTTCACCATGTCACCACAAATGTTCTACTTTCATTTGCTACTGAATACAATGCAATTGGCCAATTTGACAGCGACAGGCACTTCTGTGAGATTACAGAAAAGATATCAGGATTTTCCATAGTTTGTGATGTCCCAAGAGAACAGGAGTTTTAAATCTGTTTGGTCAAGTGACTAATTAGGCTAATTGATTTTTTTTAAAAAAAGTCAGAGGCTTTCAAACAGTCAGGAAAAAGACGTATGTGTGGAACAGAACAAGTTCAAAATCACATTGTATATCAGAGGAGGAAGTGGGTATTGATCCCATGCCAGATGTACTAAATAGGCAGGCAGGTATCCTTGTCTCAGCTAGAACATGAGACAGAATATTGTGGAAGTAAATGTACAATTTTACCAAAAGGTGTAAGTAGTCCTCAGGGAGATAGCCAGAAACGAAGGCTTTGAAAACCCATGGAAAAATAATTCTAATACCTTAGACTGATAAGATTGATACAGGATTCTTTAACTATGTACACTTTAAAACTATTTTTCTTAAATGAGCTTGCCTTCCATTTTTTAAAATGTTGCATAGAAAAGTATGTAAGCATAGCTTATACTCTCCATTTGAATAAAGCCACAATGTAATAAATTTCAATTAATAAGATACTTGGCTAGCAAAACGTACATCAATCTTAAGGATTTATGTTTGTCCAAAGATTTATAAATTGCATTTACCATATGCCCATTAAATAGTTTGTCTTTTGCTACAAATAATTCCAAAGATTTGCCAGAGTACTAAAACCATGTGTCATTCTGGTAAGGCTTCTGTGCAGCTCATTCAAGGACTTTCATCATTCTACAGAGTAAAGTACTGTTCATCAAAACTTGAACTTCTAAAACAATATGCATTTATTCAGTTACTTTGAGAGGGGAAATGCAATTTACATTTCTATTAATCAGTTAATCTGCCTTCTAAATAAAATGATGAAAAATATAGTGTGGAGCCAGGTTGTTTTTTTTTTAATATTCAGACATTAGCTTTAAATCTGTGACTGGAATAAAAAAACAATGTGCTTATTCTGAAATATGTTAACATACAGTGCTCATGAAACTGTGATGAACACAAACCATAGCTCTTGTCACTCTCAGAGTTACTTATTTGACAGGGAAGAGATGTAACTGATGAAAACAGGTTTATTTCAGTAGATTTCTGATTGCAAATCTAAACATATGATTCTGTTTCCAATTAAGGGCCTAATCTCAAAACAGTGAGAATATTTCTGTCCTGAGTTTAAGACCTGATGCAACTCAGAAAACCAAATCCTTGCACATGAAATACCTCAACTTTCTTTGTCGAGCAAAGGACTGAGGATTGGCAGAGCAAAAGAGTGCAGGATTACCCTAAGCGCAAGCCCCTGTCAGCAGTCAATTTTCAGAGACCAAGTGCCTTCCAGTGATCCTCCTGGCAATTATTTATCAGGCAAGAGGAAAACACTTGAACTGGCTTTGCTGTGAGTAGTATAGGTGAAGGCCAAACTTGCATTTATCAGTGTAGTTAATAAATTTAACCTGTTCTTGTTCAGCATAAAGACAGCTGAAATGGCGCTGGCTTTGACTGAGATCATAGAATCACAGAATCATTTTAAAAAAAGTCTTTAACTATCTCCCAACCCTCATTTGCTCCTTTGCCTCTGAGGGCAGTTTCCCGATGGATCCCACACACTAGGACCCTGAGCAGCTGAAAGTTTGCCCTTCTGAGGTTTGGGGTATTGACTCTAGTTTTCACTCATCCTGTACCCCTCAAGGTTGAGAATTCCACCAGGGCACGAGCACTGCAGCCCAGGCTACCTCCCGTCTTGACCTCTCCAATAAAATTTCTGCATTAGTGAGCAACAGGTCCAGCACTCCTTCTCCTCTCCTCAGGCTCTCCATCACCTGTACTAGCAAGTTGTATTCAATGCACTCCAGCAGTTTCCTGGACTGCTGGCAGTTTGCTGTTCTTTTCCAGCAGGTGGCCAGGTGGCTGAAGTCCTCTCTCAGGGTCATGGCCTGCAAGCATGATGCTTCCTGTAGTTGCAGAAAGAACTCTTCATCAGCTTCCTCTTCTTGATTGGGTGGCCTGTTGTAGACACCAACCACAAAGCTTCCTTTGTTGGCTTGGTCTCTGATTTTCACCCATAAGCTCTTGACCTAAGCATTGCTGTTCTTCAAAGATAGCTTTGTGCAATCAATACCAATTTTGACATAGAGGGCAGCTCCCTCACCTCTCCTTCTTTGCCTTTCCCTTCTGAAGAGTTTATAGTCGTCAGTCACAGAGTGGGGTCTTCATTCTGATCCCCATCTCTGTCTTCCAGTTCAGCAGGCTGGGTATCCCAAGAGCAATTGGTCCTACTATTAAAGATTGAAGCAAAGAAGGCATTAAGTACCTCAGCCTTCTCATCACCTTATGTCACTCTGTGTCTCACCCCGCATCCAACAAATGATGGAGATTGTCCTTAGGCCTCCTTTTGTCGTTAATGTATTTATAGAAACATTTTGTATTGTCTTTTACGGCAGTAGCCAGATTAAGCTCTAGATGAGCTTTTAGCAGGACTGACTCCCAAGGGACTCTGCCAACCAGGCCCCTAAACAGGCCAAAGTCTGCCCCCCAGAAGTCCACAGAACTTTAATGAAAGCATCATAGGAGTAGAAATTATTTTGTCAGCTGTCCTGTGAAGGACCACTCCTAATGGCAGCAATGGGTTCAATCTATAATTCTGTCTGTCTGACACTTTCAACTTACTCCACATTTTTATACTTTCCTCTTCATTGGCTACTTCATGTGCACTTCCCTCAGATTTTAATATAGCTTTTATAGGTAAAAGAGCTGAAGAAATGCTATTGCTGAGGGGTTTCTCTTCCCTTGGACAAGTTTCATGCCTGAACAACAGAATTAATTTATTCTATCTGTAGAACTCTTTTTACCCATAGGAAGAAAAATAACAATTAAAAAAGAATAGGACCATTAAGGTTTGCAGCAGAGTCAAGAGAGTGGCTCACTGACCTTTGGAAGAAATACCTAACTCAAATTTGAAGGAAAAAATAAAACGCAAAATAAAAAATCAGAGCATCATACAGCTGCTTCAAGTAAGAGGTTTCTTGCAGTAAATGAGGTAAACAGTTGTGGCATAAAAGTAAAAACACTTAATTTCAACAGACAGTCCTTTCTTAACTAGCTGCAGGTAGATATTTGATCCTCATGAAAGGAAACTATTTTTTGAAACAGGGAGTGAAACAGAGTTACATAATCTGTCAGTTCTTTGAATTTGTCTTTTTAAACAAAAGCTTTTGCTCTTCATAATGTGGGAAGCAGCTTTATAAAATTCAAAAGTACATATATAGATTTAAATGTCTGAGATATCTGCGTTTTAATAACAAGTCTTGAGTCTGAGTAGCTATCATTAATTTAAAATGGAAGGATGAATCTAGAACTGTTTAACACTGCTGTGCTAATCCATAATTGGGTGTAGAGTATTGCTTCTCTACAAATATGCATTTAAGAATTGTAAACTGCAAACATTCCTGCAAGACAAAAAACTACAAAATACCTAAAAGTGTGCATAGTCAGGTATAGCTTGAGTAATGTAAAAGACAAAAAAATTCTCTTAGAAAAATGTCCTAAAGATATTCTAAATTACTATTTAAATAAGTCTACATTAGCTTTCGAGTCTGTGTGCATAAAATGGGATCGTGACAGATGTCTTGTCTGTTAAAGACTTCTCTCAGGTGCAATGCCATTGATAAGTGATTATATTTGAAATATACTATTTCTTAGTGATATCTTTCTTTGCTACTTTTGTACAAAATGAAAATATTTTCCATACAATGTTAGCTACAGAACTGACAACTGTGTCCACTGTTAAGATCACTGGCATTGCATCTGGCAGGTGTAGGTTTTGGCCTGTATGCTTCTCTCACCCGGTAATCAGTGACAAATCAATACTGACCCTAGTAACTAGGGTGAGTCTCTACATGAGGAATGGGGCACAACGAACTCCTCGGTCTTAAGTTAGAAATCAAATCACTTTCCCTGAGCAGTTCTACCACGACTACAACCTTATTCTGCATTGCTACGTGGCATTCCAATTTATCACTTCTAATGCTGTTCTTCATTAACTGGAGATTTGTAAGCATCTGCTTAAAATCTTGCTGTAGCTATGAAATACCTGGTGGTGATAAGAGTAGCATGTGTTCAGTGTGTGCTTGTTTCGGGTTTTTGCCTCGAGAGAACTATAAAAGCTCAATATATTTGAAAGTTCTAATTTAATTACACTTTGCATAAAGAATTTGTCTGAAATGCTTACATACTAATCTCTTCCTCAATGTCAACAGCACTATTATATTTTTAATTAGCTACTGTATGCAAAATTGCTTATTGGCAAGTCTAATTCTTAGTTTTCAGGTTCTCTGTATCTGATAAGCAGGTCATGTTTTGTCGCTTATGTTTGTGGGGTTTTTTTTGAAAGTCAAATGTGCTTTTTCAAGCTTTAATTTTTCCTCATATGATGTGGAATTAACAAAGCTCAGAAAGTATGTGTGTATTGTGCATTGTATTTGCTGAAAGTTTAAATTCTTGCTTAAATCTAAACTATTACTGAAACCTTAAAGGACAGAAATCCTGTGTGAATATATAGTCTTATTAAAAGTATACCTCATTGTTTTATATTACCAGCTCACAGACAATGCACTTCACCAGACACCTAAACCCATAGATGAGAAAACTGGCAACACCAAATCTTGTATGGGTATCCCTGTCAACAGTTGTGTAACTGTCATCCATTCTCTAAGAGTAGCAGTCTGATACAGCTGATAAGATCACATGCGAACATAATTATCATTTCATCGAGTGTTTGAACTGAAGGAAAACTATTAATGGAAAAGCAAAGTGATTAAACAATTGCAGGATGACGTACAGAGTGAAAGGAAAGCTGTATCTACTGGAGTTATCATATAGGAAAAGATTACATATTGGATAAGATTAGATATTCACATAGCCTATGTCATTTCCTTGGACACCTTTTCTCTCTCAGGTTCTTTTGTTCTAGATAAATAATATTGTGCTTGAAGAGGATTTTGCATTTGTTTATTGCACCATTTGTTCCTAGAAGAAAAGAAGCGCAGGTAAGGAAGGTAAGTCAGGCCGCATGAGCTAACTGGTATTGATCTCAGAATATACCCTCAGGCAATCAGAATGGAACAAAAGGACAATTAGCCCAGGAACTCTGGTATACGAACTACGATGATTTGCAGCTTGAGGAGAAAACCGGAAATGAACATCTCCACATTCCAATCTGCAACAGAAAGACAGCACTTTTATATGCCTGCTTCTCTAGGGATATTGCTGAAGGATTATGATAGTATAATTAATTTAAAGCAGTGTACTGCTGTTGTGTGGTATAATTTTTTTTCAGAGGTTTCTAAAAAATATTAGTCAGCCTCTTCTTCATACAAAAAGCTATAGTTAATAAGACCGCGTTATGAGACTTCTCATATGAACAGTCAACTGAAGCTGCAGGCTTGCACAGAAACTTCTATTACAATATTCAGGGCTAGCTGTCATAGGTTTGAGAGTCGTGAGTCTCTTCCATGCTTTAAAGTAGAAATCATAGAAAGTTTTGGGTCGGAAGGGACCCCTAGAGGTCATCTAGTCCAACCCCCCCACAGCGAGCAGGGACACCACTAACTAGTTCAGGTTGCTCAGAGCCCTGTCCAACCTGATCTTGAATGTCTCCAGGGATGGGGCCTCCAATATCTCTCTGGGCAACCCCGTTCCACTGTTTCACCACCCTCATTGTAAAGAA
>Ga0181612_158203_pt1 | contig 10159 bp, 8 predicted proteins | sample HoacroProtozoa21_FD_119630 | JGI IMG/M metagenome (GOLD analysis project Ga0181612, IMG submission 119630) | Hoatzin crop microbial communities from Cojedes, Venezuel. Combined Assembly of Gp0051906, Gp0051904, Gp0051908
CCTCGCGCCGCAAGCTGGCCGAGACCTTCGTCAGCCAGCATCCTAAGTCGCTGGCCTCGGTGTATGTCATCGACCGCTTCTTCCTGTCCGATGCCAAGCCCGACTACAAGCAGGTGCAGCACATGCTGGGCAAGCTGGCCGGCGAGCTGCGCGACCGTCCCGCAGTGGCGGCCATGGAAGCACGCATCAAGGAAAGCCTCAACCTGTCGATGGGCCACAGCATACCATACTTCAACTTCAGCGACACGCTGGGACAGCTCAAGAAGCGCCGCGAATACAAGGAACAGGTGCTGCTGCTCCAGGTGTGGGCCACCTACAGCAAGACCAGTCCGACCGTGGTGGACAGCCTCAAGGCGCTGTACAAGAAACACCGCGGCGAAAGCGACTTCGTCATGCTGGGCGTGTCGATGGATGTCGACACCGTCAGCTGGCTGCGTACCGTGCGGGCCGACAGTCTGCCGTGGAAGCAGGTGCGCGACCCTGCCGGACTGCAGGGCGAGTTTGTGCAACACGCCGGCATCAGCGAGCTGCCCGTCAACCTGCTGCTCAACCCGCGGGGCAACATACTGGCCATCGACCCCACCAATGCAGAGGTGGAGCAGAAGCTGTCCGACCATCGTTCCTCCCAACGCAATAACAAGAACCCTTAAAAACCCCATACCATGCTTGTCAAAAACTACGCCGCCACCCTCCAAGGCATCGATGCCATACCCATCACCATCGAGGTCAACAGCTCCAAGGGCTGCATGTTTTACCTCGTCGGACTGCCCGACAACGCCGTGAAGGAGAGCCAGCAGCGCATCCGCTCGGCCCTCGAAGTCATAGGGCTGCGCATGCCCACCACCACGCTCACCATCAACATGGCGCCTGCCGACCTTAAGAAGGAGGGTTCGGCCTACGACCTGCCCATCGCCATCGGCATCCTGGGGGCCAACGGACAGGTCAACCCCGACAAGTTTGCCGACTACATGCTCATGGGCGAGCTGGGACTGGATGGCGCGCTGCACCCCATCAAGGGGGCGCTGCCCATCGCCATCAAGGCCCGCGAAATGAAGTACAAGGGCATCATCCTGCCCCACCAGAATGCCCGCGAGGCGGCGGTGGTCAACGATCTCGACGTGCTGGGCATACACAACCTCAAGGAGGCCATCGACTTCTTCAATGGCGAGGCCGACCTGCAGCCTACGGTCATCGACACCCGCGCAGAGTTTTATGCGCGGCAGACACACTTCGACTTCGACTTTGCCGATGTCAAGGGACAAGAAAATGTGAAGCGCGCCCTGGAGGTGGCTGCTGCGGGTTCGCACAACATCATCATGATCGGTTCGCCCGGCAGCGGCAAGTCCATGATGGCCAAGCGACTGCCCTCCATCCTGCCCCCGCTCTCGCTGGTCGAGAGCCTGGAGACCACCAAGATCCATTCGGTGGCGGGCAAGCTCGGCCCCGAAGGCGGCCTCATCTCCACCCGCCCCTTCCGCGACCCGCACCACACCATCTCCATGGTGGCCATGACGGGCGGCGGCAGCTTCCCGCAGCCGGGCGAGATCTCGCTGGCCCACAACGGCATCCTGTTTCTCGACGAGATAGCCGAGTACCAGCGCAGCGTTCTGGAGGTGCTGCGCCAGCCGCTGGAAGACCGCAAGATTACCATCTCGCGTGTCAAGAGCAACGTAGAGTACCCCGCCAGCTTCATGCTGGTGGCCTCCATGAACCCCTGTCCCTGTGGCTACTACAACCACCCCACCAAGGCCTGCACCTGTGCCCCGGGACAAGTCCGCAAGTACCTCAACAAGATTTCCGGTCCGCTCATGGACCGCATCGACATCCAGATAGAGGTCACGCCCGTACCCTTCGAGCAGCTGTCCGACCTCCGTCCGGGCGAGACCAGCGCCGTCATACGCGAGCGCGTCATCAAGGCCCGCAAGATACAGGAGGAACGCTTCCGCGGCGAGGCCAACGTACACTGCAACGCGCAGATGACCAGCAAGCTCATCCGCAAGTACGCCCTGCCCGATGCCAAGGGCATGGAAAAGTTAGAGAATGCCATGAACAAGCTCAACCTCTCCGCCCGAGCGTATGATCGTATCCTAAAGGTTTCCAGGACGCTTGCCGATCTGGAGGGACTGGGGCACGTCAACTCCGACCACATAGCCGAGGCCATCAACTACCGCAACCTCGACCGCGAAGACTGGGCCGGGTAACCAATACTAAATCGAAACAAACAGGTCGTCCAACACCACCGTTACCGGAATGGTTTCGGCATACATCCCCTGTGCCAAGCCAAAGGTAGTTATCATGGTAGGAACAATGCTGTAGCGAGTCGCCGTAGCCTCTTTAAACAACTCTACACGGCGGCCTATTTTTAGATATTCTTCCTTTGTGAGCGAGTATTCCGCCTTGCTATATTTTATTTCGCACAGATTTATCATCTTGTCCGAACGTTCTATAATCAAGTCCACCTGCACTTGGCTTTCAGTTTCTGTCCCCCTCCACGAATAAGTTTCGGTCGCCACGCCCGAAATGCCGATTTTAGCTTTAATCTGCGGGATATGTGCCAGGCAAACCCTTTCGTACGAAAGCCCCAGCCAGGTGTTTACGGTAGGTGTATCTTGTATGGCCGCCCACTCTTTGGGTTTGGCAGCACTTTGCACAAAGGCATGATAGAACAAGGTATAAAAATCTACCAGTTTGTAAATAACCGAATTCACTTTTATCCGTTTGGTCCGTACCCTAAATTCCTTGAGGAAGTCGCAGTAAACCAAGTTGGTAAGTACGTCCCTTAGATATCCGTTGCTGCTTATTTTTAATTCTCGGCTTATTTCCTTCATGGTCAACCCTGAAGGTTTCGAGGCCAGCAGTTTTATGATGGCAAGGTAAGGCTCGGGGTTACGGAAAAGCGAATGAAACAGTCTCTGGTATTCTTTACGCAGTTCGCCATATTCCGAAAAAAACAATCGGTCTATGCCTTGTGCCGGACTTTCGTTTTGTCGAAACAGGCTTAGATAGTACGGAATTCCCCCAACTGCCATATAGGTATGCAACACGCTGAGGCGCGACCATGGGAAGCCATAGGCATGGAAGAATTCTTCCGTTTCCCTAAGCGTAAATGGCTTTATGTTCATCTCGTGGGTCACCCTGTCGTGTAATCCGCCATGATTGTTTATAATGTTGCGGACCATCCACGAGGTGGCCGAACCGCAGATAATAAGCTTGATGTTGTTTTTCCATGCCGCCCAGCTGTTCCAAAAATGTCCCAACGCATGAATAAAGCCCGACTTGGGCGTATCCAGGCAAGGCAGCTCGTCTATAAATATCAGGCAAGGCTTTTCAGGATCCATGTTCTTTTCCAGCAGATCCCTGAGTGCAAAAAAGGCGTCAAGCCAGTTGCGAGGGGCCTTCCCTTCATAACCTTTTTGCTTCAACGCATCATAAAATGCCATCATCTGCTCTTTCTTGCTCCCTTCGATAATGCCGGTCATGTCAAAATCAAATTGGTTATCGAAATAGTAGCGTATCAGAAACGTTTTCCCTACACGGCGGCGGCCATAAACCGCTATAAATTCGGCCCTGTCCGAACGAACATACTGAGCCAAGCGGTTCATTTCGTCTTCCCTGCCTACAATCTTGTCTTTCATAAGTACCTCCTATTTTGACGTAAAGATAACCCTTTTTTTGTAAAAAATGTGCGATACTGTGCGAAAAGTGAAAAAAAAAATCAACTTTCGCACATTATCGGCACTATTTGCCCCTCATTTTGGGGCATAACACCCTAAAAAAGCCTTTGCAAAAGGTGCCTTGAAGCGTTAATACGCCAAAGAAATCGCGTCAATTTATTATACTCACTGAATCTTGGCAGACATCGCGATAGTGTGCGAAAAGTGAAAAAAAAAATCAACTTTCGCACATTATCGGACACTTTAGTCCTTCAGTCTGATAATGGAAAGCCCGTCGCGCAGCGGCAGGATGACCTTTTCCACCCGGGTGTCGGCCGCCACCAGGTCGTTGAAGCGCATGATGCCCTGCGTCTGCGCATCGGTGGCCCCATCCTCCAGCACGTGGTCGTCCCACAGCGTGTTGTCGGCCAGTATGTAGCCCCCCTTGTTGAGCAGGGGCATCACCATTTCGTAGTAGTCGGTGTAATGCCGCTTGTCGGCATCGATAAATACCAGGTCGAACCGCTCGCCCAGCTGCGGCACCACCTCCAGCGCGTCGCCTATCACGAAGCGAATCTTGTCGGCCACTGCCGACCCTTCGATCCAGGGGCGCGTAAACACTTCCTGCTCGTCGTTCTTCTCCACGGTGTAGAGCAGCGCCCCGTCGCCCAGTCCCTCGGCCATGCTGATGGCCGAATAGCCGCTGTACGTGCCTATCTCCAGCACCCGGTGCGGGCGTATCATCTGCACCAGCATCTTCAGCACCCGTCCCTGCAGGTGCCCCGACACCATGTGGGGGTACAGCAGGTGCAGGTTGGTGGCCCGGTACAGCCGGTGCAGGTACTCGCCCTCGGGGTCGATGTGCGACAGGATGTAGTCTTCCCTGTTCACGCCTTCTTGCCTTTCGTTACCAGGGCCTCCACCGCCAGGCGGTACGAGTCCAGTCCCAGTCCCATAATCAGCCCCTTGCACACCGGCGTAATCATAGAGGTGTGGCGGAAAGGTTCGCGGCCGGTGACGTTAGAGATGTGCACCTCTATCACAGGCGACTGTATGGCGGCAATGGCATCGCGCAGCGCCACCGAGGTGTGGGTGTAGGCGCCGGCGTTCAGCACAATGCCGTCGGCCGTAAAGCCCACTTCCTGCAGCTTGTTGACCAGCTCGCCCTCTACGTTCGACTGGTAATAGCCTATCTCTACCTCGGGGTAGCGGCGGCGCAGGTCTTGCAGGCAGGTCTCAAAGCCCTCGCTGCCGTATATCTCGGGCTCGCGCCTGCCCAGCAGGTTCAGGTTGGGCCCGTTCACAATCTGTATCTTCATGTAGCAAACAGTGTTGGTATTCGTCCACGAAGATACGGAAAATTTTTGTATCTTCGTAGCAAAGTTTGGGTTACATGGACCAAGAAGACAAAAAACGGCAGCAATTGCTGCGGCGCTACAAGCAGTACCTGAAGCTGGAGAAGGGGTTGTCTGACAACACCTACGATGCCTACTGGCGCGACCTCCACAAGCTGCTGGGCTACCTCGATGCCGAGGGCGTGGCGCCCGAAGAGGCTGCCACCGACCACCTGGAGGCGTTCCTGGCCACCCTGCACGACGTGGGCATACACCCGCGGTCGCAGGCCCGCATCCTCTCGGGCGTCAAGTCGTTTTTCCACTTCCTGCTGCTCACCGACGTGCGGCCCGACGACCCCTCCGAGCTGCTGGAGAGCCCCAAGATAGGCCTCTACCTGCCCGAGGTGCTCACGGTGGAAGAGATAGACGCCATCATAGGCGCCATAGACCTGAGCAAGCCCGAGGGGCACCGCAACCGCGCCATCATAGAAACGCTCTACAGCTGCGGCCTGCGCGTGTCCGAGCTGTGCAACCTCAAGCTATCGGACCTCTACCTCGACGAGGGTTTCATCCGGGTCGAGGGCAAGGGCAGCAAGCAGCGGCTGGTACCCATCTCGCCCCGCGCCGTCAAGGAACTAAACTACTGGTTTGCCGACCGCAACGGCGGGTGGCGCATCAAGCCCGGGTACGAGGACTATGTGTTCCTGGCCCGCTGGGGCAAGAACATTTCGCGCATCATGGTGTTCCACCTCATCAAGGAACTGGCTGCGGCCGCCGGCGTGCAGAAAAACATCTCGCCCCACACCTTCCGCCACTCGTTTGCCACCCACCTGCTGGAGGGCGGTGCCAACCTGCGGGCCATACAGGCCATGCTGGGGCACGAGAGCATCAGCACCACCGAAATATATACCCACATCGACCGCACCATGCTGCGCACCGAGATTCTGCTGCACCACCCGCGAAACAACAAGAGAGTTGAGAGTGAAGAGTTGAGAGTTGAGAGAACGGAGCGGACCGAGGAGGCATCGGGCGACGAGCCCGAAAACCAGGCTGCAGAGACTTGCTAAAAGATTTTGGGTTCCCTGTTATCACAAGTCTCTAAAAAAGATTATCTTTGCGATACCAAAGGTGTCGAGAGTGGAGGGTTGAGAGTTGAGAGTTGAGAGAAGCCCTGAAGGGGCAACACAAGGAATTGAAACATAACCACATATATTAGAGAACTGATATGTCAAAGAAAGCACTTTTAATGATACTGGACGGATGGGGCATTGGCGACCACCAGAAGGACGACGCCATTTTCTGCACCCCTACGCCCTATTGGGACAGCCTGTTAGAGAAGTACCCCAACTCGCAGCTGCAGGCCAGCGGCGAAAACGTGGGACTGCCCGACGGACAGATGGGTAACTCCGAAGTGGGTCACCTTAACATTGGCGGCGGACGCATCGTGTACCAGGACCTGGTAAAGATTAACCGCGCCTGCCAAGACGACAGCATCCTGAAGAACCCCGAAATCGTGTCGGCATACACCTATGCACGCGACCACAACGTACGCCTCCACATCATGGGACTGACCAGCGACGGCGGCGTGCATAGCGAGCTGTCGCACCTGTTCAAGCTGTGCGACATCGCCCACCTGTACGGGCTCAACGGCCGCACCTACATCCACTGCTTTATGGACGGCCGCGACACCGACCCCGAGAGCGGCAAGGGCTTTATCGACGAGCTGCAGAAGCATTGCGCCCAAAGCGCAGGCGAGGTAGCCTCCATCATCGGGCGTTTCTATGCCATGGACCGCGACAAGCGGTGGGAACGCATACAGGTGGCCTACAACCAGCTGGTGCGTGGCGAGGGCAAGAAGGCCAAGGACATGGTGCAGGCCATGCAGGAGTCGTACGACGAGGGCGTGACCGACGAGTTCATCAAGCCCATCGTAAACGCCAACTGCGACGGCACCATACAGCCCAACGACGTGGTCATCTTCTTCAACTACCGCAACGACCGCGCCAAGGAAATTACCATCGTGCTGACGCAGGAAGACAAGCCCGACTTTGAGATGCACACCATACCCGGACTGCAGTACTACTGCATGACGCCGTACGATGCCTCGTTCAAGGGGCTGCACATCCTGTTCAACAAGGAGAACGTAGAAAACACGCTGGGCGAGTACCTGGCTTCGCAGGGCAAGCGCCAGCTGCACATTGCCGAAACCGAGAAGTACGCCCACGTCACCTTCTTCTTCAACGGCGGCCGCGAGGCACCCTTCGAGGGTGAGGACCGCATCCTGGTGCCCTCGCCCAAGGTGGCCACCTACGACCTGAAGCCCGAGATGAGCGCCTACGAGGTAAAAGACAAGCTGGTGGAGGCCATCCGCAAGAACGTGTACGACTTTATCGTGGTGAACTACGCCAACGGCGACATGGTGGGACACACCGGCGTGTACGAGGCCATCCAGAAGGCCTGCGTGGCCATCGATGCCTGCGTGCGCGACACGGTGAAGGCTGCCAAGGAAACCGACTACGAGGTCATCATCATAGCCGACCACGGCAATGCCGACCACGCCATTAACGAAGATGGCACGCCCAACACCGCCCACTCGCTCAACCCCGTTCCGTTTGTGTACGTTACCAACAACAAGCACGCTACCGTAAAGAACGGCGTATTGGCCGACGTGGCACCCTCCATCCTCCACATCATGGGCCTTCCGCAGCCCAAGGAAATGACGGGGCACGACCTTATAACTGACTGATAGTCAGCCACAAGAGTGTTGAGAGTTGAGAGTTGAGAGTTGAGTTTTCTCTCGCTTACTCGCGGCTTTGAGATGTCGGCTGCAGCGCAGCCGTAAGGGATTCAGAGAAATCACCCCCAACGGGGGTAGAGTGAAGCTTAACCGCATGCGGTAGCTTGCGGTAGAGATGTCCCCATCATCCCTCTCCCCTCCTTCTTCTACCGCAGCGAGGCGCGTACTCGTGCAACAAATACGCTAAAAATCGACACGATTTTTAAACTTCGCTGAAGTTGGTTCGCTGCGGTGGAAGAAGGAGGGAGGAAGCGCAAAAAGCATCGCGATGTTAAGTCGCGATGCTTTTTTGCTATTGCATGCATGCAAAATCCATTTTTTGTATTATCTTTGCACATAATATATGATGCATTAAACACAAAAAACAAGAATAACACACATTATATGGTGCATAACAAATACGTATTCGACCCCCATCCGCTTCAGGTTACCATGCAGCGCCTCGCCGCCAACCTCAAGGCCAGGCGACTGGAAAAGAAGCTGGCCTTAAAGACACTGTCCGAAATGAGCGGCGTGCCCGCCTCCACCATACAACGTTTCGAACTCAAGCACAGCATCTCGCTCGAGTCGTACGTCAAGCTGGCCAAGGCCCTCGGCTACTCCGAGGAAATTTTCAACCTCCTGTCCGAACCCAAGTACGACACCATGGAAGAATTGCTCCAGATCAATAAAAACAAAAACAGAAAGCGAGGCACAAGATGATATCCCATATCCAAAGCGTTGACGTGACCTACCATGGGCACAAGGTAGGAACCTTGAGCATGGCCGACAAGTATGTCTGTGCATTTGAGTACGATGCCGACTGGCTTAAGCACGGCTTTGCCATATCGCCGCTGCAACTGCCGCTCAAGAGCGGCTTGTTCAAGGCAAGCTGGCAACCCTTCAGCGGCAACTTCGGCATTTTCGAAGACAGCCTGCCCGGAGGCTACAGCGAATACCTGTTGCGCAAGGTGCTGGCCAAGCAGGGCATTGATTATGCCGCGCTCACTCCCGTGCAGCGGCTTAGCCTGGTCGGCAGCTCAGGCATGGGTGCCTTGTGCTATGCACCCGCAACCCATATAAACACCGGCACCACACAGGGCAGCGAGTCGCTCGATGCACTGCAAGACATGGCGCTCAGGGTACTGTCCGAGAAGACCGACAGCTACGCAGACCTGTTGTACTTCAAAAGCGGCAATTCGGGCGGCGTGCGCCCCAAATGCCTGTATACCGATGAAGAAGGTGGGCATTGGATTATCAAGTTCCGCCACATATACGACTCCCAACACATAGGCCAAATAGAATACCTGTACAACCGGGCCGCGGCCGCATGCGGCATAGAGGTGCCCGAGTTCAAGCTGTGCCAGGACAAATATTTTGCCGAAAGGCGGTTTGACCTAATAGGGCGCAAGCGCCTGCACACGGCCACTGCCGCTGCATTGCTTAACGAACCCATCTCCCCTCCCAAAATGGACTACCACTCCCTCTTGCAACTTACCGGCTTCCTTACGCAATCGGCCGAGGCCGTCGAGCAACAGTTCCGCCGCATGGCGTTCAACGTGTATGCCAAGAACTACGATGATCATGCGCGCAACTTCAGCTTTATTTATACCGGCGGAGGCTGGAAGCTTGCACCCGCATACGACCTGACAAATGACCAGGCCTTGGGCGAGCATGCCACTACTGTCAACTACCACGGCCTGCCGACCGACGAGGACATGCTTGTGGTGGGAAGCAATGCGCACATACCACGCGCCCGCTGCCTCCAAATTATGGACGAAGTCAGGCCTATCGCCACTGCAGTGCTAAACGAAATTTGCTAATGCGCCCAGCGGTTGAGCCTTTCGGCTATGTCTGGCGGGCATGGCGCTGCGTTCCTGTGCCACTCTTCGCGCGCTTCGCGCTGGCGGCGCACCTCGTCGTTAAACAGCACGTTGTTGCGATACTTCACGAACTCGTGCAGGGCCGTAGTGAACGCCATCATATTGAAGCGGCCGTAGAACTCCTTGAACTTCCCTGCCTTGAACAGGAAGAAGAAGTACCACATCGCGCCCATGGTGAGGTACTGCCATTCCGTGGCAATTATCATCGCGCACTCGCGTATCTGTAGCATCCGCCTTTCGTCTTCCTCGTCGCTGCCCGACACAAAGCCCGCCACCTCGCAGGCCTCCTCCAGCTGTAGTATCAGCCACTGCGCCACCGTCTCGTAGCCGTAGGCCTCCCGGACCTCTAACAATTTGGGCGAGTAGCTGGTGATGTAGTTGTCGCCGGCGTTGGCTATCATCTCCTTCCTGGCAGGCGCAAACGTCTTTAGCAGGTCCGCCTTGTCGCCGTAGCGGTCCAGCACTCGCCGGATGTTGGCCGGGCGGTCACCAGTTTTCTGCAACGTACCTGGC
>Ga0181612_162517_pt1 | contig 10159 bp, 8 predicted proteins | sample HoacroProtozoa21_FD_119630 | JGI IMG/M metagenome (GOLD analysis project Ga0181612, IMG submission 119630) | Hoatzin crop microbial communities from Cojedes, Venezuel. Combined Assembly of Gp0051906, Gp0051904, Gp0051908
TGCCAGGGCGAAGGCGTAGGCCATCAGTGCCTTGGTGTACACGTGGTATTCTTTCTCATCTGCTGACATTTCCAGGCAGAACAGAGCGTTACGCACCACTGAGTGCTGAGGAGAGACAGAAACTCAACTGGAGCAGCCAGAGCTCCCACTGAGGTCCATCTTCAATGTTGCTTCAACAACAGGAATGAGATGGTACCTATGGAGACTTGATATCCTCACTCCCCTGTCTGATGAGGTTTGTACCATTGTGTATCCCTTCTCTTCCAGGTCCAGTGCTCCCTGGAGAGCATGGCAGCCAAACGCTGTTCGTTATCTTGTACCTGCTTTTCCTTGATACATTTCATTGTAGTGTTGTATCCCAGTTGGATTTAAAGACTGTGAAGCAGGGATCCAGTCCTTCTGCCTTGGGAAGAATTACTGGCCTGATTGTGTCTCGGGGCAAGGGGAGGATACTTTCTTTCCTCCTCTAGCTATCACCCTGAGGCTGGTCTGTGCTTTCACTCTCTGCTCTATCTTTTCCTTTTTGTTATTTACCTCCCCTTTTCCAGGGTCTTCTGAACAAAATTTTATTGTGCTATTTATACACCTGATAACATAGCTTCTAGTTTGGAGGTAAAATTTATTTCTTGCACAAGAAAGACTATCTTTTATTCTATTTTCTGGAACATGTTTTGTGACGTGGTAACATCAGCAATGCATGTGTTTTTGAAGCCAGAATCTCAAGTATGTTTCAAGGGTGCAATCACTACAGCAATGCAAAATGCAGCTCCTTTACAGAGCGTTAAGTAACAGACAATGTGACACCACGACCTTTCAGCAAGACACATGACTGTTCCTCATTTGTGATGGAAAAAACTGCTATAAAACTGAAGCAGTAACACTGCAGGGGGGGCATGCCATAATCTGAGGCCTGACAGCGCACTTACAGCTTGATCAACGGTCTAGAAGGAAAAGACTTATTTTTCAGTGGCTTTGTACTTTGCCTTCAGTGGGTGTCTGCTGGAAGACGAAATCTTTTGTGGTTGCTTCTGGAGAAGCAGTTCAGCTGCTTTTGAGAAAGCAAAGAACAAACCCAAAATTGGTAGTGTCTGTGCCTCACCTAAGGTTTCCTACGCTTACTACTGTTTGTAAGGTCCGTCTTGGGGGGGGGAGTTCAGTCTAATGACAGGACATGGCAGTCAACACACATGCTCAGGACAGTACTAATAAATTTTTTATGAGGGGGCTAATATGGCTTATTTTACTTACAGAAATAATCTGCGTGCTTGCCAATAGCATCAAATACCTAAGGGCTGTGCTATGCTGTGCTCAGGAGTTCATGCAGCTTAACCTGAAATGCATCCATATCGCAATCAGATTCTGACAAATCCCTTGACGTTCAGTGGCACTTTTAGGCTCAAAGAGGGAGATGAAAAATGTCCTTGTTATCCAATACAGTTCTGCCTGAGAACTTGCTGTCTGAACACAACACATACTGAAGAAAGTATATTATTCTGGTGAAGTTAATGTCATCTGTGCCACCCTACTGACAAAATAATTCTTCCTGCTGGTTCTGACTTGTACAGGAAAAAACTTTCAACACAAAATAGCCCCTACTATAAAGAGATTACGGCAGCCTGGCAACCATTCTAGGTCAGCAGTCCTCCTGCTGCAACTCACAGCCCAGTTTTACCTGTGCCAGAGGCTTGTCTCACAGTGAGGGGATCACAGGCTCAGGGATCAGAATGCCCAAACCCACATTGCTTTTAAATAGGCCTTAGGCTTTTCAAAGACTACTGTTTATGGTATCCCCTATAGGAATACCTTATTCCCCAAGCATGGAGGATGGGGATTTCCAGTAAAACAGTCTAGAAGAGGCAGAGAAAATGAGAATGGATCCCTGAGCGTGCCACCTTTTTCTACAGACCTGTGCTGTTGTGCCGACACAATAGGCCCATACAAGTGGTTCAACCAGAATGTACTATTCCAACAAACAAAAGGAGATTTTGTGGGTGTAGAAAACCTATCTGGCTCATTTCAAAGATTTAAATGTTATTTAACTCACTGTTAATCCAAGCTGTACTCTTTTAAAGGAGCAAAAGCTTGATTCTCCACAAAAGAACTCAGAAAAATATTAAATGAAATGTATACAAGGGAGACAGGATTGGACAGGGGAGGAAAATGGAGGAAAAACGTTATTTCAGTCTAGGCTTGAATGGAAAGGATGTTCAGACAGGATTTCTTCTTTCAAAAGGTAAAGGGACCTGATAAGCTAGGGGACACTAATAGGGCAGGTTAGTGCCATCTGTGGCTCAGGCTGGGGTGCAGACACATACGGTTACAGGCAGAGGAATCTCCAGGAATGTAATAACGATGTAGGCTGTCAGCGTGATCTCGTCATTCACTCCACCCTGCAGGGAACCACAAAAGTAGGTGTTGATCCCACCCAGCACCACTGGCTTATGCCTGTGGACATAGCTACGTCCTGCAGTGACAAACTCTTCCCAGCCTCCTTCCCCTGCTAAGTCCTTCAGAAGCTGCTGCTGGCTTCTTCCTGCTTCTGTGGTAGCTTAAATATTTAACTCCCCCTCCTCCCCAGACCCCAAGTGCTGAAAGAGTTCTGTTGGTCCCAGAGTGACTTAAGGTCAAGTTCCAGCCTGACAAAGCCCATGTGGAGCCAACCAGGCAGACGTTACCTTCATGGCATTGTTCAGGAGCGTCCCAGAACTGCGGAAACAGCCGTTCTCCTTCTGCTTTTGAGTGAGCCAGATCAAAGCATCCTGGATATGCTTCTCGTCTATGAAGATGTGAGGCCGGGCCTGGGCAAAGGACTTGAGGACAAAGGCTGTGAGCCTGAAAGTGACAGAGGAAACTGAGATATCCTGAGCAGGCCCTGTATCTATCGTAGGTCACAGGGCCCATGTGGGCATCACTGTTCTGGAAGAAAGCAGTAGAGGCTACAGGACTTGTTCTCAGAGGGCTGGTTGGAAGCTGTTAGCTGGCTTAGTGACCCGGTGAGACAGGGACTGATGGTGAACAGAGCCTGTCATTCATAGCCCTGGGGACTGTGGGTAGGTGGGAAATGGGGAATCATCAGCATCTTCTGCTAACAGCAACTAGCTAGGACATACTGCAGATCACCCTCACTTGAGCTGAAGAATGGTGCCAGGGGAGGTAAGCAGCTATCAGTGCAGCATTGCAGACCTAAAAGGCAGCTCCCTTAGCATCCTTCCCTGCTCCGTTATCCTGCTTGAATATCCTGAGATGCCATGATTGTCATTTCATCTCCACCTCCATTTCAACCTCCACAATGACCAACCACAAGAGAACACTGAGGAAAGGGAGGGCGTGAAATGCAGAAACAAAAAGCCAGTGGTACTGAAGTCTTACCAGGTATTCCCAACTTGCCCAGAATGGGGCCCAAAGGTGCTATAAGAACCATCCCAGTGTTTGTAGTTCAGTTGCCTTTGGTACCCTGAAACAGAGAGTGGAAGAATATTTTATTTGTCATAGTACTTTTCAAGGAGCCATGCAAAGGAACTGTAGCAGACATGGGACACAGTGTCCCCCTTCTAAGAGAAAGAGTGTGAGCTACGCTGCTCGGTGTTACGATGGAAGTTCAGGCAAACCCACAGCTCCGAGTACCTCCATCCTTGTGCTCTTCCTCTCTCCTAAAACGCCTGCAGGCTGGATATCTGCGGTCATTGCCGCTCTCTGCCCTGGACTTGATGAGGAGAAGTAAATGTATCCCAGACTTGAGACAAACGGAAAAACCGTTCCCAGAGGAGAACTGAATACAAAGGTGAGCCCCATTCAGGATAGGGATGCAGAAAACAGGATAATTTTCACTGGAGGAAGTGCAATTTTTCGGTGAAACAACTGAATAAAAACAGTCCCTTGATAGCCAGCAGATACCCACCCTTTCCGTGTGTACTGGTGTTATGTCTGCCAACATGTCCTAGCTAGTGTGTGAAAATTCTGGCCCAGACAAAGGTGAGTGACATTTTCTAAATCCTAATCCCAAGGAAGAACTGAGGTCTACATAAGCAGCTGCCATGTTTAATGGTTGGAGCCCGATGTATGTATTTCATATATCCCTTTTCTTACAGAAAGAGCTCTGAGTTATTGCCAGTCCTGGACTTTTCCTGTGTTCCTGTTTGGGTGCCAACCTTTCTCATCCTCCACCTCCACGTGAGTGCAGGATTCTCCCTCTTACAGGTATTGTATTATATGCACCTGACCTACCACATGGTCCCTTAATGCACCAGGGCAACCTCCCCCAGATCATACATGCCAGTGGCCAGTAGTGTCCTTATCCAGTTGCCAAGAGAAGGAATGAACAGAGAAGCAAAAGCCATGTCCCAGCTCACCGGTCACTAAGTATCCGATGGCCTTGGATTTGACCTCCTCACTCAGCTGCCCTGTCTTGTTCAGATAGTCCAGAACGTAGATGTTGGGTGCAAACAGGACCATGTTCTGCTCCCCACAGCCGAAGGGCATCTGGAGGAGCTGGTGCAGGTTCTGCATGGCAGTGCCCATGATGTCTCCTGGGGAACAGGACAATCTCCAGTGTAAATTAGCACAGTTCAGGCGGCTTTCCAGTAGACTGAGCACAGCCTGAGGAAACCTGGTAGTGTCTCAAAACAGCATGTGACACTTTAAGAATGCTTCACTTACCTAGCACTGAGAAATATGCCCTGGCTGAGCCATCCACCACAGTCTCTGGGAGAACCAGGGAAACTGGCTCTGACATTGACTCTTCTGGGATAAAAAAACCAGATCAGTTTGGTTACAATTCCAAATATAACTATGTGCATGGGTATCAGCTAAGAGGGTGAGACACCATCCCCTGCACAGGGGTTTCCTGCCTTCAACAAATCCATTCCTCTGTAATTTTGTTGTGGAAGCTTCCCATCCAGCAAATTTTGTGTGGGGCCTACAATACCCTCACACACAGACTGTCATGGGCTTCTGCATGGCTTTATCAGCTGCCCTTGACTGACAAATGCACTTTCCAGCCTATTCTGCTGGCCTCTTCTGTTTCGGTGATCAGACATGGCTTACTGCAGAGGCTGGTTTGTGATTTTACAGCCATTGCATGAAAGATGTTAGGGATAACCCTGTTAAATCCCAGATATGCTCTCCCTGCAGGGACTTGGCCAGCCTCAGTTCCTAAGAGATACGCTTCTGCCTCTGCAATTGCAGGCACTATTACAGCCTCAGCTCTTCTCATTTAGTGGGTATTAGATTCGCTGCCAGTTGGAGATACATCTAGTTTGTTCAATTTTGTCAGATCCCTACGCCTCTCTTCTCCGAGTAGAGCATTTGCACATCTTGTCTTCTCCCTTTGTTTCTAGTTTCTACCTCAGCAAAGAAAGTCTTACAAAGCAAAAGACTCTTACCAGATGCACAGAGCACAGAGTTGTAGGTGGTTTCCACCTCAGTCCCTTCCGGCTTGGGGAAAAAAACGAGAAAAAATCAAAAAATGAGAAACAACGACAAAAAAGAAAAGCAAGAAATATCAAGAGGGAAACTGAAAGGGAGTCTAAGAAAATTAAACACTTATAAATTCTCCTGTGGTAATAACTTAATTATACTGAAAAGTCTTTAGAAATTGCTTACAAAGTTTTTTCCTCCGTGTGCTAAATTGAGAATAATTGAGGACTATTACATACTGGCTAATTACAAACACGAAACGTAATACATGTTCTTTCCCTTCTTATTCCTGAGAGAGGCCCTGCAGCCTCGCAGGTTGCAATGCAGATAACATGCGAGATGATGTTACCGAGAGTGCTAATAAAGCCCTGAGGCTCTGTCTTCCAAGGCGCTTCCCACCTTGGCCCAGTCGAGCAGAACTCATCAGGCTGCGGTGACGGCTGAGTGTCTGGGACACCGGTAGCGTATGAGTGCGAGAGCTTTGGCGGGTGGCAACTAGAGCACTCCAAGGCACCCACAAGTGACACACTAGAACACCCAAAATTTAAATACATGAACGGGTGATTGTATCCCTCTGTTTCAAAAATTTCTAGCCTAATTTTTGAAGTAAGCAGAGCAGTCCTGTTTTCTGTTGAGCTGGTCGAAAACATTCTGCATAAAACGCGGGAATCAAATAGAAAACATATTTTGCTAGAGATTATATCAGTGAGATCCCTGCATCAATTTTTTTTTAACCTCCTAATAGGAGAGCTCCCATTGCTTCATTACTGGTTCCCAACTTCTGCCAGCTGAAAATTTTTTCCAGCATGTAAACAATGGTATTACCTTCACTTTCTCACACAGTTAAAATACATTGTCTCTCATTCTTCGGTATGAAAAGACAGAGAAAGAATAAAAGAGTAGGGGAAAAAAAAAAGAAATAAGGAAAAGCTTTTAGGATAAGCTACGACAGAGCTAAACGCTTCTGTTTGAAAAGGCACCTTCTTGTTTGCTTCAGTATGTCATTCCGAAATGCAATTACATGAGAAATCCATTGTTTCGTTTGTTTGATTTTGAACATTGCAACAGGAAATTAAAACTGTAACTATTTGAAAGATTTTCCCTTCCAGCTGAGAAATTCCTGGGTGAAAAAACACATCCTGTTTCCCAACAAGCCCTGAGCAAGGCTGGGTTTCCGGAGGGGCAAGAGGACGCGCAGGGGCTCTGGCACACCCCTCCTCTCTCCCCGGGACACGCTGCCTGTGCCCGGGATCCGGACTTCCATGCGTTTGGGACAAGGCAGCTCCACCCCAAGCAAGTTACACGGTATCCACCCCCGCTAATTAATTGTTCAGCCCTGGACGCTAATCTCTGATTCTATCCAGTCAGGGCTTGCTGTAGATTAATTACCTCATTACAATAACAGCATAAGACCAGTAATCTCCCAGACACCCTGACAGAAGCAATTTTAATGCTCATTCAGTTATTTTCACTCCCCCGCCACCAGGGAGAAAAGACTTTACAGTTCTGAGCTTCCAGTATCTTCAAAGAACAAAATAAACACCCTTTTTTTGAAGGAATATATGAAATTAGGAAGTTTTTCTGAAATATTAAACAGTTATTTGTGCCCTGATACATGAAATGCACTATGACATCAGTTTAATTTATAAGTAAGAGAAATAAATAGGAAAATAAGAGCAGCCTAACATGATGGATTGTTGTTCCATCATTACATTCAGGTTAGCAAAACATTTTCTGAAGTTACATATTACACGAATCCTAGCTCTGCCTTACTGAAAATTGGAATGTCTGCAAAGTAAGGAGGAGTTGCAATGATATATATTCCTCCTGACTTAATTTTGTTAAATATCATTATACCTACCTGTCATGCGTAAGATTGACAATATTATGACATGTGATATTATATAAATTTCACTATACAACAAGCTCGTAATCTGTGCTATTAATATCACAGGGAGTCTTATACTGTGGATTAATTTTATGAGTGGCTATTTATCATGGGAAAAGCTGTGGTTTTATCATTGTGAAACACTGCTTAAGAAAAAAAATGTATAAAAGAATGCAAAAATAAAAAGTTCATACTGTTTCAAACACTCTTAAAAGTGTAATAAGAACAATTCAAAACAATGATGTTAGTTTTGTTTGGAAATATTTGTAGATTGTGGTGACTGTTCCATATTCCAGAGTACTGGACATGTGCTGGAGGAGACGCAGAAGGTTTCTGGCAAGTCTTCCATTTACGACCTTTCCCTGTGATTTATTACAGGTAAAATCAAGGAGTTCTCATTTATCTCCCCAATGATGTGTCTGGGACAAACCTGTCATTATTGCCTGCCTTATTATTTCTGTCCCACTGTGTAATGTAATACCCTGTTTTTACTAAGAGACAGAAACCTTATGAGTTATGGGCTCTCTTGGCCTGTGTGAGATTTATCAATGCTTCTTCTATAAAAGCATGCAGAATTACAGTCACACAAGCCATTATTGCTACTATCATGGCTAAAATGGAAAACCTTTATCATACAGCAACTGTTGCTGCGGAGCATGAAATTATTATTATTACTTTTCTGTGCCAGCAAACTCAGCAGCCCACATACCTCCACCAGCAGCTGCCTGATGACCGTGTCCTTCCGCCCTTTCTCAGGGGTCTCCACGATGGTGTTCCCGCAGGGCTGCTGGTCCTGCAGGGCCTCAGTGCTCACTGAGAACTCCACCTGCCCTGGAGGAAACAGGGGTCAGCCAGCCCTGCTGGGCAGAGCCAGGGAAACATGGGTTTGTGTTTGTGCTGGGCACTCTCTGGTGCATTACAGAGAAGGTTTTCCAAGAAGAGAACTAAACTCGAGACAGTGTTTTCTCTTGATCCATCTGCAGCCTTCCAGGCCACCTCCTTCATGATGGCCACCTGAGCAGGTGTTGGTCCATCAGCAAGAAGAGTAGAGGAGGGGCAGGTCTTGTAAATCAAACAGGCTTGTTCTGAGAGGCTTCAGAGAAAGCAAGCTTTGATTAAAATATTTCAAACTTAGCCACATTAAGATACGACATTCTCAGCTCCGCAACCAAAATGCCTGAGTGCTTTGCATGCCTTAAAGGAATCTGTGATTTCAGATGTTAAGAAAACAATGGCCCATAACACTGAAATTGTTTAGGACCTGGAAACTGCATCCCAGCGTAGCGTCTCAACCTCAGTGTTGGATTTCTCACTTCTGGCATAGACAAGGTTCTTCCAGACAGGTTTGGAGTCACCCAGCTCCTCACACCAAAGGTCTGATGTCACCCACAGATATCTGATCCCAGCATTTTGGTTTTGCCCAGTCTCTTACCTAGAGATCTTGGCGTTACTGCCCAAGCCACAGTTTTCCTTTCATTTGTGCAGATGCAGTAGGATTCTTCCTGCTTCTCTACTGGTGTAGCCAGGAAATGAGTAGATTCAGCCAGAGACACGCTGACCTGCCGGTTGTACAAAGAGGCGTCATGAAGTTTGGAATTGCAGAGAAGCTGGGGTTACTGGAGTCAGCACACTACGTGGAAATGGGTAGTGGAGCTGGCTATACTGTGGGACTGAGAAACTTACGGGTATTGCAGAGCAATGACTGGGTGATAAAGTGGGAAAAGACTGAGATGTGTACAACTGTAAGAGATTAGGGAGGTAAATGTAGAGAACAAGATGTGTGTCTTTGGGAAGGAAACCGATTCTGGGAAAATGGAGAGCATGACCCAGTTGTGTGTGTAAAGGCAAAGCAGTGGCTACAAACTTAGCCATGAATTAAAGACCCCTCTCACCATTAGTTAGGAGAAGAGGTAAAACACTAGCAGTGGGAGAGCTAGTAAGGGAACAAGAGAGAGTGGAATAAGGAACCTGAAAATAGCAAACAAAACAGGAAAGACAGGGAAATGAATGAGAGTGCATTGGAATGGCTGGATCAACACTCCTCCTTGTTTCAGCTTCATTCCTTTTAGAACAAAAATAGGTATTTATAAAAAAACTGAGCACAGGTGATTGACATTTTGTTCGAATCACCTCCCAGATTCTCTCTTGTCTTTTTGTGACATTTTGTTCGAATCACCTCCCAGATTCTCTCTTGTCTTTTTGTTGGTGAAAGAATCTGGATAAGAATAGTGAAGCTATATAGCTCTGCTTGTGTCTTCGGGGCAGATGTAATAAATCACACGAAGTCTGCATATTCCAGCAAATCTGGTGTGATACTTTATGAGATGTTTATACGAGATGAGATTAAAGGCTGAACACAGATATCCACCCTGGTGAACCTGGAGTTTCCATGTGGGTATGCAATGATGCTGTGGTCTGTGAATAACTCAAGTTTCAAATTTCTATAGGACAATGATATACATCTGTAATGACAAGGCTGGGCGCCTCAGCAGCAGAGCTTTAGGTCCTGAATCAAACGCAGCTTTCAAAACTTTGTCGGAAAAACATATTCCCCCTTCCTTAAATACACCAAGAACTCCTGCTTACGTACACCTATACGAAATTATAGTCAGATATCAGTCATCTGGCTTAGGAAACCGTAAGTGGCCATTTGTAGTTTTCCCTAAGCTGTCAGACTGAGCAAAGTCATGAATGTCTCTTACCCTGATGCAGGCGGTCAGGTAGTTGAAAACGGTGGCTTTCAGCGTGAAGGCCTCCCCACGCACCACAGAGTAGGGCAATGTGAGCTCTACAAAGAAGGGCTGGAAGGCTCTGAGGGACACTGTCGGGGACAGGCCAAAGCCCGTGTCTGCCGAA
>Ga0181612_115331_pt1 | contig 10158 bp, 5 predicted proteins | sample HoacroProtozoa21_FD_119630 | JGI IMG/M metagenome (GOLD analysis project Ga0181612, IMG submission 119630) | Hoatzin crop microbial communities from Cojedes, Venezuel. Combined Assembly of Gp0051906, Gp0051904, Gp0051908
CAAATAAAAATAAAAAATAAGCCTCTTCCCCTTAGCTTGTCACATGCTTGAGACCCTCAGGAACTCTGAACAGCTCCTCTTTCCTTGAGAAGACCATTAACTCATGCTAGAAAGCTCTCAGAAGGATCGTATCGGGCAACATCCATGTTGTTCTTGCCTAGCTATGACTACAAAACTCTGATGGCTCTCTCAATGATACACACTTACTCCTTGCTTTTGTCATTCCCACTAGACACTTTGTCCAATTCAGTCACTAAGACTTCATCACATTTACTTGGGAGATATAAGCATAAAATTGTAGAAACTTCTGAAGAACTTTCTCCAAGATTTCTTTTTAATTACTATCTCTGTATTTGATTTGAAATATAAAGCAACTCACTATCTGAATTATGAAAAACCTTGACTTTCTCCAAAAGAGGTGTTCCATGAACATACAAAAATCATCACTGTATCTTTTATTAATGCAATTCTTCAAGCTATCACAAGTCACAGCCTATTTTGCTTTCTTTCTGTTTTCAACCTTTTTGATGGGTGATATTATTTGAATTTCCATCACGACCAAATGGTGTTCTCCCAACACAAAGTGTCACACCACTTTTAAAGCTTTTTGGAGAATGGTCAGTGATGTTTTGAGGTAGGGATGGGACCTAAGCACCCTCCCACTAAATCTAATCTTATTCAGGCCTACTAAAACCTGCCCCTGGGGGATTTAATCCCACAGCCAGGTTAGAGCACAGAGTGGCACTGCAACCCTCTTCTCTCCCACTGCACTAAAAGATAAAACCCCAGTGCATGTGGCACAATCCACTCAATCAACAATTCTCTTTCTCATGGAGAACCTCACCCAGCACTTTGCTCTGGTATTAATTAAAAGGTGGAAGGGTATGGAAGGGACAAGAGCAGGAACGTTGCCTATTTCTAGCCCTGCTTCCCTTTTCCTGCTGAGATAAGCACAGCCTTTGCTCTAGGAAGAGGGGTGGGGAAATAGGGACAGAAGTACAAGTACAGCAGGACCGGGAAGTACAGAGCAGGGCAGAAAACATGCATCCCATTCACACTTTACGGGGAACCGAATTGCTCAAATGGGGGATCCAGATGCAAACAGATTTAGAAAAAGACTGTGCTGAACACCAGCATTTACAACAAACAGAGAACAGTATGCCCCATTGCTGAGGAAAATATGAACATCATCATACAGGAAGATGGAAAAATATTCATTCTTTAATCCCATGGGCGTGCACCCAAGAAAAAGGACAATTGCCCATTTCCTCAAAATCACGAGGTCAGAGGCCTGAAATTGTCATGCCCCATCAATATCTCAGAGATATTTTCCATTAAGATTTTTAGAGCATATTCAGAACAAGACAAAATTTTAATAGGGTAAAATAAGTGACTCATATTTCAGTTGTTGAGCATCATCTTGGATACAATAAAAACAAAGTAACAGAAGCAGCATTTTTTCTCCTGTCTTCTTGCTAAGGGGTGAAAGGCATACCAGAACCATAATATAATTTGAAGAAATTTACAGAAGTTATACATACAAACCTTTTAACTTCCTTTCCATCAAAATAAAAAAATCCACACTCTAAGAACTTCTGGACTTGAGGTTTAAGCACACTGTGTAGTTTTTCTGCCTTCCCACCTTTAACCATTTGATGATAGTCAAAGTTCACCATTTTGATATCAGCTGAATGTTCAGATGCTTTCAAATGGCTCTGACATTGTAAAAAGAGAAGAAAAAATAATAAATATACCAGTATGAGAACATATAGTAGTATAAAACAAATAAGAGCCTACAAATATTTTAAAGCTATCTTGTTTTATTAGCTATCTTGTTTATTACATACTTTCTCTTAGGTAAAATAAAACCATTTTTATCACTGTTGTTCAACACATCACTCAGAACTGATCAGTATGTCACCTGTGTTTTTAATTTTTCTTGTCACAGTCAAAGTCAGGTGTTTTTTTTCCTTACTATACCAGGGGTCACCAAGGCAGTCTACAGTCTCTTCTACTGTTAAAATGCTCCAGTCCCTTTCACAGTCACCATTTTAGACATAGCTGCCAGCAACGAGGCCTGAGTAAATACTCCATAAACTACTACTGGATAAAACAGACAAATTATTTAGGTTGCTGAGGAGGGTGGCTTGAGCAAAACTTTCCCTAACATTCCCCGAAAAATCTTGAAGTGCTCATGCAATCTTTGTTGGCAAAGCTATGACCTGCACTGGGCACTGATACGCATCTGGGAGGGCTAATGTCTCCTACCAGGACAGCTGGATACAGAAAAGCTACTAGTGAACAGCCAAGATATTCAACCATTATAATACAAAGGGTAAAAGAAAAAGGGAAAGGGAAATAACAGATGGCTATTGACATGTTCTCTGGCTTCAGACAGAACTTCTCAAATTGTCAGTATTTATGGACTACAATGTGACAGTTATTTTTAACTTACCCAGTAGGAAATCATGAAAATGGCCACTTATAGTTAACATCATCTGAACGAACATTTCTATTTAATCATGCAGCAGCTTTTACATTTAAATGGATAAATTAAATAGTGGGGTTTTTTTTAAATATTAAGGAATATATCCAGGAATTCCAATGGAAATATTTTTAAAAGAAACATCACAGTATTAAATACCATAAAGTATCATTTATTTATTCACCTATTTCATCGTGAAAAAAATACTATTTTTTAAATAAGCCACTAATAAGCATGAAATATGCAAATAAAAATTCTTCAACATTGTCTATGTTGCTGTTATAATTTTACAGTAAAGTAACCAACATAATCAAACGCTAATTGTATATAAAGCTTTCAAATTTAATTTTGCATTATATATCTTAAGCAGGGCTTTTATGATAAATACAATTTTAACCACAAGTGGTAGTTGCTCCAGAGCATAGCATACTTGTTTCATTTTTGAAGGCTATATAAAAGCCTCATTGCTAACAGGCAAATTCCAAGGACATGCACAGTGAGAGAATTGTCACACTCACCTGAAAAGCTTTGCTGAGCATGTGCTCCCCTTCTTTTGCCCCAAGTAAATTTACAATAATTTGCTTGCCATATAAATTTTTAAGAGTTTGGAAATGCCTGTTAACAGAAGAAAAATTCCATGTTCATCTTCTGGCATGCAGAAAATTAACACAAACACCTGCAACACTGACTGATGCACTGTAGAAATGCACTGGTTACTCTAAACTGCCACAAACCTTTTATTATGTCACGTCCAAACAGATCAATATAACTCAGTAATGGCATACAACCATTGACTGCTATTTAATTAGGATAATAGCACCAATTTAACAACATACATATAGTTAAAACCATAAGGCTGTGAAGCTGAAGTGTCATGGCAGGAATAAAATCAAAATATAAATTTTAATGTCATACAGCACCTAACCAATATGGATTATTCAATGTAAACATGCTATAATTTTTGTTTTCAATTCCACAAAGTATTTAATTATTTTAAATTTTCTTCAAACTTCTCAACAAAACACTCGAACGCACAAGCAATCCTGCAGAAGTTTGAAAAAGCTGCCCAGGCAGTTCGCTGCTTTGCTGAATCACACATTCGTATAGACAAAGCCTCTCATTTGGAATAACATATCCCATCCCTCTGATGCATCACTTATCAGAAGTTTGTAGTGCATTAACAAAAATTTAAAACATTGTTTCACCTGTCAAAAGCTGGTGCATTCGCCTCAAAACCTCTTGACATTCTGACACGATGGGATCCCACCTATGATACGAAGATTACATTATTTGTCTTTACACATTTGATTCATCTTTCTTCAAAGACCTCTTTTGACCCTAATTACGGCCTAAAAAAATCATTTCACTTTCTAAATGAAATCTCCAAAATTTATTCTGCTTGCTATGGTGTGCATTCTTTTTACAGGATTTTCTTAAATTCCTCTTCTTTTTTCTAAAAAACACTTTTTTTGATTTAATATACTTAGTTCTATAATCTAATTACTTATGCTGTGTAAATGGCATGTAAATGTTTCAGCAGTTCTACTGCAGAATGCTTATACGTCTAGTTTAATGAACCTAGAGTCACTGTGAGGCATGAACCTTTTTCAACCTTCCCTGTAAAAATTGTATCACAGTAGTAGCTGCTGAAACAATCCCTCTTTCAAGAAAACTGGGATGAAACTGTATTACAGTAACTCTTGATCCCTATTGACTTCTTGAAAAGAGTTATCCTCAAGAACAATTCAGAAGAAAACAGTCTCTTTGGGTGCCCTTACATAACCAATTTTAAAATAAAAATTTAAATTAAACTAGAAAAACTCAGAACTTCAAAAAGAAAACATCTAAAAAGCAATGGACATTCAAATCTTGTGCAAAACAGCATTCAGAGACTCGAGAGTAGCAGGCTTGGTGAATTAAATAATAGCACCAACTTGCCCTCAAAGGATAACCTCATCCTGACAGGTAACTGTGCAGAAAAGCCTAAATGCTACTGTAAGATGTTTAAAAAGACATGAATAAGAATTATCAGTATAATTAAATCTATTTCCCGCTTACCTGCAGGCCTGGCTGTTCCCAAAATAATGGAACAGATCCTCGAATCTGTATGAAAGATGACACAGAGTCATCTAAAAATATCACCTGTTAAGAACAAAAAAAAGCACAGTATTAATAGGTATTACAGAGTGTAAAGTTTCTTAGCCTTAGCTAAACATAGAGTCAATAAATATATTTACATATTACATATTCCATACTACAAGCTACAATATTAATTGTGTTCTAGACCTTTGACTTTATGCCTTCTGAACAATTCATGAAACAAGTTCTGGCACTCTCATGCTTCCTTTGCAGAATCATGATTCACAACGTTTAAGAAAATACAGCAAGCTTTTATTATTTGGGCCTGAATGACTTCTGTCCTAAGAGTAACTTATTTTAAAAAACTTGGTAAGACCTTCCTGTAGAAACAGTTAAAATGTACACCAATGCACAGAAAATAACAATGCAGCCTACTCAGAATACCTGCACAGATTCCGTGCATCGGAATCTAAAATTCAACGGTCTATTAAATATACAGGAAAGGAAACTTTAAGTGGAACATTATGCCACAGTCATCTAGTGACATTAGCCTGCCAGGAAACTGGACAGAGAAACTGTGTTCTGACTGAACTCCTGAAATTGGATGTGTACAAGCAGAGCCCTTCTTGGATAAAATCCTGCTGAAGTCACCTAGGCTTTGCAACAAGTCAGTGAGCGAAAGATATCTACTCACACGAATACAGCTGCAGGAACAACATCTTGGTAACTAGGTTATTGTAAGAGGTGAGCAAAGAAAGGCTAGCACACAATGATTTAACAGCTTCTTCCATTTCTGTGTAAGGGCAAAGATATGCAATCAAATGCAGTGGAATTACAGTGGCTTTAAAACTACCTTTCAGGGGAGCTGTGTTAAGTAACCATAGGAATGCTTTTATCTTTCCTGAACCACAAGGTACCACATATTTGCCAAAAAATCTCTTTTGTTTGTTTTCTAATGCCTTCTCCTTTACCTTTTGGCTCAGGCCAAAAGAAGTACACACTCACCTACAGCTCAGGAGGCTAAAAGGAAGTACAGCCACCTACAGCAGTTCAGCTGACAGGTAACAGCTTCTTAAGCTACTGAAACTCAGACCCATGCATGCTCTTACCCTAAGCTACACTAAAAACCAAGATCATCAAATTATGTAACCTACTTAGAGTCCTTATTTAGCTGCAAAGGAACTATTCCAATATCTGTTGGTTACAGACTTGATTTGTGATCTGTCGATTTAGGGCAAAAAACTATCCACACACACGCTTATCTCGAGTTCATCAGCCAAGCAATGTGCACTGTAGTGTAACATACCTGCTCTGTTTCAACAAAATTAGCAACGTGACCATCATCATTTGTTCCCCGCACATTAAATCTGGTGCCAGCCCGTTCACAGCTTAGTCGTGAAATGAGACAAGCCTTTGCCTGCTTGTGAGCTGCATAAATTGTCCTTATCTCCACTCCTCCACACATGAGACGTAACAACCAGTCATCACAGTTCACACCATAGTGCTTCAGATGTAAATGCAGTGACTGGTTCCTATCAGGAAAAGAAAGAAAAAATAACTGGAAGGAAATAAAACTGTTAAGCCAGCTACTGACTTCTTGTATTTTACGCCCACCATACAAACAAGAAAAGGAAAATACGCATGCTATAGTTTTATGATATAACTCTTATTTAAACATACTTTTAATAGCAAAGTTTACCAGAGAACAGCTTAAACATTTGCACAATAAGAACATGGGGTGAAACCATGAATTTTAATGACCTTAAAAAAATAACGCTTATAGCTTCTGCTCTTCACCCAGCAAAAAACAGCACTCCAAGCTTGTTTATATTTCTCCACTCAGCCTTGCTTTCAGAAGCCAAAGATTACAGACTCTGGGAAGAGTAAGCCAGAATTCCAGTTATGGGGTTACTTTTTGTGATGGGTAAAGCACCATTCAATTTTACACCACCACAAAATAAAGCTAGAAAAAAATTATTGTCAACATACATTGACTATTTCTATTATATATCACTGTAAGGCATCACTTGCCTAGACAAGCTTCCAGAAATACATTCATAGACAACTGATTTTCAAATTTCTGTAGATATCAATTTCAGGGTTAAGTGCTGGTACATTATATACTGCATATGCTGTTCTCTCATACCAATTTCTGCTCAAATGAAAGAAAGATCCACAGTTTGGATATACCTATGTTAAGTAGTACCGACCAACACTGTAGTAAATAAGTAAGAGTAAAGTTTGGAGTTTGTGAGTTTTTTTGTTTCACCTCACTCTAGTGGGGCTTGGCTTTTGATCTTCTTTGGAAACATTCACTTGTATAAAAAGGAAGTAAAGTTTTCTGCATAGCAAAGAAAAGTAAACTCTACTAAGACAGCTGGTTTTTCACCACCCAGAAAATTCTACCGTAATTGCAAATGACATATTTGGTATACAGGTTGAAGCTATTCACTTTAATTTTAGCCTTTTCATTCTAAACTTCCAGTTTCACAAATAAAAATCTGCAACTTATCAAACACTTTAGTTCAATCATTAATGAAGATTCAAACCCTGTGAATCAAGTATGCATTCACTTCACAGGAAAGTATACGATGCATTACAATAGGAGACTGAGAAAGCAAACAATATTCTCTCCCTGGGCAATCTGATACTGGAACTTCTGAACAAAAAAAGGCCAAGAAAGCTTACTGAAGTGCTTAAGCAGAATACTTTGTGTTACTGACTTCTAGTGTTTACTTTTCCAGATCTTGGAATCTGGGACATTCCATCTACCTCCTGCGAGGACTGGTTCTTACTGCAAAAAAAGCCAGGCAACTGAAGAAGTTTTACAACAGGGGTCAAAATCAGCCAAGCTGATTAGGACAGGGTCAACAGGCATCACCATTTTGCAAGCCTCGAAATACTGACTTATCAACAGAGTCCTGTCTTTTTCCAGATGCAGAGAGAGACAAACAGCTAGGTTCCTGTAACTCCTGTAAACCTACACCAAGGTAGATGTGTTTCTGAAAACTAGAGCTTATTTTCTGTCTTAATACACATATTTTGTCTTATACAGCAATTCGATCATACTTCTCTATCTGACTAAAATAGTGGCAAAGAGTAGAGTAGCACTGGCACATGTGCCAGAGCTGGTTTGGTGTCTCATATATTGGACAGAAGAGGTGGGAAGATGTAGCTTTTCATCTGTTTTAACAGCGTACTGCCAAGTCTGCAGGACCCTTCCAAGGTTCATGGACACATATATCATTTTAACAAAGGCTGAAAATATGGGGGCAGAATTTCTTACATGACAGTATGCATCACTGGCATTATTTAAGCTGCTTATTGGCAGCAACAGCAGTTATTCCTTTTACCAAGAATTCTCTGTGTGAAAACCTATACTTTATTCAAAAATATTCTGTGAAAAGATAGCGAGTTTAGCAGCCAAGCAATGTGCACTGTAGCATAACATACCTGCTCCATTTCAATAACATCAGCAACGTGACAATCATCTGTCTAATAAAATTTTTAAAGCCCTTTCACATGTTGGAAACCCACTTGGAAGCTATATTTAAACAGCACACCATTTTAGAATCCAGGATGAACCAAAGCTGAAACATCACAACAACTGTTCAGATCAAAGTATAATATCATAAGCAGTGAAAATCTGTGTCTTCCAATTAAGAAACCCCAAGTGGCCATGGAAACGTTGTATCATTAATTACATACTTATGACCTTAGTGTTAAAATAATGCTATTCTATCTTATCAACATTTGTGGGACAAAGGTGTATGTTTAAGAGCCAGTAAAGACAAGGAAAAAACTTGCCACAGATTAGTTTGTACAGGCATGCATTATTCTATATAATGTCTGATAAAACATACTATAAACTCACCAGAAAAACCTATTGTCAGTGGTGTGCTCCTGCATGCTGCGGTGAGCATTGAGACTAAGATCTAAACTGACACCAGTTGCAGACCACGCAAAATAAAAGTTTCCCGAGTTCAAAACTTTGCGCACTTCTGAAATACGGTCCTCATCTGTTGAATCACTTCGTAATGATACAAATTCAGTGGAAGTAACTCGAAAAACTTCGGAGTCTTGAATCTTTCCCACAGACATGCATCCTGTTACTAGAACCAGATAATGTAACAATGTGTCCCCTGTAAAACAAGAAAAGGCACAGGTAACAGAATGAACCTTAGCAGAGTGTGATGTTATGTTGATGTATTTATAAGCTTAAAAGCACACAGTCTGACCCCAGTTTGCCTTTAAAAAGCACAAAAAGAACTAACAGCAAGAACTCACTCTCAAGTTCTACAGAAAAGGAAATGCAAACAGTAGAAACTATGCTGCCAGGGACTGTAAAAACGGAAGTTATTTTTGTCCACTCCCTCATTTCTGGGAGTGCTCCAAATTTGCAAGTTACTCTACAAAAAAAAAAAAAAAAAAAAAAAAAGCCCAGTTCCTGTTGCAAAAATCCCATGCCATGCAGTTTGAGAGAAGCGGCACAATTTTCCCTCCCAAATAAAAAATTAAGGTTTTAGGTATTTTACTCACCAAGATTTAATCTTAATACACCCAAGAGCCCATATGCATCCATTACTTTAGAGTAGGTGTTCTTGATTGTGTCTTTTTCTGCAGAAGCTATGGATAGAAAACATAAGGTTTTATGATGTAAAAGGCTGTACATTATGGCAAGGAGAGACTGTCGACTCTAAACTGAAAATCCAAGATATTATAGCAGTAGAGCTCACATGAAACTCCTGGAAAGAAATCAAAATGTATGAGCATATGGCATTTTTAATCGAAAATGAGTATTTGATTTTGTGACACAGTATGATCACGCTATGTTTTTAGGCAACAAAAAAAGGACTTGCAAAAACTCCAGGTGAGATTAAAGGAGAATGTTGGCATTTTTATCATCATCGTCACCTCCTAATATAAAAAGCATCTAAAACACAGGCAAACAAGTTCCATGAGAATGTTCTCCTGTAATTAGTTAGAGTAGTGCTAAAATGCTGCATTTTTCTCCTGAAAAAATTAATCCGTTTTCTCCAAGAATAAAACTGTGATGTGGCAGTATTATTTCCAGAGAAGTAAACAAGATTATCACAAGTGCATTTTATTTTTGGTATCTTCCAAGCAAATCAAAACTGTTGCAGGTCCACAAGATAACGGGATTTAAAAGCCATGTCTTAGATTAGGAAAACACAATTTTCATAGGCATGTAAAAAAAAAAAAAATTGTAATATTTTAGAAGAATTTAAAGTATATCTACCATTATTCACCCAGGATTTAATGTTAATGTTGGTGTACACTTTAGAACTTTAATCAGTACACGAAAAAACAGGCCCACAAGCCTGACTGGAGAGCCAGGTGACAGAGACGCTGCAGAGCAGAAACCAGATCCCACCTATCCTGAGCTTTTGCTCATGACTCAGACTGCACCTGAAGTGCAAAGACCGACAATTCCAGAAGTGCCACTGGATCCACAGGGATCAAGATTTCTAGGTCACCAAGGACCAGCACCTTATCCCTCCTCAGAAATGATCTGCTAATTAGTTTTCACTTTGACACTAAAAAAAAAAAAAAAAAAAAAAAAAAAAAAAAAA
>Ga0181612_173165_pt1 | contig 10158 bp, 4 predicted proteins | sample HoacroProtozoa21_FD_119630 | JGI IMG/M metagenome (GOLD analysis project Ga0181612, IMG submission 119630) | Hoatzin crop microbial communities from Cojedes, Venezuel. Combined Assembly of Gp0051906, Gp0051904, Gp0051908
GGGGGGGCACGCTTTCAGACGCGCAGCCCTTTGGGTCTAAAACCTTTGGCTCCCCCCCCAGGGGGGGGGAATTTTTTTTTAATGTGTTTTCCCTTTAAAATTTAAAACCCCCCCCCCCCCCCCCCTTCTTTTTTTTAAACAGTGGTCGCTCGGTATCAAATGCTACAAAAGATAATAAATTACGAAAACCAAGAAGAGTTAGAATTTAGGAGGTTTTGAAATTTGTCAGGTTTTCTCTTGTGTTTTTCTTGATTCTCAGCTCTCTCTTCCCATCTTTATTTGCATGTTACTGATAATGTGATTCTTAAGCTTTTGAAGTTGATTTGGCTGTATAGGATATTTCATCTATATAGTTTTCACAGAGTGAACAGGATCTGCCATTTAAAGCCTTTGCATTCCCATTAGCTCTGGGAGTTTGCTTTGAGAAAGAGTTTCTTTACTTTTGCTGGTGCTTCTGGTCTCCGAAGTCACCAGTATCAGGTGTTTGTTTGATGGTCTTGTGAAAACAAACATTATTTTCTCCACAAATCTAACCTACTCTCAAATACTTCGCTTATATGGCGTCTTGAAAAATTTTGCATTCACTTAAGTTTTCCACAAGGATATTGCACATTGTAACATTATGTAGGGATATGTCAGATTACTGCACTTGGGCAAAGGATTACTGTTTCATACAAAAGTATGGTTGGTTGACACACCCTGTGTGATTCATGCTAAAGATGGAAGTTTGAAAGAGATGATAAATTTCACAGGACAAAGAAGAAATCATGCTAAAGCTCTCCCTGATAATCCAGCACATTGTTAATTAAAGCAAGCATTTCTTTAAAAAGGCTCCTATTGCATAAGATCTGTTTGTGAAATTACTGATTTGTCGCAGCAGAGACAGCTAAGGAGGAGCGTCATTTTCTCAAAATGGCCAAGCCTTAAGAATGCCATCCACAATCTAGAAGTTCGGGGGTTTTTAAGAGCTGAACTGCCACAATTTGTGATTGCAAAAGAAGACAGTACCTCTTTTCAGCCAGTCAGCCCTTTAAATTCTTTAATTTTCAGTACTTTGACCCATCTGCATGAGTCAGGAAGCAATGTTTGTTTGGTCTGTAGGAGCTCTAGGTGTATTGCAGAGCTCTGCAAAACCATGTATGGACTCCACTAGCAGAACGTTCTGCAGTCACCAAGCATTTTTGAAGACCTGACTACCTTCCAAGCATTAGACTTGTTCTCAGACTCAGTGCAAGTAAACTGAAGCATTTCTTTCATGTGCAGTCGGATCAATGTTCCCATGTCTGACGATATGGCAGCCATATCTTAAAAGTACTTCACTGTGGTGAAGTAGTTGCTTCTCAATGCTGGAGTTTCCATCTCTGGAGGAAAGACTGACCCTGACTAAAATGGGATAGTAGCCTCTGTGCAGAGGGCAGTCCCTCTGGGGACCGTCCCCCAGGCAGTAGGATTAGAGGGAGCGAGGGTATGAAGATGCTACACTCTGTGAAAACAGGAGGATGTCATATATTTTGAAAATCTTCACAATCTTCTAGTTTCTCTGAGAAGTCCCGGATATAGCTGCCTTTATGTGCAGCAGTTGCTTGCCCTTGCTAATGTGATGGGACTGTGAGGTTTAGCACTGAGAAAAAAGGAAAGTCTGTTTCTCTTTTTCTCAGACTCGTCCCTTACGTTGCCTGGGGAGACACTGTAGAAGGGCCTTGGGAGACCAGTAGTTCACTTGGGAACCGCGGGGGGATGCTGAGGGGAGATGCTGTGTAGAGGTTTGGTTTTTTCTCCCTGTTCCTCTCCTCCCTTCACATGCAGATCATAGTTTCCCAAGAGAAACAGGAGTTTTGCGTATGTGGTAACGGTCTTCCAAGACATTAAGATTGTAACAGTCAATGACTGTCCATGTCTAATGATGACAGGACAAAAATGTACCATCTTAATTTGGTGAGAGGAAGAGACCGGTTATACATTAGGGGAAAGCTTTCTAGCCAAAGGGTAGTGATGCAGTGGACCAGGCTTTTTAGGAAGTTTGCAGAATCTTCTTTTGAAGAACAGGATGAGTTAATGTAGATAGACCAGTACTAACTCATTGCTAAAGGACCTGCTGAGGACGCTGTGCCCATGTGTCAAGATTTCTGCAGTTGTAACAGAAGAAAGAAAAATCAAGGAAGATGTGTAAGAAAAGATATGATGGTGTGAGATCGATAGTTTGGAAAATTACTTTTCACAGCAGTGTTTTGGAGCAAACTGAGCAGCACAGGGTGGCATTTGTCAGTGACAGAGAAAGAGGTACGACGTGAATAGAAGTCCGAGTTGAGTGAAGCCAAAATCAGGATTAGTTTGATGACTGCGTAGGTTAGTCTCTAGTATAGAGATTTCATTTAGAAAGACCCAGCGAGTTGTAGAGGCAGCTTTTGTGGAGGAGTTTAAGAAGAGGATATAGTAAAAAATTTTTCTATAATGTATGCAGGTAGCAAGATGCCGGTTTGAAAGAAAGTAATCTGCAGTGAGAGGTAGCTGTCCTGATGATTTGAGGCTTGCGGAAGTTATAGTTTTAAACAAATAGAAGATAAGCTGTTCAATGGAAGAAGTAGTACAAGAAATGTAGTAACTATTAATTGTAAAAACTCTTTGTAAATTGTAAAAGAACTTTTTATAAAAATCAGAGGTTTTGAGCTTCTATTAAAGCATGGTTTGTGTGTGTAAAAGTCCTTTTCTGACTGCATTGGGTGGTTTGATAAAGTGAGTATCACCTACACCTGTGAAATCCAGCTTGCTTTAGGAAAACAAATTCCTGGGTAGATTGCTAGAGCTTAGCTGAGGTAAACAGAGAAGAAGCATGGACATGAAGTTTATTGATCCTCTGTCAGCTGGTAAAAATTTGCAAACCAGTTTCTAATTCAATAGGAAGAGGTTTTTTGTTCATGATAGCTACTTGGTGCCTTTCACTGGCAATTCCTCACTTTGGGAATACAGCTGTACTCAGATGGCTGTTGCGATATTGTTGACTCCTGAGTTTGATAAAGGTTGTTAACTGTCAGCAAGAACAGCAGTGCCTGAGATAAGGATTCCTTTCAAAATGCTGTTCTCTGCAGAATTAGCAGGTTGTCTGCTTTTTCACCATACTACAGCACAAGAAATTGGTGGGTGGGCTCCTTATACGAGGTGCTATTACAAAAATGTTGTGCAGTTTAAACAGTAATCAAACTCTAGGATCCTGAAAGGGTGGATGAGATTCTGATAAACTCAGCCTTTGAAGCGGAGGTGCCTGACTTCACATAGCCTATTAACTGTCAGCTTTTTTTAAATCAAGATACCGAAGTGACTTTTTTCCTGGGCTTATTCAAAACCGTGACTGTGACTTTTTAGTTGAAAAGCCCTTACAGAATTATAACTTAACTTGCTGTATTTTAACATGTTTCTAGGTAGAGGACGCTCCTTGGATTGTAAAGCGTTTCAGGCGCAATGGCAGATCCCATCCGCTGGGCCAGATATCGTTGGCAGCGACTGATATCTACGGAGGGCAGAGAAGGTGGCAGCAGCAGCAATTCAAGTAACAAGTGCTATCAATCATCAAAAACCATTGGCAAACACAGGATAGTGATACCCTGTTTGGGACATTTTAAGGAGGAGTATGAAAAAGTATCAAAACTGTACATGAACAACAAAATACGGACTACTAAGTATACTTTATTGAATTTTTTACCACGGAATTTATTTGAACAATTTCACAGGTAATGAACTCTTCTTGATTTTTGGTAATTCTTCTAAAGTGGATTCCTTTTATTTAAATGTGTGTGTTACTGTATAGGCAAGTATTCAAAAATTATTCCTCCTCCCGACCTGCCTGTCACTTCTGAAAAGATTTGTGTTATTTGGCCAAAGTATTTTTGAGTATCATCAGTGTTGGGCTAATCCTTTTCTCCATAGTTTATGTAATTTCCACCCATTCTGTTCTTAGGATGTTGGAAATATTCCTTACTCTTGGAGCACTGCCACACAGGAATCTGCAGTAGGATTTTCAGCTCATTTCCTGCAGATGTATTTCTCCTTTTCGCTCATGTCTTTCTCTGTTGCCAAGTTTTTTCATCCTGCTTGGAGGGCTGCTGATTTGTAAAGTTATGCAGGGAGGTTATAGGATGGCTCCCTTTTAATAACACGTCATCTCCCTCAGGAAATAATAAAATTAAGTTTAAAAGACATGGAAATTTCAGAGAGTGCAAGTTCACCAAAGCCTCACTAGAAGTCATATGCCTGGAGAACAGGTTTGAAAATACAGGAAAATTCTTGGCTTCTGGGTCTGCTGCTCATGCACATTAAGCAAATGTGCAGCCAACTAAGCTGTTGACTGGAGTGAAAACAGAGTGGTGGACGCTTAGTTCTTAAATTGCAGTTGGGGGTGAAGAAAAGATAAATTACTGTTAACTTAAGTGTCTGTGTAGCATGGAGTGGAGGAGTAAAGATGACTGCTAGCACAGCTGACTCCTGTGTTTTCTCTTTGTTTCAGAGTTGCCAATTTGTATTTCCTGTTTCTAGTCGTCCTAAATTGGGTTCCTCTGGTAGAAGCCTTCCAAAAAGAAATTACAATGCTACCTCTAGTAGCGGTTCTGACCATTATTGCAGTGAAAGATGGTCTGGAAGATTACTCAAAGTACAAAATGGATAAACAGATAAACAACTTACTAACCAAGGTATATAGCAGGTAAGAGATAACAGTCTTTCTGATTTATGATTCTTGTTTGATTATGAGTGTATGTGAAAAAGCTGTTGATAAATCTTTCGGTTTACTTTCTGGGTACTCATGGAATCAAAAAAATTTAAGTTGGAAGGGGTGTCTGGAGGTTATCTAGTCCAAGCTCCCCCTCAAAGCAGGTCTAATTAGATTGAGTTGCTCAGGGACTAGTCTACTTGAGTCTTGGTGACCAGTTTTACTAAATGGATATCCGATTAGTGTAGAATTTGCTGAAAAAAAATATTCTTTGATTGAGGCATGAGTGTTCATACATGAGTTTGTACTGTATCAACCAAGGTAGTTTGACTAGTTAAGCATTGTTGTACGTAGCATTTGTTTTGAAAGGTGTATTTTTAATTCCTCTAAAATCGCTGTAAGCATCACGGAAATTCACGGGTTGCTAATTTACCACTGAATGGGTAAAGCTCATTAACGATGTTGGGATATTCTCGTAATGTAATAACATTTTCCCAAACAGAATGAGCTCATTTTGTATTTGAGTGCATCACGTAGTTTGGTACCAACGTTAGCATCTGTTTTACAGCGCAGGACCGCAGTATCGCATGCTGTAGGTGCAGATCAGGAGTGGAGCGTGCTAGTGGCGAGAGGTTTGCTGGTAGGCAGTTGTTATGCATGGGTAATAAAAAGATAGGAATGCAAACTGATCGTATTCTAAATTAACGGGCAGAAAGCTTCTTTTGGAGCACGTCAGTGCTGCCCACATCATGGTTTTTCTTTTATACCTGTCATAAAAGGATATTCTGGGACTCATTTGATGCCTGTGAAATACAAGAAGAAGGGTCCACTATAATTCGTTTATCTTTTCTTGCATGCTCTGTGGTCATAAAGGGAAACAAGTATTCTGAAAAATGTCGCTTTTCATGTGTTGTAGCAGCCATCACAAATAGCACCTGTAGGAGAGGGTCAATTGGCAGTTAGGCACTTTAACAAATTCAGTAAGTTGTGAGCAGTAACATACAGTAGTTGCTGTAGTGCCAAACCACATTTAGAGCTCCCTCCTTTCATTAAAGGCACAGCTTTTCCCTAGTGAAGGCAATATACTGAAAATAAACTTTTCTAAAATCTTAATGTGATAGCTGGTTATGCCAAACCCTAAACTTTGTACTGTAGACATGACCTTAATCAGCTTACGCAGCAGGTTTGCAATCTGGAACTACATAGCCATTAAATATATTATGATATCACTCAGAAGGTGGAATCTGCAGCTTTCTGGCATTTGCCGTACTCTAGTGGTATTTTAAGAGCTAGCTTCTAACCATAGAAGTCTGGACTATCATTTCATATCATCAAAGGAAAAAAAAAACAGCTTTTTGCTCTGCAAACACGAATATATATAGCAGCTTTCCCAGAAACATTCTGTTCAAGCTATAAAAATTTTAGCTTGAAACAAGTAACTAATTGGGCTGTTAGGGAAGGTAAACATTTTCTTTCTTTTTCATGTCTGAAGAGAAGGCCCAAGGGAGAAGCTGGATTATTTCTGATATAAATTGTCATGTACCCTGAAAGAATTGATTGCTAGAAAGCTGAAGCATTCGATACCCATTTTCCTGAAAACTCTGTGTTGCTTGCAATCTCATACCAATGTCAGTGAAGCAGAATTAATATCTGATCTTCTTTTCTGGCTTGATTCCATCCTGCTCACCAAAAATTTGTAATAATCAGTGGCCGTATTAGTCATCTGTTAAAGTTCCTTCTTGGGCCTGTAAGTATTTAGGTTTTTGTGACTTTTTTTTCTCCTTGGTTTCTTTATCATGAATTATTTTATATAGTATAATCTGGTTTTGAAAATAAGCTTGGAGGCATGGTTCAGGATAATTAAATCTTATTGGTACAAAAATGATTGTTCATGAGGTGTTAAACAAACTTTAACCTCACTCTAGGATTCAGAATTTCTTAACAAGAATCCCTTAGAAATTGTGATGACTCTTCCAGTGTATGCATTTAATCAAGAATAGTCATATCAATTGTAAACATGATGAAGAACTAGCTAATGTTGAATACACTTTCCAGGTGCTTCCTTACTGTGCATTTGTTCATCTGGAGAAGTTGTGTGCATTGTACATGCTGTCTGTATAATTCTACTTGCACATTAGATACTGATACCTCCATGGCTACTGAGACAAGTGCCCAATGTAATGGCTGTCCTTGCCATCTCAGCATAACTAAGCGATAATTGTCATGCTGGGAAGCTGGTAGGCTGCCTGGCTGCACCTGCAGATAATGTGCGTGAAGCATTTTCAGAAAGACCAGCGATCCTCGCTTCTTCAACCCATGAGGCTTGCTTTTATACGAAGTTAAGTGTTTGTGATGGAAGCTAGTTTCACCATGCTCTGTTGTCCATGACAAGGTGTGCCAGTCTCAGTGCCTTCATAAATCTGTCTGAGCAACTAGAAGCTACTTTCTGTGCTTTTTTGACAAATCTGATTCCCTCCCCCCATTTGCTTTTGCTTGTAGCAGATGTCTGATGTCTATAGTTTTAGAGTTTTCAGCCTGCTCCTTTTTGGAGTTCTGGAATTTATCCATTTGATAGATCAGAATTGTTGTATTTGGCCTTAAATACACAGAGCCTGAAGCTGATTTTTCCATGAAAGCTTATGTCTGTCTTGAAAATGTCATAAAATAAGATAATGTTGCTTAAAATGTTGTGTTTGTTTTTTTTTTTCTGTCTCATCTTTTCCTTGTGGACTAATAAAACATGTCAATAAACAGTAAGATGTGCTAATGTGCATTTTAATTTAGTTTGTAATTGCTGCTATGATGTCAAATACTTATTTATCAAGTCTGTGTGCATTTTGAGCAAGTTATCATTTTAAATTAGTAGGATCTTGTTTTAAATAGCCATGAATCACAAAGTATGAAGGCACTTCTGTTTGAGCATCTGTTAATATCATGTAGTTGGTGTCATTTCAGTAGAACTGTGGTGAGGTGATTATGATGGAAAAAACCATTTATTCCCCCACTGACCTACTACGAAAGACGTTAAACTTTTTGTCTGACTTTGTGCTAAGCTGGATAAAGAACATGTGCACAATTCATCTGCTTCATCAGCAGCAGGACGGGTAACTTTGCTGGCTGGTCTGTTTTTCTTCTCTTTGTCCCTCTTGTGCAGACCTCTCAAATATATTTCTGTTTCATTCCAGTCCTTGCATGTAGATGTGTTACAATTACTGTTCTTTACAAATGCATGTTTATGCAAATCATTGTATATATTTGAAATCCAGATATAATCTTATATCCAGTTTTTCTTTATGGAATTGAGATCTGGAAAGAATAATCCTTTCTGCAGGATTCTTCCATACCTTTAGCTTTCCTTTCCACTCCCAGACTCGAGTCTGGCAAAAAGAAAGTGGGACTTGTCCAGGTGCATCCAGTAGAAAGAAGCATCATATACTTTCAGTCCCATGTTTATTAACTCGATAGTGATTTAAAAGACAAATATTTGCCATCTCCTGAGAGCTGATCTCAACACTGGCAGCACAGACAAATAAGTTTTTGTAGTTTTCTGTGAAATACGTGGTAGTTAGAAAAAATACGGGGGTGCAGGTGTACCAGTGTTTTGCTCCTTTTTTTTAATCTCTAGTAAATACTTACTTCAGGGATCAATCAAAGGATTGCTTTGTCACAAAATATATAATTCCCAAAGGATTCTGTAGTTTTGCAAATTCTAATTCACTTTGAAAAATTCCCGAGGAAGTCAGTGGCAGAAATGGACAACTTTTCATCTGCTATTTTTATCTTATTACATTAGTGATGCCATTGCTTGCTTTGCTTATGAGCTTATTTTGTCTTGCTTACCTTTCCATTTCCATGCTTTCTCTAACTGTTCTAGATACAAGTTGGCTGTGGAAGTAATTTTCTCCCACCACCCTCCTGGGTTCTGAAATCCTTTCCATCCCATTTGGAGGGGGAGGTGAAAGGGTGCAGTTGTGGAGTGACCAGGGCGTTCTGCTCGGGTTGGTGTTGTACACTGACTGGACTCAGTTGGCCTTCACAGCGGGGTAAATTGGACGACACAAAAAGTTAAGCTGATGTAGTTTTCAGTACCTGAGGGGTAGTTCTAAACAACAGCAACAACAACAAAAGCATCACTAGTTTTCAGCTCGCTCGGTCTCCTGAATGGATTTACTTTGTCAGCACCTCTGCAGCTGCCAAAGCACAAGTCATACCTCTGGTAACCGAGAGTTGCATCCTGCTTCAGCACATCTTCCTTCCTTTTTCCCGTTTACCTCTATTACTAGGTTGGTTTTTGTTAACTTACTTTAGAAATTTTCCCTTCAACTTTTTTTTTATTTCTAAATTTTCAAGGAAATGTGCTGGTATGAAACATAAATTCCTGCAGTGTTTTCTTTAATCCATCCGTGTTGTGATAGACATGGCTGTAGCGTGAAGTTTTACATGCTTTCCATTGTGCTAGTTTTCCATTTGTGTAGAAAACTAGTGATGAGTGTCTTAAGGAGAAAACAGATGTGCCTCATATTGCTTCAGTTTTATGTCAGCCTTTGTTGCTTCCTGTTTTTGCTTTGTTTGCACTTTGAAAGCAATATAGCCACTTCCACCTTATCTTAGCTGGAGAAGTTGTCAGCAGTACACTGCAAAATCGTGTGAGCTTTGTTCCTTCTCCTTGTAGACAAGCATTTTCAAAAGGGTACTGTCAGATAATGCAGGTCTGAAAGGTGCAAAGTTTCATACAGGGAATATTTTGCTGCTATTTTCTTTGCCATTGGAAGTGTTTGTTTCTATTTCGGTGTTCGTCAGAAGTGCTTTACACAGCTAGCACTTTAATCAAAGCTAGTAGGTAAGTGTCAATCTACACGCAATGGTCATGTTGCAAAGCTTGTCAGCTGTGTCTGCACTGTAGAAACTGGGTGCGCTTCCCAACTCCCCGGTGTGAGTCCCTGGCTTCTTGACCAGCTCAGAATGAGATCCAGGGAAGGAAGCACGACGTGGAAGACAGCCCTAGCACAGCCTGGACCATACCCCAGTCTGGAGGACTGAGTGGCGTTCTTCAGGGTTGGTATTGGGACCGGGGCTGTTGAACATCTTTGTCGGTGACATGGGCAGTGGGATCGAGTGCACCCTTGGCAAGTTTGCCGACAACACCAAGCTGAGTGGTGCGGTTGCCACCCTGGAGGGAAGGGATGCCATCCAGAGTGACCTGGGCAGGCTTGAGAGGTGGGTCTCTGTGAACCTTGTTGAGGTCCAACAAGGCGAACTGCAGGGTGCTGCACCTGGGTCGGGGAAATCCCAAGCACAAATACAGGCTGGGCAGAGAATGGATGGAGAGCAGCCCTGAGGAGAAGGACTTGGTGGTGTTGGTTGACAAGAAGGTCAGCATGACCCGGCAGTGTGTGCTCGCAGCCCAGCAGGCCAACCATACCCTGGGCTGCATCCCCAGCAGCGTGGGCACAGGGCGA
>Ga0181612_106879_pt1 | contig 10157 bp, 2 predicted proteins | sample HoacroProtozoa21_FD_119630 | JGI IMG/M metagenome (GOLD analysis project Ga0181612, IMG submission 119630) | Hoatzin crop microbial communities from Cojedes, Venezuel. Combined Assembly of Gp0051906, Gp0051904, Gp0051908
CTGACTCAAGTACCATAACCCCTTGAGTCTCATTCCAGTTCATTCTATGGCCTTTTGTTTACCAAGAAGCACACGGATATTTGTATCTTAAAATCTTGGCTTGTAGTAAAATCCATGGAGGGAAGTGAAAGTTAGGAGCTTAAGTTGTGAATGTGAGTGTTTTCTCTTCCCAACACACAGCTCTGCTCTCTGAAGGGTGTACCCGGGAAGATCCAGCAGAAATACATAAGCAGGAGTGTTGGCTGCTGTGTACTAGGTATCTGTATCCCCGTACATGTATCTAGGTATCTGTACTAGGTAGTCACCAAGTTATTTGTTGTAACTGGTCAGAACCCATATCTGAGAGCTGTACACAGAAGCAGAAAGGCCTGGGGAGTTGGTAGCATGCAGGTGTACCATGATTGCATGCAGCTCTGGTAGTTTGTCTGAGCTAGTAGCTGCCTTAACCAGCCAAGTAAGAGGTCTCTCAGCATGGTCCAAATCAGAAACGTTTTCGGTGGCCTGTCTTGAAAGTCATGGCTGACTCTGGTCTGACCTCCAAGGAAAAAACTTGGTGCAAACGGAGAAAACAATGTAGGCTTAGAGCTATAAAGTCCAAATATATCCAAAACTCTTAATTCATTTGGCAACATAAATAATTACATAAATTGTACAGGGGTTTCAACTGCTTGGAGGCTTTTGTTACCTTGACATATCTTACTGTCTTGGCTTTCTTCTGTCTGAGCTGAAGTGACTAAAATCCATTATTAGTCTATTCCTAGCACAGCCAAGGATCAGGCAAGTGAGGCAATGTGCAATCCATGTCTGACAGATGGCTTAAGTGTTATTAGTATACAAATCAATCCAAATCACCAAAAAAAAATACTCTCTTGGAGGGGTGGAAACAGCATCTTCAGGTGGACGTCTAAAGGCAAATGGGGAAACAGAGCATGTGTCCAGAATGTTGATATTGTCCAGGTTTTAAATGAAGAAAGTGAAATGCAAGGTGGTGCTATTCTGTGCTCTCTTTGTTCTTGAGTGCTATTCATAGCTCTTTTGGTGGAAAATCTTTCATCGCTTCAGATAGATTCTCAAAATGCCTGGCAAGTGCTTCATTTATCCTGGGCAGAAGTGTGTAAAGAGTCCCTTGGCTTCAGTCTTTGTTATGCTGCATCTCTCATGTGGAAAGTCTTTTGAGTAGTACCTTCACCTCCCAAGTCCAGAGACTACCTTGTCTTATTTTAGTCATTTGTATCAAAATGCTTGTTTTGTCATCTAACTTTATCCTACAATCAACAGCTTAATTAATATTTGTAAGACCTGCAGACAGGAGGTGATTCATGCCTATTACCTCTCATTAATTTATATGAGATACATATTATATTAGAAAACAAACTCTTTAATTTTCATCTCTGTAGAAAATTCCAACATAACCCTAATTACATCTCAGCTATCAGTTATTGAGCAAATCATGTCTACAGTGGAACAAATGCAATTAATTAGACTGCTTGTTGTTTACGCAAGATGAACAGTGTGCAAAGTAGAGGAGCATGTTATGAACATCCTAAGTGCCATGTAAATTGAGCAGGGTTAAAATGGGTAAAGGGAATAATTTTTTAATGATAGATTAATAGATTTTTAAGAGTATACATTTCTTAGCATGATCATTTTGCTGAGAGTTTTGTTGCAGGCCATGTCTGATGTACAAGTGGGTACATTCTTTGTATTACCATAGTCTACTGTAGGTTCTGATTTTTTTTTTAATTTTTGCCTGCTGCCCAGTTCTTATTACCTCTTTCCTAACAATGTTTCTCTTTGCTACATGCAACTTTCCGTTCTAAATTCTTCTTTCTTAGTGTTTGATTGGTGTCCACAAAGTTTCTCAGAACAGTGTTAGTCAGGCGGTAGGAAATGTACCCAAATCAATCCCAGCAGTTGGATGACACTTGGGTTAGATATTTGCAAGCTCCCTTATTCATTGCCACCCAAAATCTGACTGTGACCTGACCAAGGATTTTGTTCAAGTTCTCAAAATATCTCATAAGAGGATCATAACTTAACCTTTTTAATTAAATCTTTTAAGCAACATATTAGGCATACTTAAATTGTGAATGAAAGGTCCAGATACTTGAAACTAAAAATTTAATTTTGCAGTATTAGCAGGGATGACTTCAACCTCTTTAGGCTGTGTCCTCAGAACTGATTTTAGCTGCATTCATATGTCTTTCTCCATGTTGCTTGAAGTGTGTCTTTTGGCAGAATTTAAAATGATCAGGCACAAAGCATCCTGCATAATAATGTTGGAGCTACCTATAAACACGCTAGAGATATGGGCTCATTGAGTCAGATTGACTAGGCACTGTATAGTGTTAACAAAGTCACACCACATTGCAAAACTAGTTTAATTTTTCAGAGAAAACTCATTTTAAATATTGAGACGTTACAGCTCTAGGGTTGTTCAAACTTTATTTGGGAATGTGTGCCAGCTGCTACGGGGAGGGTATTAATTTACCACTTACTTCCACGAGTTTTCTGTTCCCTGCCTGCAAATACATAGTTGTACAGATACCTTGAGGACAGTTTTCAGGCTGCATTACAATCACATGTGATGTGCTAGGCTGCTTTAGCTGTTTGATCATCTCTGGTGCCACATAGAAGTAACTAGCCATGGCTAATCATTGTAGACAGACTAATCAGGGACCATGGAAAAGAAAATCAAAACTTCACATTTATACAGTGAGTTAATATTGAATGAATAACCAAAGTATTTTAATAGAGAAAAGGTATCAAACTTTCATTTCTTTTCTTATTCTTTCTCTTTTCTTTGATGGTTACTGTGAGAAGTTCAGTGTACTGCAGTTCCTTTCATCACCCAAGAAGGGAGGCAGCATCAGTATCAGAAATTCCTTGTTCATTTTGTTCTGTTAGATTTCTTTCATCATCTTTTGGAAGAATTTCCAGCTCAATGCGTCTCTTAGTTCTTATTTCTTCCCATCTTTTTAATTATGCCTGCTCCTAATGAAGTTCTTGAGAATCTTCAGCTGCCTGTGAAGGAATTTCTTGAATGCTAACCTGAGGCTGTGTCCTTTTGTGGATCACGGTAATGGTGAGATGACTTACAAGAATGTTAAGTAGCTACATTTTGCTTTAGGAAGTGTACCAGGTTGTCATTTCAAATCTGCAAGAGGCATAGGTATGTTATGGTTAATCTCCTGTGCTTTATTTCAGTACTTCCTACTGAGAGTCTGTGAATGAAACTAGATTCTCTATTAAACAAAGCTACTCCTCCACTATGGAAAAGAGAACAAAAGTAGCAACAACATTTTCGGTATTTCCTTGTTTTTGGAAGTACATGGCGACAGAACCTGCTGATCAAGACAGTCACACCATTCTGGCAGCAGTCTCCACTCTCTTGCTTTGATGTTCTTTCCACTGATGAGTTTATGGCAATAGACACAATCACATCTGAGCTTAAGTTATGTTGTTAGGTTAGTTTACTAGGCAAAATAGGGGAAGGAAAGGAACGAATCAGGATTGTCATCACAGTGCGAGTGCAAAACATTCCATATCAAATCACTTTTCCCAGCAGACATCTCTAACCCCTTTTGTCTACTGTTGTGATATTAAACCGTATGTGCCTCATAATCTGGCTCTTCTGATATATGCTTTCAGTTTCTGACTGAAAAAAATGAATCTATAAAACAGGATTCATTGTCATAGTTCCTTAAATACATTCAAAAAAGTTCTACAGGATCCATTCAATGTTTCTTTAAAGAAGTCATAGTAGCAAAGGAAAGACACAATTTCAGCAGTACAAAGGACTCCACGCCTCTTGAGACCTACTGAAAGTAAAGCAAAGATGGCTGACAATAATGTTCTGGAGATAATTAAAATGGCCCACTGGGCTGGAGTTCTTGCTCTTGATTGCTCAAGGAACTCCAAGGTATAGAAATGACAAAAGTTATGGCACACTTGTTTCCACAAAACATCTGTAAAAGAACTGTATGATACATTCAACAATTAGAAAATATAGTCCATGCTGCATTTTGTTGCTTGGAGCCCTGTTAAGGTCTGCTGGATAGGTAAGGAGTCCAGATCTTTATCAACATCAGGCTATAATGATTTTTGAATCATGTCTTCCAACATGTCTTGGGAAGTCATGACATTGCTTTACAGAATCCTGTTCCCCTGCCTCTGTTCTTTAATATAACTGGCCAGGTCAATAGGGCAGCACTGAGGCAAGGCACGCTTTGGTCATCAGAGTCTTCTAGTGTAGTTCATCTTGCAGTAACTTTTCCAAGGAAAGTTGCACTCCTTATTTGAATCCAAACAGTTCTCTCCCTTTAAATGAAAAGAAAGTTGAATTATACAGGTGAAATATGTATTTAAAAAATATTATCCAATTTAAGTTCCAAAACCCAAACAGGTGAGCTAGTTAAAGATGCTCTGCTTCCATATGGACAATACAGGTGAACATGTGAACTACAACATCACAAGACAGCTGAGATTGGAAGGGACATCTGGAGATTGTGTAGTCCCACCCCACTGCTCAAAACAGGATAAACTAAATCATGTTGCTCAGGGCCACATCCAGTCAGATTTTGAGTATTTCCAAGGCTGGAGACTAAACCTCCAAGGGCAACCTGTTTCAGTGTTTTGCCACCTTCTTTAGTCTACCTGGATATTCTTGTATTCGACTTTGTGCCTGTTTCCTCCTGTCCTGTCACTGGTACCCCTTTGAAGAGTCTTCTAAATGCAGCCCAGGATGCTGTTGGCTGTCTTTGCCCAAAGGGCACACTGCACGTTCACGTTCACTTTCATGTCCACCAGGATTACCAGATCCTTTTTTGAAGAGCTGATTTTTACTTGTTGAGTTCAAATAACTAGATCAAAGTAGGTGTGGTGTTGGCCAGAGTTATCTCACATATGACTATAACGGTGATCATCACTGCAAATACTCAAGTAAGTGCACGTAAGCAGTACAAAATTACTATTTATTTAAATGTGAAATGAAGAGTTTATGTTCTACCATGCTCAGTATTACACTTTCAGGTGTCAATAGCTGCCATAATGACTGCCATTTAGAAATATGTAACGGGAAAATACACAACCCTAGCAGTTAAATCTGCTAGGGTACCGGGATGCAGAATAGCTTAAATTATCGAATCTCCTCTACCACAGACAGAGTTTGTAATTTGTCTTAGAGGTTGACCTGCAGCTATGGCCAATCACTTCTTCAGTTGAATCTTGCTTTATTTCCTTTATATCAAAATGTATGTATGATCTACATCTCTAATAGGGGTGACTTTCCAGACTGACTTCTACTCAGCCACCACCTGGGCATTTCATTCTAAAGTTTTGGCAGTGAAAGGGGAAAACAAATCTTCAACATCAACATTACTCATTCTGCTGTTTTGAGGCACATAAAAAGAGTGGGAACAAAAAGCCATGGACACTACCCTTCACACAGTTCAAGAAAGGATAGAAAAAACCACTGAAATGCATTTAACTTTTAAAAAGAAAAAACATTTGAGTCTACTGCTTGGATGCAGTAGGGCAGACAGAGGAGATGCTGAGTTTTTCCTCCTCCAAAGGGATGGTCCCCACAACCAGGTGAACATCTTGTCTCCCAGCAGAATTTCACCACTTGAGCACCGTCACTCCCCACCACAGGGCTGCCCCTAGCACATACTCATGATGCTGCTGAGAGTGGCAGGTGCCAAGAGACTTCCACCTACTTCTTACATCTAACTGTCCTGATATCTTCCAAACAGAGAAATAGAAAGGGCAAAACCACATGATTTTTGTAGGGAACATTGGCAGATGGAGAAGTGTTGAACTGCACCCTCCTAAGCTTGGTAGCTGGTGCTCATGATGCAATCTGTTCAGTGAAACATCCTTTTTCATGTTATTTCTGGCTGTTTCTGCAATGTGTCATCAAATACTATTCATACTGTGAAGTGCAATGATTACATTGCTTTTTTTTTTCCTCAGGCTTGCCGTGACTGTTGATTAAACAGTGTGTGGGTTGCAATTAGCTTCAATGAAAAATTCAGAATTGACTCCTACCTGTGCAAGGGAGCCACCATAGCAGACAATGCTTTATTTTTTCTCTCTTGAACCACGCTATCTGTTCTAGGGTCCATTAATAAAATGGCTATGCAAATATAAACATGAATAAATGAAAATAAACAGTTTGTCTTCTCTTTGGTCAGAACAACAAAAAATGAAGACTTTAGTCTTTACCTGAAATTTCAAAATTATTTAGGCTTGATACCTGCTGCTATTAGAGTGACCTTTTGCTCCACTATTCCCCATAGTTCACACTCAGCACTTCCCCATTCTTCTCCTTTCCCCTCAGAGAAGAAAAGTACCAGACAGGTACAGCTAAACAATTTGTGTTGTGACTTTCTGGCTTTCAATAGCTTTGGTCTGTGAGTATCTTTGATATCTAGTGACAGCTGAGCTCATCCTGGATACTGTCCTAGTAGCGTATCTCTCATACTCTGTATTTGGTTCTCCTGTTATCTGTAGGATCTTTCACTGAGATTCCTACAAAGTCTCAGTAAATTTTAGATTTAGTTGAAATTGTCTACGGGGTTCTGAAATTATTAGAGAAAGAGGCAGAATAGGTAGCTTGGTCTCATTACCTTAGTTTCCCGAGGAAACAAGACTGAATAATTCAAATGTTTTTCCAACTGCTGTACTGACAGAAGGAAAGCAAAAAAGCAGAAAGTTGCTATCAAAGGCAGCAAACTATTAGAAAAACAATTTCGGGTGCAGTACGCTATCATAGGTTCATTATACCTTAGGAAATATGTGGGTAGTCAGGACTGAACTTGGTCTACCGCGTTTTCTCAAGGAAGTCTAGATTCTGCTAAAGGATTCCACAAATAATACTACTTCATTGCTTTCCTCCCATAAATCTGAATGAAAAGCGGCACAGCTTGCCTAGGAACTGGGTTTGACATAATTTCTGAAATGCAATCATGGGGTTTCTAAAATCTGCCATTTTCTAAAATTTTTAGTTTGATTCTTTCCAAATAAAAAATTCCCTCTGCTTCAGAATGACACCACTGCTTCTTCAGAACAATGCCTTCCTCTGAGTCTTACCTTTTCATTCTGTTTCTCAATATCTTGCTTAGCTTCCCAATGGATTTTAAAATTGGGAACATTTCCAAATAGACTATCTGATATTCATATATTTTAAATGTAAATTTATGTGCTTTACATTGTGTAGCAGAATTAGAGTGCTGCATCCAAAGCAGTGACAATATTCCCATCCTTTTCAGTTGAGTCAGGACTTAAGCTGACGTGTTTCGAAAGCCCCTCTCACCCTAAGGCCTGGAGGGACACACACTGGCGACCAGCCCCAAGGCAGGCTCCTGCTCTTGGCATCACGGGCTTTGTCCTGGCTGTGTGTGCTGCTCCGAGGGGGTTGCAAGGGTGATTTCACATGCATGTCATCTCCTTTCCCCCTTCCCACTGTCCTCAAGTCCATGTTGAAAAAGTTTTCATTCTGTTATTTGCTCTTTAGCCAAACAATTATTTTCAAGTGGTTGCAGTGCTTCTTACATACATGCCTATAAATATCAACAGTTGCAACTTTCTTCGTTGTCTACAGAATAAAAATATTTGTTGACTGATCCTGAAATATCCTATATACAATGAGTTTATTACTTATAATAATCACTTAAGAAGCATTTCTTTTCTTCTAGTTTTCTTTGTCAGGGTCTAGTGAAAAAGACTTTTCCCTACATGGAAGTCAAAGTTGCTCCTTCCAAAACAAAAATGCTTTGAATACTTCTCAGTCAGGACTACATCCATGTTGTAAATTCAGCCTTTTCATTCTTCAGCCTTTTATTACTATGTGTCTAGCCAGCACCAGATACCAGAAGTGCTAACCACACACCACCTACCGTGTAGCATCAGTGACCAGTAAGATGGGTGCTGCCTACAGGAGCTTATAAACACTACAGGGCATACAGCTCAGACAAAGAGAAACCTGGGAAAGTGCACAAAGGAACAGTTGGCGTGACCACTGTGACAGCCGAATATGTTTTTGCAGTAGTATCTCCTGATGAATTTTTGCCGTGGGACAATGTATTATTTGAAGCAGGGAAACGCCATTTTTTTGCATGAGGAAGTTCGATATAACAGGTGCTAAGTAAAGGTGCTCAACTTTAGATTTGTGGTGTGGGGATGAAAAAGCTGTGTATTTTGAGTATAAGTGGATAGATTTGTCCACAGTGTCTGAGAAATAGCTTACTAGGTGTCAGTTTGAGCCTATTTGACCCTAAATGAAACCAGTGTCTGGGAGGTGAACCCACTTAAACTGCTTAGACACATTTTCAGACATTGAACTTCTATTTTAAACAGTCAGAATGGTTAATCACTGGAGCAACATTTCAACTGAAGTGATAAATGCTCCATTTCTTCTTGTCTTCAAGCACCGATGGCTTTTCTGGCATGTGTTTTAAAATCTACAAGGTGTATGTCAATGACGTGCAAGTTATCAGGCTCTGAACAGGGATGAGGGAGAGAAACCTACATTATGTGATATAGGGGAGATCAGAGAAAATTATACTCATTCTTCTTTCATCCCATCTATGAATTAATACAATACATCTACAGTGATTGTGTGCACAAAAATAAGCACTAGTATGTCCGACTTGGTCATATTCATTCTGAGTGTCTCACTTGTGAGTGCATATTCTGAACATCTGCTTGTATTTCTGTCCAGTTTGCTGTGCCAACTTCTAAATATGACTTCTGTGATCCTGAAATGTGCCAGAACATAAGTATCTGCCCAGTCATGATTTTCTGACAACTTGCTTTAGCATTGTAGTATCGTAAAATAAGGATTGATTAAAATATCATCTGTAGCATTTCCCACAATAGAATCCTAAACCTTCCAGACAGGCTAATAGCACCTGGTAATATTGAAAAAACTCTTGAAGCTTCTGGTTTCTGTTAAAGGCGTGTCTTGCATTTTTTTTTCTTTTCATTTTTCCTGTTGGGTTAGAACAAAAACACCCGTACCAAATAGCAACTTTATTTCTATGACAGGGACTTGTTTTCTGAAAAACAAATTCAAGTGTCCAAATATCATATTAAAAAAAACACTTCATTTTTCACTGAGAGCAACTGAAGTAACAACTGATTTTGCATTGTAACATTACTTTAACAAGATTATATAACAAAGCTCCAAAACATCTGTAACAAAACCTCTGCAAAAAATGGACTCTTCAAAGTGGTTTTGTAAAGGCATTAACCAGGTTTACATTGTTCTTCTACGGCACTTTTGCTAAAATCCAACTAGTTTCCTTCAGTCAAAATTACTTTTGTTCAGACAAAAAAGAAAATAACAGTAAGTCAGATTTACGCCAGTGCAAATGGATTTAGTTCTTTTGAAGTCAATGGATTTATCCCAATTTCTACTAGTTAAGGATGAAGTGCAACTGTCCTCTACTAAACAATGCCCACTTCATGTCTTACCACTGTTAAATGGCAGAAGTTGCTTGGCAAGCATCATACTGTATTACTTCACAGGACAGCTTTCGTTTCTGCTTTTTGCCTCAGCAGGACATTCTACCAAAAGTGTGGGCTGTGTGTCCAGCATCCGTCCAAGTGTGGTGCCCGCTTTTGATTATTTCTAGAAAACTGGGGTAAGTTGCAAAGGAAGTATAGTATTTCCCTGAATACTGGACTATGTCTTATCTCATGATATGTGTGCACAGGTGAACAATGTGAGGACTGAGCAAATGACTTCTGTGTGCTGAATCTCATGATTTAAAGTTTTAACATTTTCTTCACTGTCCATTTGCTCTTTTAATGTGCTTCTATATATTTCATGAAACTCTCACGCTTGGAGGTTTTCATATCCTACAACTACCTTAACCTTCCAATAGCAACTACTTGCAGAGCAGCAAAGAGGAGAATATTTCAGCTGGAGTTGGTCTAGGCTCCCCATTGATGGGTGCTGGTAGCAGGGAGCAGATGAGTTGAAGCAAGAGTTTAATTCTCCACTTGTTCTAATTGCCAAAGAGGTGCAGTGGTTTCTTTGATGGAGTCTTTTCAAAAAGGTGACAGTTCCCAATGCAGGAGAAAGTGGATGAAGCAAAAAAATAAAAGGAAATTGGGAACTCCTCTGGGGCGCATTAGGAAGAGCGTGGCCA
>Ga0181612_125214_pt1 | contig 10157 bp, 7 predicted proteins | sample HoacroProtozoa21_FD_119630 | JGI IMG/M metagenome (GOLD analysis project Ga0181612, IMG submission 119630) | Hoatzin crop microbial communities from Cojedes, Venezuel. Combined Assembly of Gp0051906, Gp0051904, Gp0051908
AAAAAAAAAAAAAAAAAGAAAAAAAAAAAAAAAAAAAAAAAAAAAAAAAAAAAAAAAAAAAAAAAAAAAAAAAAAAAAAAAAAAAAAAAAAGACCTGTACACTGCCTCATAAAGACAATTGAAAGGAAATAGCTAGAAACATGAATGTGGAAAGTGATTGGAGAAGGGCATTTGTATTTTGGTTTTATTCACAGAAAATAAAATTCTACTATATTCTTTTTGTTAGATTTTATGAATAATTTAAGAGGGATCATTGAGATAAAAAGCAGAAAATGAACTCTAAGTCTTATTTGAAAAATAAATAGCTTATTGGCAAAAAAGGCAATTGGGTGTCCAGTCTGCCCCAATGTTTTGTGAAATCAAAATTCATTTTGATTACGTGGGAGTCAACAGGATGGAGGAAAATAAATTAGAGATTATGAAGCCCTTCAAAAATTCAGGAAAGATCTTGGTCCCACAAGTTCACTGCAGCTTTACCATTGATGCACAGCAAACTGGTAATATTCTACATGTTCCATTCAGATAGCTTAATACATACTAATAAAAGAATAACCTCCATACACAGACATTAGCTACTTACCTCAAGAGGACATGATTTTAACTATCTGCAGCACAGAGAGTGGTTTGACTCTGTCTAAAAGATGCTGGTTTTCAATAGCTTGGACTTAGATGCTTTGAGCAAGCAAATTGTCTCTGAAAAAAAAGTGTTTCTGTTTTGTTTTCAGCTGGGCTAGTGTCATTTACCCCGGCAGCCAGCAACGAGGACCACACAGCCGCTCACTCGTTCCTCCCCCCCAGTGGGATGGGGAGAACGGACAAAAAGTAAAACTCATGGGCTGAGATAAAGACAGTTTAAGAAGACAACAAATGAAATAACAACAACAACAACAACAACAACAACAACAACAATAATTATATGCAAAACAAGCTATACACAATACAATTTTTCTGACCGCTCAATGACCGACTGCATAGCCATTTCCTGAGCAGCAGCTGTGGAACCTGCGGAGCTCATTGATTTCATGGATTTCGCCACACTCACAAATTTGACAGAACTTGCCAAACTCACAGATAAAAGACCAAACGCACAGAAAAGGATTGAACTCCTGAAGAAGAGGTTCCTGCCCTGCTGGCAAACCCCCATTCACAAACTGAGCACGATGTCTATGGTATGAAATATTTCCACTGGCTGGCTTGGGTTGGCTGTCTGTGTTCCCCCCCAGCTGCTGTAAACCGGCTCATTAGCTGAATATGGGAAACTGAAAAAAGTCCTCGATTTCTTAGCAACAACTAAAAAAATCAGTGTTTTCAACATTCTTCGAGTGCTAAATCCAAAACACAGCAGCTCTTGGGAGGTAAATTCTATGTGGCATTAGATAGACACAACACATTCTGCAAGATGCTGAGAGCTTTTTCAAGATATGGGACATGTTCACTTACTACTGAGCCTGGCTTGTTGACTACAGCCTCAGTTGTGCTGATGGCAACTTTGCAATTTTAAATGAAAACTCCATCCCTGCATTTAACTTGCACCAAGATTAAAGGAAGACATATGCAAAGCACAAAGAAAAAATAAAAATAAGAAGTAGAATTCTCTGACGTTTCCTCTGTAGCACACCATTATATTTTAATATCATGAGAAGTCAACATTTGTTAAAATACCATACAAAATACCGGTGTGAAGCTGTAAAGCAGCGGTAAAAGACAAGTTCTAGGCCTGAAAATAGAGGTGATGTAGACAGTATCCTACACCTAAGCCCAAGGAAACCAGTCAAAAAAAGCACTATAAACTCAACAGCTACGTTCAGAATATTTATGTGTTTTTCTTTTGGGGAAAAGAAACAAACACATGTGCAAACCGATATTAGGAGAGAGATTACAGTTTGTGTTGCTATTGTTTCCTTCTTTTTAAAAGCTTTTAATTTATTTTATAGCATTGTATCAATAAAATAGCATTACTTCTAACATCCTTGTCAGACATCAAATTATTACCTCATAAAGCCATCACACTTATATTGTCATGCAATGTTTTTCAACATCATTTTTCATTTATTAGAGCTGTCAATTCCTATATATAACCTTGTCCCAATAAACCTAATACTCACTTTAAAGGCACCCTGACTAAAGACTGTGTTTTCCCCCATGGTGTAAAATCTCTGACCTTGGCAGTACAGACACAAAGCTGTCCTGAGACTTCAGGTCTCTAGCACCAGTAAAAACTTCTTGCCCAGGACAAGAAGCAACAGTCTTCTGCTGTTGTGATTGCTTCAGTGCCTGTTTGCATCCCTCCAGAAATCCACATATCCACGGCCAATATTGATTCTAACTGATTTGCAGCTCGAAAAGTGCTTTGTCCCCACCAAAGAGCCATTGACTACATCCATTCCCTGAAAAACCGCAGATACTGCAAGATCACAGCGCTGCCTGCCCATGGAGCTGGCTGCAAAGCAACCTGCTCCCACAGCGGGGAAGAGCCGAAGCGCCGCGCTCGGCGACAGCCCACGGTTAGGTGGGCTTAGCCAACTGTGAAACCACAGAGTGAGTCTCCCTTTCTTCCCTCCTAGCTGGGCCAGCCACAAGCACAAAACCCCAAACCTTTACTAATGATGCATTATGGCTGGGAACTGAAAGCCTGTGCAGAAGTGCGTGTGTACGCAGCGTGTTCTCGGCTAGGGAAAGTGTAACTGCCTCCTCATAGCTATTCCTGCCATGGGAAAAGTTCCTTCTTTTCATTCAGAATGAACTGTTATGTGTCAGTTAACCTACAACAAGAAAGCGCAGGAAAAAAAAATTATAAATATATAAATATAAAAATATGTATTAAAAAATTGAAATAGTTTAAAAAGTTAAACACAAAAATGCTGTGGGTATAAAAGCAAACCATTTCAGCATTTCTGATTGTTTTTGCAAACATGCAGCTCAGCATTTTGTTTTCTTTTTTAGACTGAATTACATTTGGAAAAGGATCCATATTTTTAATCTTCAAAAATTACTGCAAGATGAGAGAAAGGGAAGAAGAAACGGCTTCGAACCCAGCCTTAGTCAGCCCTTTTCTGGACTGTGCTCTCTTCTCTGCCTGGATTTGTGCAGTTAACATGGGAGCAAAGCCGCACAGAGGATGGCTCTCTCAGCAGGGCTTACCAAATCACTGCCACGGCATGCACGGTTTCCTGCTGTCTCCTCACACGTGTTCCTCCTCTGCTGAGAGTCCAGCTCTCTTACGGTCTGCTGCGGTCACTTGTCATGGAAGGAAAGATCCTTCCTCTATGAGCTTTGGCGTGAAGAATATATATTCACTTTGTAACTGTCACTTCCTTTAGACTCATTACAGCCCTGGAAATTGCACAGGACTACGACCATTTCTCAGAAGGGAAAATTAAGCCATTTAGTTTTGGCATGCCAAAAATTATAGCAATAGCCAGTGATGGATCATGAAATTTCCTGCTCCAAAACATGAACTCATGCCCCATTCATGTTGCTTCTCTGCTTTAGACAGTTCTTTTCTACCTTATTTAACTTATAAATTATGGCAATTATTATATATCCCAAGATATATAATCCACTGTCCCCTTCCATGCATGTCTCTCTTTCTAATATTGATACTTGCAAATAATTTTATTATTTACACTACTGTAGTGTTTCCAGTTAATCAAAAGTTTTATATCTGTCTAAATCTACTAAGTCTATGCTGAAGTTCTCCCATGTGTGTGACAGGACTGCTGAAAAAATGCTTAAAATGCACTTCAGTGTAAATATGGGAACTTTTCTGCATTCTTTTCTCAGTCAGTGTTTCAGCTGTCTGGCTGAATGAGAAGACAACAAAGCTAAGAAGAATTTAAGTTAGGAACAACACCTTGCGACAGATTGCATGTCAGTAGGAAATGCTTACACTCTCATCAAGAAGAAAATCTTTGGATATTTACAATATTGAACATATTACGGTATGTGGGGAGACAACAATCATAGGTGTTGTTATATATGAGATCCAGCTAATACAAACATGTTCATTAGTTACACAGCAGTAAAATAAATCAGACTCTTCCCTGAGGTGATATTTTATTTAAGAGGTAAACTTTTAAAGCCATTTATGTAACTATATAATCGCTTTATAAGAAACCTGTGGGCTTCTACTCTGCTGAAAGCTTTGCACGCAGCATTTTCATTTTCAAACATTTGGTTCCTCCTTACAGAAAATCAGATCCTGTCTACCAACAATAGCAGAAGACGAGCACCACAGGTCAGAGCGCTGGCAAGCATCAGTCTGTGGAGATGGCGAGGTGCTGCCTATCTCCCCTGATGACAGTTCTCAAATACCCCTGCTATAGAGGATGCTCACTCCCATCTGAGTCAGCTCTGTCTCATAGGCTGTCCCATGTCTCATTCTCACCCACTCTTTCCAAATTCTTAATCTAATCTGCATTCTGTGAATAAAATACTTCTTCTGAAGTGCCTTATTTGATGTCTGGATAATTCTTTGTGAACAACTGAGCAGTCTAAACTAAAACCTTTTGAACTACAAAACCAGAAAAAAATATGTTAGGACTGCTTATAAGTATAATTTGAAATATTTTGAAGTAACACTGTGGATTTTCTGTGCACATAGCTGAGAGGAAAAGGGAGTTTTCTCTTCAGGCACAAAAGAGAGGCAGAGGTATTTGCTTACAACATTACATGGCCTTGTCTGTGCCCCATTTGTCAGCCTTATACCACAGGACACTTGACAGCATAATCATATAAAATTATACAAAATGTAAAGGAAAGCAAACACCTATTTTGAAGAAATACCGATTTAGCACTCAGTTCAAGTACCTGCATCCCCGAGCTTAGCAATAACAAATTATTTCAGAACAAAGTATACATTCTGTTGGAATGGTGGAAGGGCCATGATATATATTTCTATCACGTTACATTGCTACCATCATGAATCTTAATCTTCACATTAAAGTCACAAGGGCTACTATTGTTCATATCCTTTCCGTTCTCATCCCCCATCTGAATACACTCTTCCATTTGAAAAAATAATTAAAAAAGGCCTTGACACGTGCCTGGATACAGTGAATTTAAAAGAAAGAAATTTGGTTGCTATTCCTTCCAGTTGTGAAACAGGAACTGCTTTTGTATGAGGCTGGGTCTAAGAGAGTGAGACTAAACATCTATAAAATCAAGTAGGGATTGAAATATAGCATTGTGGTTACTAACATTTTGCAGCAGCGTATCAAGTTTCACGTTTCATCAGCTGAATGGAGTCTGTGTGCTGGGCTATTGTGGTTCAGTAGCTGACAGCAGTCAAGTAAGTGCTGCTCTCTTCCTGGCTTAATCATTTCTATTACACTCTGTGTCAAAACAATAATGTCAGTGAAATGGGCTTGCTGACATTATAGATTAGAATTGAGTGATTCTGAATGTCCTGTGACTGAATTGCATTTTATTTCTAGAAAATTACATATTACAATTGCAAATTAAACAGCTCAGATCTCAACAGGCTGTATCAACAAATATGGAGCCGTGGACTCCAAGCTGCCAGGGAGACGATCCGTCATGAAATTCATGAAGTTTAATGTATACTAACAGGAGAACAACTGCCGAAATATTTGGCCATGTGTTTGGAGAGGATCTGAAGAACAATCTGTTTTGTTAGGAGGGATTAATTCAGCTGCACGAGGTGAGAATCCCTGGGGTATTCTCAGAGATTTAAAGGATGTCCCAGAAAAAGAAAAAAAAAAGAAATCCTTAATTTTCTTTCTTCCATCTGCCAACCACCGCCATTTATGAGGACACACCTCCTGACTTTCACTTGAGGAGGACATTCACAGTGCAGAGAAGCCACAGTAGCAGGCTGCACAATTTCTGAGTGACTGACAGCTACCAAATGTAGCATTTAATGACAGCTACCATGAAGGAGCATTTAATGACCACAGACATCAGGATGCTTACTGAGAAAGAGCAGGACATTTCTGCCATCTGCTCTTAGACGACATGGAGAGCAACTATGTACTCTTCTACTCGAGTCTTATAATTATCAAGTTTAAAACACATTTTCTAGAATATGAAAAGCTCTGAAATACAAGAGATGTATCTGCTCTTTGTGTTTTCCTAGAAAATCAGCAAAACAGGGGTTACTTTGGAATTTGTAGAATAATCTGAGGTTGCTTGCAAACAGCAAGTAAGACCAAGTTTAGTAGAACTGCCGCAGTCAGTTGCCTTTTAGGGCGAATAACCCAATCCAAACTTTTTCTTCTTTTAAAGAAAAAGGGCTGTTGCAGTTGCAAAAAAGGCATTTGTTTCTTTTAAAACAAGTAGAGAATTAGAAGGCCTACCTCAGGAACCTGTGTCTAAAGAACTATTCATTCCTTTCAGGAGAGCAAATTGCACCAGCAGAAATTGCACCAGTCATAGAAAGGCAGTGTTGATAGGATTGCTGGAAGAATTGCTTACTCTTTGATCACAGGCTAAACTCTGTGTACATGTAGGGATGGGATTGCATTTCATGTCCTCACACATCTTCTTTGAGCTTTGAATCCAGCTAGGCAGAGGTAAGGGTAAGATGAGGACTTTGTATTCCTTCCTCTCTGGGAGAAGATGTGAAGATGTGCTAGGGAAAAAGTGAAGTCTTAGCATCTTTGGGATTTTTTACCTGTGGCAGTTCAAGTATTTTCTTCTTTTATATCTTCTCTTTCTCTTCTGTATCTTTTCCTTCTCTTCTGTCTCCCTCCACCCACACTCTGGCTATTCTTTTTTCCTAAGTGATCATCATGATACAGTTTAAATATAATTTTCTTGTTCCCTCTTTTCTCTTCTACAGCTGAACAAAAATATAAATATGTGCAAATATATACAAACAGAGATACAGATAAGATCACTACCTATTTGAGATCTTTTGATCAGAGCAATGGGTCATTTTTGTTCCTCTTAATTCTTCATAACCTCCCCCAAAAAAAATTTTGTGAATATATTCAGCTTCTCAGATGACTAGAGAAGGAATTTTCCAGTTATACCTATTCTCTCATTCTTCACCGCTTTTTTTCTTTTCCTTTAGTAACTATTCTTTAACTGTGCAGTCATAATCATAAGATGAATTCTCAGTGGCTGGTATTCTATCAGCTAAAGCAAGACAAATATTAGATGGGTTTGCGTGTTTTTTAATATATTCTTCTGAATGAAAAAATACATTCATCTAGCATGAGTTGAAAGTTATTCACAGCCTGAAAAAGTTTGTATGAATTCAGAATATCATTTGCAAGAGCTGTCATACAAGGAGAAACTGTAAACATATTATTCATACATGGGATTATTTATTTCCAGAAACCAAATTAATAGGCCATTCTTTAAAGGCTCTCTGGAAGTTGATTTAATTAATCACCAGAAATAATACCACCAAACAAATGGTAAAGAACAGACTCTCAAAAAATACTAAAGCAACATTTATAAGGAAAAATATGTAGGAAATATTTGACCTTCACACATTTTGTAAATTACTAAATATATTTACCAGGTACTAATATGACAGTGTCTTGTGAGTAATTTGGAAACAGGGAAGGGATTATGTTTGTGGAATAAATCAGGTGTCTTCAATATCATGACAAGGTAACATTTTAAAAAGAACAATGAATGAGAGCTGGGGAAAAGATCAACACTCCTTGCATTAATGTAATTCATCATATTACAAAATTAATATTAAAAGCAAGTCATCTGTGCCACATGATGGAACCTGGATAAGTTTTCACTTAATTCTCAGCATTATTATTTTCAACCAGAGTTCAGAAGGCATGAGTTAGGCAGCAAAACATATGAGGTTACTTTTAAAAATGCCCATGCTTTTAGATTCTTCTAATGTACTTGACAGCTTTTGAGTAAATAGGTCAGGGGTCTGTATCTTCAATATTTTCTCTGCAATCAGTCATAAAGGTTAGGGTCACATTTTAAAAAATCAGAGCTAAGAACTTAGGTTAATCCACAAAACCAAGATAAAATGTAAATGTTAAAAAATTACAATTATTTTTAATTTTTGAGGTGAAATTCCTGATGTAACTGGGAGAACCAGGAATTCTAGTTTTCTCTTGAAGATGTAAGAGCCAGCTTCAGTCCCACATACATAAGGAAATACATTAGTAACAGAAGATGCCAACACATTTACCAACTATGTTTTGATAAGATTTTTGCAAAAGCTTCATTACTTTTGCTCAATGGATGATTACTGAGAAGCCACAGCTTTACTTAGTTATATGTCTGACAGCCTCCTTTGTGTAACTGAATGAGAAAGTGTGTCTTCATTTCATATTTAGCAGAAAGTCAGTCATGCACATAATAAAGATATAGCAAGGAAAAAAGGGTGCCAGGAATATAAATATTTGTTATATGTAATCACAGAACATCTGTTGCTCTCTCCCCATGGGTGGTCCAGCTCCAAAATTTCCCCAGCATTTGCACCTTTTGCTATGCAGCCCAGATAAAGTAACGCTATACAGTATCTTGATTAGTGCTGCCTGCGGTTTTCCATAGGCTAGTACTGCTTTTCTGGGTGAACCTACTGTACAAGTCCAACAATAAAAACAATCACCTTGAGTCAAAAAGAGAAATTGCAAGAGTACATGTGGATAAAAATACACAATCTAACCTCCACAGCTAGTTTTGATTCATTTAGTTTTTGAGTTACAAATGTGCCCTCTGTTTTTCCCTGTCACTCTTTTCCTCGTGCTTGGTCAATAAATCAATTATTTTCTTCCTACTCTTAACTGTAGTGGCGGTCGTTCCTTGGGTCACAGAGTTAAACTGTTTGACTCCACAAGAGTAAGCGCAATCTGATCTTTCCAAGGGTTGGTTATGGCATTTTAGCATTAACTCTACATTTCCTCTGCCTTTCTCTTCCCCTTGTCTCCCCCTGCCCCTCTCTTCCACCTTTGCAGGGTAGAAGGGGTCTCTTCTCTCACAGCAGAGCACTAAAGCTCTCTCCAGATGCTTCAGTCACATCATCTCTCCAGAAATGCAATGGAAGGACATTTGTTTGTACGGAATGTTCTCAGTAATAAGCCTTTATTAATGCGAGATTGTTCCTTTCAAGTGAATATGGCAAATTTAATATTAAAATTAAAACAAGAACCTGAGCTAACAAGCTACAAAACCCCCCTTGTTTGTGGACTACAGTCTGTGCTACTATTTCGTTATGAGGATGGCCAACAAGAGAGGCCTTTTGGATCTCTCAAAATCCAAAGTGCCTGGCTGCAGATGTGCAGAGTGACTAACAGCACACTTATTTTCAGCAACGGTCTATCAAACCCTCAAGTATTCCTCAAAAATGTCTTTGCACCTGTGGTCACTTTTGCCGTCTTTCTACTCTCAGACACCAGTCAGTCCCTTCTGCCTGTCCATCTCCATCGCTTTTCCCCCAAGGAACGGACACAATAAAACCAATAGGCACTTCAGGCTACTTCTGCAATAAACCAGATTATCTTCCAGTGTCACTTCAAACAGGGAGCAGGAGGGAGGCTGAAAATACACTAGAGCCTTTGGCTGTCCCAGATTTTGGGACACCCAGGAGAACTGCAAAAGGCAGCTTTGATTTTCTCTGCCCCCTGCCCACCCCCTGCCCTGGAACAGGTTCATTTCATTTCCGTGGGATGGGAGGTATGGCTTTGGTGGGGGGCAGCACCCCACCCACTCCTCAGCCAGCCCACAGCCATCACGCTCACTGCCCAGCCCACCTCCCCACCCAACGCTCTGCTCAAGGTTGCTCACCGAAATGGCCAGCCACCCTGGTACGGGACAGGGTCCACGCTGTGTCCCTGTGGCTCCTGCTGCCCCACAGGGCCACAACTTGGCTCCTGAGCTGCTGCTCAACAGTCATGCCACTGTTGACTTTAGGAAGTTTTTTTATGCCAAGGCTGTCACCTTGGGACCAAGAACATTTCCAAGGCCACCAGATTTCAAAACAAGCTGCAAAAATACATCCAGGAAAAAACTGTCTTTTAAAGGGAAAGTTTTTTATGCTACGGTAGAGCTCCTACTCTCCCATAAGGCACAGATCCACGTACTAATCAACAGTCAGGTTTTAAACCAGGTGTCCTGGGTTTGGCCAGAACAGGGTTAATTTTCACCGGAATCCAGGAAGGGGCACAGCCGGGGGGTGGGGGCTGACCCCACCTGGCCAAACAGAGCCCGGT